>JACCDX010921877.1_pt1 | contig 16368 bp, 18 predicted proteins | sample 7449681 | NCBI WGS metagenome assembly JACCDX01 (sample SAMN15323450, study PRJNA562643) | freshwater metagenome | isolation source: river surface water | place: USA:Blue River Watershed | collected 2017-08-18 | reverse complement strand
CATTTGCGTCCTGGTGATCGCATCCTTGTTTTGGGTCCCGGCCCAATCGGAATTCTCTCTGCTGCGATGGCGCGTATCGGTGGAGCAGAAGTTGCCATCGTGGGGCTCGAGCGTGACAAGGCGCGGCTCGAAGTTGCCAAGAAATATGGATGCGATGTCATCATCGGTGATCCAAAAGATTGGGCGATGGCTGTCGATGGACTCGGTGTTGATGGCGTCGTTGATGCTGCAGGTGTTTCGGCAACGTTAAAGATTGCACTCGATGTCATTCGACCAAATGGTTGGATCTCGAAAGTCGGCTGGGGACCACAACCTGTTAACTTTTCACTCGATCCATTAGTACAGAAAAATGTTCGCTTAGAAGGATCTTTTAGCCACAACTGGCCCATGTGGGAGCGTGCGCTGCGCATGCTCGGCACCAAACAATTGGATTTAACTCCTATCTTGGGCGGCACCTTTCCAGTTGAAGAATGGAAGACCGCCTTTGAAAAGATGCACTCAGGTGAATTCATTAAGTCAGTGATAAAGCCGGCCTAATATGCGTTTACAGAACAAGACCATCATCGTCACCGGAGCAACTTCTGGAATCGGTGCTGCGATTGCTCGCGCAATCGTGCGCGAAGGCGGAACTGTTTTAGTGCATGGAATCAATGAATCCGAAGGCAGCGCTGTTGTAAAAGAGCTTGGCGCTAAGGCACAGCTGTGTATCGCAGATCTTCGTGAAGAAGGCGCACCACAAATAATTGTGAAAGCATGCTTCGAACATTTCGGAAGAATTGATGGATTGGTAAATAACGCGGCGGTCATCAAAAATGCCAATATTTCACAGTTAACTTTTGCCGAGTACCAAGAGATCATGCAGGTAAATCTGACTTCAGGGCTATTTCTTTTCAAGGCAGCTTTTGATGAGTTGAAAAAGAGTGCGGGTTCGGTTCTTAATATCGGATCTATTAATGCCTATGCAGGAGAATCAAGTTTGCTGGCTTACAGCATCTCTAAAGGTGGCATGCAGGTCATGACACGAAATCTTGCCAATGCAAACGGCGTACATGGTGTGCGCGTTAATCAGATTAATCCAGGCTGGGTACTTACTGAACGCGAAGAGAAACATAAGATTGCAAGCGGTATGGAGCCAGGTTGGCCAAATCGCTTAACCCGAACTGAAATTCCATTTGGAAAGATGACAACTCCAGAACAGGTAGCTGAAGCAGCTATTTATTGGTTAGGTGATGAGTCAAAACCATTTACTGGTGCAGTTGTTGAGCTAGAGCAATTTTCAATTATCGGTCGCAACCCAGAGAAGTTGTAAATGAGCGCAAAACCGCAGATTGCAGCATTTCCTAAGGGTTGGATTAAAGATCTAGTCGCCCCCAATAAATTATCAATCTACGAATGGATTGATATGGCAGGCGCCATGGAAATTCCAGGCCTTGAGATGTACAACAACTTCCACGACTTTAAAGATCCTGCCAATTGGCCAAGGATTCGCAAGTATGTGGAAGCTGCCGGAATGACGATTCCAATGATGTGTTGTTCACCTGACTTCACAATCCCCGATCCAGAGCTGCGCCAACAACAAGTGGATCACGAGATTCATTCGATCCGTATGTCAGCAGAACTCGGTGCAAAACTCTGCCGCGTCCTATCTGGTCAACGTCGCAAAGACATTACTCGTGAAGAAGGCATGGGCTATGTCGTTGATTCCATCGAGAAATGTTTAGTCGAAGCTGAAAAAGTTGGCGTCACATTAGTCATTGAAAATCACTACAAAGATGATTTCTGGACCGAACCCGAATTTGCCCAGATGATGGATGTCTTTGTGGATTTAGTCAGCCGCATTGATTCCCCGATTTTTGGCGTGCAGTTTGATCCATCGAATGCAATCGCTGCTGGCGAAGATCCACTTGAACTATTGGAAAAGGTGAAGCATCGAGTTATCTCAATGGGAGCATCGGATCGTTATCTCGCCAATGGCACGATCGAAGATTTACGTGCACAAGAAGGCGGCACAGCAGGTTATGTCTCTTTCTTTAAACATGGCGTGATTGGTAAAGGGCTCAATGATTACGATGCAATCTTCAACACTCTCAAAGGCGTTGGCTTTACCGGCTGGGTATCTATCGAAGATGGCGTTGATGGCATGGGCCAGATGATTGAGAGCGCCAACTTTCTCAAGGCAAAGATCAACGAAATCTGGGGATAAGGCTCCATTTCAATGGCGTAAGATGTGCACTCGCAACAAGTGGGGCCTATAGCTCAGTCGGTAGAGCAACGGACTTTTAATCCGTGGGTCGACAGTTCGAGCCTGTCTGGGCCCACTTTTATAACCTTGATTCACTCACGAAATCTTCATATGGTGGCGCCATGGCCGACACATTTTTGGGAATCACGAATGCAGTGCATGTCCCAGCAGCTCACGAGATCACTGGCCATAAATCCGTCCGCGAAGCTTTACGTGACACCGAAAAGTATTCATCTGATTTACAGGGCGATGCGGATGTTCGCGATTATCGCCAGATTCCACTTGAAGTGGATCCACCACGGCACCATCTCTATCGCGCTGCCCTCGCACCATATTTCGTAAAACCTACGATTGAGAAGATGGCTCCTGATTTTAGAAAAATTTCTCAAGAGTTTATTGACGAGGTTCTTCCTAGTGGCACAGATATCGTCAGCAAATTTGCACTTCCACTTGTAATGAAGAATTTGGGAGTTATCTATAACCGTCCGCAAGATGTAGCTGAATGGATTTCGTGGGGCACCAGCGCTTGGACTGCAGGTGGTCCTGAACGCAACGGCGATATTTTGCACCGCCACCTAGATTCAATTTATAACGAAGCAATTAACGATCCCAAACAAGATATCTGGTCAGAGATTGCTCGCTTAGAAATAGAAGGTCGAGTTATCACGCAAGAAGAATTTCGTGGAATATCGAGTGTGATTCTCGCCGGTGGTCGAGACACCGTCGTTAAGTTGATTACCGGAATTATTTGGCACCTAGGACGAACTCCAGAAGATTACGAATACTTGCGCCAGAATCCAGATGGAATCGATGCGGCAATTCAAGAGCTATTGAGATTCCTGACTCCAAATCCAGCAATGGTGCGCAGTACCGTCCCAGAGTCCACAGTGAGCGAACTACCTGATGATCGTTATGTGCAGATTAGTTTCTTATCTGGAAACTTCGATGAAACTGTCTTTGAAAAGCCATATGAAATCAATATCCGTCGAGAACGTAATCCGCATGTCAGTTTTGGCTTTGGTCCTCATACCTGCATCGGAAACCATGTCACTGAAATTGAAGCCAGAGTCTTTCTAGAGACTCTTTTGGATTCAGGAGTTCGTTGGGAAATCTCTGATAGTTCAAAGATTCATTTCTATAGTGGTGCCATGGCAGCTGTCCCAGCTGAGTTTGAATCGCTCTTTGTGAGAATGAGATAGAAATATGAAGATTGTTGTAACTGGCGCTACAGGACTTCTAGGAAACGCAACGGCGAAGCACTTGTTGGCTCATGGCCACGAAGTAGTTGCGGTGGATCGCCGTGAAGGTGAAATTGCACCTGGTGTAAAGGTAATTGTCGGTGATTTAACAAGCCTGGAGTTTTGCGACAGTTTTATGCAGGGCGCTGAGGCAGTAATTCATCTGGCAGCTATTCCAAATCCAATAGATAAACGACAGCATGAAGTCTTTTCAAATAATGTGGTCTCATCTTTTGCAGTCTTTAGCGCCGCAGCGCATGCAGGGGTGCGAATCGTTGTCTATGCCTCAAGCCTTTCAGCATATGGCTTTCCATATTCAGAAAGTTGGACTTCGCCCAAGTATGTACCGGTAGATGAAGACCATCCACTTGAATACGAAGAAAGTTATGCGCTTTCTAAAGAGGTCAATGAACTTTCAGCGCAGATGTGGTTTTCTCGTACAGGAATTAGTTTTGTGGGAATGCGTTTTCCTTGGACTAACCTGCCCGATAAGACATACGAGCTAGCTGCGCGATCTAAGAATGAAGATACTTTGCCACCAGACCCACGCTTCCCAAAGGGAATTGTGGCGAAAGTTTTATGGTGCTATCTCGATCTACGCGATGCCGCAGCGGCCCTAGAAACCGTTGTGCTGAGCGACTTTAAGGGCGCAGATACTTTTAACTTTGCCGCCCCAGACACGATGTCAGATGAACCAACTATTGAGTTAATGAAGAAGTTTCATCCCAAGAGCGAGATTCGCGGAGATATCTCAGGAAATCTCGCTCCTTACAGCAGCGAGAGATTTATCAAGAGATTTGGGTATAAACCACAGTACTTGCTTGATAGAGAAGAACTCAAGAAGTTATAGAACGCCGAATTTGGCAAAGGCTGCAGATGGAGCCATTCCCTCTTTTACAGCTTTTCTAAAATTCGTCTCACCAGAATTCTTTTCAATAACGCGCTTTACGACTTCATCGATTGCAGCAACCGGCACGATGGTAACCCCGTCAACATCGCCGACTATTAAGTCACCCGGGTTAATTGCTACTCCATCGATGACTCCGGGCACATTATGTGCGACAACTTCATAGCGACCATTGATATCGACCGGTAGCGAACCAGTTCCGAAAATTTTAAATCCCATAGCGCGAGTGCGAGCTAAATCACGGGATGGACCATCGGCAAGAGATCCTGCAACGCCTTTGAAGTTGCAGGCGGTAGAGAGAAGTTCCCCCCATAAAGATGCTTTGCCGGCACGAGCGGTGGGTGTGACATAGACCTGATCTTTTTGAATTGCATCAAGGGCTTTGAGAAGGCCGACGTATGGAACCTCTGGAAATGAATCAACAATTTCAATTTGTACTGGAAATGCATAACCGAGCATCACACCTTCGCCCGAGAGCATATGGATATCTTCATTAAGTACTTGTCGTCCATACCCCATTGCATCAAGGCAATCTGAAGCTAGCGCAGATGTAAAGATTGTTCGTAGTTGTGCGAGGTCATGTGACATTCCATAATCGTACAACTCATCTGAGTATGATTACGAGGTGAGCGGCGAGGTAACAAAGAATTCAACAAATCGATGGCTGCCTGCTTATCTGGCGCTTGGTTTTGTTTGGGGCTGCTCCTTTATCTTCATCAAACTTGGACTTGAATTTCTCACTCCATTTGGCGTGGCCTTTGTGCGATGCGCACTTGGAGCGCTAACGCTCTTAATAATCGCAAAGTGGCGCGGCTATTCGCTACCTAAAGATCCGATGGTGCGTTTTCACCTCTGGATTGTGGCGATTTTGCTAAACGTCATTCCTGGAATTTTTTATGCGTGGGCAGAGACAGTGGTGACTTCAGTACTTGCTGGAATCATCAACGCCGTAACTCCCCTCATGACTTTGTTAGCGATCATGGTGGTTAATCGAGCAGAAAAACCCAAGGCGTATCAAATTATCGGTTTATTGATCGGTTTCCTGGGCGTTCTTACAGTTCTAGGTGCGTGGAATGGGTTGGGCGAAAATCCACTGTGGGCAATTATCGTTCTCATGAGCGCTGTTACTTGTTATGGAATTTCATTTCCTTACACACGTCGCTTTGTGATGCCTTACCAACTTAAATCAGAGTCGATTGTTTCGATGCAGTTGTTATTAGCGGCAATCACACTTCTGCCGTTTTACCTGATTGATGGAATTTCACAAGATGAGTATCGCCCAGGTCCTATGCTTGCCATGTTGGCACTTGGAGTTTTTGGAAGCGGTATTGCCTATCTTTGGAATTTTAAAGTGATGGAACTTGCAGGAAGTGCAATCGCTAGCAGCGTTACTTATCTAACTCCAGTCGTTGCCATCATTGTTGGAATTATTTTCTTAGGTGAAAAAGTTACTTGGTATGAACCAGTTGGTGGCCTGATAGTTCTCTTTGGAGCAGCCCTAGCTCAAGGGCGGATTTCGCTAGGAAAGAGAGAATCCAACGGGTAGTTCTAGGCGGTGAGCAGCCAGTAGTTGAGCATTTCCCAAAATATCTCGCGTTGAACTATCTGCAACGATAATTCCTCCGGACAAAATAACTGAACGCTCGCAGAGTTCGAGCGCATATGGAAGATCATGGGTCACCATCACGATTGTGACATCGAGAGATCTCACGATGTCGGCAAGTTCGCGGCGGCTAGCTGGATCTAAATTAGAAGATGGCTCATCCATCACCAATATCTCTGGCTTCATCGCAAGAACTGTTGCTACGGCAACGCGGCGGCGCTGTCCGAAAGATAAGTGGTGCGGTGGACGATCGCGGAATTCCAACATACCTACTTGGGTGAGCGCCTCATCAACAACGCGTTGTAGCTCGTCCCCTCGAATACCCATGTTGTATGGGCCAAAGGCCACATCTTCGCCAACAGTAGGCATAAATAACTGATCATCGGGATCTTGAAAGACGATACCTACTTTGGAGCGAATCTGCTTGAGCGTCTCTTTATTCTTGCTATCTACTAGTTCACCAGCGATACGTACCTCACCTTGCATCGTTGGATGTATTCCATTCATATGCAAAACAAGGGTTGTCTTACCTGCGCCATTGGGGCCGAGCAAAGCAACTCGTTCTCCCTTATTGATTGTCAGATTAACGCCGTAGAGCGCTTGGTTGCCATCTGGATATGCAAAGGCAAGATCCTTGATGAACAAACTAGGGGTACTGCTCATTACAGGTTAACCAATCGCTAAGAATAGAAGTGAGAAAAGAAGAGATAGGAAAGGAATTGTAAGCGCTTGTAACCAACTGCGTAGACCAACCTCTTTACTTTCGGTGTGAGGTAGTTCTCCATCAAAGCCGCGCGACAACATGGCAAGGTGGACGCGCTCGCCTCGTTCGTAGGATCTAATGAATAGCGCAGCAGCTGAAGTCGCCAAGACTTTCCAATGCTTGATACCTGTTGCCACAAACCCACGAGATTCGCGCGCAACTTTCATGCGCTCCATCTCATCGCTGATGACATTGACGTAACGCAACATAAATGAAGCAATCTGAACCATTACCGCAGGCAGCTTTAAGCGTTCTAATCCGCGCAAGATTTCACGCGCCGTTGTTGTGGTCGAAAGAATGACTGCGGCAAGAACGCCCAGCGTTCCTTTAACAACAATTGAGGTTCCTGCTAGTAAGCCCTCGCGATAGACCTCAACACCTGCGATCTCAAACTTTTCACCTGTGCCAAAGAGGGGCATCAGGATGGCAAAGAAGATAAAGGGAATTTCAATCAAAGCGCGCTTAAATAAAAGCAGTAAAGGAATCTTGCTAGCAAGAGCCGTTGCTACAAGTAAGAGAAAGAAGGCAACAAAGGCTGGCCAGCGAGTAATGGGGGTTGATACTGATACTGAGATGAATGCCAGAACCGCAACAATCTTCAGATGCGCAGGAAGTGCATGCGCTACTGAATGCCGGTGCAGATAAAGCCGCTCGCCCACATCGTGGCCGTGGTGATGGCCATGAGTGTGGGCAAGGTCTAAATCAGCGGCTGAAGTCTTTATTTTCCGGCACTCGACTTACGACGAACCAACATGAAGAGTCCAGTTGAGACTGCTCCAGTTGCGACAACACCAATCACACCAGCAAGGCCGGTTGAGATTCGTGCATTTTCAATACCTTTAACGCCGTAATCAGCAAGGGCGCCATCTGCATAAGTGTGATCCTTAGCAGTTTCAAGGAAGCCGATATCTTCAGCAACTTTCTCAAGCCCATCAGGTTGAGAGGAAGCGTAAAAAGATACAACGCCAGCTAGGAAGAGAGATGCGATAAATCCTGCAACTAAGAATGACTTCTGCTTCATTATGCGCTCCTAATTTCCAGAGATGACTTTTCATTCTTGTAGCCATAAACCAAATCAGATCTGCTTGCGAGTACAGCACCGACTGCAAACATAGTGATCAGCGCTTCGCCGATTCCGATAAGGAAGTGTGTTCCTACCATCGCAGTGAGAACTGATGAGACAGAAAATGTTGCGTTGGCACCGATTGCGTACTGCATGACAAAGCTAGCCGCTGCGGCTGGAACAGAGAGCAACGCAGCTATTCCGGCCGCGGTTGCAACTGAAGATTTATTTTTCGGAAGCACTTTCTTGAGAGCCATGAAGATCGCATAGCTAACCCACACAGCAACAATCGACATATTGAATACGCTTAAACCAAGTGCGCTGAGTCCGCCATCTGCGAAGAGCAACGCTTGGAGTATGAGAACAATTGTGATTGCCAGCGTTGCCGCATACGGCCCGACTAAAACTGTCGCCAGAGCTGCACCAAGGAGGTGTCCACTTGTGCCTGCGGCAACAGGGAAGTTGAGCATTTGGACTGCAAAGATAAAAGTTGCAGTCAGGCCAGCAAGAGGAGCGGTCTTGTCATCAAGGGATGACTTGGCACCCTTGATCGAAACAGCGACTGCGCCGGCGGCGATGGCAGCGAAGGCTGCTGAGGTAGGGATATCAATAAATCCATCAGGAATATGCATGGGCCAATCTTAATGCAAATGATTTGCAACTGCCTAGATTTGGCAAAAAGGCGAGAATTCTCCGCCTGTTCATTGGGAAATATCCGCCTCAGGTGGGGCGTTAGGTCTAGAGTGCAGGAATCTTCAAGTAGAGCGGGAGGTCTTTAGATGAGCGATGACGAAGGCCAGGACGAACTAGTAACAGAAGAGATGCTCTGGGATCGCATTCCACAAGTACAAGGCGAGGAACGAGCAAATACATATTACGAACTTAGCGCTCGCATCTTTGCACGGGGTCAATATGACGAAGCGTTGGCGCTTGCTGAAACTGCGCGAGATATTTTTTCTGAGCTTGGTGATGCTGCTCCTAAAGAGGGTTTAGCGCAGGCTTACTCAGCAATTGGATATAACCTCAATCAGCTCAAGCGGATGGATGAAGCGGCAACCGCCATGAGCAAAGCTGTCGCAATTTTGCGAGAGAACAAATCTCCGATTGCCCTAGAACTCGCCTGCACTCTTGGCGAGTGGTGGTACTCATCTAAGAATTATGAAAAAGTCATCGAGACTATGTACGAATGTTCGCAAGAACATTTAGTCGATGGAAACAATATTGGCGCCGCCAACGATATGCACTTGATTGGCTGTGCACAGCGTGAGCTGAAGAATTTCAATGAAGCGATTATCTGTTTCACCGAAGCGCGCAAGATGTTTAAACTTGAGAAAGAGGTAATCCATGTTGCTCGATGCGATCAGAAGATCGCCTCGTGCTACATCGAACTTGGCGAAGGTGAAAAAGCCTTAGAGGCTGCGCGTAAAGCTATCGATGTCTTTGAAACTGCTCACGATCATCGCCGTGAAACTTTTGCGCTCTTTGAATACGGAAAAGCTGAAATCTTGCTGGGCAAGCTCGAAGATGGCTTAGCCACTCTCGATAATGTGCTGCAAATAGTGGCTGACGATGAACCAAAGGATTTTGAATTCATCATCGATATTGAAACTCGTATGTCAGCTGTGATGCGCCAATTGGGGCGAATCGAGCAAGCAGATGAAATAGATCGCCGCTTGGCATCTGTTCGCGAGGTAATGGATTAGTTTTTGCGGGGCAGGTGTTGCAAAGCCCAGTGGTACATGGCGATAGCGCCAGCTGCTGAAGCGTTCATAGAACGAGTCGAGCCATACTGCTCGATGGCATAAAGCACTTCGCAGGCAGCGATACCTTCATCTGACATACCAGCACCCTCTTGGCCAAAGAGCAGAACACACTCTTCAGGAAGTTGTGCGCCTTCCAGATGCTTTGAGCTCGGAACATTATCAATTCCAATAACTGGCACATTACGTTCAGAACACCACGCAGAAAAATCAGCAATTGTCGGATGGTGAATCACAGTGAGGTATCTATCTGTAACCATTGCGCCCCGTTTATTCCAGTCGCGCTTACCGATGATATGAACTGCTGAGACATTAAATGCATTTGCAGTTCGAACTACAGAACCAATATTTAAATCATGCTGCCAATTCTCAATTGCAATCTGTAATTTGTGTCTCTTTGTATTTAGATCAGCGACAATCGCTTCTACGCTCCAGTACCTGTAATGGTCGAGAACGTTACGTCGGTCACCATTTTCTAAAAGTTCAGGCTCGTATTGTGAGCCTGTGGGCCATGGCTTTGGATGTGGCCCAACTCCAACAACTGGGAAGAATTCACCCGGACCAATCACGGCAGGTGTATTGATTTCCATAGATGCACTCTAAACTTATCCCACGTTAATCACCAAGTAGTTGCCAAGGAGCCACCATGGAAATCATTTATCACATCGCATTTGGCATTCATCTGCTTTGCGTGCTTGCCATCTTGGTATTGCTACTACTGCAAGCAAAGAAGAGCCCCAAGAAACTCAACCCTGGTGTAGTACATGCTGCGTTGACTGCTTTTGTTGTTGCCCTTGTGATGGTCGGGCTATGGGATCAAGCGCACGATGAAGCCATTAACCACACCAAGATTGGCGTTAAGACTCTCGTTCTTTTAGCAATTTTGATCCTTGGTTATAAGAACCTTAAGAAAGAGGTGCTCAAGAACTCAATCTGGGCAACTCTCCTTGGCCTCACCACAATAAACATTCTCCTTGCCTATCTCTGGTAATTGATTTTGAAATCTTCCAGCAGAATTAGCGCCGTACTATGTGCGGCGTTACTGCTGCCTGCCATCGTCTTGCCACAGGCACAGTCACTTGAACCTAACTCTGTGGCTGGAATTTTTGAGCGGTACATCTCGAAGTCCGAGCTCGCAAACCCCTCAGCTATCGTCATTGATCAGTCGACGGGTGAAGTTGTCTTTGAAAAGAACTCCAATTCGCTAAGAAAGCCTGCATCCGTCCAGAAGATATTGTCAGCGGTAGCGGCCCTGATCTATATGCAGCCAACAGATACCTTTACTACCACCGTCTCGCTCGGTGCACGCACCCGTACTTTGGTAATCGAAGGTTCGCGCGATCCTTGGGTGAGCTTTAACCACAAAGAAGCGCTGCGATTAGGTCGCACATCGTTGCCACGGATTGAGTACAACTCTCTATCTGCGCTACAAGAAGCGAACTTAGATCCAGTTGAGAGAACGACGATTTACTATACAAGTCTCTACTCCCAAGAAGTTTCGCATATAAAAACCTTTTTCAAGCAGAGAGGAATCACTGCTTCTTTGAAGCGTGTGAGTCCGCGTGAAGCAACAGAGCTCAAGGCAGAAGAAATCCTGGTTTCGCATTCACCTCAGCTGCAGCGGATGTTGGCATTCTTTCTCACTTGGAGCGATAACGTACTTACCGAGCGAATCGCAAGATTGGCTGCCCTTAAAGCAGGCGAATCTTTTGATGAAAATGGTGTCGGAATAATTTTTGCAGGAATGCTGGAAAGTTATGGAATTAACTCAGCGCCTCTTCGAGTAAAAGATGCGAGCGGGCTATCGCATGACAATCGCATTACGGCAAGGCAAGTTGGTTCACTCTTACTTAAGATCCGTAACGATGCACAATTTGCACCAGTTGTTAGCGGGCTACCAATTGGCGGAATCACCGGAACCTTAAAAGATCGATTCACTAAAACCGCACCAGAAGCCGTGGGTTTGGTTAAGGCAAAAACTGGAACGTTGAATGGCACTACAAATTTGGCTGGATACATCGAATCTGAAGATCGCGAATATGTGTTTGTGATTATTGCTGATAAGCACTCACGTACCTATTCAGCAGCAAAACGTGCACGTGCCACAGTAGATCGAATTCTTGGCAAAATTGCAGCGCCACTATTGCCACAGCCATCGCCACAACCTGTTCCTGAACCATCAGAAGTTGTTGCAGTGCAATCGGAAGTTGCAGTACAAGCGTGAAGGCTTACTCTTAACCCGTGTCTCTCATCCGCGCTTATGTAGATTTAATGAAGTTGCGTGTTGTTGAGCTATTGATTATCACCACTTTGCCCGCCATGGTGCTTGCAGAAAAAGGCTTACCTTCCTTTGGCTTAGTCGCTGCCACGTTGATTGGTGGAACCTTGGCAGCAGGTGCATCAAATGCTTTTAATATGGTGATCGAGGCTGATACAGATAAATTAATGGCCCGAACATCTAAACGTCCATTGGTACTTGGCACCATTTCACGGCGCCAAGCATTGGTATTTGCATCCATTATCGGAATTCTGTCGCTCATAATTTTTGAAGTATTTACAACTCACTTAGCAACTCTCTTAACCGCGCTAGCTATTTTTTATTACGTCGTGATCTATACAATTTTGCTTAAACCAAACACTTCGCAAAATATTGTCTGGGGTGGCGCTGCTGGATGTATGCCTGTGCTTATTGGCTGGGCAGCAGTTACAGGTTCACTCACGTGGGTGCCAGTTGCATTCTTTATGGTGATCTTCTTTTGGACGCCGCCGCATTTCTGGGCACTTGCTATCAAATATAGAGATGATTACTCAGCAGCTGGAATTCCTATGTTGCCTTCTGTCTCTTCACAGACGAGCGTCATTGGACAGATGTGGTTTCACACTATTGCGATGGTGATTTCATCGACGGCGCTTATCCAACTCGCAAAACTCCCGGTATGGGTTCTCTGTGCCACTGTTTTGCTTGGTGCAGTCTTTACCTTTCAGCTCTTTGCGCTCAAAGAGAATTCAGATAACTATGACAAAGTGGCGGCAGGAATATTCCACTGGTCAATCACTTATTTGAGCTTGCTCTCAGTGTTGTTAGTTGTGGCTCAGTTACTGAGCGCTTGAGAAATATCTTTAAGTAGGTCATCAATATGTTCCAGACCTACTGATAGCCGCACGACTGAAGGCGTAATTCCCATCTCTGCCTGTACTTCAGGAGATAAGCGACGATGCGTCGTTGATGCAGGATGAGTAATGAGTGACTTGCTATCGCCTAAATTATTTGAAATATCAATGATGCGAAGTGAGTCCATAAACTTAAAGGCATCTTGTTTCGAGCCATTAAATTCAATTCCGATAGTGGTTCCGCCAGCCTTCATCTGCTTCTTGATTACCTCGCGATCAGGGTGTGATGCAAGCCCTGGATAGCGCACGCTCTTGATCTCTTTCCTGCCTTCTAAAAATTCAGCGATTGCTTGCGCGTTTTCAGACATGCGGTTAACTCTCATCTCCATGGTTTCAAGAGATTTAACCAACACCCAGGCGCTAAAAGGACTGAGTGATGGTCCTGTGTGGCGAGCAAATGGAATTAATTTTTCATAGATGTATGAGAAAGAGCCGAGTAAGGCACCAGCTAAAACACGACCCTGGCCATCAATGTGTTTTGTTGCTGAATACATAACTACATCAGCGCCGAGTTCGAGCGGCTTCTGCAAAACCGGCGAAGCCATTACGTTATCAACGATGACAGTTGCACCAACTTTGTGGGCTAAATCGCTGACATAGCGGATATCTACTATTTCGAGAAGTGGATTGCTCGGGGTTTCAATAAAGACGGCTTGGGTTGGACGTGAAAGCGCTTTTTCCCATGCAGCTTTGTCATTTGCTTTGACTAGTTCGTAGGTGACGCCCCACTTAGGAAGAATTTCGGTAATAACGACGTGGCAGGAGCTGAACATGGCGGCAGAAGCGACGATGTGATCGCCGGCTTTTACTAAACATGCAAGGGATGCAAACATGGCAGCCATACCTGAACCTGTTGCTACGCAATGTTCGGCGCCTTCAATTGCCGCCAAACGCTTTTCAAACATAGCGACAGTGGGATTGTGAAAGCGGCTATAAACAAAGTGATCTGTTTCATCAGTAAATGATTCGAGCGCTTCTTGGGCGTCAGAGTATGTAAATCCACTATTGAGATAGAGAGCTTCGGATGTTTCACCAAAACCGGAACGGGCTAGACCTTCGCGCACAGCAGCAGTTTGCGGATTAATTTCCCAATCCGGCTTCTGTCGCTTTGGATGGTCGTGATACCCCCATACCTCTTTACTCATATGAGTATCTTAAGGTTCGCACGCTATATTGCCCACATGACCTCTATAGCTATATCGGTAAAGGATCTGAGCAAGAAATACGACTCCGGATTTGCAGTTTCACACGCAAATTTCGAGGTTCCACTCGGAACTATCTGTGGATTCGTTGGACCAAATGGCGCTGGTAAAACCACAACGATTCGCATGCTGCTCGGCTTAATTTCTCCCACTGGTGGCGATGCAAAAATTCTGGGCCATCCAATTTCTCAACCTGAAAAATATCTTTCCAGCGTCGGTGCAATGATTGAGGGACCTGCTTTCTATCCCGCGCTATCCGGAGAAGAGAATCTGAAAGTACTGGCAACTCTTGGTGGCTTCCCCATCGAGCGAGTATCTGAATTAATCAAAACCGTTGGGCTGGACGGCCGTGGCGGTTCAAAGTACAAAACTTATTCACTCGGTATGAAGCAGCGCCTAGGTATTGCTGCGGCGCTGCTACCTAATCCCAAGATTCTTATCCTCGATGAACCAACAAATGGCCTTGATCCAGAAGGTATCCAAGAAGTTCGGGATCTTTTAAAGAAGTTAGCTAATGGTGGTACTACGGTTTTTGTATCATCACATTTACTTTCAGAGCTTGAGCTCATCAGTGAATATATTGTGATGTTACGTAAAGGCGAGGTCGTCTTTGCGGGCACTATGAAAGAGCTGTTGTTACAACAACAACCCATCATTCTTGTTAAAACTGAGAATGAAAGTGATCTACATAAGATTGTCGAAATCGCAGAGGCAGATGGCCATCAAGCGACAATTCGTTCAGAGGTTGCCCATATCGAAGGACCTGCTGAATGGGCTGGAACGCTAAACCGAAAAGCGTTTGAAGCAGGCATCACTTTGACGCAACTTGCACCACAGTTGCCAAATCTAGAAGAGACTTTCTTTGAAATGACAGGAGACCGTTCATGATTCGCGTGATCTTTGCTGAGTGGCGCAAGCTCCGTCGCCCCACCCTCTTCCTCGGAACCATTGGAGCTGCTCTATTTTTTACTGGCCTGACCAATACATTTCTCTATTTAATGATTGATTCAGAGCAAGGAAATGGCGATCGCGGTCGTCAGATTGGACGTGAAGTTCTTAACCTAGCTGGTGGCTCTGTCTACGGTTTCTCATCGGTCGGAGGGCTGCTGGGCATCATCGCTCTCTGTGTTTTTGCCGCGCAGACCGCTCAGGAATATACGTATGGGACGCTTCGTAATCTATTGGTTCGTCAACCAGGTCGCGTTCGCATTTTGATCGGCAAGTTAATTGCGATGAAAGTATTCGCTTTGATTATGGTTGTTATCGCTGCGATTGTCAGTATCTCAATTTCTTATTACTTGTCAGATCGGGCACGAGTTTCTACTGAACTCTGGTTTACATCTGAAGGTTTTCAAGAAATTGGAAAGACGCTACTGAATGTCAGTATCTCGGTTATCTATTTTGGAATTGTCGGAATGGTGCTCGGCTTGCTATTACGGTCACCAATATCTGCTATTTCAATCGGTGTTCTCTGGTTACTTATTATTGAGAATCTGATTGGGGCGGTAAAGCCAGTCACACTAGAGTGGATGCCCGGCAACCAGTTATCAACGATTGCACAAGGTGGTACCCCAGATCTTTCATATTCACATGCGTTGATTCTGGGAAGTTCCTATGTATTTGTTGGTGCAATCCTCGCAACCGTGCTCTTCTCCAGAAGAGATGTGGCTAACTAACGACACTAGCCAGATAGAACTGCAAAGAGCAGGGCGCTGATTTATTCTTTAAACATGCGCTTTAGGGTTCGCTTGCTCTGCTTTGCCCTCATTTCCGGGCTAACGCTTGCGACCACGCCTGCCGTTGCAACTCCCAAGGCGCCAACTTTGGCCGAGATTGAAGCGGCTAAAAAAGCCGAAGCTGCCAAGAAGAAGGCTGCCGATGCAGCTGCAAAGCAGTTAGCAGCAGCAAATCTCACGCTGAGGCAGTTAACTGCTCGCGCAAATGAGGCGCGCGCACTGTACGTCAAAGCGCAACGCGAGCTTTCAGTTGCTACCGCAGCCGCTGTGGCAGCAGCGAAATACGCAGCAGAAACAGCTGCAGCAGTTGCGGAAGCGCACCGAGTGATTGGTCGTATGGCAGCTAATGCCTACATTCTCGGCGGAAGCATGAGCGATATTCAACCTCTGCTTAGCGCGAATGGCCCACAAGATTTAATGGATCAATTGAGCACCCTTGATAATTTAGGAACAAAGAACACGGTTGCGCTACAGCGCTACAAGGCTGCAGAAGTGATTGCAAAGGCAGCAAAAGAGAAGGCTGACCAAGCAAAGGCTGTGCAAGAAGTAGCGACTGCAAAGGTTGCTGCAGCTAAGAAAGTTGCGGATGAAGCTCAAGCGCTGCAACAGAAAGAAGTAAATAAACTTCGCGCAGTTCAAGATAAATTGATGAAAGATTTGGCCAAGCTTCGCAACGTTCGAAT
>JACCDX010459434.1_pt1 | contig 16372 bp, 17 predicted proteins | sample 7449681 | NCBI WGS metagenome assembly JACCDX01 (sample SAMN15323450, study PRJNA562643) | freshwater metagenome | isolation source: river surface water | place: USA:Blue River Watershed | collected 2017-08-18 | reverse complement strand
CAGGTGGAACTTCTGCCACTTTATTAGATGGAACAGGATTAGTCGCAGCTGATTTCTCTTCCATCTTTCGAAGTCTGCCATCCAAATCTTGATAAAGATCTTTTTGGCGCTGCTCCACTGTCGCGTTGAGATGACGGAGTGTTTCTATCTCACCGCGAAGTTTTGAAACATCTTGTTTGATTAATTCGATTTGGTTCAGCATATCGTTAAGGCTGCCACTTTTAATGACAGCCTCAAGATTTACAATACGCGCTTCTAACTCTGTTTCTTTTAATTGCATCTCCTGAAGTTTTTTTCTTGCATCTGTATCTTCAAAAAGTGCCGCGTGCAGAGGTGTGACAAATAAACACGCTAAAAGAATGAGTTTTTTCATTAAAACCTAAAGATTTACTCTTTTTCGTAAGAGATGTCGACGCGACGATCTTTTCCGTAACATGCATCATCTTTACAATTGGTATCTGCGCGTTCTTCACCAAAACTCACTGTTTCGATTTGTGCATCTTGCGCACCTAAAACATTCATCGATTTCTTTACCGACACAGAACGTTTTTGACCAAGCGAGACGTTATATTCGCGTGAGCCGCGATCATCCGTGTTGCCTGTTAAAGTCATTTTTGCTTTTGGATGTGAAGCCACATATTTAGCATGAGCTGCGACGAGATCTTTATATTCAGCTTTTACGACATCTTTATCATAGTCAAAATAAATACTACGTTTCGATAGGATATTATTTGGATCGCGTAAGCTTGCTAAGTCCAGATCTTTTTCATCATCAGAAACTGATGCGGATGGGCCGTTAGGTTTTGGCGCATCATTAATTGGTGTTGAACTACAACCTACTAAAAATAATGAAAGCAAAGTTGCGAGTAATAGTGATTTTTTCATTTTCCAAATCTCCATAAGTTAATTTATTTTACAAAAGGTCCCCAAGCGGGCTCTCTAATATCATCGGCATGAATATTGAATGATTGGCGAACGACACCATCAATCGATACAGTGGAAAGTTCGCCTGATCCGTTGATCTTATGTGCATATAATATCACATGCCCATTGGGAGAAAACTTAGGCGCTTCATCAAAAGGACCGTCGGTAATTTTCGTAATTTGTCCCGTTTGTAAGTCATGTAAAACTACTCTGAATCGACCTTCATCTTGCATCACATAAGAGAGCATTTTGCCATCGGGTGAAACATTAGGATTTAAATTTTGATTCCCTTCAAAGGATACGCGTTGTGGCTCACCTCCACTTGATGAAACTTTATAAATTTGCGGACGACCTCCACGATCGGATGTGAAATAAATAAAACGTCCATCCATTGACCAGACGGGCTCTGTGTCAATATACGCACTCTGGATAAGTGGTTTTAAATTAGTACCATCAGAATCGATTAAATAAATTTGTGAATTCGCGTTATACGTTAATACAATCGCTAAGCGTCTCCCATCTGGTGACCATGAAGGTGAGCTATTATTGCCCTTAAAGTTAGCTAGGATTGTTCTTTGTCCTGTCACTAATGACTGAATATAAATAATAGGTTTTTTCTTTTCAAAAGACACGTAAGCAATTTTTGTTGCATCCGGTGACCATCTCGCAGAAATAATAGGCTGAGGGGACCCCACCACCGACTGGACATTAAACCCATCTGCATCAGCCACATTTAGAGAGTAGCGGCCTTTATTCTTTGTGATGTAAGAAATTTTGGTACTAAAGACCCCTGGAATACCGGTTAATTTCTCATATATTGTGTCAGAAATTTTATGAGCAATCGCACGATATTGAGCCGCTGGCCCTGAAAATTCCATCGTCGTTAAAATAGTTTTTTTATTCACATCCACTAAAAACCAATTCACCTTCATACGGTTATTGGTGATCTCTACCTGACCCAAGGTCATCACTTGCGCTTCAATAGCCGTCATTTCGGAGTAGTTAATATCACTTAAGGCCGATGGTTTATTAATCAACCCATTAATATCTAAAGGCTTAAAAAAACCTGAACGATATAGATCAGCTGCAATAATTTGATGCATACGACTATTTGTTTTATCTAAAGCTATCTCTTTGTATGGCATCACAGCAATATTGATTTGTTTCGTGCCGCCTCCGGAAATCTCAATCGTTTCAATCGCGAATGCATATGAAGCAATCAAAAAAGAAAAGCATAAAAAAATAAATACTTTGAATATTTTTAACATACTTAAATTATATTTTTTCATTGGGTCTGAAGTTAAGTTTTAAATTTTTAAATTTCGAAAATAAATCGGTATCTGTTGGGACCGGTAAAGGTTGCGATTGAAAAATAGCTCGCTCAACCGATTCATCACATACAGGAATACCACTTGATTTTAACATCTTAGGATTGCCAATCAATTCTCCTGTGGGCATGAGACCAATTTCGAATTGAAGCTCGACAGGGCTCGTGCCACACAATTGTTTATTCACATTCTGTTGAATTTTTCGTTGAATTAATACTTTATATTTATCCATTTCACCTAATTTAGTGCTCCCTTCGGCAGGGTTTGGATTCGATTGTTTCACATCTTCATGACGATTTAATGAAGGCTTTAACTTATCTTGTAATAGTTCTTGTTGGAGTTTGGCTAACTGATCTTGCTTTAAAAGTTCTTCTTGAATTTTCTTCAAATCATCTTTCTTTTTTTGATCTTCTAATTTTTTACGTTCCTCTTCTGCTTTTTTTTGTTTCAAGCTAATCTCAGCCTTGTCAGTTGTCAGTGACTTAATAATTTCTTCTACTTTGGAGGGTTTAGGAACTGGCTTAGGTGGCTCGGGCTCCACTTTCTTTTCAACTGGCGGCGTTTCAATCACTTTATTATTAGACTCTGGAATGGAATCCCATAATTCTACTTCAGCCACTTGAGGTAATTTGACTCTCCATTCAAAACTCACAATCATGATGAGAATTAAAAGAACATGCACACTCACTGCATAAATCGCAGACCGCTTCGCTATGATTTTTTCTTGAGGTCGAATCACGTCTTAATTTACTTTTGCGGTTTTAAAAGTAAACCAACCTTTGAAACATTATTTTGCTTTAAAAGATCCATAAGACTTATCACTTCGTCATATTTCACATTCTTATCAGCGGCAATCACAAGGGCTCGATCGGGAGTTGTTTTAATTAAGGATTGCACATGACTCAATAACCGATCACGAGTATAACTTTCCCCTTCAATCTCAATGGTGTTATTAAGTTTAACTGTGATGACAATAGGTGCTGCTGTTTGCTTTAAAGTTTCACCCACTTCAGGGAGTTCCACAACCCCTGGATTTGTCATAGGCGCTGTCACCATAAAAATGACCAGCAAAACTAGAGTCACATCAATGTAAGGCACTACATTGATTTGATTCATTAAGCGACGTTTACGCATCACTTATCCTTTTCTTTGCAAGATGTTGACGAATTCTTCCATGAAGCTTTCGTATCGCACAGACAATCGATCGACTGAAGTTGCAAAACGGTTATAAGCGATGACTGCTGGAATGGCTGCGAATAAACCAATTGCAGTTGCAATGAGCGCCTCTGCAATACCTGGAGCAACTTGAGTTAATGTTGCTTGAGCGACATTTGCTAAACCTCTAAATGCATTCATGATTCCCCACACCGTTCCAAATAGACCAATATAAGGACTCACAGATCCCACTGATGCCAAAAAGGGTAAATGCGCATCTAAAAAATCAAGTTCACGATTATAAGTCGCTCGCATCGCGCGTCTTACACCTTCAATCACATCACTCATGTCAGCACGCGATGTTTTGTGGCGATTAAATTCTTTGTAACCTGCTTCAAAAATTGTAGCTAGTCCTTGATTTTTAATGCGGCCACTATGAATACTGTCGTGTAATTTATTAAGATCTCCGCTTGTCCAGAATGTATTTTCAAATTCATCGACCGCGAGTTCTGCATTTTTTAACACTGAGACTTTAATAAAGATATACCACCAAGAAAATCCAGAAGCGGCCAATAAGATAATCATGACAAGCTGAACCGGGATCGTGGCTCCTGTAATTAAACTTAAAAAAGATAAATCATTCACTACATTCATAAAGACTCCATGGTTTGTTTAACGGCGGATGGGATACGAAAAGGTTTAAATTTTTCACTATCAATGCATGCAATATCAACATTGGCATCAATTAACAATGCTGCATCACGATAAATCATTTGCCTAAATTCAATTTTGCTAGAACCTACATTTATCAGCTCGCTTTTAACCACTAAATCATCATTAAAGCGTGCAGGTGATTTATATTGGATATCAATCCGATGAACTACAAACATAATATGTTCATGATGTTTTAAATGACTCTGATTAATACCAATACTTCTCAACCATTCTGTTCTGGCGCGTTCCATAAATTTTAAATAATTGGAGTGATAAACTACACCACCACTATCGGTATCTTCAAAATAAATACGAATGGGCAAAGAAAAAGTTTTTATTCCTGCCATAAGTTATCAATAGGTTGTTGAGCAGGTGGTTTCATACTAAAATGAAGATAAGTCGCTTGCGTCACGACACGGCCTCTGGGCGTGCGCATAAGATAACCCTGCTGAATGAGATAGGGCTCTAAAACATCTTCAATTGTTTCCCGCTCTTCACCAATCGCTGCTGCTAAATTATCTAAACCCACAGGGCCGCCATTAAATTTCTCTAAAATGGCTTGAAGTAATTTTCGATCCATCACATCTAAACCTAATAAATCAACATCCAACATTTGGAGAGCGTCGTCTGCAATATTCGCTGTAATTTTTCCGTTGGATTTCACTTGCGCAAAATCACGTACACGTCTTAATAAACGGTTTGCAATGCGAGGTGTGCCGCGAGAACGTTTTGCAATCTCTAAAGAACCCGATGGATCAATATCAGCTTCTAAAAGTGTGGATGAGCGATCAACAATTTTGGCAAGCTCTTGTTCGCTATAAAACTCTAATCGAGACACAATACCAAAACGATCACGTAATGGATTGGTGAGCATACCTGCGCGCGTGGTCGCGCCCACTAATGTAAATGGCGGTAAATCTAGTCGCACAGATCTTGCCGACGGACCTTCGCCGATCATAATATCCAAACGATAATCTTCCATTGCAGGATATAAAATTTCTTCAATAACCGGTGACAAGCGATGAATTTCATCGATAAATAACACATCATTTGGTTCTAGATTGGTTAAAAGTGCAGCGAGATCACCGGCTTTTTCCAAAACTGGGCCTGACGTTTGGCGAAGATTAACGCCCATTTCTTTTGCAATGATGTGCGCTAAAGTCGTTTTACCTAGACCGGGTGGCCCAAAAAGCAAAACATGATCTAAGGCTTCATTTCTATTTTTAGCAGCTTTAATAAATATTTCTAATTGGCTTCTAACTTTTTCTTGACCGACATATTCTTGAAGTTCTTTAGGACGAAGTGCACGCTCAATCGATTCCTCGACAGGCTCATTTAAGGTACTTGCCACAAAGCGATCCGATTCAATCATGCTAATTCATTAGCCCTTAGATAAATATTTTAAAGCTTGTTTAATGCCATCATTCACAGTGAGATTTGCATCTAAACTTTTAACGGCATTTAAAGATTCACGTTCATTGTAGCCTAAGGCAATCAATGCATTGAGCACATCTTGGCTGATGGATGTAATACCAGAACCTTTAATACTTAAAGTTGAATCGAGTGTAAATTTATCTTTGAGTTCTAACAACAATCGTTCAGCTGTTTTTTTACCAATACCAGGCACCCGAGTCAAAAGACCCGATTCTTGAAGCGAGACTGCTTGAATCAATTCATCAATCGACAAGCCACTTAAAATGGCAAGTGCTGATTTCGCTCCAATACCATTGACTTTTAAAAGTTGTCTAAACATTAAACGTTCTTGGTTTGTACCAAAACCAAATAAAAGCTGGGCGTCTTCGCGCACGACAAAATGTGTGAGCAATGTCACTTTGTCTCCCACCTGGGGGAGCAAATAAAAAGTACTCATAGGCACTTCACATTCATAACCCACGCCATTACAATCAATTAAGGCAAGAGGTGGTGTTTTATCTAAAAGAATGCCAGAAATTCTACCTATCACACGAGTCTACCTTTTTTCATTCGATAACTTAAAGCATCCATATGCTGTAATTGGTTATATGCATGTGCATGGCACATCGCACAAGCAAGCGCATCTGCAGAATCCGCTTGAGGAATTTCAGGTAATTTCAAAAAACGTTTGACCATTTCTTGTACCTGCTCTTTTTTTGCATGTCCTGAACCTACTACTGATTTTTTAACTTGTAAGGCTGTATATTCGTAGACGGGCAATTTTTTAATCACAGCTGCACTGATAGCAGATCCCCTTGCTTGGCCTAATAAAAGTGTGGATTGTGGATTTACATTCACAAACACTTTTTCAATGGCGACTTGTTTCGGCTTATATTGATCAATCACTTCGAAGAGCCCTTCTAAAATAATTTGAATGCGCTCTGGTAAACTATCTCGCGCATCTTCTTTAGCGTTCAAAGTTTTAATCACACCACTTCCAAGGTAGCGAATCTTGTCAGCATTTTTCTCAATCACACCGAATCCTGTCATTCTTAAGCCAGGGTCAATGCCAAGGATGATAATGGGCTCGCTCAATCTTTACTTTAATCTTCAATCACTGCAGTAGTATAAACTTCTTGTACATCATCTAAATCATCCAGTGCATCTAAAATTTTTTGCATCTTGATACCATCCTCACCACTTAATGCATTTTCTAAAGTGGGGCGCATAGCGACTTCAGCTAATTCTATTTTTAAGCCTGCATTTAAAAGGGCTTCTTTAATTTGAATAAATTCTTGAGTAGGCGTGATGACTTCGATACTACCATCTTCATCACTGATAATATCTTCTGCTCCAGCTTCAAGTGCTACTTCCATAACTTTATTTTCATCCGTACTTGGCGCAAAGAATATACGACCACAATGTTTGAATAAAAAAGCTACTGATCCATCGGTACCCAAATTACCGCCATGTTTCGTTAGCGCATGTCTAACATCAGCAACAGCTCTTTGTTTATTATCCGTTAAACAATCAATAATAATGGCAGCCCCACCAATACCATAACCTTCGTATCTCACTTCTTCGTAACTCACACCCTCTAGTTCACCCGTGCCTTTTTTAATTGCACGCGTGATATTATCTTGTGGCATGTTTTCTTCTTTGGCGAGGGCTACAGCAGCTCGTAAGCGAGGATTAAAGTTGACTTCTCCTCCGCCGAGCCTTGCTGAAACAGTAATTTCTTTGATAATTTTTGTGAAAACTTTTCCGCGCTTAGCGTCTTGGCGACCTTTGCGGTGTTGAATATTTGCCCATTTGGAATGTCCTGCCATGCTTATCCCTTTCTAGGCCTTGATTTTATCATGGGTTTGTTTTTAAACCATGGCTGAACCAACTCTTCTTCGTGCCTTTTAATGCGGTTATACGAGATCATTAAGAGGGATATACCAATAAAAGCCATCCCTAAAAATTCGAAGGGTTTAATCGTTTCATGAAGTTCAATCGATGATGCAATCACAGCAATCACAGGACAAACAGTTGTAGTCATCGTCGCAATCCCTGCAGACAAATGTCTTAATGCGTAAAGCCATAATAGCCATGCAATCGCGTTCCCACAAACTGAGTTATAAATAAGTGCTCCAATAAAATAACCATTCCATTCAATCGAGGTGTTATGTGTCATCAAAGCCAATAACACAATGGGTATTGAGCCAAAAAGCATTTGCCATGCAGTAAGAGAAATTAAATCAAGGTTAGGTGAACGTACTTGAAGTTTTTTAGCCAAAATCACGGCTAGCGCCCATGAAATACCAGACACAATCGCTAATACCATACTGAATACATCAGTCCCTAAATGAAGTGGATCTAAAATAAATAAAATGCCCATCAGTGAAAACAAAGCTGCAGGCCATTGCCATCCGCTTAATTTTTCACCTAAGAGTGGCCAAGCTAAAAGCATGGTCCAAAAAGGCATGGTATAGGTAAGTACCGCTGTTTTGCCTGCACCGCCTTCAACCAGAGCCCATACTAAAAGCCCTGTAAAACCTGCAGTTTGGAGGAGGCCTAATACAATTAAACTCGGAATTTCTTGAATTTTGAAAGGTTTTTTTAAGACTAGCATCACAATGAATAAACAAAGTGCGCCCAAGATAGTGCGCAGAGCGGCAAAATCATAAGGGCCGGAAAAATGGAGGGCATTTTTCATCACAACCCAGTTGTAACCCCAAATAAGGCACAAAAGCATGAGGGCTAAAAAAGCCATCAAGTTTTGATTTTTTTTATGAAGCATTTTTATACTTGTTTTATAAGATGAGATTATTATAGAGTGTAACTTTGACTTTACGCTTTCAATATAGGTGACTTATGAAAACAGCCGCTCAACTTATTGCCGATAAAAAACATAAAGAAGTGATTAGTATTGCACCCAATCGTCCTGTGATTGATGCACTCATCATCCTAGCTGAATACAAGATTGGTGCTTTAGTCGTTATGGATAAAGATAGAATGGTGGGTATTTTCTCTGAGCGTGATTACGCTCGTGAGGTTGTCTTAAAAGGTAAGTCTTCTAAAGTCACGACCATTGAAGAGGTAATGACTAAAAACGTGCTTGTGGGTCATGGTAAGGATACTTTTGAAAAAGCGATGACTGTCATGACAGAAAATCATATTCGTCACTTACCGATTATGGATGGTCATAATGTGATTGGTATGCTGTCTTTAGGAGATGTCGCTAAGGAAATGATTGTGTATCAAAGAAACTTAATCAAAGAGCTCGAAGGATACGTTAAGCAATAATTGTTAATTATAAATTGGGTTTGTTTTGGAAAATGGCAGTTCAATAAGTTATGGTCAAAGACTCTAATTCTCATAAGAATTGCATTTCATTTGAAAAAAAGCGTCACCCGACTCAAAAAAAGTAAATTTATTTTTCTATTTTTAATTCTTTAACTTTTCGGGTTAAAGTATTTCTTCCTAAACCCAACATTTCAGCCGCTTCAATACGTCTTCCTTTTGTAAAGTCGAGTGCTTCTTCTATCAAGACCTTTTCAAATACTTGATTGAGATCAGTCAAAATATCTTTTCGATTCTTGTTTAAAGCTAATTTAACTTCCTGCTTTAATGCATCTTTCCAGTTAATGGAAACTTCTCTCTGCATATCATTATTTTTTAACTCGGGTGGCAAATCTTTTATATCAATATTTTGCCCTGGCGCCATGACAGTCAACCAATGACAAATATTTTCAAGTTGACGCACATTACCGCTCCAATAAAGATGTGATAAGTAATTCAAAGTATCTTCAGATAAAATTTTAGTTTCCACACCTAGTTGCTGTGCGCTTTGTTGCAAGAAGTGGCGAGCCAAATCAGGAATATCTTCTGCACGCTCACGCAATGGGGGTAATCGTAGGCGAATGACATTGAGTCGATGAAATAAATCCTCACGGAACAGACCTGCTTTAACTCGCTCTTCCATATCTTGGTGGGTCGCTGCAATCACTCTGACATTGACTTTAATAGGACTATGTCCACCGACACGATAAAACTGACCATCGCTTAACACTCGTAGAAGTCTTGTTTGAAGATCAGCGGGCATATCTCCAATTTCATCCAAGAAAAGTGTGCCTCCATCTGCTTGTTCAAAACGTCCTTTGCGTAAAGCCTGAGCCCCAGTAAACGCTCCGCGTTCATGACCAAATAATTCCGACTCTAATAAATCTTTTGGAATCGCTGCCGTATTAATTGCAATAAAAGATTTGTCTGCGCGAGGAGAGTGTTTATGAAGTGCACTTGCTACTAATTCTTTACCGCTACCTGATTCACCATTGATAAGAACAGTGGCATGCGAACGACTTAATCGCCCAATCGCACGAAAAACCTCTTGCATTGATGGGGCATGACCAATCATCTCTGTTGAATTTTCAAAAGAAACTTCTTGATTATTTTGTTTTAAGGACTCGTCAATTGCACGATGAATAATTTCGATGGCTTGATCCACGTCAAAAGGTTTAGCTAAATATTCAAACGCACCACCTTGGAAAGCGGCAACTGCGCTTTCTAAATCAGAATAAGCCGTCATGATGATGACAGGAATATGCGCATATTTTTCTTTAATGACTTGAAGAAGTTCCAATCCTGAACCTTGCGGCATTCGAATGTCACTCACAATCACTTGTGGCTCTTCATCTTTAATTGCTTGAAGTGCATCTTTAATCGAACTAAAGGTTTTAAAATTTAAATCAGTGCGTGCAAGGGCTTTTTCAAATACCCATCGAATAGATTTGTCATCATCGATAATCCAAATGGCTTTCATATTCAAGATCCTTGTGATTCTATGTTGTTATTAGAAGGAATTTCTGTTGTATCTAAATCTTTAATCGGCAATAAAATCGTGAAAGTTGTTTGTCCCGGCTCACTCTTACATTCAATCATGCCTTGATGTTGACTTACATAAGTTTGTGCTAACGAAAGGCCCAAGCCTGAACCACCTTCTCGACCAGAGACAAGCGGATAAAATATTTTGTCGCGAATCCCTGATGGAATACCAGGTCCATTATCGATAATATCGAGTTTAATCCCGACACGATAACGTTTCTTAGCAAGCATGATTTGTCGTTCAGCACGCGTTTTGAAAATAATGAGGCCGTGTTGTTTTTTTTCATGCATAGCTTGAACTGCATTTCGTGCAATATTAAGTACAGCTTGAATCAATTTTTCTCGATCACCAATAATGTCAGGTAAGCTCGTGTCGTAATCACGTTGAATTTTTATTTCATCAGGAGATTCAGCTAGTAATAAACTTCGAACACGCTCTAAAACTTCATGAATATTAGTTGGCTCATATTTCGGTTTTTGATGCGGAACGAGTAATCGATCCATCAATGATTGCAAGCGATCGGCCTCTTTAATAATCACTTGTGTATATTCCTTGAGTGAAATGTCAGGTAACTCGTGCTCAAGAAGTTGTGCCGCCCCTCTTAATCCACCTAGTGGATTTCTAATTTCGTGCGCTAAATTACGAATCAACTCGGAGTTTGCTTGTTGCTGAATCAACATACGCTCTTCTTTTGCGATTCTTAATTGCTGATCCATTTGTTGGAATTCAAGGATATATCGGATCGACTCACTTTGAATCGGTGTGATGGTGCATGTTACAGAAAATGATTGATGTTTTAATGTCGTAATCAAAAATTCGTGTTCGCGATAAGGAGTATCGCTATTTAAAGCTTGGCTAATGGCTAACTTTAAAATGTCGGAATATGGAAATACTTCATCAAGCGACATCTTATGAATATGTTTAGCACTTAATCCGAATAAAATTTCAGCTGATGGATTCATGTAGAAAATATGGCCCTCAAGATCACATAGCAATACCGCACTCGCTAAATGTTCAATCCCCTTTAATTCTGGGGTTAATGATGGGATAGTATTTTTTTTCATGAATATTCCGTTTTCATTTATATTTAAGCAAAATTTGAGCCAACCTTAAGGAGTTGTTTTTGGCCTATTTCGCGAGATCTATGAGCTTATTTTAAGGAATATTGATAGGTAATGCACTCATATAGTGCACATATTGAAATATCTTAAAATCAAGGCATAAAAAAAGACGGCTATCAAGCCGTCTTTTTTTAAATCAACTTACGAATTAGCAGCTGTAATACATACCGAATTCGATTGGATGAGGTGTCATACGCATCTTAGTCACTTCTTCCATCTTAAGACTGATATAACTATCAATCCAGTCATCGGTAAATACACCACCGCGCGTTAAGAATTCTCGATCTTTATCTAAATACTCAAGCGCTTGTTCAAGTGATGAACATACGGTTGGCACTTGTGCATCTTCTTCAGGTGATAAATGATACAAATCTTTTGTCGCTGGTTCACCTGGGTGAATTTTATTTTGCACACCATCTAAACCTGCCATCATCAATGCACTGAATGCAAGGTATGGATTCGCAATTGGATCTGGGAAGCGAGCTTCGATACGGCGTGCTTTGTCACCTTCCACGAATGGAATACGAATCGATGCTGAACGGTTTTTAGCAGAATATGCTAATTTAACTGGAGCCTCAAAGCCTGGCACTAAACGTTTATATGAGTTAGTCCCTGGGTTCGTGATCGCATTAAGAGCTCTCGCATGTTTAATCACACCGCCAATATAGAACAATGCGAATTCACTTAAGCCTGCATAACCTGAACCTGCAAATAAGTTTTTACCATCCTTCCAAATCGATTGATGAACGTGCATACCTGAACCGTTATCGCCTACGATCGGTTTTGGCATAAATGTCGCGGTCTTACCATAATTATGTGCTGTGTTTAACACCACATATTTAAGAAGCTGTGTCCAATCCGCACGTTGCGTAAGGGTGCTAAATTTAGTACCTATTTCACATTGACCTGCAGTTGCGACTTCATGGTGATGCACTTCAACAGGCACCCCCATCGCTTCTAACGTAATCGACATCGCTGAACGAACATCTTGAAGTGAGTCAACGGGCGGCACTGGGAAGTAACCACCTTTCACACCTGGGCGGTGACCAATATTGCCACCTTCGTGTTGTGTTGCAGAGTCCCATGCAGCTTCTTCTGAATTAATCTTGACATGACAACCTTCCATCCCTTGAGACCAAGTGATCGAATCAAAAATAAAGAATTCTGGCTCTGGTCCAAAGTAAGCCGTGTCACCTAAACCTGTTGATTTTAAATAAGCTTCGGCTCGACGCGCTAAGCTTCGGGGGCAACGCTCATAACCTTTACCATCTGTGGGATCTACAACGTCGCATGTGAGAATAAGCGTTGGCTCTTCCATGAAGGGGTCAATGTTCGCTGTATCTGGATCTGGCATGAGCAGCATGTCGGATGCCTGAATACCTTTCCAGCCTGCGATCGATGAGCCATCGAATGCGTGACCTTGTTTAAATTTACTTTCATCAAAAGCTGAGACAGGCACGCTGACGTGCTGTTCTTTGCCTCGTGTATCCGTGAATCTAAAGTCCACGAATTTAACGTTGTTATCCTTAATTTTTTTCATTACATCAGCGATTGCCATTTCATTCTCCTAAAAGCGTCAATTTTGATTCAATCTAAAGTTCATTAATACATTTCAACATATTAATAGTAAGCATAAATTGTGCCAATCTAATAATGTTGTAAGGGTTTGTTATTACTCAATTTTTAAAAGAGAAAATTCAAAAATTGCACCAAAAAAATGCATATATAGATTTTATGCACTTATTAAGTGCATAAATACCGTGGATGGCAGTTTTTTAAAAAACACTTATACTCAAAACCTTAATCCAATTAATGCGGTAAAGCACCATGACTGAAATTAAAAAACATTTTGCTGTAATTGGTAATCCGATTCATCACAGTCTATCCCCTCAAATCCATGCGATGTTTGCCAGTGAAGTTGGACTTCTGATTGATTACGAAGGAGTGCTATCTCCTCTTGATGAATTTAAAAGTACAGTTGAAACGCTCATGACAAAAAAACTAGATGGAGCTAATGTCACGCTTCCCTTTAAAAAAGAAGCTTATCAACTCGCAATGACACATTCTCATCACGCGAGAATCGCTGAAGCAGTGAATACAATCGAATTCAAAGATAAAGAAATCATTGGCCACAATACCGACGGTATTGGATTAATTAGAGATCTCGAACAAAATCTTGATGCAAATTTAAAGAATAAAAAAATTCTACTGATCGGAGCAGGCGGCGCTGCGGAAGGTGTGATCTATTCAATACTAGAAACAAAACCCTTAGAACTGACACTCACCAATCGCACAATAGAAAAATCAAATATGATTCAAAATAAAATGCATGTGCATGCAAAGAATTTTGGTGTGAATTTAAATGTTATTGAATTTGCAAAGTTGCCACAGCAATATTTTGATGTGATTATTAATGCCACTTCTGCAAGTTTAAATAAGGCTGATCTTGGTATAGATAGCAAAATCTTCCACGATAAATGTTTAGCTTATGACATGATGTATGGCAAAGAAACACCTTTCATGAAACAGGCACTATCTCAACACGCTAGAACATCAGATGGTCTTGGGATGCTTGTAGAACAGGCAGCTGAAGCTTTTTATATTTGGCACCACATCAAGCCTCACACAAAATCTGTAATTAATTTTTTTAGAAAAAAATAATTGCGTCAAAGATTAAAAAATCTATTCTGGGGTCATCGCTCTTTTAAAGGAAAAGTGTTTTCTAGCTTATTTATTTTATTTTTCTTCTACCAACTTTGGGTTTTATTACACATCCTTTTATGGATAATGGTGAATCCGAGTGAGAGCGCATTCATGGAAACAAGATTAGAACATCTGCAAGAGAAAGATGAAAAGGCAACCCTTCGTCATCAATGGGTCAATTATAACCAGATCTCGATTCATATTAAGCAAGCTGTGATTGCAGCTGAAGACGCTAAGTTTATTGATCATGAAGGATTTGATTGGGAAGGTATTGAAAAAGCTTATGAAAAAAATAAACGACGAAAAAAAATTGTGGCCGGCGGCTCCACAATCAGTCAGCAACTCGCTAAAAATTTATTTTTATCCAACCAAAGAACACCTTGGCGAAAAATAGAAGAAACCATTATTACGCTGATGCTTGAAACAATTTTAAGTAAAAAAAGAATCTTAGAAATTTATTTGAACGTGATTGAATGGGGAAATAATGTATATGGGATTGAAGCAGCTTCTCTTCGATATTTTTCGTCACACGCAAAAGACTTAAATAGTTTTCAATCGGCTAAGTTAGCTTCTATGATTCCTAATCCTAAATACTATGAGCGACACCAAGATACATCAGGACTCATTGAACGAAGTGGGATTATTTTGTCTCGCATGAATGCAGTGCAGGTGCCTTAGTTTATGGTCTTAACTTATTTCAAGTAAGGCTTTAGATATTTGCCTGTATAACTCTTCTTGTTATTTGCAACTTCTTCTGGGGTGCCTTCTGCAATAATTTCACCGCCCCCGTCACCACCCTCAGGACCTAAATCAATAATCCAATCTGATGTTTTAATCACATCTAAATTATGTTCGATGATGACAATGGTATTCCCTGCATCGCGAAGTTTATGAATCACATCAAGTAATAATTGAATGTCTGCGAAATGAAGTCCGGTCGTCGGCTCATCTAAGATATAAAGTGTACGCCCAGTATCGCGCTTCGAGAGCTCTAAGGCTAATTTGACACGCTGCGCTTCACCACCTGACAGAGTGGTCGCATTTTGACCTAAGGTGATATAGCCCAAGCCTACCTCTATAAGTGTTCGTAATTTTTTTTCAACCGCAGGAATGGCATTGAAAAATTGATGAGCCTGTTCAACAGTCATCGATAATACATCGTGAATATTTTTACCTTTAAATTGGATTTCTAAAGTTTCGCGGTTATAGCGTTTACCTTGGCAAATATCACATGGCACATAGACATCGGGTAAGAAGTGCATTTCTACTTTGATAACACCATCGCCTTCACAGGCTTCGCATCGCCCACCTTTGACATTGAATGAAAAACGGCCAGGTCCATAACCTCTGTTACGACTTTCATTGAGTTGCGCAAAAAGCTCTCGCGTGGGTGTAAAGAGTCCTGTGTATGTCGCGGGATTTGATCTCGGCGTTCGACCAATGGGACTTTGATCGACATCCACGACCTTATCAAAAAAATCTAATCCTTTAATTGATGCATGCTCTGCAGGTTCGGTATGGCTACCATACAAATGTTGTGCAACGGCACGATAGAGGGTGTCATTAATAAGGGATGATTTACCACTGCCTGACACACCGGTAATGCAGGTGAGAAGTCCAATGGGTAATTTTAAATGTACATTTTTTAAATTATTTCCCTTGGCACCTTTGAGTTCTAACCATTTCAAAGTGCGTGGTAATACTCTTTTATTTTTATATTTAATTTCCTTACGACCACTAATGTATTGACCTGTAAGTGACTTAGGATGTTTCGCAATTATCTTAGGTGTTCCCTCAGCAACGACATAGCCCCCATGTTCACCAGCTCCGGGACCAATGTCGATAACATGATCAGCTGAAAGAATGGCATCTTGATCATGTTCAACCACGATGACCGTATTGCCTAAATCACGTAACCTTTTTAATGTTTCAAGTAAGCGATCGTTATCACGTTGGTGTAAGCCAATAGAAGGCTCATCAAGCACATACATCACACCAGTTAAGCCACTACCAATTTGTGATGCTAAGCGAATACGTTGCGCTTCTCCTCCTGATAGAGTTTCAGCTGAGCGCGATAAAGATAAATAATCTAAACCTACATTGACTAAAAATTTGAGACGGCTCGTAATTTCAAAAATGATTTT
>JACCDX010010708.1_pt1 | contig 16373 bp, 20 predicted proteins | sample 7449681 | NCBI WGS metagenome assembly JACCDX01 (sample SAMN15323450, study PRJNA562643) | freshwater metagenome | isolation source: river surface water | place: USA:Blue River Watershed | collected 2017-08-18 | reverse complement strand
GCGCCACCGCCAAATGGTGGAACGACTAACATTTGCAAATCTAGCTGTCTTTACAACACCTTGTGTTTTGGCCATTCGGAGCACAAGCTTCCGAAATTGAATACAGTACATTCCTCTCTACATATTCCAGAGGTTTCATTTTAGACTTCCGTCAACTGTAGTGCCCGGTTCAATGTGAGTGTACGACGTGTGTCGTACCAAATTCAAAGAAATCTAAAGTCAATCGAGATCATGGCCCGCCGCCAACGCGACCATGCGCTTCTCGCACTCTTGGAGCGCGTGCTCCAACAACAACGACCAGCGCTGGTGCACGCACATCAGACTTTTTGCTTGCAGCAGCACATTGTGCGTTGCGATGAGCCGCCTTTGCACGTCAACATCACGGGTCTCGGTGTGCAAGCTGCAAACCGCGAGGTATGCGCGGCACGCCCACAGGCTCGCGCCTTGCACGATGGCTGCCGTTGGGCAACAAAAACCAGTATGCGCGGCGAGCAACAATGGCTCGGCCGCCGTTGGGTTCGCTTCGACCACGAGCTTGTGCATCCCTGTCTCAAACTTCCGCATGTTCTCCACATGTGCTTCAAAGATCTTGGTGTCGTCTTCCCCGAGGAAAGACTTGTTGTCGCCCGTAACAGCGTTGAAGCGTTGGATCCGCGAATTCCGCAACCCTCTTGCGCTGTCCGCAAAAACACCAGGTATCGTGTTGACGCCGTCCGTGTGGTCGATGATGAGCACGATCGAGCAGCGAAAATGATAGGACGCTTCATACGGACAGTTTGACTGCATGAACCGCGCCACGAGGGCCAGTCGCAGCTTAATAAACGTTCGGACCACCTTTTGGCGCGTCGCTTCCGATAGTGTTTTGTTGTACTCGATGGCCGCCATCATGAAGGGGATGGTATCTTCGAGCTGGCTGGTATGGACATTCTCGTGCTTCAACAACGTTTCAACATAGTCGGCGATGGAATCCGAGACTTGCATGGCTCGTCGCGACCGGTGCTGCTTGGTGTTGTTGGAGTGGTCGAGAAATGGACGACGCGCGCTTGTCGGAGGATGATATGTAGGAATCATGCCCGCACTGTCGTGCATGGATCGTCGTACCTTGTTTTTTTCACTTCAATCGAACATGCGCCATGCATTGAAATATGGCCGATAGAACGATTGCGGTCAAAATGCACAGCGATAAGCCACCGGGATCAGGCAATGCAAAAATCAATGGATAGGTCGCCCAAGCTACGGAACTATATGGTACGGCCGACATCAAAGCCGCGTGCATGGCGGTTGTGCAGATCGTCGCAGTGATGACTTGTATGACGTGCGCAAATGCAATCATATATAGTAATGTCCATCGCTGGCGCTGCGGCTGCGACAAGCGCCTGGCAGTCTTGCGCGACACGAGCCGGATCATGTTGAAAAGAAAATACGATACAACAAGCGCGAATGGAAATGAAATAAATATGGACAGCAAAAGCATTGATTGTTTCTTTACTTACATATCAAATCAAAATACTTTCTTCCGCCCGCCATTGGCGCCCGCCACTACAGTATGGCGCCCGCCACCTGGGGCCAAGTATACTAGTGGGCGGGAGGTAGCCTTTTGGCAGCCACCGCCCATACCACCACGTATCACCTGTGCCCCACGCCCGTCTTCTCTAGACGCATAGACAATAGGTAGCTGGCTCATCGCAATGCAAGACCCCGAGTATCAACGCGTGCGGTGGTTCTTGCAGTCGCCGCGCCATGGAGTATCGAGCATCATGATGAGGTTTGCGCAACCACAACCCGGCAAGTGGTCGGGGCCCGGCGCAATTTTCGACATTCAACGCGTCGTCAGTGATGCTGAGCGGGCAGCGGTGCCTTTGGACCTGGAGGAGGTTGGGGCGTTCATGCCCAACGAGGCTACGGACTTGCGGCCACACTGCATCGTTGCGGCAATCGGCGCACAACCCGGCGCCACGGCCGCGAGCGTGGCATACGCTGTCTACCACAATGGGTTTCCTCTGCTCAATGAACAAGACATGGCGAGGCGCGTCGTGACGACCGTGGCGTCCATCCCAGAATCTCAAGGACATCAACAATCGAAAAAAAGCTTTGGGCTACTGTCGTACGACTTTTCGTGCGCGCACCTCGACGACCGCAGCCAGTATGTCGATGGCATGCTCCTGATGGTCGCCACGCTGTGCAACATGCGCCTCTTTGACGACCCCTTTGTGTATGGGAGCACCCTCACCAACATGCTCGTCACGAATACAACGGGTGGCGTACTACGCCGAACTCAACAGCATGCCATCGACGTCGCAACGAGGGAGATGCGTGTACTAGACTACCTGGACGCGAACAACCCGACGGCCACCACATTGGCGGCAACAATCAAAGAGGCCAGCAAAAACGAGCTGATGATCTTGATCACGGCTCTCGAATCCAATGCTGATATTCCAAACACCTATGCCAATCACGGGCAATTGAGGTATGTGCTGCAATATTGCCGCGACCACGCGTCGTTGTGCAAAGACGCGGCTGCCAAGATTATTGTCAATGCGTTTGGCACGCTCGCTCTTGGAGTGATTCCTTTGCTCTGCGAGCTCGTGTACGTTTTCGGGCCGGTGCAGCTATTGAAATTGGCCTGGCTGCTCCACCACCCACCGTGTGCCCTAACGTTCGTGCCAGTGTTTCAAGGAATTGTTTGCTGGCCTCCGTTGCAAGCATACCTAGTGACCGCCACCATTCTCGCGCGCGAAGCACACGCGTTCGAAGACTATTTCGAGAGCGCGCGCGCTCGTACGATTCAATTTTTGTTCTTAGAGGACGTCTGGGTGTACCGGCAGCTCGAGGATATGCACGTCACCCTGACGCTCGAAGAAAAGGTGCTGGTGCTCTTCCTCACTCATGGTCACTCACTGTTGGGGCTGACTACCACAAACCCAAAAATGTGTCGGGCGTACGATTCATTTTGCGCGACCGCTACGGCTGCACAAGCCGAAAAGACAGCGGCGCTGTGCGCTGAGAACAGCGCTGGTTTTATCCCATTCATCGCCGTGCACTATGGGCACATCATTTGGACGCCCGGCACGATTGATCTTCTGATTCCAGTGGCCACCATTCTTCATGTAGACGTCGAGAAGAACTCTACGTTAGCTTCATCATCATTGATCATCCGCCCCGCGGAGGCTGCGGACGTGCGCGTTTTTTGCGCGTGCCCTATCAAGCGTGCGGAAGCCATTGCAAATTATACAATGTTTTTGCGCGCGCTCGACGTCATCGATGACGAAACGTGTGTGAGTGTGCAAGAGTTTGCTTCACACGTATCGCCCGAGATGTGGTGCATGTACGGCTGCAATGCACAGGTGTGCGAGCAACAATTGAATGAAATGCACGACCAGATGATTTTTGAAATGATTGAAATTCTGTAAAAAAGAATCAAAAAGAATCAAAAGTCGCGACGCTTAAAGGGTGGTGCAAGTCCGTAGACAAGTATCTTCCCAAGAGCGTGACTGCCCTATTTGTCTTCCCTTACAAACAAAAGCCTCTCACTGCGAAAAGAAAGAATGGAAGAAGATCAGCGGCGCCCCAAGATTTGCCCCGTTTGCACTAATGACGTGTCGCCCACAGCCACGGTGTGCTGCAAGCACTGTGCATTTGAAGCATGCAAGACGTGTACCAAGACATACCTTGCGACGGCGACAAAACTTCGGTGCATGAAATGCGCGGTGGAGTGGAGCCCCGAGTTCACAGCGTCGCAGCTAGGCTCCACATTTGTCGCCAAAGGGCGCCGGGCGCTCGTCGAAAATCAACTTCTTGAGGAGCAAATGACAATGATCCAAGGTACCATGCCGCTTGTGGAGCTGGAGCGTGCACGCCGCAGAACGGAGCTCGAGTTACGAGAGCAGATCACGGCGAGGCGCGAGCTAATCAAACAGGCTCATGGATACGCCCGTCAAATCTGGAAGAACAAAGAGCTTCTCAGGACGTTGCAAGAGGCCATGGCACAGTCGCGCACCATCAATACGCAGATATCAAGTGCGCCGGGCAGCGTCGTCATGCGCTGCCCGACCGAAGGCTGCCAGGGGCGCTTGACATCGACAGAGGGTAGCCGCTGTAGCCGATGTTCTGCATGTGATGCTCAAGTATGCAAAGATTGCGGCGTTCATATCGACGACTCGTCCCACAAAGACCATGTGTGCAAGGCCGACGACGTGGACACGATACGTCTGCTCAACGAATCTACGCGATCATGTCCAGCATGCGCCACCCCCATCCACAAGGCCGAAGGCTGTGACCAGATGTTTTGCACACGTTGCGCATGTGTATTTGATTACAAAACGGGGCGACGCGTGCGCGCTGGCGATGGGGAGCCGCTCCACAATCCTCATTTTTTCGATTGGCTGGCCGCCAATCCCCAGGCAGCACACGATTATCAAAACGGCCGTCTCGCTAATGTTCATCAAGCCATGCTAGCGACACTGGACACTCAAGATCTACAAGTGCAGCGACGGACACGGTTGCTCGCCGATCTGGAGCGCATCGACGACAACGTCAGCGTCACGACACATCCGGTGCTGAGGCTTCCGTACGTTCTCTTGACACACGTCGCACGTACGGTCTTGCCAGTACTCGATGCACAACTGGGCGGCGATCATCACCGTGCGACCCGTATATCGTTCGTGCTTGGCGATGTCGATGAAAAATCCTTCAAAGCTGCACTGTACAAGCAACATCGCCTAGATCAACGGATCACGAGTACACGGCGGGAGTTGATCGATATGTGCGAAACCCTCGCGGAGTGCTTGCTGAGCGTCGGACCTGCCTCATCGACAACCGATTGCAATCGACTTTTTCAACAAGCGCAACATGCTGCTCAAAAAGCAAATTTGAACACGGCCAACGCGGCGCGTTTGCTGGGCACCGACAAGGCCAAGTTTTATGTCGTGGACCCTGACACATGGGAGTTTAAAGCAACCAGCAATGCCAGTAGCAATGCAAATAAGAAGCGGTCGTTGACCGAGTGCATCGAGCATAATCGCATTTTTGGAAGCGTGTAAAATTTTTACAAGTGTCCGAATTCTTTCTGACAAGACTGAATAAAAAAGTTTTGACTTCCATCAACTGTAGGCCCACCTACACTTCGGTGCACAGCTCGGCAGCCTCTTTCATCAAGCGGCGCTGACAGAGCGGCATTGCCGGGCTGTACCACGCGTGCAGCGCATGGCGCTGGATGACACGGGCGGCCTCGATGCGCGGGCGCATATAGCTGCGCCACGCGCGCTGGATGACGCGCGCGGCGCGCCTGGCGCGCAGGTAGTGGCAGACGAGTTCGTCATCGCTGACGGTGTACTCATCGCTGACTTCCTGAAGCACAACGTTGTATGCTTCTGAGCGTCGGGTGATACCCAGGCATGCCAAGTAGGCGGCGACAGCGGGCAGATGCTCGGCCGAGACGGCGCGATAGCAACTGTCTGTCCATTCCTCGTTGACTTCGCCATGTTCGTCAAGCTCCTGGTGGAGTTCGATGAAGCTCTCGCGCACGGCCCGCACGGGACCAAACACGATGTCGTCGAATAGGGAATATGCGTTGGCGTCTCGGTACAAGGCGTACATGTAGCCGGAGATGGTTTTGTCCCCGGTCTCCAGCCCGAAGCGGGCGGCGGCGCTCTGCGCATACACGGAAAACTCGATAAACGAGCGCGGCGGCGCAAAGCGTGCGTCGAGCGTCTGGTGAACGGGCTCGTCGTGGAGGGGGGTCCGGGGGGAACCGGTGTCGGCGTCGTCGGCGGAGGCTTTGCATATGGCCGCCAGAATGATGGCCAGCGGGACGCTGATCTCATTCGCGGCGTCCATCGGCGAGATGACCTCGTGGCACAGCCGCTGCGCAAACGAGCGTGCAGCGACAATGTCGTTGGTCACCCACGCGCGCAGCATGTTGTCAAAGAGTGCGTTATCGGCAATCTCGTAACGAGCAGTATCGTATGGAAAGCGACGGCAGCACGTGTCGTATGCGTCGGCCAGCCACTGGGCGGCCTTGGTCCACGCTTCCTCGTGGGTCAGGTGAACATTGATCGTGATTGTGATCAAGCACACGACCTCGAGATTGCACTTGGTAACACCATAGCGGAACACGGCCTCGGTGAGGTCGGTCAGCCATTTACGGTACCAGTTGTTTGTGGCGTCAAATTCGGTGAACATGTACAAGTCCCACATGGTAATGCACCCATGGGCAAAGCGGTTGTCCGAAGGCGGCGGTTGCGGCGGCATCTCGTGAGCGTCCGACGCACCGCCAGTCCGGGACTTTCCGAAACATGCACCCATAAGGTTGCACTACGAGAAATGGTGTGGGCGGGAAATGTGGAAGGTGAAGTGGATAATAGTCAATGGAATATGTGCTATTGAATGGCGTAATCAATTTTTTTGGGAAAAGAATACTGGTGCGTGTAAGTGGCGCGGGTTGTATCCGTACGGTGGAGGGAGATTGTCCTCCGGTTGTATTCTTTTTTCGGGAGCCTACTGCCCGCGTCATTTCTTTGTTGTTGTCGAAAATGAAAAACTGGCGCCGCCATCAACCTCATCACTCCCAGTTCGAGCCGGTGTCGTCGATATGGGGCAGCGGCACCTCGGTCCATGCCGTGATGCCGCTGGGGTCCCACATCGCGACCGACTCAAACTCAAAGTGGCCGTACCAGTCGAAGCGCAGACGGTCGTCCCGTCCGATCTCACTCCATGGGTCGGAGCGAAATCCGGGCGCATGGGGGTTCACGTAGATGCCCTTGTACCATGTCTCGCGGCGCACGCGGTCCCAATCGATGAAATGGTATGCACCATTGCATCTGCGTACTGCAAACCGGGCTTCGAATGCCAGCGCTGCCGCCACGGTGGTGATCCAGTAAAGGTCCATCGCCGAGACGTGGGCTTCGTAGGCATGATTGTACGGCACGTCATGCGCGTTGCATCCCTGGTTGAAGTTTTGGAACCAATCGTGGTCGCGCGACATCCACAGGCACCCGGCCGGCTTGAAACGGGTCTCAAGGCGGTCGGGTGTCCGAAAATCGGATGCGGACAGGGGCCGCACAGAGGCGTGTGTCAGCTTCATGGTGGGCCTATCGTTTGTATCACGACAAGCTCACAATGCTATTGATTGATGGGGGTGCAAATGGACCCAGGGACTGCGAGCACGTCCATCCAAAAATGACTGCGTCAATTTTTCGTTGTGTGAATGAGCAAGATTGTCTGTCCGGCGCGGCCGCCGGGCGAGAAAAAAAATAAAACACCATTTCACGCCGCCGCCTCGTCAAGCATCGTGGTGAGATACTTGATCGACTTGTACCCGAGTTTGTCGGACTTTGACGCGTGATAGTATGTGGTGTCGGTCAAGCACGCGGGCTGACCGATGGCCTCGACGTCACTGCCGATGGCAGCATTGATCGCGGCAAAGATCTTGCCGTATGCGAACGGGTTCGAGTCCACATATACGATGATTTTCATGTCAAAGTATTCTGGGATGGACAACCGGTTTGTCATCACGATCAGGTCGTCGCAAACGTGGTCGCGTGCAAACGAACGGATGACCAAGGGCAGGAGGCAGCCGCGCATGGGAAGGGGCATTTTTTGCATTGTTAGTGTGGAGGCGGGGTTGGGTTGGTGCGGGTTGTTGGCTCGGGCGTGGGCAAGTATGTGGCCAGTTCAATTTTCAGTAAATATTGATTGCGGCACCAGGTTGTCGGGTGGGTGGGCGCATTAGCATGACAGACACCTCGCATCCCAAGCAACACCCCATCAAAATCAAAATCAACAACCATGGTGATGATTTGTCGGTTCTTGCTGAAGCGCGGCGGCAACTGGCGCGACCCAATGGCGACCGTAGACATGGACCTGCGCAAGGCCCGCGACATGTTTGAGCGCATCGACAGCGGTATTTGGTCGTGCGGAGAGTGCTGGACGGATTACGACGAGCCATTTGTCGTCAATCTGTGCGACGCTGGCGGCGTCGCGACCATCATCGCCCACGCCGACATGCAGCGCTTTGTCGACACGTGCACGTCTATGTTTGACTGTGCGCGCGACGCCGAGGTGTCTCAGACCCACCCCCTGGCCCACACGCTGGACCTGTCGTCGCCGCTCACACGGGCCATGCTTGACTTTTTGCGCCTGAAGCGCATCTACCGCTACGCGTTTGGCATCATGTGAGCGCAAAACCGACGTCCATAATTTTTTTTTACACAAAATCTTCAGTGTCGGAAGAAGTAGGAAGAAGGAAGAAAAAATAAATTAGTGTTTTTTTTGGTGTGTTCCTCGGAGCGTGTCCAAGAAAGAAAGTCCCCTGCGCATCCTTGGTCTCCCGACCGAATCGGGGAACCGCGACATCTACGCGGAGACCTCCTCGCGGTACTCACGAACAAACTCATCGAACTTGTCCTTGAACGCGGGGGTTGTGCACTCGACGCGCACAGCATCAAAGTGGCGCATGACCGGCTCGGTCACGCACTCGCCGCCTGCGCGCGCCGCGGGTAAACACCAGGGTGTACGCATCGTTGTCGGGGGTCAACTTGTGGGCGACCAGAAATTGCTCGAACCGGGTCGCAAACTTGGACGCGTCCATCATCTCGGAGGAGTGAGGCGGGAGAGATTGAGTGAGTATGGTAGTAGGTACCCGCTTGCTGAGTGGAAGTCCTCTGGATTGTGGTAATCATTTTTTTTTTGCGAATATATCGCTACCAATGTCAGGCCGAAATACCCGCCCACCGCAGCGCATCGGTCGTGTTCGAAACCGCAGTGCCAGCAGGAGAACGTTTCATTGCATTTGGTCAAGCGGCCGCACTCTGGGCACGTCTGGCTCGTGTAGTGTTCCGATGCTTGTAAAAACGCAAAACCTCGTTCCTTGCACTTCCACTTTATGATTGAAGAAATAGCCTTGCCCCGCTGCCAAGAGTTGTTTCGCAGCCTTGGTTTTACAATATTTTCGGAAAACAGAATATGTCTGTGCGCGTCGAATGCCGCTGGCAAAAAAAGTGGAAGACTCAAGTTCACACGTCGTCGCCGGGGCCCCACCACTCGTCCCAGGCAGCCCAGAGGAGGGCATCGCCGGCAGCCGGTCCGCCCATCGCTACCGGGTTCCACGTCCGTCGCAGCCGTTGGAACTCGTAGCGCGTCGGGATCCGGCACTCGACGAGCACGCGGACCTGCTTTTCCTTCTCGGCTTTCCCTGGCACTGTCTGTAGCCGCACTTGGAGCGGCTTGTCCCGCACGTCGTCGAGCAGGAAACGCGTGGCGTCCGCGTCATGGCGAACGTCGTCAAGGAGCTTCCAAGACGGCGTCAGCGACGCGCCCGCGCGCACCAGGAGCTGCAGGGCCTCGGTGGACCTGGCCTCAATGGCACAGCACACGGCTGGCCGTTGAGGCGCGAGCTGCCAGCCACGGCCGTAGGGGCCCGATGTAAAGTTCTCATGCTCGAGCAACATCTGGACCACGCGCAGCTGGTTGTACTTGCACGCGATGCAAAGCAGCTGGTGGCCCGAGTCCGTTGCGACCTCGCGCTCGGACAGGATGAACCGCACCGTGTCTTCATACACGCGGGGCCAGGGAATGGGCTGTGGGTAGTAGTAGCCACGCCACAACCGTGCGCGGAACGCGAGGTCCGCGAGGGTGCACAGCGGGTCCGGACTGCGCCTGCCAGGGCGGGCGGCGGTGGCGTCCAGGGCTGCAACCAACATCTCTGGATCGGAGCACAGGGCCGAGGTGGCCTTGCACACGAGCGCGAGGCGCATGATGCGGCCGCCGTCCTTGACCAGGGCGAGCGCCACGCAACGCCATAGCTCGTATGGCAAATCAATGGCTGTCGCATGCGATGGCATGGCTGGGGGGGGGAGTGGGCGGGAGTGTGGTTCTTGGGGTCACTGGTGCGAGTGGGCCCTTTTCGAGAATCAATTTTTACCAAAAATCTTTTATACGATTATACTCCGACAAGGAAGGACATTTTGAGAGAGTAGCATCTGCCCATGTATTCTGTACCACATCGACAGGTGGCCATGCACATTGTAAAAAGTCTCAGGAAAGCAGCAACACTTGTTGTGGGTAGGTTGTACAATCGGGCATAAAAAAAGGTGCCGTGACTTTCTTCTTCAAGCGCAAGGAGTTACGGCGCGCTGTTGAACAGGTGCGCCACCATGTCCACCACCTCATTGGTGGTGACGTTGTCGAGGTTGTCCAGGTCGACTGTGCCGACCTGCTTGATGTGGTTCACCATGTAGTCCATGATGATGGCGCCCATCTCGGGCGTCCACGGGATAGACGAGACGTCTTCATTAATGTGGGAAGCCTGCAGCTGGTGCGTGAGATCCGCGACTCTGTCGTGGAGGCGCTCAATCTGATCGTCCTTCTGCTCGCGCTCGATGACCATCATTGTGATCATCTTGGTCACCTTGCTGGCATCGATGACGGTCTGCCGCCGGCGCGGCCTGGGGGACACGGCGGGCGCAGACGTCTGCCTGAAGGGCAGCCCAGGCGCGGTCGCGGCAGACGCCGGTGCCGTCGTCGCACCGCTGCCCGAGGGGGCGGCGGGGTCGAACGGCGGCAGTAGTGGCGTCTCGCTGTTGTCGCCAGAGGTGGCGTCATCGCTCTCCGATGCAGCGCAGGCGCTGTTCGGTGGCGACGACGTGTCCATGCGCGTCTCGCAGTACTTGACCCACTTCAGGGCCTCCTTCCTACGCGCGCGGTCCAAGCTCTCTTTGGGCTCGTCCTCGTGCTTGCAGCACGCAGGCTTGCCAAATGAGCAATTGTTTCCGCAGGCGCGTCCATCCTTCTTCCTAAAGCCGGGGCACGGGGGTGCCTCCATACTCGATAGGAACCGGGAGCAGCAGCTGTAAAGGCGGGGGGGGGATAAGTGGGGGTATGGGAAAGTCACAGCACGAATCATGGCGCTGTACTACTACCACTGCACTCACTATGCAGCAATCAATTTTTTGATGCAACGCTAGCCACCGCCTTCATCTCCCGATGCCATCGGGAGCTAAAGCTTGTGCAAGTCGAGTACTTTATTTTTTGCTGGACGGAAACACAATTTTGCCATTTGTGAACATATCCGCATACAATTGCACGATGTCTCGTAAGTCTAGGTCGACGCGGAGCTGTTGAGTCTCCATAGCCTTGGCAATATAGGTCTTGTAGATAGCCAGTTCGGACAGGCAGTCGTAACATGAGCAGTATTTTCCACTATCGATCAATTTTTGCTCGTCTTCCGACAATCTCAACTGTCCAGCAAAACAGTGCCTCCGCCGCACCACATTGTGAAAGTGCAAGTTCTCTTCGTACGCCTTGAAATCGTATTTTTGAACCTGTTCTGCGCTGCTTCGTGACACCAGCAAGCGCGTCTCCCCGGACGTGGCTTTTGGCCAGACACCGTAATACAAATCCCCTTTCAGATATGGCATGGTTTTGGTGCGATGCGGCAGGTATGGAAACCGAAATTTCAGCAGCGAGTACTGCGGGCGCAAAGCGCGAACCCACTCGGCTTGCTGCTCCATGTCGCGCTGAACTTGTTGTTCGAATTTTACCGAGGTAGCTGCAGACAATCGGATGTCGCTGATAAACAACAGGTTCACCAGAGTAGCGCGAGTAAGCGTCGAGCGCAAATGCAAGCACGTTTCTAGGGTGAAAAAATCGTTATGCAATTCGAAAACGTCTGGGCGGGTTCGCAGGCGCGCGTCAAAGGAAGCGCCATCGTACAACATGAATTTGACGTGGGGAAAGAGCGCATGAAGAAAGAGTAAGTGCGAACCGGGTGCAGCGCCGACATACAGCACCGTGGGATGTCTTGTATTGCGCGAATAGTATACTGTTAAGAATTGAATTTCGGACAACATGAGCTTGCGCTGCCCCAAGTGCTGATTCGCGGGCCGTCTGTGTTTGTCATACACGAGACGCCTCCCGTTAGCAACGTCAACCCTTGAGACAAAGTCTACTGTGGTGTTGGTGCCGACGGTACTCGAGTCTGACGCCGGCTGGCAGTGGTACATTTGTCCGGGAAGTGTATATTCGTATACACTATGATGTCAAAAAACGCCTCATACATATATTATGAATTTTTTTTGTGAGCGCAAATCAAACATGAGCGAGCTACCTGCGCCGTCTCTGAACGGCGGCCTTTATACCGGAGAGCCATTTCTGAAAAATGCACCGTGGGCAAACGTGCCAGTGCTTCCGGACGCGTCATACATGATTCATTACAACTTGCGGTCGGCAAACCCGCCACCCGGCGCCATCTATCACTATCCTGGCGGTCAGCGGCCAGGCAACAACACAACAGTAATGTATGGTGTTGGCATCGGCGCGCCTGCATACAATCAGAGCATGATTCGCGAGGGCATCAAAGAGCCAGCGCCATGCTCGTGCTACAAGTGCAGCTACTTTAAATACTCGTACTTGACAAAATGAAAACAAAAAGAAACAACGCGCCAGCAAAACCGGGGTTTACTGGCGCAAACAAGCCCATCAGGGCGCGAGTGCATCGGCGAGCACCTCGATCAAGAGGCTGCTCACATTGTACACATGGTGCCGGGGCTTGGGGGGCTCGTCCGCCGCCGTTGGCGCAGGCGCGGAGCACGTGTCATCGCTGCTCGCGGCTTCGATCCGCGCAGAGAGCGCAGATACGGCAGATTTGAGCAGCGCCAGCTCGCGCTCGAGGCGCTCCTTGGCAACAGCATTGGTGGTCGGTACCAGCACGAGCCGTGACTTGCCACCAACTTGCGTCGTCGACGCGGTCGAAGGCGTGTCCTGGCCCACCCTGGGTGTGGCGGGACCCGGCGAGGCCGATGACGCGTTTTTGGCAGCTGCTGCCAACGACCGCGTCATGCGGCGGGTGCGGGGTCCGCTCACCATATTCTCGGGTTGAGAACTGGAGGAGGGTTCCCGTGGGGAAGCCATAGCACCTGCCGATGCACCTGGGGTGCGCGGGGCGCGGGGAGCACCGATAGGCCGTGTCATCCTTACAGGATGTGACTGGTACCAGATGATAATCATTCATTGATGCCACTCATGAGCATATACATATTAGATAAATCAATTTTTATGAATTTTGACTTGTCCTTGTGAGGATTTAGGTTTATACTCCGCATGAACATTTTGATACACTTGGTATCGGCAAAAAGTGTAAAACTTCAAGCACGAAAATGTCCATGCAGATCCAGGAAAGCAGCAAACTTTTGATTATTGAATGATCCGGGAACATGCGTCTTGCTGACCATCCCATCCGCAGCAACACAAGCGACTACCGATATCGTTGTCACACGTGCTTGTTTCTTTCGCATGTGCAACGGCATGCCTCGGGGTGCATAGCCACGTACTACGCGACCATGACGACCAAATGATGTTTCATCCACAGATGCAAATGTTCTGCCTTCGGCCATAAACTGGGCCCTTCGAGACAAGAAATCTTTAGTCTGGTCTGGCAATTTGGTAGTCACGCCATAAAATCGAGCAGCCTTTTTGGTCAACCCCTGACGTTTGATAGCAACTCGCACCAACTCTCTGGATACTTTGATATTTAAAGCCGTTGAAATCATCGACTGCAATTGCCGGACTGAAACAAATGGGTTGCTGTCGATTGTAGCCCGCAGCAGCGAGACCATGTCATCGCTCGCCTTTTGCCATGGCGGGCGCTTTTGGAAAGTATAATTTTTTCTGCCTACCCCAAACTTGACCCAGCGAGCAATAGTTGAATGACTGACGTTTGCAAGAGTCGCTGCTTTCCTGAGACTTTTTACAATGTTGTAGATGTGCATGGCCACCTGTCTATGTGGTACAGAGTACATGGTCAAATGCTACGTCTGCATTTGGTCGAGAAAAGAAAGTGTAACATTTTGTTCATGTCGGAGTATAACCTAAACCAAGAGTCGTAGAATGCAGTACAATGCAGTACCGCATCTGGTGTATTTAAAGAGGCCGTCGGCGATCATATGACTTAACGTTTTCTGCCCCCCCCCCCGACTGTCACTCAATCATGGACGAAGAACTCAAAACCTACGTGGCCAAGTTGCTCGCGACTGACGGGACCCCCTTGAGCGCGTTGGAGGAAGCTTTGCCATACACTGTCACGGGTCTATCTTCAAATGGCAACGAAATGGAGTGCAAGCTGCGCCTCCGCATGTACCATTTGTTCATGGATGCCCGCAAGCCGTTCCAGGCCGAGTTCCACCTGAGCCGCGCAATGTTGTGTGCCATCGGCCAAGGCATCAAGTATAGCTCAATGTGGGGCGAAAAGATGGCCCACCTTGCGCGCATGCAGCTGGCATGGAACAAAGACAATGGCTTGACAGACGACGTTGTCGGACTCAAGAACGAGTTCGTGGCGAGCTCGACTCTGATGGAGCGCGGCATGTGCTTGCTGTGCGTGATCCGCGATCTGGACGCGGCCGAAGAGAGCTTCACCCGCGCTTTCGACAGATTTTCGCGGATCCAGCGCGGTGAGCTCTTTATCTTTCATGCGGAAGTCCTGTTGTGCAATGCCTATATGGTCGCGTGCACAGTGTTGCGGTACCAAGCTAGCGTGAGCGACAAGAAGACGATGCGGCGGCGCTCGGCCGACGATGGGATCATCGACAAGGAGCAACCACACATGGACGATGATTATGTCAAAGACACCTTTGCGATGGCGCACAAGATGCTGCAAGAAATAAAGATCTCGATTTCGACTAGTCTAACGGATCGGTGGTCGAGTATTTTGGAAGGGTGTCTTGCGATCTGCGCAGAGTACTTGAACATTCAAACTCCAGCTTGAAAACAATGATTCAAATACTGTGAATGAAATGGTACCGGTGAACACTGATGCAATTGAGAGTACGAACTCTCCTGTCTGCATAGTTATACTCCGACATGAACAAAATGTTACACTTTCTTTTCTCGACCAAATGCAGACAGTAGCATTTGACCATGTACTCTGTACCACATATGCGTTTGGCTGTGCATACATTGTAAACTCTTGCAAATGTCAGCCACACTACAATTGCGCGTTGGGTAAAGTTTGGCGTGGACAGAAAAAGATATACTTTGCATATACTTTGCATATACTTTGCTCGAGAGAGCTGGTGCGCATGGCAAACAAACGTCAGGCTCGATTCCATGGCGTTCCAAATACACAACCAGAGAAGATGCGAACGATTGATTCGCACACTTTGTGCAACGACGACTGTCACATTTGAGGTCCAATTCACCGCCCCCCCCCCATATCTATCGATCATCTGCCCGAACAAATCATAATGTCACGCGTTATCGCCGGCGTTCGAGTCGTTCGGCAAGGTCCGATCGATGTGAACGACTTTAGCAAGGCCCCTACCGAAACGGTAGAGGGCGCGATCGAGATCACATTGGACACCAAGCTCACCGCGGCCTTTCACAAGGACGAGGAGAACTGTGTGCGTCTGACCATCGAGTCGCCGCCCAACGGCGTTGTGACGGTCTACCTCGGCGAGAACACCGAGTATGACATGTTTGTCAGGTTTGTGTTTGAGCGCGCCTTGAACGAGCTCTGTGAGCTGCGAGCCGTCGCCGCTACGCCCATCAGCAAGGTCATTGACTTTGTCCTGATGAACAGCGACGTGTTGCTCGTGCGCTTCCCGGACCACGTGGACCGGCTTGCCAAAGCGATTCGCAACCACGCCATCAACAACAGCGTCGTCAAGACGCAAAAGACGATGGCGCGCTGGGACATGAACTGGGACACCTATGTGGTCGATGGCATTTCATTCGAGAATGACATTTGCACCATGACCAAGTGCCTACCAGAGCACTACAGTTGAGAAAGAGGGAAGGCGGCTGTTTTTTGTCTTTCGATTTCTTCTCGCGCTCGCGCGCGCGAGGGCACCGGGCCGTATTGATAGTTTTGTATACGTGCCGGATGAACAACAGCGGAGAGAACCCCTATGGCCTGAGTGCCGAGTTTACACCCTACCCACAACAAAATGAAACAGGCATGTCTGTGAACAAACAACCTATTGCATTCGGAATGGGCATGCAGGCGGTTTCGCTTCATGGCGCTAAGGCCTGTGACGTTGTAATATGCTGGTCGCTATTCTTTGGCTTGATGGTTCGCTTGACAGGTGCCCTCTTTTTCTTCTTCGCTCCGTCTTCTTCAGAGGTAGCCTGCTTCTTGGAGCGGACGACGCGACACAAGTATTCTGGTCGCTCTAGACCATAGTACTTGTAAATCGTCAACCAAAGGATGTTGCGAGCGGCTTGAACGTCCCTGTCCCGCAGTTTGTCGGCCGTATTGTTGCACGAAGTGCACAGTCGCAAACGGCGGCTAGGCCGCTCTCTACCAGTTTTGGGATCTCTGATGGTCGGTGCTACTGTTACCGCCCCACAAGCGCAGCAGCACATGGTTGTCCTGTCCTCTT
>JACCDX011564906.1_pt1 | contig 16377 bp, 14 predicted proteins | sample 7449681 | NCBI WGS metagenome assembly JACCDX01 (sample SAMN15323450, study PRJNA562643) | freshwater metagenome | isolation source: river surface water | place: USA:Blue River Watershed | collected 2017-08-18 | reverse complement strand
CCAGAGCCCGACGCCGGATGCCCAAAGCGCCATCAGTACTATGCCACCGCTGAATGACCATGCTGTAAGGGCCAGCAATGCCACAAGCAGCAGCACCGTGATGACGAAATGCGTCGGTACCATCACCTTTGTGAGGCGGGGATAAGTGCCGCTGAGCATTTGTTGTATGAGTCGGGCTGTCATGATAGCGGCAAGCGGGAAGGCAACAAAGATGTAGTGTGGCAATTGGTAGGCTGAGGAACCCAATGCCAGATAGACGAGTATGAAGCCGCCGGTAGTGATCCATTCGCCGGAGAGGGGTACGCGGAACCTATTTCGGATAAGTGAGCCTACGTTCAGTATGATAGCTGTGATGAAGAGGAAGATCCATGGCAGGAAAGACCATAGCATGTTCAGCATCAGGAAATCCATTTTGGCGCCGTTGCTCCATGGGCTTTCGCCGGTGATGCGGCCGAAGCTCTGTGACCAGTAGAAGAACCGGAGCCCTGAAACGCCGGTTGTGCCATTCACCAGTTTTTCGGGGTGCATATCGAACTGCTGATACAGGCCAATGCTCATGGGGATGAGCATAACAGCTATGACCAATAGTGCGGGAATAAAGCCGAGGCTCAGGAAATTCTTCCATTGGCGTTTAAGGACCCAGTCGGTGCCGAAGCACAATACCGGTAATATGAGCGCTATTGGCCCCTTCGTCATCATGCCCAGCGCAATTGCAGCCGCACCGCCCAGCAGGTTAAGCAGGCGTCGGGATACGACCCATTCCTGTATCAACCAGATGGAGGTGACTGCGCAGCTCATCAGCACCGTATCGCACCGCACATCATTTGTCCACAGGAACATACCCTGGCAACTTGCCAGAATAAGCGCTGCCATGCAACCGGTAGATTCATCGTACAGTCGTTTTGCCAGTTTGTATGTGGCAAATATGGCCCACAATGCAAACAGCAAGGAAGGGAACTTATAACCAAAGTTGTTGACGCCGAAGATCTTCATACTTGTTGCACTGAGCCAGAACAACAAGGGTGGTTTGTCCAGATATTCTATGCCCCGGTCGTAGATGTGCAGGTAGTCTCCGCTCACCATCATTTCCCGGCTTATCTCGGCATATTGCGATGCGTCAACATCCATTGTATCTACCCGCACGGCTGTGAAGTAGATGAGGGCGATGACAATAAATATCCAGAACGGGATCCTTGGCATGATAAAACTTTTCCAGCCGCAAAAATAGTCGCAATTTTATGGTATGCTTCAATTAAAATATTATTCCTACGACCTTCCGTTTGAATACCCTTTCACCATAGCCAAGGGCACCAAAACACATCAGCCCACATTGATCACAGCATTGGGAATGGGTAATATGTATGGTTTCGGCGAGGCACCGGCCATAGCGTATTACGATGTTACGGTGGACGGTATGAAGCAGGTGCTTGCAGAGAAGAAGGGAATGATAGAGAAGTTCGCACTGACCGATCCGGCACGTTTCTGGCATTTTCTGCATCATCTTATTCCCGGTCAGCATTTCCTGACGGCAGCACTTGATATTGCCGGTGGGGACCTTTTCGCGCAGATGCGCAGGATGCCTTTGTACAAGTTATTGGGGATAGAAAGAGGGGCTATGCCGCTAACCGACTACACGATAGGTATGGACACGGCAGAGAACATGGTGGCGAAGGTAAAGGCGCATCCGTGGCCGATGTATAAGGTGAAATGTGGTGGTGCGCATGATATAGACGCCATAAGAGCATTGCGCACAGCTACCGACGCGCCCTTCAGGGTGGACGCAAATGAGGGTTGGACGTTTGAAGAGGCTAAGTTGCTGCTGCCCGAACTGAAAGCACTGGGTGTGACCTTGGTGGAGCAACCCCTGCAGAGGACTGCATTGGAAGAAATGGCGGAGTTGAAAGCACTATCGCCATTGCCGTTGTTTGCTGATGAAAGCTGCCGCACAGAAGATGAGGTGAAATTGTGTGCTGCCGGATTTCATGGTATCAATATAAAGCTCACCAAGTGCGGAGGCATCACGCCTGCTATGCGCATGATAAAGGAGGCTCGTGCGCTAGGCATGAAGGTAATGATGGGTTCTATGAATGAAAGTTCGGTGGGCACTGCGGCTATAGCGCACCTGATGCCCTTGCTGGATGAGGTGGATGCCGATGGTCCGCTCTTGCTCAAACAAGATCTGGCAGAGGGGCTTACGTACAACAACGGAGTGATCTCTATTACAGAACGCCCCGGACTGGGTATCAGGGTTACAGGCCCTAAGCCATCATCGGCGTTTCAGGTTTAGTCGTGTTGCTTGCGTTTGCTGAGCCAGAACAGGATAAAAAACATGAACAGGAACAGCAGGTAATTCACCAACACAAAAACTGCATATATCTTGGCTGCCTCGCTGCTGAAAAAGGGAATATGCCGCAGACTGGTGAACCGCCACACGAATAATATGCTCACCGGAAGTGAGAATATAAGGCAACTGATGAGCGTGCGTTTATTGAAGAATTCTTTCAACATGCTGATGCAATGTAGTTTAAATTATTTCCGCAAGATCATCGGCCCAGCATTCGTTTCATTTCCATTACGTCCATTTCAAGGTCGGCCAGGCGGTGGTATACTTCTGCCGGTTCGCTGAAGTCGCTGCTTATTTTCATGCGGCCATACCATACCTCCTGTACATCTTCGGGCGAGATCTCGAGGGTAGGGAATTCATGACGGTGAGCAATGGTGTCTGATTTCAGGTAGAGTTTTCCTCTTTCTTTCAGGCGGTTCACTACCCGTTTCACGGCTATGCCCCCTTTGTGTACCACAACATATACCCGGTTGTCGCGTATATCTTCCAGTTTGTCTACCCATTCACCTATTATGCGATCGCCATGCAGCACATTTGGAGCCATTGAAGGACCCTCAACCTCGAACATGCGGTAGGTGGAGTTGCTGAGGCCCGGTAGGCGGAAAGTGGGCAGGGTTTCCATGAATTCAGCGTCGCCGTATCCAAGCAGGTAGCCGGCACGAGCCTTTACGGGCACATATATGATGTTGTCATTACCTTCTTTATCTACGGCTATGATCCTTGGTATGGCACTGTAGCCGGCGGGCTCCTTTTTGCTGAAAGCGCCACGCAACATCAGGTCTTTTTCGTTGGAAGAATCATCATCTTCCTTCTGTTGTTCCATGTTTTTTGACAAAAGATCGTCCAGAGATACGCCAAAATACTTGGCAAACGACCGTAGGGTCTCCACATTGGGTTCGCTGATGCCGGCCTCGTAGTTGGCTATGGTGGTGCGACCAATATTCAGCTCAGAGCTAAGCCCATCCTGTGTTTTGCCCGATTTCTTACGGAGAAATTTTAAGTTGTTCGGTAAGTACATGACGCAAAGGTAAATAATTTTTTCCAGAAAATTTGGATTTGTCAAAATTATTGGAATACCTTTGTGTCATGATCGATGACAATTTCAATTGTCGCACGGTCGAAAGTGCCGAAAGCACACTCTGCAACCCACATCACACAACCCTGAACCACTATCCGAACCATAAAAACAAACCTATATGACACAAGAACAAAAAAGACAGGTAAGAGAGGCATTGATGCGTTACACCGCAAATTTCGATACGCAGGCGGAAGCTGCCGCGGGTCTTGATGCTGTGAGTTCATCCACGATCTCATTGATCAGGAATAATAACTGGGAGCTGCTAAGCGACCGCCTGTGGCACCATGTAGCCCGCCAGGTAGGCTTTTATTGCCGGGAATGGCAGGCTGCCGATACCAGCGCGCACCTGTTGCTGCGCATACTGTTCTCAGACGCGCAACACTATGCCATGGCTTATGCCATAGCTATGAGCGCGGGCCTGGGTAAATCATTCACCCTTGCGCATTATGTCAAAACCAATGAAAACGTGATCTGTATATCGGGAAAAGACACGCATAACCGTCGCTCGTTCCTGCAGACAATGCTGCAATCACTTGGCGAAGTACCCGAAACATCAACAAAGGAAATGATGAAGCAACTGGTGGCAGCTATCTGCGCAAAGGACCAGCCGCTTGTGGTGATAGATGATGCACAGCACCTTAAAGACCGTGTACTGTTGTTGCTGGCGCTTATTGCGGCCGAACTATCAGAGAAGGCAGGCATTGTGATAATGGGTGATGCCACATTGCGTATGCGCATCATAGAAGGGGTGAGGATGAAGCGAGCCGGTTTTGCGGAGATCTATAAGATCATAGGCAGGCGTTTCATTACACTCAACAGCATATCAGACGCCGACACAGAAGCGGTTTGCCGGGCCAACGGAGTGCATGACGAAGATGTGATAGCGTGCATAGCCGCAGACAGCAACAACCTGCATGCGGTGACAAGTCACATAGTGCAGCACCTGGACAGGAGCATTGCCGCATAAACAAAATTGTAACCAATAAAATCAATAATATATGTATTACACTTCAGTTTCAGCCACACAAGCATCTACAGTATCAGCACCTGCACGCCGCAATGCAAGGGCCGCAGCCGATATGGTAAAGGAAAGGACGGGTATGAATGTTGCAGTGCTGCAATATCCTACGGAGATGGTGAACAATACACCTCAGCGTATGCTGCATGTTATTGCAATGGCTTTGGACATGAGCCCGGAGGCATATAAGATGAAGACCCGTGTACGCAATGTGGTGGAGTTAAGGTTTATTGCCACACTTTTTCTGAGGCAGTATTTCCCAGCGCTCACATTGCAGCAGATAGCAGCCTATTTCGGTGGACAGGACCATAGTTCTGTTATCAACGGTCTTTCGCGTGCATACAACCTGATATACATACAGGATGCCGAGTTTCTGAAGAAGTATAATGCAGTTTTAAAATCAGTGACATCATGGCTAAGAAAAGAGGCATAAGGTTGCGTGTCAGTCACCAGCGTGTAGAAGCCCTGCACGAGATATGTGGCGAGATGCTATCGGAGTTCAGACCGGACAATGACCACCGCCAGCTGCTGCACGAGTATATGCAGGAACTCCGCTGTAAACTGGAGGAAATGCTGCAACGCAATCAGGAAAACTATACGCTGATGCTTGCAGGCCCCGAGGCTGTAGCATTTTACCAGTTGTGGAATATGCTGGACATAAAACACGATAAATACGCATTGCTGATAGTTGACAATCTGCTGCGCAAGATGAGCTTGCTGGCAGCATAAAGAAGTAAAAAACTATAAACCGATAATACTATGAAAACAAAAGTGAGAAAGGCGTTGACCGTGACGCAGGAGCAGTTTGAAGAAGCGATGCAGCGTTATGCGGAAGCAGAACGCAGAGAGGCTGAGATAGGCAGAATAATAGAAGTGGAGGTAAATGAGGTGCTGAGTAAATATGAGGACGAACGTCTTTGTCTGTCTCAGGGAAAACAGATCGCATTCGGCATTGCCCGCATTTATTGCAGTGAGAACAAAGAAGCCTTGTTTGGTAAGCGAAGAAGTGTGGGAACAATGTATGGTGTGGCCGGGTTCAGATTAGGTACGCCCGCGTTGCGACTGCAGAAAGGCGCCAACTGGAGCAACGTACTTGCTGCACTAAAAGAGAAACTACCCGAATATGTGCGCACCACCGAGGAGCCGGCAAAAGCAATGCTGCTGGCCGACAGGAATACTGAAAAGGTTGCGCCGGTGCTGATGGAACTTGGTCTGCAAGTGGTGCAGGACGATCTGTTCTACATAGAGACCGGCAAAGCGGCATAAGGAACAAAACATAAAACAAGAAAGCATGACACACGATTTTACAGAGTTGCTACTCTCTACCGATCCAACGCCAACCGGCGTATATGTTAGCCCTGCTACTCAAAGCCGGACACGTAGAGAACAAAAACACGATATGCTGCTTACTTTTTACCGCCATGCAGGCACCCCGAGGCGAAAACGAAAGACAGCCCCCGTAAAACCTACGCTATTGAGTACCTTATTGTCGTTGTGGACATGATGCATCACCCATATTGCCTGAAAACGGTAATATGGGTGACTTGTGTAATTCTGTAATTGGTGAGCAGAACTCACGAAAATAAACACATTTGCTGTTTTATAACGCGTATGGTGGCTGTAGGTACATCCAATTCTCTCCGTTTGAACTGAAAGTTTTACGCAACGCTGAACGGGTGAATAAAAAGATAAAGCCTGATATAAATCGCTAATTATCAACCAAATAATTTTTTGAAATCAGAAAAATAGGATTAGATTTGTATGGATGGATATCAAGTACGCCACTAAACGCATCACAAATTCTGAGACCACTACTTATATATTAGTGGCTTTTGTGTTGGGCGTAGTACTCATCGGTACACTCCGCATTTTACTGATGTAAACAACAACCGCAAACCGTTGCGGAGTGGTTATTTTCCGGCTTTCAGCAGACTACTATACTCAGCAGGTGAATTGATAACGGAGATCGCCTTTTCCAATTCCTTATCGTACTGCATGGTTTGTGCCATACGTCCACGTGTGTAGTAATACCTAGATGCGATCTCACTCTCCAACACATGACGCACCTGATCTTTGTGTTTCAGCAGGTCTTGTTTTTTGTCGTGCGATAACTTGCTTTTCAGTGCCTCAAATTCCGCTTTCACATTGTCGTAATATTTTTCACGCAGCGCAATGTTCTTCAGAGAGTCGAACTGGATCTCTGTTTCCGTTTTGTAAGAATAGTCTTTGTTCTCAACCCATTTAGTGAATTGGTTGAACTCAGCTTCTGTGAGCGAGAACTTTGTAGGGTCAGGGATAGAAGAGTGTTTTGCTGCATATTCGGTAGCGTAGTCAAAGATGTAATTCTTTGAGTATAACGTTGTGGCAACAAGGCTCATTGGTTCGTCCTTCACTACGATGTCGGGCGATACGCCACCGCCGCTCAGTACATTACGTCCGGCTTTTGTTTTGAATGTTTTGCGCAATGAGTCGGCAACAGTGCTTACGCTGCCATCGGCATTTCTGTGCGCGTAATCTATAGCTTGTATGCATCTGCCACTTGGTGTATAGTATCTTGCCACTGTAAGCTTCAGATGTGATTTGAAGCCAAGCGGTCTTGTCACCTGAACGAGGCCTTTGCCATAAGAACGTTCGCCGATGACCACACCCCTGTCCAGGTCCTGTATAGTTCCCGCAACGATCTCGGAAGCTGATGCTGACGAGTGGTTCACCAAAACAGCAAGCGGTAAAGACTTGTCCCATGCGGGTAACATGGTCTTATACTCCTTGTCCATTTCAGGAACTTTATATCGGGTGCTCACAACAGGTTGACCTTTGTCGAGGAAGATGTTGCAGGTAGCAACTGCCTCGTCCAGCAGGCCGCCCGGGTTGTTGCGCAGATCCAGCACCAGACCTTTCAATGCAGGCTGCACTTTTCTGAGACTGTCGAAAGCGTCTTTGACCTGTGCACCGCATGCTTGTGTGAATTGAGTGAGCCGCACATAAGCAATGTTGTTCTGCGCGCCCACCAGGCCTGCATAAGGCACACTGGAGATCTCAATTTCACCACGTGTAATGAGTTTTTCAGATGTCACTTGTGTGTAGGCATCCTTCACTTTCATTTTCAGTTGTGTGCCGGGAGAACCCTTTAGGAGAGACCCGAGATCGTCAACACTTTTTCCTTTCAATGATTGCCCATCTATGGCCTCTACCATATCGCCGGGATGAAGCCCCGCTACATGAGCCGGGCTGTTCTCGTACACATCAGCAATGTAGATGTCATCGCCCTTGCGTTGCATATTGGCACCAATGCCACCGTATTTGCCGGTGGTCATGAATTCATATTCTTCGATATCGGCCTCTGAAATGTAATTGGTATAGGGGTCCAGTTCCTGCAACATGGCGTCAACACCTGTTTTCACGAGTTTGCCAGGTTCTATCGGATCCACATAGAATGAGTTCAGCTCTTTGAAGAGATTGCTGTATATGTCGAGGTTCTTCGATATTTCAAAGTAGGGGTCGGTAGGAGTGGCCCTGATGAAAAAGAATGCAGTGCCGGTAAGCAATGCTCCGGCAAGAAAACCACGCGCTGTAAAGTTCTTTCTTGGTCTGTTCACGGTACGCTGAATAAAGAATTACGAATTTACGGGTTTTAGCAGCGCAGCAAGAAATTAATTGACAGAGGTGTTGTGAATATTGTTATATAAATGGTAATTTGTACCCGTGTCGAGGTTCCGGGTTGTGTTCCGGAGCTTCAGGTCACCTGCACCAAGATATGAATCGCAGAAACTTCATACATATTCTGCTTTGCCTGTTACTGGCCGGTTTTACTGCTACGGCACAGAAGCCGTTTACGGAAGGTGTTATCGTATATAACGTAGAGCTGGTGTCGCCCGATAATATGAGTGTAAAAGGGGTATACACTTTCAGCATCAAGGACGCAATGATAAAGAAGGAGCTGTTGCTGGAAAACGGTTACGTAGATATTACATTGCTGGATAGTGATGAGCAAACGATCTATTCTCTTCAGAACAGGGGTGGTAAAAAATATGCCATTCAACTGAATATGGAAGAGACCATAAAGAAACAACAGCATTATAAAGGTTTCAGGATAGTTGATGAGGTGAATTCCGGTAAGAAGTTGAGCGGACTGGATGTGTTCAATGCGCGCATCGTATATCCGGATGGGGTGCGGTCGGACGTGTCTTATACAAAAGAATGGAGGCCGGCATACGCCGTCACTTTCAACAGGTTTCCTGATGCGCAGTTCTTCCCGCTCAATTTCTATTATAACGAGGCTGCGGGAACTATGAATTTTGTGGCCACAAAAATGGAGGCTTGTCCGGTAGCTTCTTCCGTATTCCGTATTCCCGCGGAATACAAGATCATTACATACGATGTCTATTTGCAGTTGATCAAAGAGTAATATGCCCCACATTTTGCTGCGTATCTGTTTTCGCTTCTTGTTGTGCAGTATTGGCATAGGTCTGTTCTCAGCCCTGCAGGCATCGGCACAGACCCCAACGGATATGAAAGTATTGGAGGAACACCGCAATGCCTCCGGCGACATAGTGCGTACCATCCAATACACTCAGGGCGGCAGGCGGGTAACCGAGACCCGCACCATAAAGCAGTTTCAGCCACTTACACAACCTATAAACCCCGATACGCTGAACCGCGACTCGCTGCTGGTGGTTGTGAGCAAGAGTCGCTTTGTACTGGACGTATATTACAAAAGAAAGAAGATAAGGAGTTATAAGGTGGTATTTGGACCCAAGCCAAAAGAGAACAAGATGATGAAGGGAGACCGATGTACGCCTGAAGGGAAATTCACTGTGCTGAATAAGCATGCGAGTGCGCGGTATGACAAATTCATACAGATAGACTATCCGAATGACTCGTCGCGTGTCAGGTTCGAGTTGTTGAAGAAAAGAGGAGCCATACCCGCCAATGCGGAGATAGGGGGTGATGTGGGCATACACGGCATATGGAAGGGCGGCGATGAAATGATAGATATGGGGGTGGGCTGGACCGACGGCTGCATTGCCATGAAGAACAAGGATATTGAGGAGTTGTACAGGATGCTGGACGTGGGTGTTAAAGTATTCATCCGAAAGTGATGGCTGACACCGGGTGTCGCAGTTATCAAACTTATCCGCTATTTTCGCAAACAAATAATTATCAATGAATAAGGTAGTAGCTGGTGCCGATGTGGCCATTCAGGACATTCCGTCGGGTGCAACGATCATGTTAGGTGGTTTCGGCTTGTGCGGTATTCCTGAGAATTGTATCGCGGCAATGGTAAAGAAAGGTATCAATAATCTTACATGCATTTCCAATAATGCCGGTGTGGATGATTTTGGTATAGGCTTATTGCTGCAGAATAAGCAGGTGAAGAAAATGATCTCATCTTATGTGGGTGAGAACGCTGAATTTGAGCGCCAGCTGTTAAGCGGAGAGCTGGAAGTGGAACTGATCCCTCAGGGTACACTGGCAACTCGCTGCATGGCCAGCGGCTATGGTATGCCTGCGGTTTACCTGTTGGCCGGTGTGGGCACAGAGGTGGCAGAGGGAAAGGAAGTGCGCGAATTCAATGGTAAGAAGTACCTGCTGGAGCACGCCTTCGACTCGGATTTCGCCATTGTTAAAGCATGGAAAGGCGACACATTGGGTAATCTGGTCTTTAAGGACACAGCCCGCAATTTCAATCCGATGATGGCAATGGCCGGCAAGATAACTATAGCTGAAGTGGAAGAACTGGTGCAGCCCGGCGATTTGGATCCTAATTATATTCATGTACCGGGCATCTACGTGCATCGCATTTTCCAGGGTACCAACTATGAAAAGCGCATTGAGCAACGCACCGTCAGGAAGCGTTAGTGAGGGGTAAAAGGGTAAATGGTTAATCTGATAAACCGGATTTTTAATAAAATTATTCCATTAATACTATGGGTTTAAATAAGGAGCAGATCGCTGCAAGGATAGCAAAGGAACTGAAGAACGGATACTATGTAAATCTTGGTATCGGTATCCCTACGCTAGTGGCTAATTATATACCTGAAGGAGTGAATGTGATCTTGCAGAGCGAGAATGGCCTGCTGGGTATGGGGCCTTTCCCGTTTGAGGGCGAGGAAGACCCGGATCTGATAAACGCCGGCAAGCAGACGATCACTACTCTTCCGGGGTCGGTTTTCTTCGACAGCGCTATGAGTTTTGGCATGATCCGCGCAGGGAAGGTGGACCTCACAGTGCTGGGTGCTATGGAAGTTGCCGAGAACGGAGATATTGCCAACTGGAAAATACCCAACAAGATGGTGAAGGGTATGGGTGGCGCTATGGATCTGGTGGCTGCGGCTAAGAACATCATTGTTGCCATGCAGCATACCAACCCAAAGGGCGAAAGTAAATTGTTGCCCCGCTGCACATTGCCGCTCACGGGTGTGGGTTGTGTGAAGAAGATCGTCACCGATCTGGGTGTTTTTGACGTGACAGCCGATGGGTTTGTGTGCATAGAACACGCACCGGGAGTGACGATAGACGAGATAAAGGCAAAAACTGCCGGAAAGCTCACTATTGCTGCTGATGTGAAAGAAATGACTGTTTAAATCGCGTTAAAGTCGTTCAAAAGTACTGGTACATATAGTATTATAACATTATGCTATAATGCTCATTATGGGAACAGACGTATATTTGACTAAACTACTCTCTCCAAAAACTGCAGTTATGAAACACACAGAAGGCTATGTAAACCATATTATCGAGCACGGAGTTGCTACGATAGAATTCTACCATCCGTCCAGCAATTCGCTTCCGGCGGCTATTTTGAACGACCTCGCCAAGACGATCAATGATATTGGTATTGACAATCGCGTTAAGGTCATCGTTCTGCGCAGTGCGGGCGATGGTGCATTCTGCGCCGGTGCTTCATTTGACGAGTTGATGGCGATCACCAACGAGGCCGAGGGAAAACGATTTTTCAGCGGATTCGCTCATGTTATCAATGCAATGCGCAAGTGCCACAAGCTAATTATAGGTCGTGTGCAAGGCAAGGCAGTTGGTGGCGGCGTAGGCCTTATAGCCGCAACTGATTATGCAATTGCTACCGAAGGTGCGGCTGTGAAGCTCAGCGAACTGGCAGTTGGTATCGGTCCGTTTGTGGTTGGTCCGGCAGTGGAGCGTAAGATCGGGGTGTCAGGGTTATCTCAATTGGCAATAGATGCGACAGGTTGGCGTTCGGCAGAATGGGCAAAGCGTCGTGGACTGTATTCTGAGATGCACTCAAACATTAGTGAAGTTGATGACGCGGTGAACAGGTTAGCTGAGCGATTGGCACAAAGCAGTCCGGAGGCAATGGCGCAATTGAAGAAAGTTCTGTGGCACGGTACCGAAAACTGGGATGTGTTGCTTTCTGAGCGTGCGGCGATCAGTGGTCATTTGGTGTTGAGCGAATTCACACGGAACGCTATAAACAACTTTAAGGCTAAGAACGCTAAGTAGCAGACAGTTATAAATACACTAATTTTTTCATTTGGGGTCGGGCTTTCCGACCCCATTTTTTTGTTGGTGAAAATCGCATGCCTGTACCGGAAATAAACCGCGGAATAATTCGGTGAAATCCCAACGTATTGCTGAATCACATCGTCTATTTAACATTATTTTATTAACTTTATTTCCCGTCCCTATCCTCAAATGAGACCATAATAATATTATTGATGAGAATATACCGTATAGTTCTTTTATTGTTCATACCACTTTTTGTGGCGCAAAGCGCCCGTGCACTAACTGCCGGATTTACGGCAAGTACGCTCTCGGGTTGTGCACCGCTGCTCGTGAATTTTACCAATTCCACCTCGCCAATGTCCGGAACGACTTTTTCCTGGACATTCGGAACATTCGGCTCTTCTACGCTTACTAACCCTTCGGTTTATTTTACCACTCCCGGTACACATCTGGTAACTTTGGTTGCGACCAATGGCGGATCGACCAGTACTTCTACTGTTACCATTACAGTTTACCCGTCTCCAACGGTGAGTTTTGTTGAGACGGATTCCACGGTTTGTCCGGGCACACCCATCACATTCACCAGTACTACTTTGGGCGGCGTTCCCGGAACGGTAACGTGTACCTGGAACTGGGGCGACGGAGGTACCTCAACAGGGTCGCCGGCAACACATACCTACCCCTCGCCGGGCAATTATACCGTTACATTGTTTGCCACGAACGCCATGGGCTGTCAGGCATCGCTGGTCAAGTCGTCACATATACATGTTTCCACTCCACCCATTGCGTCATTGATTGTTCCGTTCACGGCGTGTAACCCACCGGCCACTATCACGTTTTCAACGGCCAGTGTGGGGTCGGCGCCACCGCTCAGTTACAGTTGGTGGTTCGGTGGTTCGTCTTACGGAACAGGGTCTACGCCATCATTCACTTACGCAGCGGTGGGTACCTATCCGGTGAAATTGGTTGTAACAGATGCCAATGGCTGTAAAGACAGCGCAAATTCGAGTGCCATCATCAGTAATCTTGCGGCGTCGTTCACCGGTCCGGATACGGTCTGTGTTTTCTCCTCGGCTACTTTCACCAACACCAGCACCACCTTTACTTCGTGTACCTGGAATTTTGGCGATGGCGGTACAAGTACGGCCTATCACGGAGCTCATGCTTATGGCGCGCCGGGTACCTACACAGTAACACTGACCATCAACAGCGGTTCTTGTACGCACACTTTTTCAAGGGTGATAGTGGTTCTTCCCGGCCCGTCTGTAACCATGACCATATCGCCGCCTGACCCATGTCCTGCCCCTGTGACACTTAGTTATACAGGAACATCGTCCAGTCCGGGTACTGTATTTACGTGGGTGTTTGAGGGTGGTGCTACTGCAAGCGGCAGTACGGCCTCGCATACCTACATGACCAACGGCATCAAGACAGTGAGCCTTATAGTTTTAGATCCGGTGCATGGTTGTCGTGATACGATCACCAGAAATGATACAATATATAACCTCGATTTCAGGGTGAATGCCACACCCGACCGAGGCTGTGTACCACTTACCGTGAGTTTCACCGGTGCTGCATTTTACAATGTTCCGCCTCCGGGCTGGTTGCCATATCCGTTTGCACTGGGTTCCTGGACCTGGGATTTCGGAGATGGCTCGGCACCAAGTACTTCCCCAACACCTACACACATCTATACTGCAACCGGCATTTACACTGCAACTGTAACTGCTGTGACCGCAAATGGTTGTACCGTGGTAGATACTGTTCGTGTGTGGGTAGGCGCGCCGCCGCAGGTGATATTCTCAGCATCGCCCCGGCACATTTGCTACAGCTCACACACGCCGGTAATATTTCAGCCTACGGTTGTTGTGGCTCCTGTCGATGAATATCACTGGGTATTCGGAGATGGTGGAGCGACAGTATATGACACAGCGATCCCTCCGGGTTCCGTAGCGCACGTTTATTCGGTGCCGGGCACATTTACGGTAACGGTTACGCCGTATTGGAGGGGTTGTCCGGGAGTGCCCTACACCATTGCCAACTACATTGTTATAGATCCGCCAAAGGCGATCATAGGAGATAGTATCTATTGCGCACCTCGGACACGGGTCAAGTTCTTTGACAGCTCAATAGGGGATGACACCCATTTGTGGATGTTCGGAGATGGTACCACATCTACGGTCGATGATCCGGTGCACGACTATCCTTCCCTGGGAACCTACACGGTGACATTGGCAACATATCATATAGCCAGCGGATGCCGGGACACAGCGCGAAGAATTATTGTCCTATCGGGACCTGTACCAAATTTTACTGCAAGTTCCACGGGAATATGTAGAGGTCAGTCGATCACATTCACGTCCACTACTTCCAGCCCGTCAATGGTGACAAACTATTACTGGTATGTAGATACCTGGACACTGCCACCTGTGCCGGGCGCCACCAGTATGTCCTATACGCGCAACTTCAGCGCGCCCACCGACACAGGATATCACACAATAAGACTCGTGATACGCAATATCAACGGATGTTATGATACCCTTACACGTACGAACTACATAAGAGTAGGTGCACCACACGTTGAGTTCACACTGACGCCAACAACGGGCTGCGCGCCGCTGAACGTGACATTTACAGATGCAAGTACAGCAGTGTCCGGAACAATGCTTGCCTCGCACAACTGGCGCTTTGGAGATGGAGGCACGGCAACGGGTAATCCGGTTTCGCATACCTACATTTCTGGGGGAACATTTGCAATATGGCATCGGGTCACCGATGATCTTGGGTGCCGTGATTCTGTGATGCATACGGTAACGGTGTACAAGCCCACGGTCAACTTTACGGCAAGTAGTGTGAATCCGTGCAAGGGTGCGCCGGTGATTTTCACTATAGGTGCCGGAGTGGGTGCTGCCAGCGCTGTGTGGGATTTTGGCGATGGAGGCACTTCTACGGCCATGACACCTATACACGTCTATACAAGCACCGGTACATTCAATGTGAAGCTGACGATCATAGATTCTCATGGTTGCTCGGGAGATACTACCTATGTTGGCTATATCAATATTGTGCATCCCTCAGCTAATTTCAAAATGAGTGATTCGGTGTCAGTATGTCCGCCATTGTTTGTCAACTTCACCAATCTCAGCACGGGTGCTACGATCTACAACTGGAGCCTTGGCGACGGGTCGTTCTCTTCGCTGCTTTCGCCGTCAAACATGTACATCACTTCCGGTCTGTACAACGTGCGGCTGGTAGCGACCAACGTGTATGGTTGCACCGATACGGTTGTAAAGCCTGTGAATATCTTTGGTTATGCAGGTGCCTTCAGTTACACACCTACACAAGGATGCGCGCCGCTCACAGTTCATTTCACTGCTACACTCAGCAATGTGCCCTACATTACATGGGACTTCTCTGACGGGGTTACAAGTGCCACTTCTTTCAGCGACACGATATCGCATATTTATACCACACCGGGGGCATATGTGCCCAAACTTGTCTTAAGTGATAACACGGGTTGTCAGACATCCAGCATAGGGCTTGATACCATCTTTGTGGATGGTGTCACCACTAAGTTTACTACAAATCCGAATCCAGTGTGTATAGGGCTGCCGTTCAATTTTATTGATTCATCAACAACTCTTTGGTCGCCTGTTACTGCATGGGACTGGACTTACGATGGCACCACAAGTACACTTACATCACCAACGCACACTATCTATACTCCCGGTACTTATCCGGTCACATTGAAAGTAACGACCGGTTGGGGTTGTATCGGCACCGCATCACAAGACATTGTGGTGATGCCGCCACCTGTTGTAACTGTAAGTCCGGACACAGTGATATGTGTCGGTGATGCCGCCACGCTCACCGGATATGGTGCTGTAACATACACCTGGGACCCGCCTGCGTCGCTGAGTTGCACGGCATGCAACCCTACCAATGCTTCGCCAACGGTGCCTACCACCTATATTGTTACGGGTGCTGATGCGAACGGTTGTGTAGATACGGCCTCTGTTACTGTTTATCTGAAAACACATACCGTGAGCAAGGCGTGGGGCGATACGGCTGTTTGTGATGGAGTACCGGTGCAGTTGTTCGATACGGGCGGTACCACTTATCAGTGGCTTCCGCCTACCGGCCTAAACGATAATACGATCTACAATCCTATCGCTACACCACATTATACGACTAAGTATACGGTGATCGCAAAGCTTGCCGGCTGCATTGCCGATACGCAATATGTGACCGTAACTATTTATCCGCTACCAACGGTGGATGCCGGACCAAACCAACGCGTGATGGCGGGTACAACGGCAAACCTGAGAGCAACGGGCACTAATATCACTTCTTATCTGTGGTCGCCGGGCGAGACCTTGAGCTGTACCGACTGCGCTGCGCCTGTGGCCAGTATGAGTGTTATGACCACCTACTATGTGGATGTGCTGTCAGAGCATG
>JACCDX010047915.1_pt1 | contig 16379 bp, 16 predicted proteins | sample 7449681 | NCBI WGS metagenome assembly JACCDX01 (sample SAMN15323450, study PRJNA562643) | freshwater metagenome | isolation source: river surface water | place: USA:Blue River Watershed | collected 2017-08-18 | reverse complement strand
GACGCTCCGGGCAAGTACTTTTATGTGTGGCTGGATGCGCCGATCGGCTACCTCGCCTCATTGAAAAACTACTTCACCAAGACTGGCCGGGATTTCAATGCCTTCATGGCCGACCCGACCACCGAGCAGTATCACTTCATTGGCAAGGACATCACCTACTTCCACACACTGTTCTGGCCGGCGATGCTGCATTTCGCAGGTATGAAAGTGCCGAACAACGTATTTGTGCATGGCTTTATCACCGTGAGCGGTGAAAAAATGTCCAAGTCGCGCGGCACAGGCATCTCGCCATTGCGATATCTGGACATTGGCATGAACCCGGAATGGCTGCGCTATTACATTGCTGCCAAGCTGAACGCCCGCGTGGAAGATGTGGATTTCAATCCGGAAGATTTTGTTGCGAGAGTCAACAGCGACCTGATCGGCAAGTACATTAATATCGCCAGCCGCGCCGCAGGTTTCATCGCAAAAAAATTCGATGGCAAGCTCAGTATGCAATGGGCAATCGATACCGATGGTTTCATTGCTGGCTTGCGCGCTGCGGGCACCGAGATCGCTGCACTGTATGAAGCGCGCGAATACGGCAAGGCACTGCGCGTGGTCATGGAACAGGCAGATGCGGTAAACGCCTATGTGGATGCGAACAAGCCCTGGGAACTGGCGAAAGACCCTGCCAACAACGCGCGCCTGCAGGAAGTCTGCAGTCGTCTGCTGGAAGCCTTCCGTATTCTGTCGATCTACCTGAAGCCGGTGCTACCAGCATTGGCCACGCAGGTGGAGCAATTGCTGAACTTGAAGCCACTGGTCTGGAGCGATGTGAATGTCGCGATACCAGACCAGCATAAAGTCAATCCTTATGCGCACCTGATGACTCGCGTGGAGCCTGCGATGCTGGATAAACTGTTTGAACCTGCTGCTGCAGAAGAAGCTGCTGCAACTGCCGCCAATACTGCGGCGAACATCGAGCCGCTAGCCGACGAGATCAAGATCGATGATTTTGCAAAAGTTGACTTGCGAATTGCGAAGATCGTCGATTGTGAAGCGGTAGAGGGCTCAGACAAGCTGCTGCGCCTGACGCTGGATGTTGGCGAAGGCCGGATGCGCAATGTTTTCTCGGGCATCAAATCGGCTTACAAGCCAGAGGAACTGAAGGGCAAGCTGACGGTGCTGGTGGCTAACCTCGCACCACGCAAGATGAAGTTCGGAGTGTCCGAGGGCATGGTGCTGGCGGCATCAGCAGCCGACGAAAAAGCCAACCCTGGCCTCTACATTCTTGAACCCTGGCCGGGCGCGGAACCGGGCATGCGCATTCGTTAAGAGGTCCCGGTCAGCCCGGAACCCCGCCCCGCGCGGGGTAAAATACTCCAGTCGATTGAAATTTGTTTTCATTCTTGCAGCAAAACCATGAACCTGTTCAACAAAAAAAGCGGCTACGTGTCGGAATTCACCCAGTTCCTCAATGATATGAAGGCGAAGAACCCTCGTATCGAAGAGGGCCAGCGCGCCGGACGTGCGCGGCTGTGGGACAAAGAGCCGCAGAATCTGGACAGCCAGCGACGTGCGCAGGAATCGCGCGTCAAACAGTCAGCTTACGTGTACCAGAGCCACTGAGCCCGCACGCAGAGTCACTCACCGAGCCCCTATCACCGTGAATACCAGTGCCGAAGCTGTCGTCGACAGCACCCCCGAGGTTGTCGATGGCATGGCCTTCGCCAAGCTGTATGGCGAACCGCTGTTCAAGCTGCCCAACGATCTCTACATCCCGCCGGATGCACTGGAGATTTTTCTCGAGGCGTTTGAAGGCCCGCTTGACTTGCTGCTCTATCTGATCCGCAAGCAGAATTTCAATATTCTTGATATCCCGATGGCCCAGGTCACGCACCAGTACCTGGAATACATCGAGCAGATCCGCAAGCGCAACCTTGAGCTGGCCGCCGATTATTTGCTGATGGCCGCCATGCTTATCGAGATCAAGTCACGCATGCTGCTGCCGGCGAAAAAAGTCGAGGGCGTTGAAGAGCCAGTTGATCCGCGCGCTGAGCTGGTGCGCCGTCTGCTTGAATATGAACAGATCAAGCTGGCGGCATTCCAGCTCGATACCCTGCCTCAGGTGGGCCGTGATTTCGTCCGCACGCAAATCTACGTCGACCAGACCGTCGTTACCCGATTCCCTGATGTGAACGTGGTGGACCTGCAGAGCGCATGGAGCGATATCGTGCGCCGTGCAAAACTGACCGCCAGACACACGATCACCCGCGAAGAGCTATCAGTGCGCGAGCATATGACCGGGATACTTCGTCGTTTGCAATCGGCCAAGTTCGTCGAATTCCACGAACTCTTCGATCCTTCGCGCGGCGTACCCGTCGTGGTGGTGAACTTCATTGCCCTGCTTGAACTGGCCAAGGAAACCCTGATTGAGATTACCCAGGCTGAAGCCTTCGCACCGATCTACGTCCGGCTTGCCTATTCACCTACCTGAGCTCTCTTTAGCAGCGCTTGTCTTCCGTCAGCGCTGCAAAAGTGCGACTTAACGAGCCACGGATTGCATGCTCCGAGAGTTTTGATTACCTTATTCGCCTGAATTCCCGCGCCAGTCCGGCAATCATGCCGCCAGCGCAGACCGTCCCGAGACATTCATGAAAATCATTTCCTCGATTGCCGAGCTGCGCGACCAGTTACGCGGTCAGCTGCGCACCGCCTTCGTCCCAACGATGGGCAACCTGCATGAAGGGCACCTATCGCTGATGCGTCTGGCACGCAAGCATGGTGATCCCGTCGTGGCCTCCATCTTTGTCAACCGCTTGCAGTTCGGTCCGAATGAAGATTTCGACAAATATCCGCGTACCTTTGCTGCCGATATCGAGAAACTCGAAAAAGAAGGTGTCTACGTGCTGTTTGCACCGACTGAAAAAGACCTATATCCAGAGCCACAGGAATTCCGCGTACAACCGCCCACCGATCTGGGTAACACGCTGGAGGGCGAATTCAGGCCAGGCTTTTTCACTGGCGTCACCACCGTCGTACTGAAACTCTTCTCTTGCGTGCAGCCGCGCGTCGCCGTTTTCGGAAAAAAAGATTATCAGCAGCTAATGATCATCCGGAACATGGCGCGGCAGTTCGCCCTGCCTACCGAAATCATCGCTGCAGAAACCTATCGCGCCGATGACGGCCTTGCACTGTCTTCTCGCAATAGCTATCTGTCTGAGACCGAACGTGCCGAAGCTCCTGTTCTGTACAGTGAACTGCAAGGTGTAGCGCAGGCGGTCAGAAGCGGCAATCTCGATGTATCGCTGCTGGAAAAAACATCGATGGAAAAACTCGCAGCAAGAGGTTGGAAGCCGGATTATGTCTCGATCCGCAAACGCAGCGATCTGCAGCCACCCACCGCAGGTGACCTCGCGCAGAAAGAACCTCTGGTCGTTCTGGCGGCTGCCAAACTGGGCGTGACCCGCCTGATCGACAATCTGGAAATATGAGCCACCGCCGACTGCTGCACGCAATGTCGCAGGTCGTTCCACTGCTGGTATCGCTGTTATTTACTCAAACTGGCGTCGCGGCAAATACCACCGTCAGTGCTATGGATGACGGCGGAAACAAAATTACGCTGCCCTCACCCGCTAAACGCATCATTAGTCTTGCCCCGCACATTACCGAACTGCTGTATGCCGCCGGTGGCGGCCCTGCCGTCGTCGGCGTTTCTGCATGGAGCGACTATCCACCTGCAGCAGACAAGCTGCCCGTGGTGGCCGATGGCGCCCGGCTTGAACTGGAACGCATCATCAACCTGAAGCCCGATCTGGTGGTCGCCTGGAAAAGTGGCAGCAGCGCGCGTCAGGTGGCCCGTCTGCGCAAGCTGGGCCTGGTCGTATTCGAGAGCGAGCCACGCAGCTTTGACGATATCGCAGCGTCGCTGGAACGCTTCGGCGCGCTCGCAGGCAGCACAGAGGGAAAGACAGCGGCTGCATCCTTCAGAGCACGTCTTCATGAGGTGCGCGCACAGTACGCAGGACGCAAGAAAATCCGCGTGTTTTATCAGATCTGGCCATCGCCGCTGATGACACTCAGTGGCAAGCACATGGTGACGGATGCGCTCCGGCTATGCGGCGCCACGAATATCTTCGCTGAATTGCAACAAATCGCACCCACGGTCAGCACCGAGGCGGTTGTTACCTCAAACCCGGATGCGATCATCCTGACCGACGAGCGCAGCCCGGCGGCTGACCGCTGGCGCAGCATGTCGCAGATGACAGCGGTAAAGCATGACAATCTGTTCAGCGTGAATGGCACTCTGATGAACCGTGCCGGACCGCGTATTTTGGAAGGCACAACCCAGCTTTGCGAACGCATTGATACTGCCCGCAAACGGCTGCATGCGGATTGATCAACGAGATTGATTCATCGTATTGATTCACAGTCCGCATCGCACACTGTGCAACAATGCCGGCATCACAGACAACTGCTAGTCCTATGACATCACCACCCAGCGCCGCCCCCTTTGTCAGCCGTCATGAAGGCACCTTGCCCGACCTACTGGGCTTTGAGATCACCTCTGCCGACAAAGAAGGACTGACCGCAGCCTTCGACATTCAGCCACATCACCTGGCCCCTAACGGCTATCTGCATGCTGCCTCGATCATCATGCTGGCGGATTCAGCCTGCGGCTACGGCTGCATGATAAATCTGCCTGAGGGTGCGAGCAGCTTCACCACCATCGAGCTCAAGAGCAATCATCTGGGCACCGCACGCGAAGGCCGCGTCGAATGTCGGGCGACACCCGTGCATCGGGGTAGAACAACACAGGTATGGGATGCGACGGTCATGGCTGGTGGCAAGACGATTGCCTTGTTTCGCTGCACGCAAATGGTGTTGTGGCCTAAATAAAACCGGTCAGTGACTGATGCTGCCCTGCTCAGTGGGCGACCCATTGTTGTCCATCGCGACTGAAACGGCAACCAAATGCCTGAGACAAGTTATCTGCAACCATCACCTGCTCAACGCTGCCCTGCCAATGCGCATGCTCACCCAGCAGCAGCACATGTGTCGCGAAGCGCATCGCCAGATTGATATCGTGGCAGCTGGCCACGACCGCATGGGATTCAGATAGCTCGCGCAGCAAGCGCATCACTTCCAGCTGATGACCGACATCCTGATGCGCAAACGGCTCGTCCAGCAGCATCAGATCAGGCGACTGCACCATCAGCGCCGCCAGAGCGACGCGCTGGCGTTCTCCACCCGACAAGCGCGTCACATCATCAGCGATACGATCGTGCAGCCCCACGCGTTGCAAGGCCTCTCTGACCGCATCGATATCCTCAGCCGTATCCCAGCCCGAACCCATGCGATGCGGCGCACGCGCGATGGCGACCGTGTTGAACACCGAATCCTGAAAAGCATCTATCTGAACCTGTGGCATCAGGCCGCGCAGCCGGGCCAGTGCAGAAGCCTCTGCCCCGGCGAGCGGTAACGCTTGCAACCGCACCTCACCTGCCGCAGGTACGAGCACACCAGCCAGCGTATGCAGCAGCGTGGTCTTGCCCGAGCCGTTCCGCCCAAGCACACACCAAAGCTCGCCTTGCCGTACCTGCCAGTCCAGTGTGTCGATCAGCATCCTGTGTCCGGCTTTGACAGAGAGTTTGTCAGCACAAAGCATCAGCGGCTCCGGGTCAGCAAAATCAGGAAGACCGGTACACCCACCAGCGCAGTAATGACACCGACAGGCAGCTGCACGGGCGACATCAGGCTGCGTGCTGCAAGGTCTGCCATGCACAATGCTGCACCGCCTGCGAGTACCGATGCCGGCAGCAGCCTGCGCTGATCATTGCCCAGCAACAGCCGCAGCGCATGCGGCACGACCAGACCCACAAAACCGATGGCTCCAGCTACTGACACCGCTACAGCAGCAGTCACTGAAGCCACCACCAGCGCCGCAGTACGCAAGCGTTTGACGGGGAGGCCCAGCAAATGCGCGGTGAGGTCGCCATGCGAGAGCACATTCAATGCGGCCGCATGCCTGAAAGACCAGGCGACTGACAGCAGTAACACCAGCCACACCGGCCACATCAGCTCGGTGGTATCCAGATCACCCATCAGCCAGAACATTGCGCCACGCAGGCCGGTATCGTCCGACAGCGATAGCAGCAGACTGATCAGCGCTCCGAAACCTGCAGAGATCATCACGCCAGTCAGGATCAAACGCACGCCCGTATAGACATTCGCAGAAACCGATGCGGCACCAGCCAGCGCCGGATGCGCGAGACCAAACAGCAAGCCTATCGCTCCCAGTGCGCCGGCCAGCGCGCCAATGTGCAGTCCATAGAGGGCCAGAGACGCCGGCACCAGCCAGCCAGCTGCCAGTGCACCCGCCGCTGCGCCGCCCGACACACCCAGCACATAAGGGTCTGCCAGCGGATTACGCAGCAACAGCTGCATCAGCGCGCCTGACAATGCGAGCGAGCCGCCCACTGCGAAAGCAGACAAGGCGCGCGGCACACGCAACTGCCAGAAGACATCCGTTGACGATGAAGGAATGAAGCAGCCACTGCCTCCACACAAGGACGCCCCTGCTATCACGAGCAAGGCGGCTGCGAACAGCACGCCAAACTGTACGTAGGTACGGGTCATCGACGGGTGCATGGGGCTGTTACTCAAAAATCACGGCGTACCGTCAATTGCAGAAGACGACCAGGATCAGGATAAATACCGTCGCGACATGCGCCGTAGGCCGTCGAGAAGTAACGCTTGTCGGTCAGGTTGTTACCCACCACCGCGAATTCCCACCCATCTTGCCGCCATGCGTAGCGAGCATCCAGCGTGTCAAAGCCGGGTATTTTCGTGCTGCAGCTATTGGCGAAATCATTTCCGTAACGCTGACTATCTGCCCACTGCCAGCCAATGTCACCGCGACGTCCATTCCCCGGAGACCATGTGAGTCGAGCTGCCAGCGTGTTGTGCGCTACCAGAGGAATATCATTGCCTGAATTTGCCCCCTGCCGGAAAGTCGGCGAAACATGCTGGGCAGTGGCCTGGATGCTCCAGGCGCTGCTCAGTGTCTGGGATAGCCTGACCTCTACACCCTCTCGACGTGTAGGGTCGAGATTCACGTTCGCACCTGGGAACATCGGATCTGCAGTGGGAGCCGTCGGGTTGTAGATGATTTCATTGCGTAAATCATGACGGAACCAGTTCAGCGTCAGCTTGCCATCGTTATGCTTGAGCTGAGCACCAATTTCATAATCATTCGAAGTTTGCGGCGACAACGTTCCAACCGCACCAGCGGTCTCATCCACATTGGCAACCCGATAGCTGCGCCCGGTTTTAGCATAGAGACCCAAACCGGGATGAAGATCATGTGCAGCGACCACCTCCCAGGCATTCAGGCTGAAGTCTTGATTCACGCCGGATGACGCCAAACGAAACGCTTCCCGCCGCGCCCCAAACGCCACACTGGATTCGCTAGCCCGAATCTCGTGCCGCAGGTAAACGGCATCAGAGTCTTGGGAAGCGTCGCTGTAGCCTTTGCGGGTAGCGCGCATCAGATCGAGACCAGCAACAGTTTCATGACGCAGCCCATCGACTTGAACCACACGACGAACGCGCGGCGAGAACTGATCTGCATCTGAATCAGTAGTCGCCGTGTAAGACATGCTTGGATAACGCCCTACTGCGCGCTGAGTGCGGCGAGCGAGATCAGCAGCAAAGTCCACATCACCTATTTTTTTCTCAACGAACAAGACATAGCGGTCAGCATCGACTGAGCCGTTATCCCGAGGCTTGGTCGTTTGTTGAGGATCAGCGTTAAACTGTGCAAGTGTCAGAGAGCCGGGCAAGCCAGACTCCTGACGAGAGAAATTAGTGCGCAAACCGATACGACCACCACCAATCGGTGCAGACAGTCCAAGGTTGAGATTGTGCTGATCGTTGGCACCATTGCGACGATAACCATCGGCATGACGAGTGCTTGCGCTGATATCAGTCACCAGCGATTCGGTTCCTGCAGACACGGAGATACGCGCCTCGCGCTGCCCGTAATTTCCCAGCGATAGCGCTGCGCTGCCGCTCTGGCGTCCCGGGACACCGCGCTTGGTGATAATGTGGATCGTTCCACCGGTAGCGCCATTCCCGTACAAGACACTACTGCCACCTCGCGTTAGCTCCACGCGCTCCACAGAATCAATGGGTATCGATGACATAAGAGCGTTACTGAGATCGATTTCAGAGATTCGCACTCCGTCGACCATCACCACAAGATTTTGCTCGCTCGTGGTGCCAAAGCCGCGAAGATCGAGCGCGCTATCCGGGGAGCCAATCAGGTTCTGGCGACCCAACACACCAGCGATCTTGCGAATCGCCTCGTTCACATCCGTCGCGCCCGATGCGCGAATTTGCTCGGCCGTGATTACGGTGGTGCCTGCGGACAGTGCCGTCAGCGACTCCTCGAAGCGGGTGGCAGTGACGATCACGGAATCGAGCTGCTTTTCCTGCGCTACGCAGGAATCATTCATCAGCAACGCCAGAAGAATGGTATTCAAACGATAGGAAAACGACGGCGACATGCCGCGACGGCACGCATCGAAATAGCTTGAGGTCATAGGTATACGAGAGCTGAAAATTCTCCGCTCGCCTCCCCGCAAGCGGATGTCAAAGGAGTGCTCGACACGATGAAAATCGTCAGCGCTGTTCTTTGGCCCAGGTTGAAAATGAATCGACCCAGACTGGAATCAACGGTCCGACGAAAACCACCCCGTTTCGTCACTCCCACCTGCTCTGGCCGGTATCCGGGCTGACAAGCGATCCTCTGAACCTTCCCATGCTGGTCTTACGCACAGTGGCTTGAGGAGCGAATTGCATGGAAATCCATGCGCTTGTTTACCGTTGCGGGGGCAGCACACGTTGGCGGCGGCTCAGAGTGGAGTCTGGCCAGCGCTTCGTGTTTCCCGTTTAACCGCCCATCAGAACTGACAGGCGAGCACCAAAGCTCTGCCAGTGTAGGCAAGATTTACCTTTACGTCAACGTAAACCAGTCAGGCGTTTGCTTGACCGGGCAGTCAGACGCTATACACTCCACACCACTGCCAGCTGCTGGATGACCATCAGCAGAAAAGCAAAATAAAAAACTATATTTCGGGGAGATCGCATGCGCAGCAAAGCCGACCAACAGGCAGAACATGACCGCCAGTATTACAGCCAGCAGTACAACGCACGTGCCTCGATACCCGAGCATCCGCAGATCTTCACACGCTGGCAACATGACTCCGCGCTCGTACGTCGCACGCATGCAGGGTTGCTCGATATTCCGTTCGGGACCTCGCCGGGCGAGCGACTGGATTTTTATCCGGCGCACAGACCAAACGCACCGCTGCTGGTATTCATACACGGAGGGTGGTGGCGCTCGCTGGATAAATCGGATTTCACTTTCATCGTTCCGGGCTACCGTCGCGCGGGCTTCAATGTCGCGCTTACTAATTACACGCTCGCACCCTCAGCAAGCATAGAAGAAATCACTCGCCAGCAGCTGCGCGCACTGGCCTGGTTGTATCAGCATGCCGCTCGTTATGAATTCGACCGGGAACGCATCGTCGTTGCCGGACACTCTGCCGGTGGCCATCTGGCCGCGATGATGCTCGCCGCCCAGTGGCCGCGATGGTCCGATGATCTGCCAGTCGATCTGGTGAAAGCTGGTGTGCTGCTCTCAGCACTGACCGATCTTGAAGTGATCCGGCATGTGGATTTCGTGGCCGACGATCTGAAACTGACCGAGGACAGCATACTGCGACTGTCACCCGCTCTGATGCCACAATCGCATCCAGCACCGTTCATTACGGGCGTGGGTGATCTGGAGTCTGTCGAATTCAAGCGCCAGAATTCGCTGATCATCGACCGCTGGCGCGATAACCATCGCGGCGACGTGCCTCTGGAGGGTTTCAATCACCTGACCATTTGCGACGCCTTTGGCGACGCCGAACATCCGCTGTTCAAGGCCACCTGTGATCTGGTTAATTCTGTGTAAGAAGCCGCATCAAAGTCAGCTTGGGAGAGCGCTGCTTGGCTGAATAGCAGAATGACTCACTCGCCGCGAACCACGCGCTGCCGCTGCTTGTCCTGAAAATCCGTTGCCTGCAAAATTTCTCTGAGCAGGTAGACGAAACTTCCCGTCAGCGACACCATCGCCAGCACGAACAGGCTGGCGATCGGTGTCACCAGCTTCAGGTCAAGCGCATCCGCGACGAACAAGATGGCCACCACCAGACAGATCAGAAGCGCACACGAAGTAGACAGAAAAATTGCGCGGTTGATCTTCCTCGCCCTGCTGAACAACACATCCAGCTCGTTCAGCACCCCCTCACGAATCTGAGGCTTGTCAGCTGACGAGCCCGTTTCGAGCTTTTCTTCCAGCGCACGGGTGCGGTCGATGATCCGCGCCAGCCGGTTTGTCAGCACCAGCATATTCGTGCCGACGCCAGTCAGCAGAAACACCGGGGCAATTGACAGCTGAATGATGTGCCCTATCTCGCCGGGTTGAATGTTCATGCCCTGGGGAATCTTTTCTCTTGAAAACTGAAGTCTAGCAGCTGCTGCACGTCAACACCGACTTTGATCGCGAAACATTGAGCCAGAGAACTGAAAAACATTCCTGGCAGCAAATATTTTTGTAACCAAGCACAGCTCTTCGATTCCTCGCAAATTTTTGATTCAAATCATCTAGGTCACTTTGCGAAAAGCTGATACATTAAGACCGAATGTTGCCAATTTGTTACTATGAAGAAAGCGAAACCATGACCTTCCCATCAAGCTTCATTTCTGCCAATCACTCCGCAGGAGTAGCCTGATATGCAGCATCGCATTCGCTTTGTTCCATGCGGTCAATCAGCAGGATGTTTACGCACATGATCAGAATCGTGCTCGCCGATGATCACACGCTGATGCGTGAGGGCCTGAAGCATATTCTTCAAAACGCGCCGGACATCGAGATTTGCGCCGAAGCTACGGATGGCTTTGAAACCGTGCAGCTGGTCCGAAAGACGCCATTCGAAGTGTTGGTGATGGATCTCTCCATGCCCGGTCGTTGGGGGATGGAACTCATACGTCAGATCAAGGATGAAGTCCCTAAACTCGCGATTCTCGTACTGACGATGCACGAGGAAGACGAATACGCAGCAAGAGCCATCCGCGCAGGCGCGCTGGGATACATGACCAAGGAAGGCGCAGGTACTCAGTTGGTGAATGCCATTCGGCGAGTCGCCAGCGGACGGCCCTACATCAGCATGGAGGTTGCCGAGCAGCTGGCGATTGAAGCCATGCCTACCCATGAAAAACTACCTCACAAAGCCTTGTCGGATCGCGAGTTCGAAGTCTTCAACCTGCTGGTCAATGGCAAGAGTGTGACCGACATTGCCTCGGTGCTGCATTTGTCCGTGAAAACTGTCAGTACGCACAAGACGCGAATACTGCAAAAGATGCAGAGCTCATCGCTGGCAGAACTGGTGCGCTACGCCGTCGCTCATGAATTACTGCTGCCGCTTCGAAAGTAATTGCGATCAACATCTGAGATGAAACCTGCGAGTAAAGCGAGAGTAACGATGCAAACGACCATACCGGCTCATCAAACGCTAGGAATCAACCTAGTAATCTGCTGCGGGGCTGACAGGCGCATTCAGAGCAACCCGATAGCCATGCGCCAGTCGAGTCGCGATACTAGCAGTCACTTTCAGCGTGACTCGCAGCAACCGGAGAAAAGCCAATGAGAGCGATACAGCAGACGGATCGCATTCCCTCGGGCGCACAGGTCAGCCAAGGAAGTTCTTGTGTGTACGTGAAATCCTCGTGTCACAGGAAAGGAATACGACCCGCTTCAGAATCTTTCTGATGTAACTCCCATCAGTCCCAGTCCTCAACTCCAGGAGGTGACCATGACATCCACACAAATTTCCGAGACCCGCCCTGAACAGGGTAATAGCAATATTCACTCGGCAGCCGGCGAAGTCGGCTGGCAACGGCAGGGCAAACTATGGTCGAATCTGAAGGAACTCTGCGAGCTCTTACGCATCCCTGCGACCCCTTCCGTGAATGATGAAGAGTTCCTTTTCCAGCATGTACAATTCAAGACCGGTCAGCGTGTGCACACTATAGGGCAGCCCTTCGACACCCTTTTCATCGTGCATTCCGGTTTCCTCAAGACGGTACTGATCGATGAATTCGGCAATGAGCAAGTGCTGAGCTTTCCCATGAAAGGCGATCTGTTCGGCGTCGATGGCATTCATACCAAGCGCTACGCTTCAGAAGCCGTTGCTCTTTCCAATTGCGACCTGATTCTGCTTCCGTTCAAGAAATTCATCCAGCTCGGCCGTGTGCATGCAGAACTGGAGCATGCCATGTACAGCGTCATGAGCCGCGAGCTGGTAAGAGAGCAAGGCATGGTCAGCATGCTGGGGGCTTTATCGGCTGAGGCACGTGTAGCTCGCTTTCTGGTATCGCTGTCCGAGCGTTTTGCTGAAATGGGTTACTCCAGCAAGCTGTTCAACCTGCGGATGACCCGACATGAAATCGGCAGCTACCTCGGTCTGACTCTGGAGACCGTCAGCCGCACGCTGTCTGCTTTCAATGAGTTCGGACTCATTACTGTGGATCAGCGCTCCATCGGCATCAAAGATCTGGATTCGCTGCGAACACTGCGCCGTCTGCCGCCCTCCAGCGCACGTTCCAAGCAAGCCAGCAAAAAAGCTCGCGAAGCAGCCGCTCTGAGTCGGGGGAATGCCACCGGCAGTGGGGGCGACCTCCAAGTAGCCGCCGTATGAGAACTACCAGCCCCTGAATAAATTTGAGATCAATGGATACCGAGCGCCTCTCCATGAGGCGCTCACAGTAATGGGCCCGAATCCGTAAGCGCTTTGTTACCAAGCGTTCAGGACTTGCGCCTCGTTCCGGTTTGCCGCTTTGGTCTGCCGGAGGTCTGCCGATGGTGGCCATTCGGTACAGGCATCTCTGCAACGCGTGATGTCATTTCACGCGCCGCCGCCGTCGCACTTTCCAGGCTGCTGCTTGCAGCCATCATGTTCTGGCTGGCGAGCTTGCCCGCTTCCCTGAAGGCCTCTTCCCACACAGACAGCATGCCGGTGAACGGATTCAGCGGTGCGCCGGGCATGTGCCCCATGCTCGCGATGGTCTCCGCCTGCTCCACCGACTGCCCGGACTCCTGCGCGGCATTTTGTGCAAACCGCTCGAGATAAACCCTGATAGATCGACCGAATTCTGCCTGAATCTCGACCAGTGCCGACATGATCTGCTGCTGGCATTGCATCGCTTTCTCCGGGCGGCTGGCCAGCGATACCTGCAGCTCTGCCATGCGCGCCGGATCCCGCATATCGGTGACGGCCCGGGCAAGCTTGAGCTGTCCGTCAACGGCCTGATGCGTGACGTCCAGCATCGCCCGATCGATCTTCTCTGTGCCTGAGAACACCGCCTCGGCCAGATGCATCGATGCTTCCAGCTGGTAATGGACCAAATCCACCATGGGATTGTGCTGCTGAGTGCTCCGCATCATCTTGCTCCTTCTAAGCCTGTGGATCAAATCTCAGGGCTCAGAACCCCTCTCGTCAGGTCACTTGCGGTATCAGCGGCCCCTTGTCGCGCATCGGTCTGCGACACGGCTGCCTTGCCATTGACCTGACCAGATAGCTGCTGACGCTCCAAGAGTCGAAAAGAATGAACGCTGCCGACCAATGTGCAGACGATCTTTGATGCTGGAGCAGCCTGAGAATCAGACTTTGCGAATGATCAAAGCACGCGCCGAGGGTATAATACGCGCCGGCAAGCGCGGCTTCGTTCGGATAGCCGCCACCTCACTGGGACGCTATGTCAAAGAACCAAGCCAGGAAAGCCCTGGAGATCAAGATTTCCACGGTGGTCGCTGTGGCAGCCCTGCTGGGCGACACCGACCAAGGCAAGTTGTCCTCAGCGCTCTCGCAAATCACTGGTGGCACGCCCGATTACTTCGAAGACGAGTTCACGCTGCTTGATTTTTCTGCGCTGACGCCTCCCCCGTCACCGGGGAGCATTGACTGGGCTGCATTGCTCGCACTGTTTCGTTCGCACCGTCTCAACCCGGTAGCTGTGCGTAACGCGCCTGCGGCGCTTGAAGACGAGATACGCGCGCAAGGCCTCAGTATCGATACTGTCGATCAGTCAAAACAATTCGAACTGACGCCGCCACCGTCACCGGAAGCTCCGCCTGCACCAGCTGCACCAGCGACAGGACCCGCTGCTGCAGTACCTGCCCCTGCGACCAATCCGGCAGCACAGACGACTCTCGTGATCGACACACCGGTACGTGCCGGACAGCGGGTCTATGCGCGTGGCGGTGATTTAGTGCTGATGGCTGTCGTCAATCCCGGGGCTGAAGTGATTGCAGATGGCAGCATTCATTCTTACGCGCCCCTGCGCGGCCGCGCGCTGGCAGGTGCCGCAGGCAATGCGCATGCGCGCATCTTTTCCGTTGCAATGGAGGCAGAACTGGTATCAATTGCCGGCGTGTACAGAACCTTTGATGACGGCTGGCCACCAGCCCTCTCCGGCAAGCCAGCGCAGGTGCGGCTCAATGGCGACAAGCTCGATCTCGCGGCGATTCCGATGAAATGATTTTTTTGAATTCTCTGCTTCTACTTTTTACTATTTAACGAAACTCAGACAAGGAGTTTTCTGTGACAAAAATTATCGTCGTCACCTCAGGCAAGGGCGGTGTGGGCAAAACCACCTCCAGCGCCAGTTTCGCTTCCGGCCTCGCGCTGCGCGGTCATAAGACTGCAGTCATCGACTTCGATGTCGGTCTGCGTAATCTTGATCTGATCATGGGCTGCGAGCGCCGCGTCGTCTACGACATGATCAACGTGATCAACCGCGAATCGACGCTCACACAAGCGCTGATCAAGGACAAACACTGCGAGAACCTGTTCGTGCTGCCTGCTTCGCAAACCCGCGACAAAGATGCGCTGTCCGAAGAAGGCGTTGAGCGCATTCTGGATGAACTCAAGGGAATGGGCTTCGAGTACATCGTCTGCGACTCCCCGGCGGGTATCGAGCGCGGCGCCGTCATGGCACTGACCTTCGCCGATGAAGCCATCATCGTTACCAACCCCGAAGTCTCTTCCGTGCGCGACTCGGATCGCATTCTTGGCATCATTCAGGCCAAATCGCGCCGCGCGCAGAATGGCGACGAGCCTGTGAAAGAGCACCTGCTGATTACCCGCTACGTACCCAAACGCGTCGAGGCCGGCGAAATGCTTTCGCACGAAGATGTACAGGAAATCCTGCGCATTCCACTGCTGGGCATCATTCCCGAATCCGAATCGGTGCTGCATGCGTCCAACCAGGGTAATCCAGCGATTCATATCGCCGGCAGCGATGTCTCCGAGGCTTACAAGGACGTGATCGCCCGCTTCCTTGGCGAGAACAAACCGCTGCGCTTTGTGGACTATGAAAAACCCGGTATCCTGTCGCGGATCTTCGGAGGAAAATGATATGTCCCTGCTGTCGTTCCTCTTCAATAAAGAGCCCAAGTCAGCCAGCACCGCCAAAGAGCGGCTGCAGATCATCATCGCCCGCGAGCGCACGATCCACAACGGCCCGGACTTCATGCCCGCGCTGCACCAGGAGCTGATCGCGGTCATCTCCAAATATGTGCGCGTGAACCCCGAGGACATCAAGATCTCGCTCGACAAGCAAGGCAACCTTGAAGTGCTGGATGTGAACGTCATCCTGCCGGATGCCAGCTAAGCAAAGCATTTCGCCTCTCCTGCATGGCGTGGACTTCACGTCCGCGCCGCGCAAAGCCAAACCCATCACCCTTGCTTCCGGCCGTCTGCACGACCATGTGCTGACACTGGAAAGCCTGCAGACCCTCCCTGATTTCGACAGCTTCAGCGTCTGGCTGGCCCAGCCCGGGCCCTGGGTCGGAGGCTTTGACTTTCCTTTTTCACTGCCACGAGAATTGGTCGAGCTGCTGGACTGGCCTACTCAATGGCCGGCACTGATCAACCACTATGCCGCATTGTCGAGAGAAGAGATTCGGCAGACCTTTCAGTCAGTATGCGACGCACGGCCAGCCGGCAATAAATTCCTCCATCGCGCGACGGATCTGCTGGCGATATCTTCTTCATCGATGAAATGGGTGAATCCACCGGTGGCCTATATGCTGCATGCGGGCGCACCGCTGCTTTTGAGCGCCGGCGTGACCATCCCTCTGATGCACAATGCAGATCTGACACGTATTGCGCTGGAAGCTTATCCCGGCATGGTCGCGCGCTCCATGACACGCGAGTCCTATAAAAACGATAGCAAGGCGATGCAAACGCCTGAGCGGCGGGCGGCTCGGCTATCGATTGTGAAAG
>JACCDX010427870.1_pt1 | contig 16386 bp, 16 predicted proteins | sample 7449681 | NCBI WGS metagenome assembly JACCDX01 (sample SAMN15323450, study PRJNA562643) | freshwater metagenome | isolation source: river surface water | place: USA:Blue River Watershed | collected 2017-08-18 | reverse complement strand
GGCACGGCCGGCAACGACACCCTCACCGGCCTGGGCGGCCACGAGCTCATCAAGGGCCTGGCGGGCAACGACACGCTCAAGGTCAACCCGGGCAACGACACCCTGGTGGGCGGCGCGGGCAACGACACCTACCTGGTCAGCGATGCCTACATGGGCATCAACACCACCATCGACGACCAGGGCGCCCGCACCGAGCGCAACACCCTGCTGATCACCGATGGCAGCGCCGAAGCCAACCTGTGGTTCAGCAAGGATGGCAACAACCTGCGCATCGACAACGCCGACATCGGCGAGGTCATCACCGTCAAGGACTGGTTCTCCAACCCGAGCAGCGTGGTCGTGGCCCATGGCAATGCCGATGGCAGTGCCGTGAAGGTGCTCGACACCCAGGGCCTCAAGGACCTGGCCGCCCTGACCGGCAGCGCACGCAGCGCCGCCGAGCTGGACCCGGACACCGCTTCGCTGATCCAGAACATCCAGCGCAACCTGTGGAGCCGCGCCACCCCGATCTCGGGCACGCCCACGACCCCGCCTGTGAACGTCGAAGTGGGCACCGATGCCGATGACACCTTCGCGGGCACCGCGGGTGCCGACTCGCTGTCGGGCATGGGCGGCAACGACTTCCTGTGGGGCGGCCTGGGCAACGACACGCTGATCGGTGGCACCGGCAGCGACACGATGATCGACCAAGGTGGCTCGGACCTCTACGTGGTGGGCCGCAACGATGGCATGGAGTTCCTGAGCGACACGGGGCTGGCCGGCGAAGTCGACACGCTGCGCTTCACCGACGTCAACGTGCAGGACCTGTGGTTCACGGTGGACGAAACCTCGCTGCGCGCCCATGTGCTGGGCACGGGCACCTCGGTGCAGATCACCAACTGGCAGAACGCGGCCAACCAGATCGAGGTGATCGAGGCCAAGAACGCCGCCGGCGTGGTGTCCACCTTGCACTTCGACCAGTTGCAAGCCCTGGTGCAGGTGATGGCGGGCTTCCAGCAGCCGGCCAGCGCAGCGGCCCTGCCGCCGGTGATGCTGGCCGCTGAGCAGGCCATGTGGGTCACACCGTCGGCCTGATCGACCCCGTCGATTCCCCCCGGTTGCCCGGTCTGACTGCGGTCAGATCGGGCAGCCTTGCAGCCACCCAGGGTCTCTGGGTGGCTTTTTTTTGGGGCAGCGCATGCGAGCGCTGGTCATCAAGGACGCACAGGGGCCATGAACCCCCGCGCCGCAGCCAAGGTGGCGACGGGGTCTTCTTCCTGGGGCACATGCCCCAGTTCATCGAACATCACCACGCGGCTGCCCGGCAGGTCGCGCGCAAAACGCTGCGCATGGGCCGGCGGGATCAGCCGGTCTTTCGCACCCCACAAGATCAACGTGGGCTGGTTCACGCGCTTGATGTCTTCAGCGTGACGCCCCAGCGGTGACTGCGCGAAGCGCTGGATCAGCGCCGCACGGTTGCCGGCGCGCAGCGTCAGCTCGAAGTAGCGGTCAACCAGCTCGGGCGTGATGCGCTCGGGGTGGCCATACACGCTCTTGACGCTGTCTTCGATGGCCTGGCGCGGCAAGAAGTGCGTGGTCACGGGCGCCAGCCAGCCGATGCGCGCCAGCTTGAAGCCAATCGGCATGCCCTCGGGCTCAAACGGGTAGCCGCCCGCATCCACCAGCACCAGCCGGCTCACGCGCTGCGGGTGGTGCAGCGCCGTCAACCACGCGATCTCACCGCCCAGCGAGTTGCCAGCCACCACGGCCTGGGTCACCCCCAGCTGCTGCAGCACCTGGTCGACAAAGGCCACGTAAGCCATCAGCGTGTAGTCGCCACTGGGGTTGGGGCCGGTCAGGCCAAAGCCCGGCAAGTCGAAGCGCACCACGCGTCGCGTGGCCTTGAGCTGCTCGGCCCAGCCGTCCCAGGTGTGCAGGCTGGCCGAGGTGCCGTGCAGCAGCACGATGGGGTGCGGGTCGTCGCGCGGGCCTTCGTCGCGCACGTGCACCTGCATGCCGGCCACGGTGACGAAGGCCGACGGCGGCGGCGCCCAACGCGCTGTCAGCGTCGACACGGGGCGATCAGGGGCCCAGGCCGTGGCGCCCGCCCCCAACGCCGCCACCACCACCAGCGCCCAGGCGCTTTTCCACGACAGGATCTTGCTCATGGCGCAATGGTACGTCATGGTACCCACTCCTGTCAGCCATCATGCCGACCACAACCCATACAACCAGAAGGATTTCCCATGCTGCGACGCCCCCTGCTGTCCACCGCCCTGGCCCTGTCCACCCTCACCGGCTCGGCGCTGGCCGTGGACACCACCTGCCAGACCCGCTACCCCATTGTCTTGTCGCATGTCTGGTCGATCTCGCCACTGTGCCGCGACCCCAACGCCACGGGCGCCGACAGCTGCGAGCACAAGCTCGACTACGCCCGCCTGTGCGTGCAAAAAAGCACCACGGCCGACGGCCAGCCCAAGTGCCTGAAGTGGTCGGTGCCGGCCGATGAGCTCGACCTGCCGCCGCGCGACACCAACGCCTACGAGCCCGGCCTGCACCGTGACCTGAGCGCCTACCACCGCCACTTCAGCAAGGCCATCGTCAGCCGCCTGCGCGACACCTGCGGCAACCCGGTCTACATCGCCGACAAGCCCCCGTTCGCCTCGTACGCCGTGCGCGCCCGCGCCCTGCGCAGCACCGTGCTGCAGGCCCTGCGTGAAACCGGCGCCGCCAAGGTCAACGTGGTCGGCATGTCGCAAGGCGTGCAAGACGCGCGCTACATGGCCATCGCCATGCCCGTGGACGACGCCAACCCGCAAGGCCCGAAGATGAAGAGCGTGATGGCCTCGGTGGTGAGCATCGTGGGCGAAGACAGCGGCGCCGAAACCTCGGGCCTGGGCCTGCAGGCCATCCTCGTGGCCAATGGCGGCGAGTGGACGCGCGTGCAAGACACCACCTTGCAAAGCGTGCAGCCTGCCTTGGTGGACGCCACCTGGCGCCGCCCCGGCCAGCCGCTGAGCAGCACCGGCCAGCTCATCGAGCACTGCCGCAACGCCACCGAGTGCGACCTCGCCAGCAACGAGACCCAGTACCGCTGGCTGCTGCGCTCCATGGTCGACCTCAGCCCCGCCTTCATGAACCCCGACCTGCTGGCCCAACTCAGCCAGCCGCTGCTGGGCTGGGGCAACCTGCGCAGCTACGTCTGGCAGCCTGACAACCGCTGGTCAGACAGCGTGCCGCCTGCGGCCGAGGCCAACAGCGGCCTGCGCTACCTGTCGTACGCCGCGTGGATGCGCAAGCCCTCTGACAACATGGACCAAAGCGAGGTGTGGTGGTTGCTGTCGCTGTTCAGCAGCCAGCACGATGGCTACGTCAGCGTCGACAGCCAGCGCTTTCGCAGCCGGGCCGCCAACGTCGAAAACGTCAAGCTGATGCAAGGCCAGTGGGGCAGCACGGGCTACCACCACATGTTCTTCACCGGCCGCAACGACCGCATGTACGGCCCCGTCAATGCCGCCGACCAAGAGGCCCCGCCCTACCGTGGCAGCTCGGCCGACTTCTGGCAGCAACTGGCACGCGACCTCAAGGCCCGCGCGCTCTGAGCCCGGCGGCGCGAGGCTGACCTGCCGGCTTCAGCGGTAGGTCAGCAGCCCCTCGCCCGCTTCGAGGTGGGCGTGCTCGTTCACCGAGATCAGGTGCAGGCCATCGCGGCCGGCCAGCACCTTGGTGATGCCGGCATTCGCCAGCGTCCAGTTGATGGTGAAGGCCTGGCTGTCGTGCAGGCCCAGCAGGTGGGCGCAGACCACGCTGATCACGCCGCCCGAGGTGAACACCAGCGTCGTGCCTTTGGGCGGCGCCTGCCTCACGATGTCATCCAGCGCGGCCACGCAGCGCAGCTTGAAGGTCGACCACGGCTCGGCGTACTCGTCGTCGTGCTGGCCGGCCACCCAGCGGCCCACCGCGTCCTTGAAAAAACGCTGGAAAGCCCGGCGCGGGTCGCCCGTGGCCACCATGTCGGCCATCATCAGCGCGCCGTCCTTGTAGCGCGGCTCGGCCACCTCGATCACGTTCTCGTGGGCGAACTCGTTGACCCCGGCGTGGGTGACGGTGGGCGGCAGTGCGGTGGACACGGCCTCCGCCGCGTCAGCCGGACTCTGCCAAGCCGCCAACGCGCCCGAAGCCGTGTCCACATGCCGCTGCAGCGTGCCGCACACGATGTGGTCGGGCGTCACGCCCCGCGCCTTCAAGGCCAGCCCTAAGGCCGTGGCCTGGGCGTGCCCCGTGGGCGAGAGCTGGTCGTAGTTGGCCGAGCCGAACGAGGCCTGGCCATGGCGCAAAAAGTAAATGGCTCCCATGTCAGGCCACGCTCACTTGGCGATGCCGTACTTCATCAGCTCCAGGCGGGCGATCATGCCCTTGTGCACCTCGTCCGGGCCATCGGCCAGGCGCAGGCTGCGGGCCTGGTTGAAGAAGGCCGTCAGCGGGGTGTCGTGCGACACGCCCATGCCCCCGTGGATCTGGATCGCAAAATCGACCACCTGCTGCAGCACATTGGGCGCCACCACCTTGATGGCCGACACGTCGGTCAGTGCGCCGTGCACGCCCAGGTGGTCGATCTTCCAGGCGGCTTGCAGCGTGAGCAGGCGGGCCTGGTCGATGGCCAGGCGGCACTCGGCGATGCGCTCGCGGTTGCCGCCCAGGTTGATCAGCTGCTTCTTGAAGGCCACACGGTCGATGCCGCGCTTGATCGCGAGTTCGAGCGACTTCTCGGCCGCGCCCAGCATGCGCATGCAGTGGTGGATGCGGCCTGGGCCCAAGCGGCCCTGGGCGATCTCGAAGCCGCGGCCCGGCCCGGCGATCACGTTGGACAGCGGCAGGCGCACGTTGGTGAAGTGCACCTCGCCGTGGCCGTGCGGCTCGTCGTACTCGCCGAACACCGGCAGCATGCGTTTGATCTCCACGCCCGGGGTGTCCAGCGGCACCAGCACCATCGAGTGCTGCTGGTGGCGACCCAGGTCGGGGTTGGCCGTCAGGGCCATGAAGATGCCGATCTTGCAGCGCGGGTCGCCCACGCCCGACGACCACCACTTCTTGCCATTGAGCACGATCTCGTCGCCCTCGACCACGGCGGTGGCCGCCATGTTGGTGGCGTCAGACGAGGCCACCTCGGGCTCGGTCATGAAGAACACCGAGCGGATCTCACCGGCCAGCAGCGGTTGGAGCCATTGCGCTTTCTGCTCGGCGTTGCCGTACTTCCACAGCACCTCCATGTTGCCGGTGTCGGGCGCGTTGCAGTTGAAGATCTCGGGCGCCATCATCGAGCGGCCGGTTTCCTCGCAGCTGAAGGCGTACTCCAGCACGCTCAGGCCCGCGCCCAGCTCGGCATCGGGCAAGAACAGGTTCCACAGGCCGGCCGCCTTGGCCTTGGCCTTGAGCTCCTCCACGCGCGGAGGGATCGTCCACGCCTTCCAGTCACCGCCGTGGCGCGCCTCGTGGATCTCTTTCCAGTGCTGGGCCTCGATGGGCTCGATGTGCTCCTGGATGAAGGCGCGGACCTTGGCAGCGGTTTCTTTGGCGCGCGGACTGGGTTGGAAATCCATGGTGTAGCCTCAAGCGTGGATGTCGGTGGTGCCCGTGTTGCAGGGGGATCGGCAGGCATCCTAGCGCCGCCAGATCATGCACGCCAATGATGAATCTGCATGGCGTTGTATTCACCGGATGAATCACCAACCGATCCCCATGTCCGCCGCCGCCCCCACCCTGTCCGTCGCCATCCCGGCCCACAACGAGGCCAAGTACATCGGCCGCGCCATCGAGTCGGTGTTCACGTCGGCCCAGCAGGCGGGCGAGCCCATCGAGGTGGTGGTGGCGCTCAACCGCTGCACCGACGCCACGCAGGCCATCGCCGAATCCTTGGGTGCCCGCTGCGTCGACGAGCCCACCAAGTGCATCGCCGCCGTGCGCAACGCGGCCGTGCGGGGCGGCACCGCGCCCTTCGTCGTCACGCTCGATGCCGACAGCTGGATGCGCCCCACCACCGTGGCCGCCACCCTGGCCAAGCTGCGCGATCCGCAGTTCGTGGGCGGCGGTGCCTGGCTCACGCCCGAGCGCTTCTCACTCGGCATCGTCGTCACCGGCTTCATGGCGCTGCGCCACATGCCCGACAAGCGCATCTCGGCCGGCATGTTCTGGTGCAAGCGCGAGGTGTTCGAGGCCCTGGGCGGCTTTGACGAATCGCTCATCAGCCTCGAAGACCTCGACTTCGCCTACCGCATGAAGGCCTGGGGACAGCAACGCGGCCTGCGCTACGGCACGCTCTACCGCCACGGCATCTACACCTCGACCCGCAAGTTCGACCAGTTCGGCGACTGGTACCTGGTGCGCCACCCCGACCTGCTGCGCCGCATCTTCAACGGCCACGACCGCGAAGCGACCAACTTCTACTACTACGACATCGATCGCTGATGTGCCCAGGCCTGCGCCGTGCAGCGCAAGGCGGTGTGGATGTCGGGGTGGCGCACGCCGTGGTGCTCGCCCCAGGCCAGAGAGGCGCTGACGTCGGGCAGGGTATCGACGATGAAGCTCAGCGACTCCACTGACGTGCCCATCAGCCGCGCTACGCCCGGCACCGACAGCAGCGCCCGGAACCAAGACAGGGGCACATGGCCCATCGGCGCCCGCACCTGCAACGGTTGCGCCAGGCAGCGGGCGGTGTCCAGCAGGTTGGGCGAAGCGGGGTCCAGCAGCACATGGTCAGCCGCCGCCGCAGGCCCTTCGAGCAGCGCCACGGTGTAGCGCGCCACGTAGTCGCCCGTCACCCAAGGCACCCGGTGGGTGGCCGAGCCTGGCACCCAGGGCATGCGCCCTTGCGACAACATCTGCAAGATGCCGGCGATCGCCGATTGCGCTGGCACCTGAGGGCACGCCGGGTCGGCGATCACGGCCGCCGGGTGGATCCAGGTGATGGGCACAACGCCCAGGGCGTCGTGCTGCGCCTGCAGGGCCAGGTAGGCCAACACCTTCGAGACCTCATACGGCCCCAAGCGCCGCGCCAAGGCTTCGGCCCCCACGCCATCTCCCCTCAACCCCAGACGCTGCAGGTGCGCCAACTGACCCGGCACGCGGCTGAGGAAGCCACACACCGCGACGAAGGGCCCGGGCAGCTGCCGCGCCACCGCCCAGCGGTGCAGCGCCAGCGAACCCTGCACGTTCACGCGCTCGGCCATCGCCCAATCCAGTCCCCAGCCCCATTGGGCGCCCAGGTGCATCACCCGGTTCACCGACTGCAGCACCGCCTGCGCCTCGGCATTCCACCCCAGGTCGGGCAAGGCCAGGTCGGTGCGCACGCAGCGCACGCCATCGGTGGGCACCCCTTCGCCGCGCAGGCGCTCACACAAGGCTGGCCACTGCCTCGCCGGGTCGCGCAGCGCCAGCACGGTGGCGTGGCCCTGCCGGCACCAGGCGCTCAGCACACGCTGGCCGATCTGGCCAGTGGCACCGGTCAGCAGCAGGGTGAGGATCGGGTCGGGGGAATCGGTGTGCGCCATGTCATTGGCCCTCCAGGTCAGTGCAGTGGGCGCGATGCTAGAGTCTGGAGTGCACTCCAGGGTCAAGCATGAAAATCGGCCAACTCGCCCAGCTCACCGGCGTCAGCGTGGACACGCTGCGTTTTTACGAAGACAAGGGCCTGCTCGCCCCGCAATCTCGCAGCGAGTCCGGCTACCGCCAATACGCCGCGAGCGCCGCCGACCAGGTGCGATTCATCAAGACGGCCCAAAGTCTGGGCTTCTCGTTGCAAGAAATCCTGGCCATCGTCCCTGACCTGCGCGCCGGTCAGTTGCCATTGCACACGCTGCGCGAACGCATGCGCAACAAGCTGGAGGCCATCACGCAGCAGATCGCCGCACTCAGCACCCAGCGCGACGAGTTGCGTCACACCCTGGACAGCCTGGCCTGCGACGACGCCACCTTGTTGCACACGGGCCAGTTGTTGCCACCCGCACCCTGATGGTCTGGATTCGCGCGATAATCAATGCCTTGCCGTGCGAACACGGCACTTCGGAGTCACATCTTGGACAGTCACCCTCGGTGACCGCCCACTCCAGCCACTGGCCCTGTCGCCATCACGCCTTGCAGTCAGCGGTGTGAGCGACCTCACCGCCAGTGCACCCGGTAGGCCCCCCGTGCGTTGAGCACCCACCGGCCTGCGGTCAGCGGGAGGGGGCGGACACACATGCCCCCATCCCCACCTGCGTGGCCACGTTGCCGACCCCTCGGCCGTGCCCGCCCGCTGGAGCACCCATGCTGAATGTGTTCACGCTGGCCAATGGCCGGCTGTTTCAGGAAGAAATCGACAGCCTCGACGAGCTCACCGCAGCCCGTCCGGTCTGGGTCGACCTGGAAGACCCCACGCCTGAAGAAAAGAGCTGGATCGCCGTCAAGTTCGGCTTCGTCATCCCGGCCGACATCATCGACGACGACCTGGAAGAATCCGCCCGCTTCTACGAAGAAGACGGCGCCATCCACATCCGCTCCGACTTCCTGATCGACGACGACGAGGCACCGCGCAACGTCCGCGTGGCCTTCATCCTCCACGACAACGTGCTGTTTTCGGTGCACCGCGAAGACCTGCCCGTCTTCCGGCTGCTGCGCATGCGCGCACGCCGCATCCCCGCGCTGATCGAAGACGCCAAGGACGTGCTGCTCAAGCTCTACGACGCCGACGCCGAGTACTCGGCCGACACGCTCGAAGGCATCTACGACGACCTGGAGAAGGTCTCCAAGCGCGTGCTCAAAGACGAGGTCAACGACGCGGCTGCCGCCGAGGCGCTCGCGGCCATCGCCCGCCAGGAAGACTTGAACGGCCGCATCCGCCGCAACGTGATGGACACGCGCCGCGCCCTGAGCTTCATGATGCGCGCGCGCATGCTCAACGCCGACCAGTTTGAAGAGGCCCGCCAGATCTTGCGCGACATCGATTCGCTCGACAGCCACACGGCCTTCCTGTTCGACAAGATCAACTTCCTGATGGACGCCACGGTCGGCTTCATCAACATCAACCAGAACAAGATCATCAAGATCTTCTCGGTGGCCTCGGTGGCGCTGCTGCCGCCCACGCTGGTGGCCAGCGTCTACGGCATGAACCTCAAGTTCCCCGAAATGGAATGGCTGGGCGCGCTGGGCTACCCCTACACCGTGGCACTGATGGTCTGCTCGGCCCTGGTGCCCATGTGGTACTTCAAGCGTCGCGGGTGGCTGAGCTGAGCCCAGCGCCGCGCACGTTCCTGTCGCTGCCGCCGCTGCCCGATGGGCTGTGGCGCGTCATGCTGGGCACCGCGCTGGTGGTGTTCAGCTTCAGCCTGCTCAACCCCGTGCTGGCCGTGCGCCTGCAAACCAGCGGCGCCAGCGCCACGGCCATCGGCCTGTTCGCCACCCTGCCCTTCGTGAGCGTGGTGGCCCTGGTGCCCTGGGTGCCGGCGCTGTTTGCCCGCCTGGGCGTGGGCCGCGCCTACCGCCTGGGTCTGGGCCTGGAGGTGGCCGCCAGCCTGGGCTACCTGCTCACCGACGACTACCGCCTGTGGTGCGCCCTCGGCCTGGTCTCGGGCCTGGGCGCTGCGGCCGCCTGGAACGCCACCGAGGCCCTGATCGCCCACAACGTGCCGCCCACCCACAGAGGCCGACTCACGGGCCTGTACCAGGCGCTGCTGGGCGCGGGCATGGCACTGGGCCCGATGTTGCCAGGGCTGCTGGGCCTGGGGCCCACGGCCGCCAATGTGCTGGCCAGCGGTGGCCTGATCGCCGGCCTCGTGCTCACGCTGGTGCCCGCCGTGCTGCGCCTGCGCGCCACCCACGAGGGGCACGAGGGCATGGGCCTGCTGGCCGCCTGGCGCTTTCGCCCTGGGCTGGCCTGGGCCGCCGTGGTGGGCGGCGTCTACGAGGTGGGCCTGGGCTCCATCACCACGGCCTATGGCTCGCAGATGGGGCTCAACCTCGGTGCGGCCACCTCGATCGCAGGCGCGCTGGGCCTGGGCTCCTTCCTCTTCCAATACCCCATCGGCTGGCTGGCCGACCGCACGCCGCCGCAACGCCTGTTCACGTCAGGTGCGGCGCTGCTGGCGCTCAGCGCCGCCGCCTTCGTGGGCGCCGCCCATTGGCCCTGGCTGCTGTGGGCCTGCGCGGCGCTGTGGGGCGGCGTGGGCGGGGCGCTCTACACCCTCAGCATGATCCGCGTGGCGCACGACTTCCATGCGCACTCTGCATTGGCGGGCACCTCGGCCATGATCGCGGGCTACACGCTGGGTGGCGCGCTGGGGCCGGTGTGCAGCGGCTGGGTCATCGACCACCACGGCATCGCCGGCCAGGGCGTGTGGCTGGGGGTGCTGGCCACCAGCCTGGCCCTGAGCCAACACCTGGCGGAGCGGCGTCGGGTCGCCCCTTAGCGCACCCGCCAGCCGCCCTCACGCCACCTTGGCGGCGCCACCATCGGCCACAGGAGGCTGCGGCCCGGCTGGCGCCTGTGCGGCCTGGCCTTGGGCTTGCGCTTGGTGCCACAGCGCCAACAGCAAGGCCTGCATCCGAGGGGCCGTCACCGGCTTGTGCAACACGGTCAGGCCCATCGCCTCGGCCTCGCGCACCAGATCGCCACCCGTGTCCCCGGTGATCACGGCCGCCGGCACCTCACGCTGCAAGACCCCGCGCACCCGCGCCAGGGCCTGCAGGCCGGTGCGGTGGCTGCGCAGGCGGTAGTCGGTCAGCACCACATCCGGCTCGAAGTGGGTCAGGCGTTGTGCCGCCTCACTTTCATTGAAGGCCACCTCGCACCAGCAGCCCCAAGCCGACAACAGGTCGCGCATGGCGGCGCACACGTGCTCGTCGTCGTCGATGAGCAGCACGCGCAGGCCCTGCAGGTCAGGCTCCTCGGGGAGGTCGTCGAGTTCGGGCCACCAGCGGTCATGGCTCAGCGGGATGCGCACGCTGAACACCGAGCCCCGCCCCAGCCGCGACGCCAGGTCCACCTGCAGCGCCATGGCATGCGCCAGGCCGCGCACGATGGCCAGGCCCAAACCCAAGCCCTTGTTGCGGTCACGTTCGGGGTTGCCCAGTTGGTGGAATTCGCGGAACACCGCCTCGCGCTGGTCATCGGGGATGCCCACCCCCGTGTCCCACACCTCGATGCTGGCCATGCCACCGCGTCGCCGACAGGCCAACAGCACACCGCCACGCTCGGTGTAGCGGATGGCATTGAGCAGCAGGTTGCGCAAGATCAGCTCGACCAGCGCCGGGTCGGCGTGCATCACGGCCGTCGTGTCACGCCAGCGGAACACCAGCCCCTTGGCCTCGGCCAGTGGGGCCATCTCCGTGGCCAGACGGTTGAACATCTGCTGCAGGTTGAACGGCTGGGCATGGGGCTTGATCACGCCCGCATCCACCTTCGAGAAGTCCAGCAGCGTGGCCAGCATGTCGCCCGTGGCCAGGGCCGAGGCCTGCGCCTGCCCCAGCAGTGCCTGCTGACGCTCGCTCAAACCCGCCCGCGACAAGGCCCCCAGCACCAGGCCCATGGCGTGCAGGGGTTGGCGCAGGTCATGGCTCACCGAGGCCAGGAACACGGTCTTGGCGCGGTTGGCCTCCTCGGCCTCGGCCTGCGCACCTTCGGCCAGCTGTCGGGCCTCCAGCGCACGCTGCGTCTGGTCGCGCAGGCGCATCACCAAGCCCTCGTTTTCGAAGCCCAGCTCGATGGCACGACGCGTGGTCTCGGCCGTGAAGTAACCGAAGGTCGCCACGGCCACCACGTACACCATGGTGGCCAGGCCGAACAGGTTCATCACCAACAAGGGGCTGGCCAGCATCACCAGCACCGTGGGCAGCGTCGCCGTCAGCCAGAAGGCCACGCCCATGGCCCAAGCCGCCGCGTACACCACCATGGCCCCCGCGGTCATGCCTCCGAGCATGCCCATCACGATGGTCAGCGTCAGCGGGTACTTGGGGTCCACAAACAAAGCCAAGGTGCCCCAGAACACCCCAGCCACCAGCGAGAGGATGCGCACGCGCCGCGCATACGCCAAGGTAGACGGTGGGTCGGTCGGCGGTGGCAGCAGACGCCGGTTGAGGGTGGCGGCAGTGCCCACCAGGGCCTGCAAGGCCGCCCAGCACCAGATGTCGGTGCTGCCCGTGACCGCATGGATGCCCACCGCCGTGAGCGCGCTGATCAGCAGCGAGACCAGGTAGGCGGGCAGGTAGTTGCGGTCGAGCAGGGCCATCTGCGCCTGCAGCACCTGCGGCTCATCAAAGGTCCACAACTTGCGCCAGGCCAAGGCGCTCATGGCTGCAACCAGCCCCGCTGCAACGCCTGGCGGTAGGCCTCTTCGCGGCTGTCGGCGCCCAACGCCTCGGTCAGCCACGACACCTCGACACGCACCTGGTTCTCGCTGAGGCCCAACTGGCGGGCGATGGCCTTGTTGGGCGTGCCGCGCCCCAGGAAGGGGATGATCTGCGCCTGCAGCGCCGTGGGCCCGCTCAGCGCGGCGTCGTGCGCCTGGACCGTGGCCGGCGGGCCGTCGTCGGCGGCCTGCAAGACGGCGTAAGGCACCGTGCCATAGGCGGGCCGGCGCGCCAGGGCCTCGCGCACACTCGCCAAGACATCTTGGGCCGCCGCCGCCTTGTGCAAGAAGCCGGCCAGGCCCGCCTCACGCGCCTGCGCCAGCACCTCGCCATCGACCTCCGACGACATGAGCATGACGACCGCATCGGCGGCAGCAGCGACCCAGGCCTGCGGGTGCGCCAGTGCGGCGCCATCCGGCAGGCGCACGTCCAGCAAGATCAGGCGAGGCTGATGATCGCGGGCGAGTTGCAGCCCGTCGTGCAGGCTCGCGGCCTGCATGATCGTTGCGCCAGGCCAAGCCTGGGCAAGCAGCATCGCCAGCCCTGAACGGAACAGGGCATGGTCATCGACGATGAGGAAGTCTACGGTGTCGCGCATGTGCAAACCGGCGTACCTGTGACCATCGCGGTGCGTCCGGCTTTGCAGTATCCGCGTTCGGCAGCGCCACCTGCACGGCCGGGGCTCCTGTACAACCCGAATACAGGGCCCTTCCCCCCTTAAGGGTGGGCCCCGTCCGGTCCGTGTCAGCCCTTGCGGCGCGCGGCAATGGCGCTCGACAAGATGTCCAGCACCTTCTCCGAGTCGTCCCAGCCGATGCACGCATCGGTGATCGACTGACCGTAGGCCAGCTTGCTCGGGTCGTCCTTGCCCGGGGTGAACTTCTGCGCGCCGGCGCACAGGTGGCTTTCCACCATCACGCCAAACACCTGCTTGGAGCCACCGCGCACCTGCGTGGCGATGTCCTCGGCCACCACCACCTGGCGCTCGTGCTGCTTCGAGCTGTTGGCGTGGCTGAAGTCCACCATCAGCGAAGCCGGCAGCTTGGCGGCCTCCAGGTCCTTGCAGGCCGCCGCCACGCTCTCGGCGTCGTAGTTCGGGGCCTTGCCGCCGCGCAGGATCACGTGGCAATCCGGGTTGCCGGCGGTCTCGACGATGGCGACCTGACCGTTCTTGTGCACCGACAGGAAGTGGTGCGGGCGCGAGGCCGACTGGATCGCATCGGTGGCGATCTTGATGTTGCCGTCCGTGCCGTTCTTGAAGCCGATCGGCGCCGAGATCCCCGAGGCCAGCTCGCGGTGCACCTGGCTCTCGGTGGTGCGCGCGCCAATGGCGCCCCAGCTGATCAGGTCGCCGATGTACTGCGGGCTGATCGTGTCCAGGAACTCGCTGGCTGCGGGCATGCCCAGGCGGTTGATCTCCAGCAGCAACTGGCGGGCCATGCGCAGGCCCTCGTCGATCTTGTAGCTCTCGTCGAGGTACGGGTCGTTGATCAGGCCCTTCCAGCCCACCGTGGTCCGCGGCTTCTCGAAGTACACCCGCATCACGATCTCCAGCGTGTCCTTGTACTGCTCGCGCAGCGGCAGCAGGCGGCGGGCGTAGTCCATCGCGGCGGCCGGGTCGTGGATCGAGCACGGGCCGATGATGACCAGCATGCGGTCATCCTTGCCGTTGATGATCTTGCGGATCGTCTTGCGGGTGTCGGCCACCAGCGTCTCGATCGGCGTGCCCGAGATCGGGAAGAAGCGGATCAGGCTTTCGGGCGGCGGCAGCGGGGTCACGGTGCGGATGCGTTGGTCATCGGTGCGGGACGTCTTCTCGGCGTGCGGCTCGTAACCGGCCGGGGTGCTGGACTTGCTCATCGTGGCGATCTGTGGTGACGGTGGGTAGACGAAAAAAAACCGCCGGGGTGAACCGGCGGTTTTCAGGATCTGGGTCTGCGGGCTTATGCCTGAGCCACTCCTGCGCCGGTCGTGGGCGAGAAGTAAAAGCTAAAGTAAAAGCGTGCAGCGAACATGCGACCCACTGTAGCACGCCTTGACGACGCAGGCCAATGCACCAGCCTATCGAACCGATAGGGATTTGTGCTCACGCCGCACTGCTCCCTGAGCCCCACCAGCCGTCAGCAGCGTCAACCGCGCACCTGTTTGAGCAAGGTCTCGGCGTCGCTCACCTCGAAGCCACCGCCGCGCTCATCGTTCAACAGTGCGATCTTGCCGTTTTTGACCAGCATGGCGTAGCGCCCCGAGCGCAGCCCGAGGCCTTTGTCTGAAAGGTCCAGCGTGAGCCCCGTGGCCTGCGCCCACTTCGCGCTGCCATCACCCAGGAAGCGCACCTTGCCATCCGCACCCAACTGCCGCGCCCAAGCGCCCATCACGAAGGCATCGTTGACCGACACGCACCAGATCTCGTCGACCCCGGCCGCGCGGAAGGCCTCGGCCTGGTTGATGTAACCCGGCGCATGCTTGACCGAGCACGTGGGCGTGAACGCGCCCGGCAGCCCGAAGATCGCCACGGTCTTGCCCGCCAGGGCCTTGGCCACCTGTACCGCCGTGGGCCCGGGCGTGCAGCCCTCTTCCGGATTTTCGATGAACTCGTAGAGGGTGCCGTCTGGCAGTTGATCGCCGACCTTGATCATGGTGAATGCTCCAGAAAAAGAAAAAACCGGCTGCCCGTGTGACGGGACAACCGGTTTTCGGTTGGGCTGTGCGCCTCATCCTCGCCCACACCAGGGACAGACCCCGATGTTAACGAAGCGCGGGCACGCGCCGCACATCAGCACCGCCGACCGCGTGTGTTTGCCACACCCGGCCAGCGCGCAGATCAGACGCCTTGCGCCTTCTCGACCAGACGGGTCACGACCCAGTTCTTGGTCTTCGACAGCGGACGGCTTTCGCTGATCTCGACGATGTCACCGAGCTTGTACTCGTTGTTCTCGTCGTGAGCGTGGTACTTGCTCGACTTGGCCACGATCTTGCCGTAGAGCTCGTGCTTCACACGGCGCTCGACCAGCACGGTCACGGTCTTGGCGCGGGCGTCAGAGACGACCTTGCCGACCAGGCTGCGCACCACTTTGGCCTTGGTTTGAGCTTCCGTCATTGGGCGGCTCCTTGCTTCTTCTGTGCCAGGATGGTCTTGGCACGAGCGATGTCACGACGGGTCTTGCCGAGGGTCGACGTGTCGTTGAGTTGCTGGGTGGCACGCTGCATGCGCAGGTTGAAGTGCGACTTCAGCAGGTCCTTGATTTCCGATTCCAGTGCGGCCACATCCTTGGCGCGCAGTTCAGAGGCTTTCGCCATGTCTTTCTCCTTGCGCGTCAATCAGATGCCGAACTCACGGCCCACGAAGGTCGTGGACAGCGGGAGCTTGGCAGCAGCCAGCTTGAAGGCCTCGCGAGCGAGTTCTTCAGGCACACCTTGGATCTCGTAGAGCACCTTGCCGGGCGTGATTTCAGCCACGTAGTACTCAACGCCACCCTTACCGTTACCCATGCGGACTTCGGCAGGCTTCTTGGAAATCGGCTTGTCCGGGAAGATGCGGATGAAGATGCGGCCACCGCGCTTCACGTGACGCGAGATCGCACGACGGGCAGCTTCGATCTGACGTGCGGTCAGACGGCCACGCTCGGTTGCCTTCAGGCCGAATTCGCCGAAGGACACATCGGCGCCACGGGTGGCAACACCCGTGTTACGGCCTTTGTGCTCCTTGCGGAACTTGCGACGATTAGGTTGCAACATTGATTATTCTCCTTTCGCTTCGGCGGCCGGAGCACCACGGCGGGCACCAGGGCCACCGTTGCCACGCGGACCACGACGATCGCCGTTGTTCGGACGATCGCCACGGGGGCCGCGGCGGTTGCGACGGTCGTCTTCGCGGTCATCACCCTTGAGCACCGGGGCTTCGCCATTGGCCAGGCGGTCGCCACGGTAGACCCACACCTTCACACCGATCACACCGTAGGTGGTGTGGGCTTCGGAGAAGCCGTAGTCGATGTCGGCGCGCAGGGTGTGCAGAGGCACGCGGCCTTCGCG
>JACCDX011798793.1_pt1 | contig 16388 bp, 21 predicted proteins | sample 7449681 | NCBI WGS metagenome assembly JACCDX01 (sample SAMN15323450, study PRJNA562643) | freshwater metagenome | isolation source: river surface water | place: USA:Blue River Watershed | collected 2017-08-18 | reverse complement strand
GAATCCATAGAAGCGCGGCAAGGCGGCGGTATTGACCAACTCGTAGCCGGATTCATCCGCCTTGACCTTGAGCAACATGCCCTGCGCACCGGTCAGGGTGTCGGGCAGCCCCACAGCAAGCAATCGGACGATGACCTGCTGCAACACGCTCTCCGCATCGACAAGGATCTGATTGCCGCTGGTCTGGACCAACTGCAGCACGGCATTGGTCTCGGTGACGCCTTGGCTAGCGGCAGACTGTGCACGGTCGGCTTCGCTCGAAGCCAGCTCCGCCGAGGTCAACGCATCCTGGGCTGCAGACTGGCTCTGTGCCAGGAGGCCTTGAGCCGCGAGATTGATGCGCGCATCGGCATCATTGAGCAACTTGGCCACCGTGACGACAGCGCCACCTTCGGTGGTCACTGTCTCGAGCGGGCTGCCATGCACGACGGCATGCAGCAGCGCACTGTCAGCCGCCACACGCGTGACGGAATCGTGCAGATCGGTTTGAAGACTCATGCTGATCTTTCTGTAATCAAATCACGGCAGGCAAACGCAGCGGCAAGCTGCCATGCACCAGTTGATGCAGTTCGCTGCCCATGGTGAAGATGTCTTGGGCTTCCAGCTCCAGCAGCAGGTTGAGCGCGCCTTCGTCGAGCGTGGGACGCTCACGGATTTCCAGTTCGCCCTTGACGTCCCAGCGCCGGGCCGAACGCAGCTGGGCTTCGAACTGGCGGGTGAAACGGGCTTCATGGGGCAAGAGTCCGAGGCCACCGAGCAAGGTGATCTCGAACCACTGCCCACCCTCGTCTGCGTGGTACTTGTACCAGGCCTCGAACAGAGCGAACTGGGTTTCGGAGAACAGCCAGCGCACGGTGATGCGCGTCGGCGTTTGCCGAAACCGGCGACGCTGGCGTGCCGGGCCGGATTCCATGTCGGTACGCAGCACCGCCTCTTGTGGCGTGAGGCCATAGCCTTCGACCGAGGGCAGTGGCAGCGTGTTGGGCCATTGCACATTCATCGCATCGCTCCAGCGGCAGGATTGAGTCCGTAGCGGCGCTCCAGCGTCGGCGCCAAGCCGGAACCCTGAGAGATCGACCGGGCCATGCGCGCTTCCATCTGTTCGACGATCACATCGAGCCGGGTGCTGCCATCGGGCTGCTGTTGCTGCTCGACACGGGTTTCGACACCACTGGCGCGGTTGATCACATTGACTTCCACGTTGACCTGCGGCCGTCCTGCCACCGCGCCACCCAGGGCGCGCAATTGGCCGGGCGTGAACACCGCCTCACCCTGGCGGGCAATGATGGGCACTTCCCCTGAGACCAAGCCACCGGTATGAAACCGCCGCGCCCCGGCGAACACACCCATGTCCACCTGCCGGGAAGGCAGACCATCGGCGCCGAGCAGGCCACCGCTGTGCGCGACATTCGCATTCACGCCCATCAGGTCACCGGAGCCAAGTGGCAGCGCGGCACTGGCTGCCGGCGTGAACAGGCTCATCGCCCAGTTCGCCAGCGGCAAGGTGATCGCACGCTGGATTTGGATGCGGATCAGATCACTGATGATGGAGTTGGCCAAGCTGTCGAAATCGATCTTCCCAGTCATCACGAACTGGGTGAGAGCATCCTCCATGGATTTGAAGGCACCGGTCACCGCACGCTCAGCCTGCTTGGCGGCGTTGGTGGCGTCCTCGATATAGGTGCGCAGCGCCGATTTGGTACCGAACTCCGCGCTGCGCTGGTAGTCGGCGTTGGCGCGGGTGAGGTTTTCCAGAATGGGGAGTTGGCGCGCCAGGGCGTCGTTGATGGCCTCGATGGTCTGGGCGCGCAGATCGGCGTCCTGGATCTGGCTGGCTTCCTTGCGCGCGGCGGCAGCGGACTTCTCCAGTTCGGAACGGGTTTGCAGGACCGTGCGTTCGGTCGCGGACAGGTCCAGCATCTCGCGCTGCAGCTGCACCCCTTCGATGCGCTGGCGATTACCGCCAATCAGCGTCTCGACGATCTTGCGGGCGTTGGCTTCTTCTTTTTCGTAAGCCTCGAAGGCCTTGTCTTTTTCCTTCTGGCGTTCGATGGCTTCGAGCACCTGGATGTATTTTTCTGCTTCGACAGAAACACCCTTGTACCCCTTGGCTTCAATCTGCAGGGCGCGTGCGCGCAGTTCGGCCGCTTCACCCTCTTGGGTGCGGGTCAGGCGCGAGCGCAGTTGATTGAGGAAGGCTTCGCCTTCGTTGAGCTTTTCTGTGGGCTTGGGTTTTTCGAAACCGGAGAGGTCTAGGCTGGGTCGTGGCTTGCGTGGCAGTGTTGGCAGGAACTTGTCGTAGATGGCCTGCACTTCCTTGGCCTGTGCCTCGGTGTCGAGCACAAACCGCTGGCCCATGATACGCACGGTGCGGCGCTGTTCCTCGAAGAACTTGGCCACCCGATCCACATAGCCAGGGTTCTGGTTGATGTTGAACAGCCGGTCGTTGGCCGCGCGCACATAGTCGTCGCGGGCGGTTTGCAGCTTGGCGATTTCCGCATCGATGACGTTGGGATCCAGTCCCATCGCCTTGCCCGAGCGCAGCATGTCCGTCTTGAACCAGGTCTCGATGTCCTTGCCGACCACCGACAGGCTGTCGAAGGGCTGGGCAATGACACGTTTCAGGAGCACAGCCGACTCGGCGATGAAGGCCAGGCCGGAGGCCACGGATTCGAGGAAGGTGATCGTGGCTTCGCGGTTGGCCGTGATGCGCTGCAACTCATTGCTTAAACTGCCCGTTTCGGTTTGCGCCAGGATCACCTGCTCAGTGAAATCCGCCAGGATGGGGATGACCGCTGCACCGATTTGGCGCTGTACGCCTTCGAAGATGGCGGATAGACGCGTCAGGTTGTCGTTGAAGATCTCGGACGCATGGGCCACGTCTTCGGACATGACCAGCCCCAGACGCTGGGCTTCTTCCATCAGCGCCGTGATGCCTTCACGTCCCTGGTTCAAGAAGGGGATGATGGCCAGTCCTTCCTTGCCGAAGAGTTTGACCGCCAATGCCGCCTTGTCGGCACCATCGGGCATGGTGGCGAATTTCTCGGCCAGATCAAGCAGGACGGCTTCGGTGGGGCGGATTTGCCCCTGCGCATCGGTGGCCGACACGCCCAAGGCTTTCAAGGCGGCGCTGCCTTCATCGCCATTGACCTGGGTGTCGAACATGGCGACCGACAGCTTTTGCAGTGCTTTGGTCAGTCCCTCGGTGGTGACATCTGACAATTTGGCCGCATAGTCGAGGGCTGTCAGCGCTTCGACCGAGACGCCGGTCTTTTGCGAGAGCTTGAAGAACTCGTCGCCCACCCGGGCGACAGGCATGACCAAGGCCGTGATACCCACACCCAGGGCTGCGATGCTGGCACCGGCGATCAGACCTGCAGGGCCGAGTTTGCCGAGTACGGATCCAAGGAGGCCAAGCCGCTCTGCAGCGGCTTCCAGCTGGAACTTGGCGTCATTGGCCGCGCTGGACAGCAACTTCAAGCCAGTCGATGCTGGCGTAGCAGCAGCCTCGATTCTTTTGAGCGAGCGCTCCCCCTTTTCACCAATCTCGGAAAGTTCGGCTTTGACCTTGCCGCCGTCGATAACGGACAGGCGGATGGAGAGGTTGCGTTCAGCCATGGGAATTCTTGTTTACCTCATACGTATTGACATCAGCTATACAGTCGCCGCATAATTCGTGTATCTATTGCATACACAGGAGGTCGTCATGCGTGATGCCGCCATTAACCTCAGGGCCCTGCCCAAACAGCGCGATCTCATCGATCAGGCCGCCTCGGCATTGGGCAAGAACCGCTCGGACTTCATGCTGGAAGCCGCCTGTGAGCGCGCCCAGTCCGTGCTGCTGGATCAGGTATTTTTCCGGCTTGATGCCGACAAGTTCGAACAGTTCACCGCCTTGCTCGATGCGCCGCCTCAGCCCAATCCCGGTCTGGAGCGTCTGATGGCCGTCAAGGCACCGTGGGATACCACGCCCGCATGAGCCTGAAGCTGTCATCACCACAGCCTTTGACGGCGTCACACCAGCTGGATACTTTTGCCTGCGGTGAGACGTCGCTGGACGACTGGTTGCGACGTCGGGCGTTGATCAACCAGACCACGGGCGCGAGCCGCACCTTTGTCGTCACGGATGAATCAGGCCAGGTTCTGGCCTATTACGCCTTGGCAGCCGGTGCGGTGTCGCATCAGGAATCACCGGGGACTATTCGCCGAAACATGCCTGATCCTGTGCCCGTTATGGTCTTGGCCAGACTGGCCGTTGACCAACGATTGCAAGGTCAGCAGGTCGGCGGTGCTTTGCTGAAGGATGCCTTGCACCGTGCTATCTCGGTGGCTCAGAACATTGGGGTGCGAGCCCTGCTGGTACACGCATTGAATGACCGCGCCCGTCAGTTCTACGCCCACTACGGTTTCGTGCCGTCGCCGGCCAACCCGATGACCTTGATGTTGCCGCTGCACGCGAGGGGTTCTCATTGACCACAGACAAACGTAAATTGGCAGACGCATTCCCTGCCTTCGTGGTCGCCTACAACGACACGCTGGCACAGGAAGGTCTCCCGCTGTCTGAGTGGCAGACATTCGCCACTGACGACAAGGCAAGCAAAGCTTCTGCGGATTGCGAAGCCGACGAAGGCGCACTCTCCGAGGCACAACTTGACCAAATCAAGCAGTCGGCGCAATCACTCATCAATCACGATCGCTGACATCAGCCCCGCCTCGACCGCCGGGAACAGATCAATGGCTGTGGCCTTGTCCAGCCCAGAGCACTCGCAGGCCAACATCCAGGCGTTGAGATCGAGCCCCACCACACGGCCCTGTGCCATACGCAGCTGACTGGCACAGACTTCAATGGCGCTCGCCGCTTGCCAGCCTTCCAGACTTTCCGGGGCGTTCATGGTGTAGGGGCACTCGGGGCACGGTTCGGGGCAGGCCTGGCAATAGCTCGGCCCGCCACCGAAGTGCCACGCGGTGCGAGCCTTCAGACGTTTTTTTCGGAGTCCAGGGCATAGAGGCCGGCGAGGTATTCACGCTCGAAGGCGTCGGCCAGAAGCCAGTGCTCCATCAAAGCAGCCACGCCCTCGGGCGTGACGGCAGCCGGTTTGCCCTTATCGTCGGCCACACCTTCCCAGGCGAGCACCGCCAGCTTGGCAAGTTCGGTGATGAGCGTCGCGGTGCGTTCGCCGGCGGCAGCGGTATCAGTGCCGGCGATTTTGGACGCGGCATGGCGTGCAGCCATGACAAGCGCCGTGGTGGCCGGACGCACCTGCAAGCGCACGCCAGCAGCCAGCTTGATCCAGTGCGGCTCACGCGGGAGATTGAGTTTGATCATTGGAAACCTCGGTCAGGTGATCAGTAGGAAGAGATGTCGTTCACCAACTCGACGGTGAACATCTTGTTGGCAGCTGCGTTCTTGGCGGCCTGCCACTCGAAGGTGGCCTGGATACCACCGGGGCCCGAGATGGACAGTTTGGGTTTGGGCAGATACACCTCGTGCGCAATGAAGGTCAGGCGATGGTCAGTATCGATCGCGTAACCGAAGGTCAATTCCAGCGGCGTGTTGTTCGTGGCGGCATCGATCAGCGTGGTGTCGGCAAAGCGCACTTCCAGGTTGCCAGTCAAGCTCGCCACCGTCGGATCCGCACCATCGATCTTGCCGTCGGATCGGATGGTTTCGATACGCTCGAGGTTGTTGGAGTACGTCAGCTGCGCCGAGACCACGTTGCCCAAGGCCTGGCCTTCTCGGAGGATTTGGCCCTGGAACTGGTTGAAGCGCTGCAACTCGCGAGTGGCCGGGGTGTCGTCCAGCGTGACGGTGCGCCGCACCTCGCCCTGAGCGACCAGGCCCACCGTGGCATTCGCCGCGCCAGAGCGTGCGAAACCCACCTGCAGGCTGTTGACCATGACGCCGGAGGCCACAAACCACGCCGGGATGTCGGGCAGACCAGTTCCCAGCGTCAGGCTGGGCAGGCTCGGCTTGCCAGAACTGAAGGTATGGGTCACCACACCCGTGCCACTGGTGGCAGCTTCCCCGAGCAAGGCCTTGAGCCACAGGCCGATGTGCCGTACGTCCAGCGGCACGACCATGTCGCCTTCGACCTTGATCACATCTCGGATCGGCGCACTCGGGTCGCGCCCCAGACCAATCAGGTCGTTGGCAATCAGCCCCTGTTCGGAGCCGAGTGAGGTGGAAACAAAGGGCAGCTGCCAGTAGCCATCTACCGGGGTGCTGCCATAGGTGGATTCGAACGCGGCCAAGAGGCTGGCGTTCGCGCCGTAGGCACGGGCCATAGTGAACTCCTTGCAGGATTGGTTGTGAATGGGTGTCGAAATGAAATTCGACGGGTCAGTTCAGTGGACCGCTGCTGCTGTAGTGCAGGACCACAGGCAGCAGGCAGGTCTTGATGCCGCTTGTGCCTTCGGGGGCCAGTTCATCGAATTTGGGTGGACCGATTTCGGCGTACTCGACAACACCGGTGAGCGTCCGGTCGGATTCGATTAGGACGGCCAACTCGGTGAGCAGCCCATCCATGCGTGCATCACGCGCAGCGGCATTCGGGTCGGCGACAAATAGTTCGATGGCCACCTGGTGTTGCCAGTGGTACATGAGGGGTGACAGCGAAACGTCGGGATCTCCCATTTCGCCGTCGCGCAGGATGGCCATGGCTTGATCCGACACGCGCTCCGGTAATGCAGCGGTCCGTTTGACCGTCGCTGCGAGTGACAACTGCCCCAGCACGTCAAACAGTGCGCCGACGGCATTTTCTCGTTGGCTCATGCACTGGGTCCTCTTCTGTCAGCCTCATCGAAACGATTGGCAATGCGCTGGGCCAGCGTGCTGATCCAACGGCGCGATGCGCTGTCGATGTCGAACTTCTTCTTCAGGGTCACCTGGGGCACCAGCAGGAACATGGGGACCGTGACCAGGCCACGGCCAGTGGCTTTCGCCTTTTGCGAGGCTGCTGAGAAGCCTCCACGTTGGCCTTGGCGGGCACGCTGGTTTTCTGCGACGAGCAACGAGGGCTTGCCCCGGCGGTAGATGAAGCGCAGGCGCTGGCCGCGCAGTCGCTCCCAAAGGCCGGGCGTCATGCGTTTGCCGCGTGGGCCTTTGCCGGCTGCCGGTAAAGGGATGGCCAACCAGAAGCCGTCCTTGGAACGAATCGTCGCGCCCTGGTCATGCGCACCGACAATGACGGGCGCCCGGCTATAGACTAGGCCCGCCGCCTTGATGCTCATCTTCCCCTTGGGATAGACCTCGCCACGCCAGGTGTTGGCCAGACGCTGGCCAAGGCCCGCACCGGTGATCTGGCTGCGCAACTCGGTCTTCAGCCCATCGGTGGCTTCACGGATGGAGTGCGTCACCGCCCGCTCCGCAATGCGCACCTCGTCTGCCAACATCTGGTCCAGATCACCCGAGAGCGCAGCCAGCAACTTCATACCGGTGCTCCGGTCAGCGTCCAGACCAACCGATCCCGATCGGCCATCGGTTCGCTCACCACCTGGTAGGTTTGACCATCGAGGGTAAAACGATCCCCCGCCTGCGGGTCCGGGACATCCCTGGAGAGAAGGTCGAAACGATGCGTGGCCATCACCAGTTGGGTGTCGCCGAAGGACTCGACGACATCCGGCGTTTTGGCAATGAAACGTGTCACGACCTCCGCCCCGTCGGCACGCCGGTAAGTGCCGGGCGTACCGAGGTGCAAGAAAGTGCTGACCAGCAGGCGCGCGAAAGGCTTGACGGGATTGACCATCACGCCATGGTCAGCTTGACAAGCACACCGGGACGGTGGCACATCGGCAGCGGGTTGCTCTGGGTGTGCAGATCGGTGCCACGGTCGAACTTGCGCGGCTCCTGCTTGGCGTAGAGTGGCTGGCCCAGCGTATTGACTGTCTCGTTGAAGTCGGCCGGCGCGAAGTAAGTACTGAAGGTGTCGACCGTACCCAGCGGGAAGGCATGCGCTTCGCCCTCGGCAATGAAGTCACGCGTCTGAACGATGCCTGCCCCGTCGAGATAGCTTGCTTTGCCCAGATATTCCTCGAAGACGATGCCGCCAAACGCGAAACCATTGCGCACGTCGTCACGCAACATAGCGCCCTGGGCATAGTTCTCATAGGCCTTCTCGACCTTGGCGTGGCCGGTGAGCTTGGCAAAGAAACTGGGCGAGCACAGCACGCGCACGCCGGTCATGAATTCCCCGCGCAGGTTCTCGGTGATGCCACGCACCACATCCGCACACTTGTTGCGCACATTGGTGGTGTCCGCATTGAGCTGGAAATTGACCGTGCTCGGGTTGAGCTTGAAGACCTCGAACAGATCATGCAGCACGCTGCCGTCAGCATCGAGGATGACGCCCTTCAAGGCACCCATGCGCAGATGCTCCAGGGTGATGGCGTGCTTGTTGCGCATCGATTCAAGATGCCGAGCCAACACTTGGGCCACGGTGTCCATCTCGGTCTCAGAGCCGAAGGCGCGCACGCCCTGTACTTCTTCCGGCAGCACCACGTCTTCCAACGGGATGTGCGGAATCACGAAGGAATGCAGTTGGCGCTTGTCGTGCTTGTTTTGCGTGGCGGCACTGCCCACGGGTAGGCTGGGCAGCAGATTCAGCGTGCCATTGCGCGACTCGATGACCACCGAGCGCGTGCGCACGGGTTTTGCGGGGAACAGGTTGAGTTCTTCCAGCCGGCCATAGCGGTTGGGAATGAGGTTGATGGCCGCCGTGAGGCTGGCCATCGAGAACCCGGGATTCTGGAAAGGGTTTTGCATGAGAGGGCTCCAATAAAAGAAACGGCCCGCGGGGTGACCGGCGGGCCGAAGGGATGAGGAAGAGAAATCCGTGGGTTGGCTGGGGATCAGACAGCGTCGCGGACCAGGATGCCCAGATCACGCAATTGCGCGATGGCCGTTGCCTTTTGCTCGGCAGTGATGCTTTCTGGCCAGATCAGGGCATCGCGCAACACGACGGCGTGACGGACGACCACCAGAGCGTCGGGGTTGTCGGCAGCCGTGGCGTCGCAGTCATTGATCAGCACACCACTGGCCTGGTTGAGTGAACCGGTGTCGGCTGGATCGAGCGGGGCGATCTTGCCGGTCGCCGTATCGGTGGCGATGACGGTACCCAGCGTCAGGTTGTGGCCTGCGGCTAGCGTCACGCGTTCGCGGGAATAGCGGTTTTCGGCTTCGAAGCGCAGCAGGTCGGCCAAGTCGTTCGGTTGAGTGATGACGGACATGGGGGAGTTCCTTTCTTAAGCGGTGCCGGTGAGTTTTTTGACGGCAGCGACGATGGGCGAAGTCTCGGTATGCGACGGCATCGCCGTCCCGGCATCGACGGTGATGGTCGATCGGATGGCCGTTGCTTCGGTCTGGGCTGCACGTGCATCGATCAGCGCGCGGCGTACCTCGGCTTCGGTCTTGCCAGCCGCGATGAATTGAGCCGCACGGTCGGGACAACCGGCCAGCATGCACACTTCGGCAATGGCCTGCGCGCTTTGGGTCACTTCGCAGCGGGCCTGTGCAACCAGAACAGCGGCTTCGTCGACGCCGATGGTTTCGGACAAGGTTTCTTCGGGGGTGTCTTGTGGGTCAGACATGAGTAACTCCTGTGGAGGATGTGCCGCCTCAGCACGGATGACGCCCCGCACCTGAGACGGCGAATGGTTACGGGCGTTGAGAAACTGATGAAATTGATTGAGGGTGGCGTCCAGCGTCTGGACACCATCGGCCAGACCTTGCGCCACGGCATTGCCGCCGAAATAAAGGCCGGCCTCGGTGGCGCGAACCGCATCAAGCTTCAGGCCACGCATGGCTGCGACGTGTTCGATAAAGATCGCGTAGAGCCGATCGACCTCGCTTTGCAGCTCGGTCTTGGCGCTTTCCGACAAAGGCTCGTGTGGCGAGTAGTCGTTCTTGTGGGCGCCGGCGCTGATGGCTGTGAATCGATACCCGTCCTTGGCGTCCTTGACCGACTGGTCGACATGCAGCGCGATGACGCCGATGGAGCCGACACCCCCCGTTTCGGTGACGAACAGGCGCTGGGCGCTGGCCGCGATCGCGTAAGCCGCCGAGTACGCGGCATCGTTGGCCACCGCCCACACGGGTTTGATGGCCGTCGCCTCACGCACGCGGCGCGCCAACTCGAAACTGCCAGAAGCTTCTCCACCAGGAGAATCGATGTCCAGCAGGATGCCGCTGACCTGCGGGTCGGCCAGGGCGGAGTCCAGCATGGCCGCGATCTCACCATAGGAGGTCAGGCCCGACGCAGCCTCAAGACCGAGCGAGCGTTTGACGAGGGTGCCGTGAACCGGGATGACCGCGATACCGGCAGGCGTTGCTGTTGCAGGTTTCGGCGCGGGTAATGCCAGGTCAACGGCCGGCACAGCCAACCCCAGGCGTTCGCCCATCACCGCCAGAATGACATCAAGTTTGGCCCGATGAACGAGCAAGGGCGTCCCGAACAAGCGGGAAGCAAGGTGAGGCAGCATGAACTACTCCAGAGGGGGTTCGGTTGAAAGGTCGGTCGCAGTGTCTGCACTGGCCGACGGTGGTGGGGTGGTAGCGGGCATGGGTTGGTCGTAGCGGGGGTCCGAATCGAAGACCAATCCCAGGTCATCGGCCCGTGCGTTGTCCGCCGCGATCTCGCGGTCCACGTCTTCGGCGTCGTAGCCGTTACCCGAGATCGCTTCCGAGCGACTCATGAGGCCGGCACGAATGGCGAGCTTCATGGCGTTGTATTCCTTTTGCGGATCTACCCACTTCCAACCCTGGGGGATCCACTTGGCCGCCTGGTACTGGCGCTGAGATTGGCGATATCCAGGCAAATTGAGCGTACCTTCGAGCACCGCCTGGTCCATCCAGGCGCGCCAGATCGGCCGGCACAGCTGGTGCACGATCACGCCGTGCTGCAGGGCTTCACACCGACGCCTGAACTCCAGCAGACCCGCCCGGATAGATGAATAGTTCACCTGCGTCAGGTCACCGGTGAGCATCTCGTAGGTGATGCCCATTGCGGCGGCCACCGCGCGGAACTGCTGGCGCATGAATTCGGCATACGACGATCCCACATCGGCAGGGGCTGAGAACTTGATGTCTTCGCCTGGCTCCAGGATCTGCAGCGTGCCAGGCTCCATGCCCGCGAGCGCTACGCCGTTGCTATCGGCAGCCGACTCACCCATCAGGTTGTCTTCGGGTGCCATGCGGGTGATGAAGCCAGCGAACATGGCTGACGTCTTCTTGCGCACCAGCTCGGCATCGTCGTACTGGTCCAACTCGTTGAGTTTCACGAGCGCCCGAGTGAGCCACGGCTCGCCCCGTATTTGGCCAGGGCGCAAGGGGCGAAACAGGTGGATCACTTCACTGGCATCCACCCGCACGGTGTCCATGCCACCACCGGTACTGCTGGACATGGGTGCCAACAAGCCATCATTGGGGTGGGAACGGTACAGGTGGTAGGCCACCCGGCGACCCAGACGGTCAAATTCGATGCCAGCGCGGATGACGTTTCCGCCAGGCAAATCGCGATTCATGGTGTTGGGTAGATGTTCGGCTTCCAGCACCTGGATCTGCAGCGCCACCGGCAGACCATCTTCGGTTCGCCGGTAGCGCAGCCGGATCAGCGCCTCGCCACCTTCCAGCATGGCGCGGGTGGCCAGTGCCTGCAAACCGTAGAAGTCGGTGAGCCCTGCCGCATCGGCCTGTTCGCACCAGTCCCACCACAGGCTGTGAATGGCTTCGCGGGTGGCCTGGTCCTGCACCATGCTCTGGGGCTTGATGCCGGTACCGATGGCGTTGGCCACAAACGCTTCGATGCCCGCAGCGGCCCAGGCATTGCGCCGGACCAGATCCCGACTCTTGGCGCGCAGTTCATCTTGCGCCAGTGACAGTGCCGAAACAGCACCGGGATTGCTGGGCATCCAGGCCAGGGCGCGGCGACCACCGCCGGTGCCGTCATAGACCGGCGTGCCGCCAAACATGCGGCGACGTAAGTTCTTGAGCCACGCCATCAGAGTGCCTTGCGGGTAGTGACGCGGATCTGACGCGACTTCTGCCGGCCCAATTCCCGCGCAAGAGTGGCTTCGACTTCAGCAATCGCAGCCTTGAGATCGGCCACGCTGCGGTATTCGATGCTCTTGCCTTCGTAGGTCACACGGTGCTCGCCGCTGGCCAGCGCCTCGCGCAAGGCATGCAGGTGTTCGGGGGTGTAGGTGCTCATGGTCATCCTCAAGCCATCCACTTGCTGCGCACTACCCGGCGCGGTGCCGAGGGTGTGCTCCCAGAAGTGCCGAGGCCACCGTCGAATCCTTGTTCTCGGGTGGCCTCTGGGGTTGTGATTTCTTTGGCAACGACCGGAGGGTCGGCGCCGAGTTGCTTTTCAAGTTCTTGCCAGTGGCGGTCTTCGAATCGGTCCAGACCTGCAGCGGCGGCGGCGGCCCGGGCGTAGACGTAGCAGTCGAGAGCCTCATTGCGCTCGCGCATCTTTTGCCACTCACGGTGAGCAAAGCCATTGCGGTCGCGCCGGGTGATCAATTGCTCGGCACAGAGCTGCTGCAGGTATTCCGCATCGACCTTGGGCAGGTGTACGAAGCCAGCCGGGTAGATCGGCGTGATGCCGTCTTCGGCCACTTCGGCGCTCTTGCGCAGGTTGTTGTAGAACTCCAGCTTGGCAATGCCGCCCGCCACCGGAAACACCTTGATGCCACGGCGCAGCTTCTTACCACTGGCCGCGGCGTCCACGGCTGTCGGGGTACCGATCAAGGCCGCACCGCCAGCAATGCCCTTGATGGGCATGAGCCGCGTGTCGCGCACACTGCGCACAAACGCATAGGCTTCCTGGGTGGCGTAACCGGTATCCAAGGCCATGCGCGCCAGGCTCAGATGACAGCCACTGCTGTGGGTCCAGGTTTCGCCCATCAACTTTGCGAGCGATGACCAGACCTCGACACGCGCCGTGTCACCCATCAGAATTCGGTGCTCCACCAACCATGCCGCCTTACCTCGCCCAAAGGCCCAGACCGAAACTTCGATGCGGTCCTTCTGCACGTCGGCACCAGCGGTGAGCAGCAAGCCGCCCGCGGGCACCGAGCCAATACGGTAGTCCTCACGCCTCTCCAGCAGACGTTGCCAATCCGGTGCCTCGCCCTCTTCGACCCAAGTCTCGCCCAGTTCGGTGTTCTTGAAGGTCTTGATGGCCGAGGCCGATCGGGTGTCGGACATGGCCGCCACTTCCCAGGCCCGGGCAATGTCTGCCCAGCTGCGCCAACCGACCGGGCTGTACAAGGATGACAGATGAAACCCAGCGGTACGTCCGGCGTTTTCTGGGGCACAGGCTTGCCACTGGCCGTTGTCCAGCATCCAGGTTTTGTGATGCTCGGCGATCGGCTGGTTGCAAGACTCGCAGATGTAGGCGGCCGTTTCCGGCTGACCACGCTCCCAGCGTAGCTGTTCAAACCGCAACCACTGCCAGTGGTCGCAGTGCGGGCATGGCACGAAGTAACGGCGCTGATCCGAGGCTTCGAATTCACGATCGACGGCACTGGCTCCCGCAATGGTCGGGGTCGAGACGATCAGGATCTTGCGTCGGGCAAAGGTGCGCGTGCGCGCCTCGGCCAGCGAGATCGCATCGCCTTCGCCTTCGACATCCAGCGGGTAGCCATCGACCTCGTCCAGGAACAGGTAGCGCACCGGCATGGAACGAAGGCCCACCGCGCTGTTGGCACCGGTCATCACCAGCACGCCACCGTGAAACTCCTTGGCCAGGATGGTGTTGCCCGAGTCGCGGCTGCGCGCCGGGGCAATCCGCTCCTGGATGGCGGGGCTCTCTTCGATCAGCGCGTCGATGCGCTGCTTCGACGCCCGTTTGGCCATCTCGACCGTGGGCCACACCGCCATCATGGGACCCGGCGCATGGTGAATGACGTAGCCGACCCAGTTCAGCCCTAATTCCGTGCCGCCCACCTGCGCACCTTTCATGAACACGACGCGCTCGATCGGTGACATCGGGGACAAGCAATCCATGATCTCGCGCAGGTAGGGCGTGCGGCTGGTGCGCCAGCGCCCCGGTTCTGAAGCCGCCTTGCTGGACAGCACCCGGTGTTTGTCGGCCCATTCGGACACGGTCAGCAGCGGATCGGGCGTCAGGCCTTCGCGCCAGGCGCGCTCAATGGCATCCCATCCTTCGTAGAAGAAATCGTTGTTACCGTCCTTCATCAATCCACTCTTCAGTCCACTTTCGGCTGCACATCGCCCAGGTCTTGCAACTGCTCGCGCACGGCAGCGTCGAGTGCCACGTGCAAGGCATGCGGTTCCACACCCAATCCAGCGGCCATCTGCGCGGAGATACGTGCCGGCCAGTTGAGCCAGGCATCGCGTTCGGCCCGTGCCAGCTTGAACACGTGAGCCACGGCCTGCGACCGGTCGACCAACTCACCTTTGAGTTGCGCCAGGCGCACCTTGTTGGTTTGCGCCTTGACCACTTCGTTGACGGTGCGGGCCTGCAGCAGTGAGGTGCCACCAGAGGACAGCGCTGTTGTTGGTGGCTCTGGCGCGTCTCGCACCACCTTTGCGGAAGCCCGCGGAATCTCACGGGCTGGGGCGGAAACCTGCGGAGCCGGTTTGTCACTGGCGACATCTGCCACCGACCGTCGGGTCGGCGTGGTGTTGGCCGCCCACTGGGCATCGGCCACCACCGGATCGATGGTGCCGTCTGGCAGTGGCGTGATGCGCCCCGTGTCGATGGCCTTCTTGACGGCCACGTGCGACACGCCTCGGTGGCGCGCGTAGGCGCGAATGGACAGTCCCATGTGTAGTTCAACTCAGTGCAAGTGGGTGGCCTCCTGGATGCGATTGGTCATGCAAAGGCGAGTGAATCACCCGGGATTAGATAAGCCTTGGCTTCTGGCTCGAACAGCGCGTCAATGGCATCGTCATCAACCCACCGGAGGCTCCAAATGCCCAAGACACGCAACACCACCACAGCACCCGCCAACCTTTCTGCCGATGAGATCGTCCTGCTGCTCGAATCGATTGCCTTGGACCACTTGTTCATCGAAACGCTGGTGACCCAGCACAGTGACCGCCTGGATTTCCACGACGTCAGCGTCTGGGGCGTGAAGTCCGCCCTACAGGCCGCGTTTGACGCCGGGCTGCGCGCAGCGGGTAGCAACACGCCCAAGCAACCCATGCACCGCGCCCGCAAAGCGAATGCGGTCAACACTGCGGCCCTGCACGCCTGAGGCAGCCATGGCCACGATACTCAACCCCAACCAGCAGGCCATCCTGCAACACGCCGTACAAAACACCGGCGGCAAGATCGCCTGGTTCCCCGAGCACATCAAAGGTGGCGCACGCGCCAAGGTGCTCGAAGGCTTGTTCAAGCGCGCCCTGATCACGCCCGATGGCGATGACTGGGTGGTGGCCGCCGAGGGCTACGACGCCTTGAGGCATCCACGTCCGGGCGCCTTGCCACCGAACATCACCTTGGACGATCCAGAACTTGAATTGGCGGTGACCACGGCCGAGGCCAGTTGGCAAACTGCAAAGGACAAGCCGCACCGCACCCGCCCTGACAGCAAGCAGGCCCTGGTCATCGGCCTGCTGCAGCGCCCCGAGGGCGCCACCATCGCGCAGATCATGGAAGCCACGGGCTGGCAGCAGCACACATGCCGTGGGACGTTGGCAGGCACGCTCAAGAAACGCCTAGGGCTGACCATCACCTCCAGCAAGGCGGCTGGCAGTCAACGCATCTATCGCATCGAGTCCGCAACCAGCGTCACGGTGAGAACATGAACACTCCATCGACCAGAACCCAGATGACGATCACGATTGAGCGCACGCCGCGAAATTTCACGGTCGACGGCACCGACATCCAGGTCGAAGAACTCGGCATCCGTCTGCCTTTCGCGCGCAAGCCGGTGGACATCAAGGACATGTCTACCACCGGCGACTATCTGGTCTACATCACCGAGACGCGGACCATGACCCCGGAAGAATTCGATGGCTTCGCTGCCAACCTGCTGACGTCGCGCGATTGGCTCGCGGGCAAGGGTGGCTATCTGGGCCAAGGCCGGTTGTGCGTGGAAATTCACGCACCCGGACGTCCCTACCTGTATGTGGATCCGAGTGGCAGCGACTTTTGTCGGTACATCGCGAGGCTTGGCTAGTGGCAGCACAGCCACGCTGTCCATGTTCTTCGATCAAGGCCTTGGCTTTGCGATTGAACAGCGCGTCAATGGCGTCATCGCCAACACAGACACAGAGGATCTTAAGATGACCACTCAAATGCCTGCAACGAGCAACCCCGATTGGGGATTTTTTGGCGGCCTGCGGGACCAAGCCGAAGTGGCCTGGCCAATCGCGATGGCCGAGATTTCGAACGCAACCGGGCAACCCCTTGAATCGG
>JACCDX011293389.1_pt1 | contig 16388 bp, 23 predicted proteins | sample 7449681 | NCBI WGS metagenome assembly JACCDX01 (sample SAMN15323450, study PRJNA562643) | freshwater metagenome | isolation source: river surface water | place: USA:Blue River Watershed | collected 2017-08-18 | reverse complement strand
GTAGCCACCGCGTTTCAAACCGCAACTGGCACACTTCAAGGCGAGACTGCTTTGTGCGAACGTTATTTTCAAATTGTGACGGGTGCTATGTGTTCAGGGGCTAACTCTACAACTGTTTATTCTGGGGTTAATTTTAGAACTGCGATGAGAACTGCACCAACGGCTGCCCTGTCTGCTGCTATGACTGTCACCGATGCTGGTGCAGATTACACACAAAGCAGCGCAAATATCACAATTACTTCAAGCAGAGCCAATTCTCAGGGTGCGCAAATATCTATGGCTAACTTTAGCGGCATAACAACTCATAGACCTTACAGCACCACAATAACCGCTTCTCAAATCCAATTTAGCGCGGAGTTATAAAATGATTAAATATGAAGAAACTGAAGACTGCGTTTTAAGAACCGATGCAGATGGCAAAACTTGGGCTATTCCTAAAGTAAATGCCAACTCCGATTATCAACGTTATCTGCGCTGGCTAGAAAACCCAGATGCAGAGGAAAACGGCACAATCTCGTAGGATATGGCCAAGTTATGCAAGGCTGGGGTTCAGCTAAGAGAACAAATCGATGACGCATTCCCCAATAGAGATAGAGCTTCTGATGGATGGAAAGCGTCCGCTGGCCATAAGGCACATAGTCCTAAGTCTGACCACAATCCTGATGTTAAGGGGATTGTACGTGCCATCGATATCGATGCTGACCTTAAATCAGACAAATCCGCAGCTTTCGACCTTGCTAATCAACTACGATTACTTGCCAGAACTGATAAAAGAATTAGCTATATTATCTTTAATGGCCGAATTGCAAGCTGGGTCGGAAACTATGGATGGAGAAAATACAGAGGAATAAATCCTCATAAGACACACATCCACATTAGCTTTACCAAAATGGGCGATACGGACGGCAGTATGTTTTATCTGCCCATATTGACTGGAGACGAAGATGGAACAACTATTAGCGATAGCCGCAAGCTGGGCAAGAAGCTTCCTAGCAGCGGGAATAGCGACTTATCTAGCAGTGGGCTGGGATGTAAATGCAATTGTCAATGCCGCTCTGGCCGCGAGTCTTCCAGTTATCCTTCGTTATCTTAATCCTAAAGACACAGCTTTCGGAAGGCGATGAATCCAACAGACTGGGCCGCATTTGTCCTGGCCTGTTTATCTATCGCGGCCATCCTTATCGGTGGTCTGCGCTACATTATTAGACACGAAGTACCTCTAATAATTGACCGTTCACACATCGTGTCGCGCATCGAAAAACTAGAGGAGATGGTTTTAGAATTGCTTACTCACGATAGGAGCTCACGTGGCAGCCAGAAAAACAAAGGCGCAAAAGGCCGCAAGCCTACGCGCTAAAGAACGCGCAGCTAAACGCCATAAGCGTGAGCCGCTGACCAAGATTGACCAATGGGCAGTAGCAGTCGTAGAAGCGTACGAAGCTCTCGTGCGCGCTGGGTGGGATAAAGACCAAGCTCGCTGGTACATAGAAGAAACTATGAAACTGCCTGAATGGATTATTAACAATCCTGACCACAGTCCTTACGAAGATGAGGAAGAAGACGATTAAGCGAATCGTAGTTATCTCCGATTTACAAGTCCCATTTCACGATGTTAGAGCCACACGAAACCTCGCCAAATTTATACAAAAATACAAGCCTGATGACGTTCTATGTGTCGGCGATGAGCTCGATTTCCAGACAATCAGCCGTTGGAGCTCTGGGGCAGATGAGTGGTCGGGAACAGTTGGTCGAGACCGTAGCACAGCTCAGCAGGTTCTATGGGAATTACGCGTTACGCACATCGTCAGAAGTAATCACACCGACAGACTGTTCAAATCCTTAGCCACACGTCTACCTGGGCTTATTGGCCTACCCGAATTAGAGTACCCCACCTTTATGAATTTTGAGGAATTGGGTATCGAGTTCCACAAAAAGCCATACCAGATAAACAAAGACTGGATTATGGTCCACGGTGATGAGCAGAGCACTAAGCCACATGGCGGTTTAACGGCCCTAGAAGCCGCTAAGAGGCATGGTAAGTCCGTGGTGTGTGGTCATACCCATAGACAAGGTATTTCGAGCTTTACAACGGCCTCTGGTGGCTTTTTAACTGGTATTCTGACGGGCTTTGAGGTCGGTCATTTAATGGATGAAACTAAGGCCTATTACACTAAAGGCACAATGAACTGGCAAAAGGGTTTTGGCATCCTGTACGTAGACCGTAAAAGTGTGACGCCTGTCACAATCCCTATAGATAAGCAAGGCTCATTTGTTGTAGAAGGCAAGCGTTACGGGTAAAATTAACTCAACACCTCTAGCCGTTTCGATGGCTAGATGCCCATTAATGGTGCTCAGCCAGAGCCTCTACTAAAGGCATTCCTAACTTTACACTGGAACCGCGTTAGTACGCTCTGGCTTTCTGTTATCTAATCGTTATACGACACACCACTATCTGATTGGATAGAGAAGTGTCAAATGCCCTACATTTCGTCATAAAGAAAGGGGCTTTATGAAGCACAACTTAACACCAGAGCAGATTGTGTACGTCTGCTTCGGAATCGCTATGGCCATGTCACTGGCCTATTGGTACATCATCACACTAAAGGAAAAACACTACAAAAGGGGCTATGCACATGGTTACAGAAGAGCAAAATGGATTTACAGCCAAAAAACTGATGGAAGAAGCGGCGGACATTCTCGATGAACGCGGTCTGGAATACGGACACCCAGCCATTAACATTCGAAGAATTGCGGACCTCTGGGCAAGCTACTTCGGTAGGGAAATCGACCCGCTGGACGTTTGTATCTGTATGGCTTTGGTCAAAGTCTCCAGAATCGTGGAAACTCCTAACCGCGACTCATTCATTGACCTGGTGTCATACGCGGCATTGGCAGGGGAAAGTGTTATCGGAGACTGGGGCTCTATTAGTGGCAATTACTAGAACGCCACGTGGCGTCTGGTGTGATTATTGTAAAGGACGCTGGGGAGTGGACGACCCGAGAGGTCAGGAGCAAGCGGTCTGGTCCATAAGGTCAGAACGCCACGGTAGAGTCGTTAACCGACACTATTGTTTTAGCTGCGCTAAGTATGTGCAGACATGGCACGATGGCACAATGTGGACATTCAAAGAACAGCTTGATTACGCAGAAGGGAAACAGACGCTAGATGTTCAACTTGGAGAATTATGAAGATGTGGATTCGAGAATCCATAAATTTTATGAAGAATACGAAGACGGAGCTATTTTAACGGAAGAGGTACATTACGATGAGAGTAACGGAACCGTGGTATTTAAGGCCCTTGCCTATAGAACTCATATCGATGCTAGTCCTTCCGCCATTGGCTATGCGCGTGGCATTCGCAAGGACCGCGGCGTTGATAGGGATTTTTGGTATGAGAATTGCGAGACTTCTGCTATTGGCAGGTGCCTGGCGAATCTGGGCTTATCAGCTAAGGGAAAGCGAGCTTCTAGCCTGGAAATGGCTAAAGTCAATGACGCTAAAACATCACCTGCTCCAATACGAGTCCGCACTGAGGAACAGAAGGAGTTTCTCAAAACACAGAATCCAGCAGCGGAAATCGTTTGGGACACAACCATTGAACCGCCAGCCGATGTTGTAGCAGCTTTTGATGATGCTGTAGACCTAATAAAAACCACTATGAACGCTGAGCCAATACCGTCATGCAAGCATGGCCAGATGAAGCTGAAAGAAGGCTCAGGACCTAAAGGGCCTTATCGTGGCTATACATGCCCACTACCTATGAGCCGTAAAGCTGAGCAGTGCAAGGCATTCTGGCAGGTCGTGGACCCATCAGGTAAATGGTCATTCAGGCCAGAAGATGAGAGCAGATTGTGAGAGCGGGTTACTGCTTAGGCTGTAATGAAAGCGCACTATTAGTAACTGATTTGTGTTAAGAATGTGAGGATATTTATGGCGAGCCAGAGTAGGAAGCATCGAGGGTACGCTTCCCAACGCATTCTGGCCGAATACCTAGTCGCTAACGGGTGGGACAATGCTTTACCCGTTGGCGCAGGTAGGGATGGCTCAGACATCACAGGTGTGCCAGGCTTGGACATTGAGGTGAAAGCTCGTACTAAGCTAGACTTATCTGGTCTTATGCGTCAGCTGAAAGACAGAAAATTAAATACTGGCATGGGCGTGGGCGTACTACGTCTGAATGGCCAGGGTGAAGCGGCTATCCAGGATTGGGTGGCCGTTTTGCGTTTAGAAGACTTGGTATATCTACTAAAGGCATCAGGGTATGGAAACACTAATACATAGATGCGTAGGCTGCGGGTTATGGATATACGGCAAGCGAGAAAGGTGTGAGGAATGCCAATCTACGAGTTCAGATGCGATAAATGCGACAGAATCCAAGATGTAGCGTTGGGTTTTGATGCACCTAAAGAAGTAGTGTGTGAAGGATGCAGTAAGCCTATGTTTAGGGTATGGACTGCAACACCTACACATTTTAAGGGTACTGGATGGGGTAAAGACTAATTGTGACTCAAGTCACATTAGCCACGACACGCCGAAAGGTTACGCTCAAATGAATACAAAACTTGACAAGCCTGTTATGCTCAGACCGCTTGCGCGCCTTAAAAGCAGCGCACTACGCGGACGAGCATTAGGCCGCGGTATTGTCATTTTAGCTGTGCTAATGACATATAGCTTCGCTGCTGTAGAAGAGATTTCACCAGCGATAGCAGAAGATAAACAGCCATTTCACATTGATAATGTAAAACTATATGCCTATAACAAAATGGAATGGGATGAGTTCCAGTGCTATAACCAGCTTATCATTAGGGAATCCTCGTGGCGACCAGAAGCTCGTAATGGGTCTCATTGGGGACTAGGACAGATGAGGTCAGAGTGGTATGGCACACTGGATGCGTATGGTCAGATAGATGCTCACATTAGATACATAGACCATAGGTATGAAGGCAGTGCGTGTAAGGCTTACGCACACTGGGAGAGGAAGGGATGGCATTAGTATTCTGTGATAAGTGTGAGATATTTGTGGATGAATCAGATATAGCTTGGGAGAACCAAGCTCATAAACAGATTTGTATTGATTGCATTGAAGAGGATTAATGGCTCGTAAGCCCTATAGAGCTACACCGCATTACAAGAAGCTCAGGTTACAGGTGTTACGCAGGGATGCCTACACGTGTACCTATTGCGGCGATGTAGCTAATCAAGTAGACCACGTATGGCCACGTAGTAAAGGTGGGGAAGATACGCTTGAAAACTGCGTAGCTGCGTGTGAAAAGTGTAACTACGCAAAGCGTGACAAAACGGACACCATTTTTTTAGGCTCACCGTCTACCCCCCCTGATTTGGTTTCGTATATCTCCCCGATATCGACAAATCAGGACAAAAACGGACAAAAACGACAGACCAAAGTAAAAAAAGAGTTAGACTCTCCTTTTTCCGCATTTGACGAGTCGAGGGGATTGGCGAATGGCTAAGCGCAAGGGGTCCACAAAACCCCGCATACAGAACGCACCATTAAAAGGACCATCTCGCATAGATGAGGTTAAAAAATTCCTAGAAGGCTTGAAGGAAAATGGCGAGCCTATGACCTTGCTACCCTGGCAGGAGTATGTCCTAGAGGACATGCTCAAAGTAGACAAGGATGGGATGTTTAGGCGTAAGTCGCTGCTGCTTCTCATAGCTAGACAGAACGGAAAGACGCACCTAGCAAGGGTCCGCATCCTGGCTGGCCTATTCGTATTCGGTGAACGTAATGTCGTGGCTATGTCCTCTAACCGTAATATGGCTTTAGATACCTTTAACAAAGTTGTTGATATAATTGAACAGAACGACAGCCTTATGGCTCAGGTGAAACAAATCCGCGTGGCTAATGGTCAGGAATCGATTGAGCTCCTAACAGGTGCTAAATACGAGATAGTTGCGGCGACTAGAGATGGCTCCCGTGGTAAAACCGCGGATTTGTTATTCATCGATGAGTTACGCGAGATTTCCGAAGAAGCTTTTACAGCTGCTAAGCCAGTCACCAGAGCTCGTAAAAATAGTCAGGTCCTAATGACCTCTAATGCTGGTGACGCGTTCTCCAGCGTACTCAATACTTTGAGACAAAGAGCCATTGATCATCCACCATCAAGCTTGGGTTATTACGAATACTCAGCTGATGAATTTGCCAAAATCCACGATAAGGATGGCTGGTATCAAGCTAACCCAGCTTTAGGCTATCTAATTGATGAAGAGACCATCGAAGAAGCTATTGCCACATCCTCAGTAGAAGCTACCCGCACAGAGGTACTTTGTTCCTGGGTAAGCGCGCTGAAATCACCCTGGCCGTACCACGCCTTCGAGGATTTGACAGTTCAGGACTTAGTAATCGCGCCTGGACCTAAGACTGTATTTGCCATTGATATTTCGGTTAATAAACGCAACGGCAGCTTGGTAGCTGGCCAGATACGCGATGACGGCAAGATAGCCGTAGGCGTAATAGCGCAATTTGAGAGCCAGGTGGCCGTAGATGAGCTTGCTATGGCTGCTGAGGTATCTACGTGGGCTAAGCAGTACCGACCCGTAATGATTTGTTTCGACAAGTACGCCACGATGAGCGTAGCCGAACGTTTACAGCAGACTGGATACAAAATCCAGGACATGAGCGGCCAGGTGTTCTATCAAGCGTGTGGAGACCTGTATGATGCGATAGTGAACGCGAGAATCGTTCACATCGGACAAAAGTCACTGGTGGACTCCATGAATAATTGTGCTGCTAAGGAGAATGACGCAGGATGGCGCATAGTGAGAAGAAAGTCAGCGGGAGACGTTAGCGCAGCTATCGGTCTGGCTATGGTCGTCCACCAGTTACTAAAGCCGCAATCAAAACCTGTAATCATAACTGTCTAGATTGCACTAAATGTCCGTTTTGTGTGGTATCCTATTATGAATGGGACTCTTTGACCGTTTCCGTCCGACTAAAATCGAAGCGCAGAACGCGCCTCAGATTATGTCGGAAAATTGGACTATCGCGCCACTAACAGTTGGTAATATTTCACGCGCTGACGCGATTAGCGTCCCTAGCGTTGCACGTGCCGCTTCATTAATTAAAGGAATCGTAGCGAGCACACCTTTAGAACTTTATCGTGATGCTACTGGTGAAGAAGTTGAAAATCCACCAGCATGGCTAAGACAGCCTTCACCTGCGCAGCCACGTTCCGTCACGCTTGCATGGACTGTAGATAGCCTTATCTTCTACGGCCAGGCATTTTGGCAAGTAACGAGCGTTAGCGAGCTCGATGGCCGTCCACTGTCTTTCGAGTGGGTCCCCAATAGTCGCGTTACATTCAACACAGACTTGTATACCGAATTCGTTACTCAATACTATGTAAACGGAAACCCTGTACCGATGTCAGGTCTCGGTTCACTTGTCACCTTCCAATCTTTAGGCGATGAGGGAGTTCTGGTACGTGGAGCACGTACTATACGCGCTGCTGTAGATTTAGAAAAAGCAACCGCCACTGCTGTAGCTACACCGATGCCTACAGGTGTAATTAAAAACACAGGCGCAGATTTATCTGAAGCAGAAGCTCTAGGAATTCTTAATTCATTTGAGCGTTCTCGTAAGAATCGTTCAACGGCTTACATGACTTCTACTTTAGATTACCAGGTTACTCAGTTCTCTCCTAAGGACATGACATACAACGAGTCAGCGCAATTTATGGCGACTCAGATAGCTAGAATGATGAACGTCCCAGCATGGTATCTGTCTGCTGAGATGAATAACTCAATGACTTACGCCAATGTTTTAGATGAGCGTAAGCAATTTGTAGATTTGTCGTTGCGTCCTTATTACTCAGCGATTGAGGACAGACTAAGCCTAGACGACATTACCCCACGCGGAAATATCGTGCGTTTTGCAATAGACGACACATTCCTACGCTCTGATGCGATGGAAAGACTGAATGTAATCGAGAAAATGCTAACTCTCGGACTCATCTCTGTAGAACAGGCGATGGAGATGGAAGACCTAACACCGAATGGAAACAACATCAATGAAACTGACATTCTCTAGCGAGATTACGGCAGCTGATGAAGCTCGCCGCACAATTAGCGGAAAGATTGCGCCTATCGGTGAAATCGGACATACATCCGCTGGTAAAGTTATTTTTGAGCGCGGGTCAATCCAAGTAGACGACCCGAAGAAAGTTCTCTTTTTAGAAGAACATAACGATAAAGTTAGATTAGGCCGCGCTCAATCTATTGAAGCTACTGAAGACGGATGGTATGGCACATTCAAGCTAAGCGCGTCTTCTAAAGCCACTGATGCGCTAATTGAAGCATCAGAAGGATTGAAAACAGGTATGTCGGTAGGAGTTGAAGTAATCGACTCACGTCCTGCTAATGGCGTAATCCATGTTCTAGCTGCGAAGCTAGTAGAAGTTTCATTAGTCTCAAACCCAGCTTTTAAGTCGGCTGAGATTAAAGAAGTCGCTGCATCCGAAGCGGAAGAAGCGAAAGAAGAAGAAAACCAACCAACAGAAAGCGAGGCTGTCGTGGAGAAAACTCCAGACACCGTAGCCGTAGCACCTGAGGTAGAAACCCCTGCGGTAGAAGCCTCAGCTCCTAAGGTTACAGCAGCTACACCACGTGTTTACGCACAACCACGTGTAGCTCCAATGACATCAGCACAATATCTAGAAGCTAACATTAAGGCGGCTCTAGGTGATGATAACGCTCGTCAGCTTGTACGTGCAGCTGATGATTCAACATCAACCAACACTGGCTTGACACTTCCACAACACCTAAACACCTTCATTACTGACACCTTCTCAGGTCGTCCAGCATTTGAAGCTGTAACACGTCAATCTCTAATCGAGACTGGAATGAGCTTCACAGTACCGAAGCTTTATACCAATCAGGGTGTTCCAAACGTAGCTCCGACAGTTGCAGATACTAATGAAGGTGCTGCACCGTCAGAGACAGGCATGACCTCAGGTTATGACACAATCACAGTTGAGAAGTTCAGCGGTCTAAACCGCGTATCCTTCGAGCTCATCGACCGTTCATCTCCAGCATTCATGGAGCTCTTGATGGTCGAGCTTCGCAAGGCTTACGAGAAGGCGACAGATAACGCTCTTCTTGCAGCATTCACTTCAAGCGGAACAGCTGCTACAGGTGTAGCTGCTACTGCTGCTGGTCTACAAAGCTTCATCTCAACCGAAGCTGCTGCTGCATACAAGGGAACTGGTGGAGATTTCGCCAACAAGCTTGTAGCTTCCACCGACCAGTGGGCCGCTATCATGAGCTACACAGACGACTCAAAGCGTCCTCTATACGCTGTAGCTTCACCACAATACAACGCAGCTGGACAGGTAGTACCTACTTCTGTACGTGGAAATGTTTTGGGAACTGATTTAATCGTAGACCACAACATCTCAACAGCAGGAATTATTGATGAGTCTGCATTCCTAGTTGCACCTGGTTCTGTTTATGTATGGGAGTCCCCAACAACAAACCTACGCGTCAATGTTCTTACCTCAGGCGAAGTTGAGATTAACCTTTACGGCTACCTTGCAATTTACGTTGCTAAGGCTGGTAAGGGTGTACGCCGCTTCAACCTCTCCTAGTAGTTAAGTAATCGAGTTACCCCAGCAGCTCAGCCCTAGCTGCTGGGGCTAACATAAGAAAGGAAACCATGCCAGCCACATACGTAACCGAAGCAGAACTTCGTGCTGCTCTCGGAATTCAGGCATTGTATACATCGGCAGTGGTGGAAGACGTCTGCCAGGCGGCAGAAAACATTGTTAAGGGTAAATTAAATTTTAATCGTCAAGTAGTTATTGCTCGTAGTAACGAAGCAAGTGTCGGAAAACTTTACTTGCAATACGAGCACACATTTTATGTCGGCCAGACAATTACCGTAGAAAATTGCGGTCAGCATTTTAATGGCTCTAAAACCATTACAGAAGTTTCAGAAAAATCCATTAGTTTTGCAACAAACCATCTAACTACTATTCCTAAAAGCGATGTCATACCTTACGGATATGCTTATGATGGTGAATTTACAGATTTTGGAGCATTAGACGAAGTACGTCAAGCAACATTAATGATTGCAGTAGATATATGGCAAGCGCGACAGGCATCTAACGCTGGTGGTATTTCACCAGACTTTCAGCCTTCACCTTATAGAATGGGTAATACGCTTATGGCCCGTGTACGCGGGTTACTTGCGGACCACTTAGCTCCAGGCGGTCAAGTCGGGTAATGTCAGCTATCTCTACCCTACGTGGAACAATCGCGGCTGCACTAAGTGATAATGCGGTCTGGCAGGTGTTCTCTTTTCCACCTGCCACGCCGCTCGTAAATTCAATAGTTATAGAGCCAGGCGACCCGTACATTGAGCCGTCTAATGACCATTACAAAACTGTTAAACCTAAAGTAAATTTCAAACTTATTGTCCTTGCTCCTATGTTGGATAATCAGGGAAACCTAATAAACATAGAAGACTATTACCTAAGTATTGTGAACAAACTAGAAGCATCTAACCTTGCTTACAGTATTGGCACATTCGCACCACCACGTGTTTTGTCTGGAACTCCAGGTGAAATGCTGGCTGGTGAAGTAACCATTTCAATCTTGTCAGACTGGAGCTAACATGGCAGATAATGACAAAGAGCGCGAGGCCTTCCTTATCAAAATCGGTCAGGTAAAGCCAGCTGCTAAAAAAGAAGAAAAACAACCTAAGAAAGACGAGGAGTAATCATGGCGATTACGCTAAACAATAAAGTCGGACTAAAAATTGCTTCCGTAGATTTGTCCGACCATGTGACATCCGTCACATTGAATCAGGCATTTGACGAGCTCGAGGTCACTGCGATGGGAGACTCCGCACACAAATTTGTGAAGGGGTTAGAATCTGCAACCATTACAGTGTCATTTTTAAATGACCAAGCGGCTGCATCAGTTCTTGACACTTTGTCAGATGCTTACGGTACAACAGTAGCTTGGAAGCTAATCCAGGATAAGGTAGCAGCAGTATCAGCTACCAATAAGCTCTGGACTGGTGATTTGTTGGTCAATAACCTAACACCGATTAACGGCGCGACAGGCGACATGGCCACAATGGACATTACGTTCACTGTAAACTCAGCTGTAACTGTCGCAGATAGCGGCACTTGGTAATAATTAGATAGGGGCAAAACATGGCACGACTAAAGGTAACTAGGGCAGATGGAACTGAATCCATCCATGAGATAACACCAGTAATCGAATACGCTTTTGAGCAGCACACGAAGAAGGGGTTTTATCGCGCCTTCCAAGAAGACCAAAAGCAGTCCGACATTTACTGGCTTGCCTGGGAGTGTCTACGCAGAAGCGATGCTCCAGACGTTAAACCGTTCGGAGACAAGTTTTTAGAGACTTTGAAGGCTGTTGAAGTCTTGGGTGATGAATACCCAAATGGCTAACGCGTGATACCTGGACTTACCGTATAGCAGAACTATCGGTTAATCTGGGTATCGCGCCTAGCGAGTTCATTAATATGGATAGGGATTTGCTTAAAGCTATCCATGCCGTACTAGCTAAGCAAGCGGAAGATAGGAAAAATGCCAGTCGTAGTAAGCGGAATCCCAGAGCTTAAAAGAGCTCTGAAACAATTCGCGCCTGACCTACGTAAGCAGATGGACGCCGAAATCCGCACTGCATTAAAAGACGTAATAATTGCAGCAGAAGCTAAAGTCCCAGGTAATGCTCCTGGTGGCTTATATAACTGGCAGGATAATGGCGTAGAGTCCATTAGCAGAACTTCTAAATTTAGGCCGTTCCCTAAATATAATTCCAGTGAAATTAAAGATGGTTTAACGTATTCACTTGGAGCTCGTAAGCGTAACTCACAAGGCTTTAGCGGTCTTTATTCATTATTTAACAAATCAGCGGCAGGTATGATTGTCGAGTGGGCTGGTCGCATTAATCCTGGTGGACGTCCACAAATGGGTAATCATGGAAGTAAATCCACACAGATTTATGGTCGTTCCAATAATCCTGATGCTGGTCGCCGTTTTGTAGGTGCTATGAACGGTGTCGGACCATTGAAGCAGTACGACAAATTCGAGCGTGGTCGTGGACGCTTGCTTTATGCAGCTTACGCTGAAAATCAAGGCAAGGCATTAGACGCAACATTTAAGGCGATTGACAAAGCCGCTAAAGCTTTGGACGCTCGTACAAAAGTTAGGAAGGCTGCGTAATGGCTGAGGTCCGCATAGATATAGCTTCCGAATTTAAGGAAGCTGGATTTAAGAAAGCGCAGAAGTCTGTTGTCAATCTTGACAAAAGCTTCAATAAGCTTGAAAGACAAGCTAAGCGCACATTCCTATCTATCCTCGGTTTCCAGGCATTAAAGAAGTCGGTTCAAGCTTTTGTTGCAGAAGACAAGGCAGCAGTAAGACTTTCACAATCTTTACGTAATTTAGGTCTGGCTTACAACACCACAGCCATTGAAGATTACTTAGAAAAAACTGAGAAGGCTACCGCAATAAGCAAGGATGAATTATCTCCTGCAATTACACAGCTCATTTCAACAACCTTAGATGCTAATAAATCTATGCAACTTCTTAGCGTTGCGATGGATATTTCAGCTTCTACTGGTAAAGATTTAGGGTCAGTTACAACCGCATTAAGTCGTGCGTTCAATGGTAATTATGCGTCACTAGGTAAATTACAGACTGCATATACCACCGCCGAATTAGAAGCTTTAGGATTCAATGGAGCTATCTCAGCTTTATCTAGACAATTCGCTGGCTCAGCTGCGGCTAACGCTGACAGCTACGCAGGTAAGGTAGAACTGTTAAAGATAGCTTTTGGCGATGCGTCAGAGGAATTAGGTAAAGGAATTATTGGCGGCTTAGAGCAGCTCAATAACGGTAATTACACTAAAGGCCTAGAAGCGATTGTTAAAATCGGTGGATTTATCGGTGATGTATTCCGCCGCGCTGGATTAACCATCCGCTATACAAAAGAACTACTTTCTACTGGTTTCCGTATTGATGAAGAAGAACGCCGGAAGCTAGAGGAAATCAGAGCTTTATTTGACAATCCAATGGCTGCTGCCAATAGAACAGCTAACAATCCAGCGGCTAACCGTAAATTCCTAGCTGACATGAAGAAGCAGCAGGACTTACAAAAGAAAATTGAATTAGACCGTAAGAAGGCTGCTGCCCTAGCTGCTAAGACAGAGAAGGAAAGAGCGAAGCGTGAGAAAGAAGCTCTACAGCTAAAGCGCGCTGGGACCGTATTTGATTTAGAAAACATCCAGATTATCGCGGCTTTACAAAATCGCGTAACAGAGGAAAACCGTCTACGTCTTACAGCTTTATTAGCTATCCAAAATGAGAACGCAGACGCAGCAGATAAGCTAACTCAGGCAGTGCTGCTAATGCAGAGCCCAATGCTCAACAACTTGGGCATTACTGTTAAAACAGGTGATAACGCTACTGATGTCATTAACAAGATTATTAATGCTCAGACCAAGCTGTTTTTGCTTAACACTGGCATAGCTAACCTACCTAAGGCTAAGAATCCATTTGAAGACTGGGATACCATCCTAGATAGACTTCTAGGCAAGATTAACGCCATCAAAAACGCTATTAACGGCTTCGGGTCTGGTAATGGCGGCGGTAACGGAGCAGGTGGCTCAGGTGGCGGCGGTTCAGCTGGTGGCGGTAACGGTGGGGGTGGCGGCGGTTCGGGCACTGGAATTACAGCCAATCCAACCGACCCAGCAGGTGTTAGCATCATTACTGGTAATGGCACTGCTAATCCATTTGACACATTCAATGTGGGTGGTGCGACCATCATCGCTAACTCAGGCGTAGTTCTAAGCGGCAAGGCTGACGACACACCGAATGAAGCAGCTGCACGGCAGCGCATCGCAGACATCTTTGAGACTATTGGTACATTCGGACCACAAGGCTTCCAGGCTACCAATGTCACTGTAAACGTGGCAGGTAACGTCATGTCTAACGATGATTTAATCCAGGTTATTACAGAAGGCTTGTATGAGGTCCAGAAGCGTGGACAGTCAATTACGCTGAATGCGGTAGCTCTCTAATGTCAGCTCCCCAGCTTCGAGTCTTCGTAGACTTTGACTCAGACACAGCATTCGAGGTTAATCCTCTTATCTTAGGCAGTGCCACTAAAGGCATACTAGGCACTAACCGTCTAGGCTCTGGAACGCTGCCAGTCGAGGTGACAGACTTAGTTCACGCTGTAAACATCAGACGTGGTAGGAGCCGCATAAGCCAGAAGTTTGAGCCAGGCGTGGCTGAAGTTATGCTTTATGACCAAAATGGCGACTGGAATCCAACCAACCCATTATCGGCTTATTACCCCAATCTAGTGCCACTGCGTCAGATTATTATTTACGCCACCTATTTAGGTGTGGATTACTTTCTGTTCTCTGGGTTTATTACCAATTACGACACAGGGTTTAAGCAAGGTCAAGAGGACTTAGGCATGGTCACGCTACGCTGCGTAGACGGCACTAAGCTTCTTGCAGGAGCTACAGTTTCAACCGTTGCAGGAGCACCAGCTGGCCAGCTCTCAGGAGCTCGCGTAAATGCCATCCTAGACGTCATAGAATGGCCTGTAAGCCTTCGAAACGTGGACACTGGGGACACTACACTACAAGCCGACCCTGGGACCTCTAGGACCGCTCTAGCGGCTTTACAGACGGTAGAGGATAGCGAATTCGGCGGTCTGTTTATTGATGCCGAAGGCGCAGTCAGATTCTATAGCCGTAACAACCTAATCAAGAATCCAGCTACAGCTTCATACGCCTATGCTGATAATGGCACTGCTTTAACCTTCCAGAATGCTGTTGTAGCCTTTGACGACACCACGCTCATAAACGATGTCACAGTCACCCGCTCAGGCGGTACTGCTCAGAATGCTTTTGACCAGGCATCGATTGACAAGTTCTTTATCCATTCAGGCGTCAGAAGTGGCATTTTGGTACAGACTGACACCGAAGCCTTAAACCAGGCTAAAGGCATTCTGGCTACACGTAAGGACCCAGAGCCACGCATCGATAGCTTACAGCTTAACCTTTACGATGATACTAACCCCAATAAACCCAAGTCTGGGGTAGACATTGAACTATTGGATGGAATCAGCATTACTAAGGTTATGCCTGGTTCAACCACATTTACACAAGATTCACTGGTAAACGGCATTCACCACAACATTACAAAGTCCAGCTGGATGACGACACTATTCACGTCTGAGCCACTATTAAGCGGCTTCGTGTTAGATTCCGCGATTAGCGGTATACTAGACACTGACGTGCTGAGCTACTAAGGAGAAACAATGGCAGGAGCGGGATACAAGCTCTTCAACACAGGCGATGTTTTAACCGCCGCGCAGGTAAACACTTACCTGATGGAGCAGACGGTTATGGTTTTCGCAGACGCGGCAGCACGTACTACCGCTCTTACAGGCATAGTTTCCGAAGGTATGATTTCGTACCTTAAAGACACTAACGCGGTAGAAGTTTACAATGGCTCAGCATGGGTAGCTTCTGACGACCCTAATGCTATTCAAAACACAATAGTCGATGCTAAAGGTGATTTAATCACCGCAACCGCAGCAGATACACCTGCTCGCTTAGCAGTCGGCTCAAATGGTGACACACTTGTCGCGGATTCTGCCGCTACTACTGGGCTACGCTGGCAGGGTAATTATGCGGCTGGTAAAAATAAAATTATTAACGGCGCATTTGATATTTGGCAGCGAGGGACTTCGTTTACTACAGGCGGATATAATGCCGACAGATTTACATATGATGATGCAGGTGGGGCGACTTTAACAATATCTCGCCAAACTTTCACACCTGGAACTGCTCCTGTATCAGGTTATGAAGGTCAGTTTTTTCACAGAAGTTTAATTACGACTGCATCCGCTTATGCTCAGTTAGCGCAAAGAATCGAAGATGTGCGTACTTTTGCCAATCAAACTGTCACTCTGTCATTTTGGGCTAAAGCCGATAATACAACCAGAAACTTTGGAGTTTATTTAGACCAAGTTTTCGGCACAGGTGGTAGTGCTACTGTCACCACAACCTTAGGTATTGCCAATTTAACCACGTCTTGGACAAGATATACATTTACTGTTGCCTTGCCTACTATCAGCGGTAAAACAATAGGCACAAATTCAAACCTGACTGTTAGATTAGTCTATAACGGCACAGGAACTTTTGATTTATGGGGTTTTCAACTAGAGGCTGGCAACGTAGCCACCGCGTTTCAAACCGCAACTGGCACACTTCAAGGCGAGACTGCTTTGTGCGAACGTTATTTTCAAATTGTGACGGGTGCTATGTGTTCAGGGGCTAACTCTACAACTGTTTATTCTGGGG
>JACCDX010037316.1_pt1 | contig 16401 bp, 14 predicted proteins | sample 7449681 | NCBI WGS metagenome assembly JACCDX01 (sample SAMN15323450, study PRJNA562643) | freshwater metagenome | isolation source: river surface water | place: USA:Blue River Watershed | collected 2017-08-18 | reverse complement strand
TCCCAATAATCTTCAAAACCTGCAAATGCCGGATTGTACAAAAACCGATTCATCATGAATTGAGAAAACTGGGGAGTTTGTTGGGCAATCCCTCGAAACGAGGCCAAGAATAAAAAAAGGAGGATTAAAAATCTCATTCGCGCGTAATAGAACCACAAATTTCGGTTAAATATATTTAAATTCGTTAGAACTTTTCGGAAATATGCGGGGTTTTTAAAATTAACGCACCAACAACATTCGATATGCCTACACAAAGCTTCCCGCTACAACGCGTTCCAGGCTTCTCAAAATTACTCCTCGATTACCTAGCCGGCAAACCCGAGCTAAATCCGTTTTATGGAGCGACGCCTACACTGGAATCTTTTCGTGCGCAAATCGATCAAAAAAAATCAGTTAATCGGCAAACATTGGTGGAGGTTTTAACAGACCAATATCAAGGCATCTCCGAAAGCCCCAACATCCAATGCCTGTTAGACGAAAAAACATTTACGGTAACAACAGGGCACCAATTAAACCTGTTCACGGGCCCACTCTATGTAATTTACAAATTGATTTCGACCATTAATTTGGCCCGAAAACTACAGCAGACATATCCTGAATTCAAATTTGTCCCCGTTTATTGGATGGCAACCGAAGATCATGATTGGGATGAGATCAACCACCTCCATTTATTTGGAAAAACCTATACCTGCACCAGTTCGCAAACAGGGGCCGTTGGCAGATTCAAGACAACTGACTTAGCTGAATTAATCAACCAATTACCAGCTGGAATTCCCATTTTTAAAGACGCTTATCAAAGCAGCGAAACACTCACTGAAGCCGTACGTAAATATGTCCATGCCTTGTTCGGCGAAACCGGTTTACTCTGCATTGATGCGGATGATGCCAGACTGAAGGGCTTATTAAAACCAGTGATCGAGGCAGATGTGCTCACACAAGCCCACCAAAATCCCGTGCATGACACGGACGAAAAACTCGTTTCATTGGGTTACAAACCCCAAATTCATGCACGCGAGATCAACTTTTTCTATATGAAAGGAGATCTTCGAGAGCGCATTGAGCAGCGCAACGGAACGTACCACGTGCTGAACACGGATATCCGATTTACCCAAGAAGCCATCGAAGCGGAGATTGCGAATCACCCCGAAAACTTCAGCCCAAATGTCGTGCTAAGGCCCTTGTATCAAGAAATCATCTTGCCCAACTTAGCCTATCTAGGAGGACCTGCAGAGGTAGGATATTGGTTCCAACTAAAAGGTATTTTTGATTTACACCAGGTTCCTTACCCGATTTTACTACCTCGTAATTTTGCATTAGTTGTTCCACCGCTCGTTGAGAAAAGACTCGAGAAACTGGAACTTTCGATCTTGGATTTATTTCAAGAAGCACATGTGTTGCGCGCTACATTCATCGACAAGCACACCAAAAATACCTTGGACTTAGGCGATGAGCATGAGCGTCTTTCTACGCTGATGAGTAAAATAGCCCAAAAAGCACAGGCCATCGACGAGACTTTAGAACCCGCAGTTTTGGCCGAGGAAACGCGCTGGCAAAAAGGATTAGAACGGTTGACAAAGAAAATGCGCAAGGCAGAGGAACGCAATCAGGAGACTGGTTTGCGCCAACTGGCCGCTGTGAAGCAAGATTTATTCCCTGAGGGACATTGGCAGGAGCGTTACACGAATTTCCTAGAATTTTATATAGCGGACCCAGCGTTTTTAGCTAAGCTTTATGCCGCATTTGATCCACTTTCTTTTGAATTAACTGTACTCAACCACTAGATGCCTGAAAAATTAGACCCCACCGCATTTGTCACGGCCTCCTCACAAGGGCCGATTCTCGACGTGCGTTCGCCGGGGGAATTCCAGCGGGCTCATATTCCTGGGGCAATTTCATTCCCCTTATTCACAGATCAAGAGCGTGCGCGTATTGGAACTATCTACAAACAAGCAGGAAAGGATGCCGCAGTAGAATTGGGACTAGAATTCGTGGGGCCGAAACTAGCCAAATGGGTTAAACAAGCCAAAAAACTAGCGGTAAACAACACCGTCTACGTCCATTGCTGGCGTGGTGGCATGCGCTCAGGTAGCATGGCGTGGCTCCTCGAAACAGCAGGTATTCAAGTAAAAATACTGGTGGGTGGGTATAAGGCCTACCGCAATTTTGTCCTGTCGAAATTTGAGGAAACGATTCCCCTCATTGTTTTGGGTGGAAAAACGGGAAGTGGAAAAACCGATATCCTATTAGAAATGCAAAAGCGAGGCGTGCAGGTCATTGACTTAGAAGGAATCGCACATCACCGAGGTTCGGCATTTGGGCATTTGGGCTTGGAAGAGCAACCGACATCCGAACATTTTGAAAATATACTCGTTGCCCAATTGATGCAAATGGATTATTCGAAACCTATTTGGGTGGAAGATGAAAGTAGGCACATCGGAAAAGTCTTTATGGGCGCTTCCTTCTATAATCAATTACGTGCTGCACCCGTTTTGTTTTTAGACATTGATGCGCAATATCGCTTACCGCATTTGGTCGAGGTATATGCCCATTACCCCAAAGAAGATTTAGCACGAGCCATCGATAAAATCAAAAAACGCCTCGGCGGAGATCATTATAAAAATGCGCAAGAAGCATTACAAACAGGGGATTTCTCTGAGGTAGCCGCCATCACCTTGAACTATTACGACAAGGCCTATGTGCACGGATTGGAAATTCGCGCAAAAGAAAATATCCACCGTTTGGTGGTTGAAACATGTGACCCTAAGGTACAAACAGATGCTGTTATGTCCCATCCTTTATTCACCAAGAGCAAATGAACGAAGCATTTTTAAAACAAATATTAGGCCGACATGCCCAAACGAAGCCGTTTCCGGCAACGTCTGATATCAAGAAACTATTTACCAAAATAGTCTTAACACTCTTTCCCGAACAAACGCGGAAGCAAATTGTGCATTTGGCAGACCTTCAATTAGTCTGGGAAAGTATCGAAAATGGCCTTGAAAGTATTTTGCATACCATGAGTCATGATTTACCTGCGAGCCCGCAAGAAATCACCCAAAGCTACATGAAGCGGATTCCTGGAATTTATAATTTGTTACTCACCGACGTACAAGCGATGGTCGATGGAGACCCCGCGGCAACCACCGACTATGAAGTCATTCGGACCTATCCGGGATTTTATGCCATGGCATTTTACCGATTAGCACATGGTTTGCAACAAGAAAATGTCCCCTTAATGCCCCGAATTCTAACCGAATATGCCCATTCCAAAACAGGAATTGACATACATCCCGGCGCGAAAATAGGGCCTTATTTCTTCATGGATCATGGAACGGGAATTGTCATTGGAGAGACCTGCGTGATCGGAGAACGGGTGAAATTGTACCAAGGCGTAACGCTCGGAGCACTTTCGGTGGCTAAATCAATGGCCTCCACCAAACGCCATCCGACGATAGAAGATGGTGTCGTGATTTATTCAGGAGCCACGATTTTAGGTGGAGAAACGATTGTAGGTAAAGACTCAATCATCGGCGGAAACGTCTGGCTAACGCGTTCCGTGGCCCCCAATACCAAAATTTACCACCAAGAAAATTTAAAAGTAATCGAAGAATAGGATGTCGGCATTATTAGATTTAGTAGGCAACACGCCCCTCGTTGAATTAACCAAACTACATGCAAACCCACGTGTCCGGATATTGGGCAAGTTGGAAGGAAATAATCCAGGCGGATCCGTGAAAGACCGCGCCGCCAAAAACATGATCGAATCTGCGATCACGCGTGGTGAAATTAAGGCAGGTACTAAATTAATCGAGGCTACATCGGGGAATACAGGTATCGCTTTGGCAATGATTGCTCGGCTATATGGACTAGAGATCGAACTGGCGATGCCCTCGAACTCCACTCGGGAACGCGTGCTGACCATGGAGGCTTTTGGTGCCAAAGTTACTTTAACGGAAACTATCGAATCTGCCCGTGATTATGCGGTGGATAAGGCGGCATCAGGGGAATACATTTTATTAAATCAATTCGAGAATCCAGATAATTATTTGGCCCATTACAAAACGACAGGCCCCGAAATTATCCGTGATACGAATGGAAAAGTTACACATTTCGTTAGTTCAATGGGCACGACAGGCACCATCATGGGCACGTCGATGTACCTAAAAGAACAAAATCCCAACATTCAAATCGTTGGCTGCCAGCCCACAGAAGGCTCAAAAATTCCAGGAATTCGTCGGTGGCCGGTGGAGTACCGACCCAAAATATACCAGCCGGAACGCGTGGATCGCATTATGGATATTTCGGAGGAAGAGGCGACGGTGATGACACGGCGACTCGCACGCGAGGAAGGTGTATTTGGGGGGATGAGTAGTGGTGGCGGTGTAGCTGCAAGTGTACGCTTGGCTTCAGAACTTGAAGAAGGCTTAATTGTGTGCATTATTTGCGACCGAGGTGATCGCTATTTGTCGAGCGGGCTATTTGGTGAGTAAAACACCTAGTAATTGATAATGCGTAGGCGAACCCCAGCGCATCTGCTGCATGCCCTCAATGGAGTATGTTTGCACCTTGCCATCCACAAAATTCATGTGCATTTTCTTGCGCGTATCGAACAGGAAGTTAGTCTGAGACATCTCAATTTCAATGGAAGCGGGGCGCTCAAGCGCGTCAAGCTGAATCTTCAATTTTTTCACAGGTAAATTTTCGCCAATCTTCAGGGAATACCAGCGAAATCCGTCATCAGACAGATTATCGTAGCTTTTGTCGAACGCTGGTTTATTCAAATCAGATTCGATAAACAACGCCCACTCTTTCTCCCAATCCATATCAGCTATGACTTTGACCTCCTTTTCCCCATCCAAAATCATGGTCTTGTGTACCCGGGGTGGATGCTTTTGCATGGCGCGAATCTCTTGGCTTATGTAGCTCGCTAGCGGGAAATAAAGTTCTTTTTGTTCGGGTGCAGATTCCTCCGTGCAGGCGCTCATCATCCACATAAAAGAGACGAGAAAGAACAAAAAACGGACAGGAGATTGTATTTGCATAACGGGCGTAAAGGTAAAGAAAAAATCCTTGAAGTCGGCTGACTCCAAGGATCCGTTCACTTAAGCGGTGAGCATTTCCTCAATGGGGATGCTAAGGACTTTCGTCAGGTCAAATAGTTTTTTTGCGTTTGGATAATGTTTGCCGGATTCCCAATAATTGTAGGCGCTTTGACTGACGCCAACGGCCCGGGCGACTTGATTCTGAGTTAATTTTTTCGACTGCCGTGATTTGATTAAAAGCACTGAGAACAAATGTTTAGTTTTCATATATGATTATGGGTTAGGTAAATAATGATAGGAATATGTATGCTTGTTTTGAATAAACCAATTTATTGGACTAAAAAAGCTTGATAATATAAGCTACCTGATAGAACATGTCGCAAATATGCGCGCGATTGAACTAGGTAGACAGCTCCGGTCGGAATTGGAAAGGCAAAAAAAAGGTCGGTGAGTATTCCTCACCGACCCACGCATAAATTGCATTGATTACAAATTACGTTTCTTTAATTCGCTCACAGCAAAATCAGCCGCACGAGCGGTCATGGCCATGTAGGTCAACGAAGGATTCACGCATGAAGCAGATGCCATCGCGGCACCATCCGTCATAAATACGTTCTTCACTTCGTGTACTTGGTTGTACTTATTGACAATTGAATTCTTCACAGATGTTCCCATGCGCGCCGTACCCATTTCGTGGATACCTAAGCCAATATGCGTATCTGATTTGTTGTAGGCATTGATATTCTTAAAGCCTGCAGCTTCCAACATTTCAGCCGCATCGTTCATCATATCTTGACGCATTTTCAATTCGTTTTCACCAAAGTTCGCTTCGAACGAAAGCACGGGTAAGCCCCACTTATCTTTTTGATCGCTCAATGTGAATCGGTTATTTGGATCTGGTAAAATCTCACCAAAACCACCGAATCCTACCGTCCATTGACCAGGATGCGTTAGGCTCTCTTTAAAGTCGGCACCAAAACCATCTTGACCCACACCACGGCCCCAGCCATCACGACTCGCACCACCTTGGTAACCGAAACCACGTGAATATCCACGCTTATCCTTGCCCCAGTTGCGGTAACGCGGAATGTATAATCCATTTGGACGAGCACCAAACATGTAATCTTTATTGAAACCGTCAACCGTCGCGCTTGCGCCTACGCCCAAGTGATGGTCCATGATGTTACGACCTAATTGGTCTGAATCATTTCCTAAACCATTTTGGTAACGGTTCGATTTTGAGTTCATCATGATTGCTGTAGAACCAATCGCTCCTGCATTCACAAAAATAATTTTGGCAAAATACTCTTTCGACTCCATCGTATTTTGATCGATCACACGAACGCCTTTGGCCTTTTGTGATTTCTCATCGTAGATGATTTCAGCCACAATCGCATTATGTACCATCGTCAAACGACCTGTCCGTTGCGCTGCCGGCAAGGTAGCCGAAAGCGAACTGAAATATGCTCCGTATGGACAACCGCGCATACATTTATTCCGGTAGTTACATGAAGAACGACCCAAATCTGTGTGCTGCTTGCCTGGTTTTGTTAGGTGAGCTACGCGGCCAACCGTCACAGGACGACCTAATTTTTTATTTACTTCATTTTTGAAGTGAACCTCGGGAGCCGTCATTTGCATGGCTGGCAAGAAATCTGAATCTGGCAGAACGTCCAAACCTTCTGCTTGTCCTGAAATACCTGCGAATTTCTCTACGTATGAATACCAAGGAGCTAAATCATCATAGCCAATCGGCCATGGCGTTCCGATCCCCTCTTTCTCGTTAGCCAAGAAATCCTCCCGGTTCCAACGGTACGTTTGACGACCCCATAACAACGATTTACCACCGGTGTGGTAGGCGCGGATCCAGTCGAATCCACCTTTTTTCTCGATGTAAGGATTTTGCTTATCGTTTTCGAATAAGTAGCGGTGCTCTTCGTTTACTGTATAGCCCGTGCGCATACCTGCCCAATATTCCTCAGCAGCCATGTTGGTAGGCCGACCGCGATGGTCGAATTCCCATGGATTTTTCATGGCTGTTTCGTACCCTTCGATGTGTTTGATCTCGCGACCACGCTCCATCACGGCTACTTTAAGTCCTTTTTCAGTTAATTCTTTCGCGGCCCAACCACCCGAAATTCCGGATCCAATGACGATAGCGTCAAACGTTTGGGTCTTGATTGCATCTATATTTAGATTCATTTTCTTGTGTCGTTTGGGATTAGTATGCGAATGATTTTTGATCCGGCTTCATGTCCGAAATAACTTCGAAGCGACCTGGAACAGGTTCGTAGACGAAAGAAGCTTGCGTTCCTTTTTCAGACGTATAATAGCCCAAAAGTGTCAATTCTTTCATCACACGCCAGAACGGAACTCCGCCGGCACCTTCTAAAATGTCTTTGTCTACGTTATCGCCTACTTTCACTTTACTTGCAGAATAACTCTTCAATAATTCTTTGGTATCAGCTTCTAACAAGGTCAACATCGCCACTTGGGCTTCGTTTGTTTGGTCTAGGAATTTAGCTTTGGCTAAATTATCTACCCCTTTTTTAAAGCTAACATGTTCTGGTTTTTTGTAACAATCGTTCAGCATCATTTCAATGAATGCAGGAACGCCCGCGTCGATGGCGCCAGGTGTAGTGGTTCTTGGAATAATGTGCTCGGCAACGGCCGCGACAATTTTTCGTTGTAAATCTGTCAACGAAAACGTGCCTGCTTCTGCGATTACCCCAGCATTTTTTGCCTCCATCGCGAAGAGGGTCGGTGCGCTAAAAACACCACCTACTAACATCGCAATGCGAGAGACAGCTTCTCTTCTCTTAAGCATAGTTATTGTGTTAAATTGTTCAGGTCAAATGCCAAAAATCAGGTGATTTTGACAAGCGACAAAATTAATCAGTTTCTCCGTTTTTCAAGAGATTATTTGGCTTTTTCTAGCTTTAAAACTAAATCTATGCGGTAAGGAGGCAATTGTTTAACGTCGATATGGATCCCTTGTTTCTCCACCGTTCCGTTCAAGGTTTGTGTTTCTCCGAGCATGGCTACCGGAGCTTTTTTGTAAACGCCTGGAATGTAGATTGTTTCCTCATTCGGACGCTTCAATAAGTGTACATACACATGCGTATCAGTCTGAGTAGTTACGCCCCAAACTTGTGGACCCAATGGACCGCCGCGCGTTCCATAAATAGATTCTCCGTGCCCTTTAAGCCAGCGACCGGCAACGGCCAATGAGTCCGTAAACTCAGGTTGGATTTCGCCCGTTGGCATCGGACCCACATTCAATAGCAAGTTGGCATTACGTCCCGCGGCACCCACCAATAGATGAATGATCTGTTTCGGGGTCTTGAATTTCCGGTCGGTGATATTATATCCCCACGCCCCGTTAATGGTTTCGCATGATTCTAGTGGAAGTTTAGAGGCTTCTTGATAGCTCAAGCCGGAGTGATTTTCTCCCGGTAGATCTCGCTCGAACATTTGAAAATCTTCTCCCGGAATCGGATCTAGGTGGTGATTGTTCCCAATTAAACAGCCAGGTTGTAGCTGGTGAATGAGGCTATAAATCTCATCGTATTTCCAGTCGATGCGTGACTTACGATCCGCATTGCCTTCTGAATTGGTTTGATCCCAGTGCCCATCAAACCAAATGTTATGAATTTCGCCGTAGTTAGTGAGTAACTCGGTCAACTGCGCTTTCATGAATTTGAGGTAAGAAGCATAATCGCCTTTGCCTTTGCGGCCGCTTCGTTGGCCAGTGCGGCCGGTCTCCCAAGGATAATCGTCCCGGTACCAGTCCAGGGTTGAATAGTACAAGCCTAGTTTCATGTCTTGTTTTTTACAGGCTTCGGCTAGTTCTTTGAGGGCGTCCCGCTTAAATGGCGTATTGGTGATTTTCCATTCGGACTGTTTCGTATCCCAGTTGGAGAAACTATCGTGGTGGCGGGTGATGAAAATGATGTATTTCATTCCGGCATTTTTGGCGATGCTCACCCAGGTGTCTGCGTTGAATTTACTTGGATCGAAGGCGGGCATCAGCCGACCGTAATCATTTTTTGAAATCCCTTTGTTGTTCATGACCCACTCGCCATCGCCGAGCATACTGGAGAGACCCCAGTGGATAAACATGCCATATTTTCGATCTTGGAAAGCTTGGCGTTCTTGGAGATTCGCCTCAGAGGGTGTGTATTGTGCCAAAGCAGGTAAGCTAAGTAAGGTGCACAAACATAACGTACTTAATTTCATAGAGAGATAAGGTTTAGGAAGAGGCAAATTATCAAATTTTTGGATAGTTTTATCAGATTGCGAATAGGATTTTCGCGAGATTTTTTTGTTTTTTGTGTCGCGACGAGCGGCCAGTCACCCTGCCGACGTCCCACTTAAATTTTCGTTTATGCAAGAAAGTGCGCCTATTTTTGATAATAATAAAATACCCGTTAAGAAGCTTTGGCAAGTGATTATCGCCTCCTCTGTAGGCACCGTGATTGAGTGGTATGATTTCTATATTTTCGGCAGCTTGTCGGCCATCATCTCCCTTTCCTTTTTTCCCAAAGAAGACCCAACGGCCGCGTTCATTTCAACGCTGGCTGCTTTTGGAGCTGGCTTTGTGGCTCGGCCATTTGGTGGCGTGATTTTTGGTCGATTAGGTGATCGCATTGGTCGGAAATACACGTTTTTATTGACATTGCTCCTCATGGGCGGATCCACCTTCGCGATTGCGTTCATTCCTTCTTACTCGGAAATTGGCCTAGTAGCTCCGGCCATTTTACTTTTACTGCGCATTATTCAGGGATTGGCATTGGGAGGTGAGTATGGCGGCGCGGCAACGTATGTGGCTGAATATGCCCCGGATGCCGAGCGCGGAAAATATACAGCCTACATTCAGACCACAGCAACACTTGGATTTTTCGTGTCCATCATCGTGATTTTAGTTTCGCAAAACCTGATGGGAGATGCAGTGTTTAGAGATTGGGGCTGGCGGGTGCCTTTCGCATTATCCGGAATTTTGGTGATCGTCTCCTATTTTATTCGTCGGAACATGCACGAATCTCCCCTGTTTTCGAAGTTGAAAGCGGAGGGTCGCTTATCAGAAAATCCGTTGAAGGAAGCGTTTGCGAGTAAAGAAAATCGCAGATTAATGTTGGTGGCCATGTTTGGTGCGATTGTGGGCCAAGGGGTGGTTTGGCATACGGGCCAATTTTACGCACAGATCTTTATCAATAAAATTTTGAAGGTGGACTTCACGACAACGAACCTCATCATTGCGGCTTCGCTTGTCATTGGAACTCCGCTTTTCGTGTATTTTGGAAGCTTGTCGGACCGCATCGGTCGGAAAAAGGTGATGCTGGGCGGAATGGCGCTAGCTGCCATTTTCTACTATCCGCTCTTTGCTTGGATGTCGGACATCGTCGATCAAGAGGGAACCCTCGTGGGCGATGCCTATTTCTTAACCATGACGGGCAAAGTACAATTGGCCTTTATCTGTACCTGCTTAGTTACCTTCGCAGCTATGGCCTATGGCCCAATTGCCGCATTTTTAGTTGAATTATTCCCTACCAAAATCCGGTATACCTCCCTCTCCATTCCTTATCACTTTGCGAATGGGGTGTTTGGCGGATGCGCGCCATTTGTGGCAACGTGGTTAGGCGCCGTGACGCATTCCAATTTTGCGGGCATCTTTTACCCGATCGCTTTAGCGGCGATAACGGTAATCGTGGGGGTAATTTACTTGCCGGAGACGAAGGGGAGAGCGTTAATGGATTGATTAGACGTCGGACGTTGGACGTCAGACGTTAGACCTATATTTGTAGAGACGCTACACGTCCGATGTCCAACGTCTAACGTCCAGCGTCTAAACTGACACTTCGCGTCTTTATAGTATCTGATTGAACTCAATGATTTCGCCGGATGGCCCTTTGACATTAAAGAAACGGGTACCATTTTTCCAGAATTTTAAAAAAGTAGGCGTGGCCTCCAAAATTTCAAATCCGGCCTTTTTCAGCGTTTCGAACGCATGGTCCACATCCGCCACATCGATGGCAAAATGATCCACATGACCATTTTTGCGTTGCTTGATTTCTGCTAATTGCTTCGCAGGCATTTGATACAATTCAACAATCACCTCGTGATTTTTCATCATCACGCATGTGCCAAAACCACCGTCAAACTCAAAAGGAGATTCCATCACATTTTCAAAACCAAGGCGCTCGTAGAAAGGAATGGAAACTTCCAGGTCGTGCGCGGGAATACCGATATGCTGGATTTTATGTATAAAATCGATTTTCATAGGTGATTTCATTGGGTTTGAAACACCTAAAATAAGGCTAATTATTTTAGCACAGGGCGTGCATAGGGTAATTTTTGCACCAATTTCATGTCATAGTAGGCTGATAAGCCCAACGATGCCATGCTGCCTGCTTCGTCCAAATTCAAAAACCCGTCGGCATCCATAAACGCCGAATCGACAAAAGCATGTTGCAGAGATCCGATTACCAAAAACGTATTATTCAACTCAATGGGAATAATTTGTTCCAATTTCATGGCGTATTGCACCGGACTTCCGCCAACGAACGGCACAGGAAAGTCGGCCTGATACATGGGCTCTAAACCTACTTCCGCAAATTCATTCACGCCATCGGCGTATTTGGCACTCGTCTGATGCGCTTGGGAAATTTGATCCGATGCGATGTGATTGATCGTGTAAAACCCTGTGGCCTCAATGTTACGCAAGGTATGTGGAGCTGCCTCACGAGGCCGATTCACAAAAGCGATCAATGCAGGATCAGCCCCAAGGTGCACGATATTACTAAAGATGGCGAGGTTCAAATGTTGTTCCTTATCCTGCGACGCAATCAACGAAGCACTTTTAAACCCGGAAAGCGAGTTCACAAAATTTGCACGCGTGAAGCGATCCCAATTCGCCAAATCAGCTAAAGAAAAATGTTTCATGTTGTCCTAACGCGTTCCCGCCCTTTTTGTTTACACTTTAACAGTCCATTTTATATAGGTCAGCACACGCAAAATAGCATACCAAATCACCAAATACACCACCGCTCCCAAGAACGACGCAACGTATGGATTGGATACATGTTCCGCAATGGCTTGCTGGTACATCCACCCCACAATTCCCTGATCGCCTATTTTAATCATATTCAGTGCGCGCGGAATAATCCCCGAAAAGAAAAAGACAAGCATCGGATGCATCCCAAATAACAGTATGGGGGCGATGAAGGTTGTTTGACTTTTCTCATCCATGAGGTAGCGCAAAACGGCTAGACTGAATAAAGCCCAGCCGGCGGTGACGCAAACAAATGAACTTGTCCACAAGGCTTTGTTGATCGGAAATGTCAGGTCCCAAGTAAAACCAATCACTAACAAAATAAGGCCACCCAAGGCTAAAAGGTGCGTTTTTCGGAGCTGAGTACCCGCAATAAGGCCGATGATGCCTGTCGCGATCGCAGGAATGGTACTTAAAATTCCTTCAGGATCCCAGGTTTTGGACACCGCCCATAAATGCCCGGGCAATACTAAATTATCCACATACGCAGCCAAATTAGTTCCCTCGTTTAAATTCGCCGGGCCTACGCCAGGCACGGGAATCAAGGTCATGATGGCCCAATACCCTACCAGTAGAACGGCTGAAATGGCCGCGAGAGTGGGTAAGTTGACACGGCCATAGGCAAATCCCACGATTGCATAAACTACCGCAATACGCGGTAATACCCCCGGAATACGCACCGACTTAAAATCTTCTAAACCACTAAATGCCAGCCCAAACATCATCACCGCCAAGACAATCGACACGATCAATTGGTATTTCGCCGCGTATTTTCCAAGGAGCGCCATGGTGATGAGTGCAGTGAAAACTAGGCGAATCAATAACAAAGGGATTCCCTCTAAATCTCCCACATGTATCCGACTGAAGAAACTGAGAAAAAATCCTAACAAAAATATGCGCAGTGTGCGCGTGATTAATTTCGAAATTGGAACGGGTTCGCCGTCGGGTTTGGCGAGTACAATCGAGACGCCTACGATGAATAAAAAGAAGGGAAAAACAAGGTCGGTGAGCGTGCATCCGTGCCATTTGGCATGTTCAAAAGGCGCATAAATATGGCCCCAATCTCCCGGATTATTGACCAAAGTCATCAGCATCACAGTCAGGCCACGAAAAACATCTAGGGAGATGACGCGGTTTTGCATAGGTAAATCGGTTAATTTGCAGGTAAAGCTAAAAAAATGATTTTAATAAATATCGCCTTGGCCATGCTGAGTTACCATACGCCGGATTCGTCGGCAGTCAACCTGCTCGTTGGCTCATATACACGCCAAGGAAATCCCGGCATCGAAATCATCGATCCGCGAACCCGAAAAACGGTTCACGCCGTTGCACAGTCGCAGGCTTCGTTTCAGGCTTTATCGAAGGACCAACAATACCTATTCTCGGTCCATGAGGAAGTAGACGGAAAAGGCGCAATTAGCTCCTACAAGCAAGAAAAGGGCACTTTTTCACGTCTGAGTACTCAGTTGACACAAGGCGACGCCCCCTGTTACGTCTTATTTCGCGAGGCAAGTCAAACCGTTTATGTCGCCAATTACCTGGGTGGGAACCTCAGTGTTTTTCAAACGAAAGCTGGTCAGATTCAGCCCATCAGCCAAAACATCGTCTATCCAAAACCGAGTCATGCGCACAGGGCGGTGGTTATGCCGGATGGGGGCCAACTGGTCGTTACGGATTTGGCGGCGGATAAAATTCACGTGCATGCTTTGTATGCCAATGGTCTGGTAGCAACTCAATATGAAGATGTAGAATTACCAAAAGGAACGGGGCCGCGGCACATGGTATTTAATTCATCGGGGGATCTTGCTTATGTACTTGGAGAATTGAGCGGGACGGTGGATGTATTTCGAATTTATGCCAATGAGTTTACGCACCTGCAACGAATTGTGATAGACCCAAGTGCCGGGAATCCGAATCATGCGAGTGCCGATTTACACCTGTCGCCCGACGGAAAATGGTTGCTGGCCTCCAACCGTAAAACTCAAAATTCCATTCGTGTATTAGCTGTTTTACCTTCTGGTGAATTGCGCGACCATCAGGAAATACTCGTGGGAAAGATGCCCAGAAACTTTCAGTTTGACCCGAGCGGACGCTTTGTTTATGTGGCAAGTCAAGGGGAAAATCGCATCCAAAAATTTGCTTTCAAGGATGGGGAATTAAGCGATACGCAAGAGGATATTGAGGTGAAACAACCGGTGGCGATCTTGTTTTTGAGGAAATAAAAAAGAAGCGAAGGAATTAGACGCTTGACGTCAGACATTGGACGTTAGTCCGGAGTCGAATGGTAGAGACGCAATACGTTGCGTCTTTTTTAATTAGACGCGAAGTGTCGCGTCTCTACCATCAAGTAAAAGCCCCAGGATTTCTCCCGGGGCTTTTCATTTAGTCTGCTCGATTCACGTACACATAGGTACTAATCTCTGGCCGCTTGCCAAAGAAGTCAATCAAGTAATAATAAGTGCCATCTGGAAGCTCCACTCCCTTGTTGTCCGTACCCGCCCAGTTGTTCTGGTAGTTGTTGGTTTCGTAGACTAGCGTGCCCCAACGGTTATAAATCATCAAATGGTTCGGTTCGAATCTCAAAATTCCTGGGATGATTAAGAAGTCGTTTTTGCCATCGCCATTCGGTGAGATGCCGCGCGGCTTCAACAAATCGCAGATGTCTTTGTCCAAACGGTTCGAGATCCCATCCTTATCGCAATCCGGTAGATTCCCTAGGTTGATGTCGTCTTCTAGCTTATCCAAGATTCCGTCGCCATCTGTGTCCGTGTCTACGTAATCTGCTAGGCCGTCTTTGTCGGTGTCGAGCGGCGCTTGATCGAGGCTCGTGATTCCACGCTCATCGGCATCGCTGTACCCATCGTTATCGGAATCTAGGTCTAGGTAGTCAGGTCTTCCGTCATTGTCGGAGTCTTTGGTGCCTTCGTACTTATCTGCAATGCCATCACCATCCGAGTCTAGATCCAAGTAGTTCGGGATGCCATCTTTATCCGTATCGATGGTCGTCTCGATTAGATCCGTGATCCCGTCGTTATCGGAGTCCGTATCGATGTAGTTTGGTTTGCCGTCTTTGTCGGTGTCTACAGTCGTCTCCGTCTTATCATCGATCTTGTCATTGTCTGAGTCTAGATCCAAGTAATCTGGTGTGCCGTCTGCGTCTGTGTCTAGTGGAGATTCAGGAGTCTTGCCAGCTTCGGTTTGATCCGTGATGCCGTCATTATCTGAGTCTAGGTCAAGGTAGTTGGCCATGCCATCTTTGTCCGTATCTAGTGGCTTTTCTGGGTTAGCTCCCGCCTCGATGGCATCTGGGATGCCGTCGCCGTCTGATTCCGTATCCACGTAATCTGACTTGCCGTCTTTGTCTGTGTCCACTTCCGTTTCGATTACATCAGGGATGCCATCGCTATCGGAGTCTGTATCTTGGAAGTTAAGCTTTCCATCACTATCCGTGTCGATCGCCTTCTCGTTCTTATCTAGGATCTTGTCTGCGTCGGAGTCTTCGTCTCTAAAGTCTCTCACACCGTCTTTGTCGGTGTCTACGTCCGTTTCAATCGCATCGAGGATCGTGTCGTTATCGGAGTCTAGGTCTTGGTAGTCGGCCATGCCGTCTTTATCGGTATCTACCGCCGTTTCGATAATGTCTAGGATCTTATCGTTATCTGAGTCGGTATCTCTAAAGTTCGGGATGTCATCTGCGTCCATGTCGGCACCTAGCTCGATGCGGTCTTCGATTGTATCGTTGTCTGAGTCTGCATCTAGGAAATCTGGAATGCCGTCTTTATCCGTATCGATAGCCTTGTTGTCTTTGGCATATTGCTTGCGGTCATCCCAGCCGTCGTTATCTGCGTCTTGAAGTGTCGTACAACTCACACATTTATCAGCTCCTTCCCATGAATCTATGATGCCATCACCGTCCGAGTCGGCATCTCGGTAATTTGGAATGCCATCTTTATCTGCGTCATTGATGCCTTCGATGCCATCGGCAAGCCAGTCGTTATCCGAATCCATATCTCTAAAGTTCGGAATCTTATCTGCATCCGAATCCCCACCGCTCTCCGTGCGATCAGCCAGTCCGTCTCCATCGGAATCTAGATCCAAGTAATCCGGTGTGCCGTCTTTATCGGTATCAGGAATGCCTAGTGGTTTTCTTTCCAAATGATCCGCTAGTCCGTTGCCATTGGTATCCGTGATGTCATCCAAACGGCCGACGGTATTTAAATCTACTCCCCCGCGGAAGTTTTCTGTCGCCTCGATCGTGTCTGGAATACCATCGCCGTCGGAGTCTAAATCACGTAGGTTAGGTATGCC
>JACCDX011410454.1_pt1 | contig 16406 bp, 18 predicted proteins | sample 7449681 | NCBI WGS metagenome assembly JACCDX01 (sample SAMN15323450, study PRJNA562643) | freshwater metagenome | isolation source: river surface water | place: USA:Blue River Watershed | collected 2017-08-18 | reverse complement strand
TTGCTCCATATTCAGCCGCCGAAAGCAAACCTAAAGGCTCAGCTGCGACCTGAATCTCAACTAACCAACCAGCGCCATAAGGATCGGAGTTAATTACCTCTGGGGTATCAGAAAGTGATTCATTAATTGCTACAACAATTCCTGAGACGGGTGCAAAAATCTCTGAGACGCTCTTTGTTGATTCAACTTCTCCGCAGACAGAATCTGCAACCACAGATTCCCCCACCCTCGGCATCTGTACATAAACAATGTCGCCCAGAGCGCCTTGTGCGTAATCAGTAATTCCCATTCGGAATGTAAGAGCCGCTCCAGCAGGTGCAACCCACTCGTGCTCTTTTGTGTACCGAAGTTCCGCAGGAATGTTCGACATCTTTAGACGCTCCTCATAGTTACTAGCCCTCGATAATTCGATTCGATGCAGGAACCCTAATGGTTCGAAGCCCTGTTTGGAAATAACCTATGGCTGTTCCGCAGTAAAGAGCTACTCCCCAGATGGCAAATGCCCATCCAAAGACGAATGCGACGGTGCCGTACCAGGTATCACTTAAGGCGAGTAGCAAGAATGGAAATGCGTAGAGCAGATTAAATGTTGCAGCTTTACCAAGATACGTGACGGTTAACGGCGGCTGACCTTTGAACTGCAGAATCGCAGCCAATATTGCCATCGAAAGATCGCGGATTACCAAGACCGCAATCAACCACAGTGGAATGGCTTCACGAATGTAGAGAACGACAAGCGTTGCTGCAATGTAAAGGCGATCAATAGTTGGATCAGCAATTTCACCAAATTTAGATTCCTGATTGAGCGCTCTAGCTAACTTGCCATCGAAGTAATCTGTTGCTCCACCAATTGCCAGAACAAGAATCGCCCAGCCATCGTTATTGCCTGATTGAGCAAGAAGAATAAAGAGAGGGATTCCTAGGAAGCGTAAGAAGGTAAGCGCATTAGGAATCGTCAGCACTTCTACTGCTCCTTATCTCGTTCTTTCACGCGAATCGCTACCTGCACAGGCGTTCCTGGGAATTTGAACTCTTCACGCAAGCGACGTTCGATAAATCTACGGTACGAAGCTTCGATCCAGCCGGATGAGAAGACCACGAACTTAGGCGGCGCGATGCCAGCCTGGGTTGCGTAGTAAACCTTTGGCTGCTTTCCACCACGGACTGGCGGTGGAGTTGCCCCAATAAGCGCCCCAAGGAATGAGTTGAGTTTCGATGTCGGAACTCGTCGCTCCCAAGAATCAATTGCGGTACGAAGAGCTGGAGCGAGTCGATCTCTATGCCAGCCGGTCTTAGCTGCAACGTTAACAATCTGGGCCCACTCAACCTGATCTAAGTGGCGTTCGATTTCCTTATCTAATTGTGTTCGGCGATCTTCATCAACTAAATCCCATTTATTCATCACGATGACCATTGCTTTACCGGCTTCTTCAACCATGGTGATGATTCGAAGATCTTGTTCAGAGATTGGAACTGAAGCATCAAGAACTACCACAGCGCATTCACAGCGCTCTAGAGCCGTTTGAGTTCTCAGTGTTGCGTAGTAATCAGTACCACTGGCCTGGTTTGCGCGCTTCTTCAATCCTGCGGTATCAACAAAACGCCAGATGCTTCCACCGAATTCAATGAGTTCATCAATCGGATCACGTGTTGTTCCTGCAGCATCATCAACGATTGAACGGCTTTCGCCAGCAAGTGCGTTGAAGAGAGATGACTTTCCAACATTAGGTCGACCAATTAGTGCAATACGTCGGTAACCATCTTGAACTTGAGCGGCTCCTACTTCTGGAAGTTCCTTAACAATTGTGTCGAGAAGATCACCGCTACCGCGACCGTGAAGAGCAGATACGAAGTGCGGCTCCCCTAATCCGATATTCCAAAGAGCATGCGCATCTGATTCGTCGTTATCGCCATCAACTTTATTTGCAACAAGAATTGTTGGCTTCTTCGCTTTGCGAAGTTCTTGTACCAGAACATCATCTTCATCGAGCGCACCCACTTGAGCATCAACAACAAAACAGAGAACATCTGCTTCTTGCATCGCGAGTTCTGCACTTGCACTTACTTGAACAGAAATTCCATCAGGCTTCGATTCCCAACCGCCTGTATCCATAATAATGAAACGACGACCGCCCCATTCGCATTCGTATTGAACACGGTCACGTGTAACACCAGGAGTATCTTCAACAATAGCTTCACGACGACCAATGAATCTATTGATAAGCGTTGATTTACCTACATTGGGACGTCCAAGAATTGCAACGATTGGAAGACCAAGAAGTGAGCGTTGAGAAAGGATTTCCCAGATGCGTTCGACAGTCTCTTCGAGATTGAGCTCGGTTGAATCGATATGGACAGCGTCTGCAGCCATTGTTAAAGGTGAAATAGTTCTGGTTGAATCAATTTGATCACGGCTCGCTAGTGACTCTTCAACCGCTGCTACGCCACGAGAATCATCTTTCTGCTCTGCGTCTCGTCTAGCAGCTCGCGCAGAAATATCAGCAGTTAAATAAACTTTTAACGCCGCATCAGGACAGACAACTGTTCCGATATCGCGACCTTCAACAACGATACCTCGATCAGCTTTGGCAATGATCTTTCGTTGCAGATCTAGTAACTCAGCGCGAACTTCTGGAAGAGCGCTTATCTTCGAAACCTGATCTGTAACTTCGTTACTTCTAATCTCGATTGAAACATTCCTATCACCGACAAAAACTTGAGGATCACGAGGATTTGAATTGAAAGAAATTGGCGTATCAATGACGGCAGCAATAATGTCTTTCGGATTTTCACTCTTTATCGATAAAGCTATGTATGTAATTGCTCGATAGAGGGCGCCAGTATCTAGATAGCTCCAACCAGCGCGTATGGCGATATTTTTAGATGTGCTGGATTTACCAGAGCCACTTGGGCCATCTAGTGCAACAACGATCATCTCGGGAGCCAATCTTCCAATTTTGCATCAATGTGATAAACGAATTCTATTGCGTGAGGGTAAATAACTGTGAATCACGCTCTTGGTGCGTGAACGCTCCATCCAGCTTTCGATAAGTGATCGGATAATTTCTCTGAATCAGAAGGAGATATCGCTAGCGTAATCAGACCAGTCTCTTGTCCTGGACTATGTTCAATCGATAGATCTTCGATATTCACGTTGGCACGAGCGCATTCATTGAAGATTGCAGCTAGTTGTCCAGGTTTATCGTCAATGACAATAGGAAGATGGGCGTACTCGCGAACTTTTCCACCATGTTTGCCTGGAATCGCAGCGCGACCACGTTGACCATCAGCGATCACCTTTTCGACCGCCGATTCATCTCCGATTACTTCGATGAATTCACCGAGTTCCTTGGAGAAATTCTTTAAGAGAGGCTTAATTGACTCGCTATTTGCTGCGATGATCTCTCGCCAGAGTTTCGGGTCTGATCCTGCAATTCTTGTTGTATCCCGAAGCCCGGAACCAGCCAAGGTAAGCCAACTCTCTGGATTGCCCGATAACTGCTTAGCCAGAATAGATGCGATCACCTGAGGAAGATGAGAGATCAATGCGACCGCCTGGTCATGCTCGGTTACCGGAAGATCAACGAGATCTGCCCCAAGTGCGGCAATTAACTCCTTAGCCTTTTCGAGAACATCATCGTCGACCCCAGCAGAATCGATAATCCATGCCCGACCTTGGAAGAGATCTGAACGAGCAGACTCTGCTCCCCCAACTTCACGGCCTGCCATTGGATGGGTCGGAAGGAAACGTTCCTTTAGAAGCCTGGAACTCGATACCTCAACCTTAACTTTAGTCTTAACAGAGGCAACATCTATAAATGCTCCCTTAAAGTCGCGCTCTTCAAGGGCTGAAATAACGGAAGAGATAGCTGAAATTGGGACAGCGGCGATAACGAGCTCTGGATTGAAGGAATCGCTAGGCGTCGTTCCTACAAGCTTCTGCGCAAGAGTCTCCGCTCGCTTATCAGAGTCAATCATGCGAACTTCGACCCCTAATTGGGCTAGTGCAAGGGCGATTGATGTGCCAATTAGGCCAGATCCGTAGATTTCGACCCGATTAAAGGTTGGTTTCGCGCTCATTTTCGCCGCTCCTACTGAGCAATATCTCGGCGTAGAGCCTTGGCGCCATGAAGGTAGATATGCGAAATCTCCTTCGCGCTCTTTGATGTCTCCACGTGAGCCATTATTCGAATAGTGCGCTCAAGGGCGCCTGGGACATCGATCTCGACAGCGCAGATAAGGGGTACTGATTCAAACCCAACCTCACGAGCAAAGGCGGCAGGGAAAGCTGTATTGAGATCAGGGCTAGCTGTAAAGAGGACAGAAATAACTTCCTCCGGGGTGAGAGCGTTGGATTTGAGTATCTCGGTCAGGAGCTCTTTAACCCCTGCGGCTATAGCCTCAGGTGAATTCTCGGCGACTTGGGTCGCACCTCGTATCGCTCGTACTGACATTAGAGAAGCATACAACCCTGCCCTCAGTTCAGGCGGAATGGTTACATCGTTTTGCCGATATATCTACTAAACGCTTAATACAAGATCCAAGAGGTCGCACTTCTCACTCCTGGATAGACAGCTGTAACTCTCGAATATTGAATGTCGATATATAGATACTTAGTACGCTAAATCGAGCCTGAAAATATCGATAAAACGCTATTGGACCAGCGCCGAATTTCAACTATTTATATATAGATAAAACAACATATCTCTACAGAATAGATTTATTGCTTAATGTCTAAAGCTGTTTGCAGGCTAATCAATTCACCACTATTGAGATCTCGCCATCTTCCCTCGAGGGTCTCCCCGAGCGAGATCGGTCCGAACTTGGTTCTGATCAGCCTCAAGACCTCGACATCAACCGCCTCCATAAGACGACGAATGATGTGATAGCGACCTTCGTGGATCGTGACCTCAATCCATTGGGGCGATAGGTGTTTGAAGTTCAGTACTCGACCCATACCGTCCTCGAGCTCGACCCCCTTCAGAAGGGTCTTTTCGACACCCACTGGGAGCTTTCCATCGAATTCGATAATGTAGGTCTTCTCTAGCCCGTAGGAAGGATGGGTTGCGCGGAAGGTCAAATCTCCATCATTTGTGAGAAGAATCAGACCTTCAGAATCCTTATCTAGCCGTCCTACGTGGAATAACCGCTCAGTTCGCAAGTCAATAAAGTCAGCTAAGGATGGGCGTCCTTCTGGGTCGAACATCGTAGACAGAACTCCACGAGGCTTATGAAGTGCGAGATAAGTCTTAGACAGAGAACGTTTAATTGTCTCACCATCAACGGCTACTTTGACTTTGTCAGGGTCGAACTTGGCTCCGAGCTCTCGTATCTGGTGTCCATCAACGGTTACTCGACCATCCATGATGAGCTCATCGGCTCCACGGCGGCTAGTGATTCCGGCATCGGCAATAATCTTGTTCAGGCGCATCTCGGCCATGTGGCTATCCATTCTCGACAGTCAGCTGCGCCCAAAGATGAGGGCGCCGGTGGTGAGGAGAGTCTAAGGCGTTACTTAGTCAGTAAGCGAATCGAGGATCTCGTCGAGACCATCGAGGTCAGGCAGATGAGGCGCCAGAGGCGGTAGATCGGTGAGGGCATTGAGGCCAAGGCGCTCAAGGAAGTAGCTGGTGGTCTTGTAGAGGATCGCTCCGGTCTCGTTCTCAATTCCATATTCGTCGACTAGTCCACGGGTAATGAGGGTCTTCATAACCGCCTCAACGTTGACCCCTCGAATGGCAGAGACGCGAGCTCGTGAGACAGGCTGGCGGTAAGCGATAACGGCTAAAGTCTCAAGGGCGGCCTGAGTAAGGCGGTTCTGCTGACCATCAAGAACGAACTTCTCCACGACGGGCGAACAATCTGGATGGCTATAAAAGCGCCATCCCCCATTGATAGCTCGCAAGGTAAAGCCACGGTCCTCGTAAGTTGGAACGAGCGCCTCAAGAGCGTCTACGACCTGATCGACAGTGACCTCTAGGACTGATGCGAGAGTCAGCTCAGTCACCGGCTCGTCAACAACCATGAGGATCGCTTCAATAGAGCGGGCGAGGGCTGCTGGATCGAATACATGGGAGAGCTGATCTGAAGATTCGACCTCTTCGATTGGGCTCTCAACCTCGGGATTAGACATTATCGACCTCTTCTGTCTCATTTTCTAGGGATACGGGGATATCAAATTCATCAGTAACCAGAATTTCGCCCTCATCTGAGCCTACCCAGCTGATCTGGAGCTCGCCAAGGGCCATTACCTGCTCAAAGCGGAGGGCCCCTTGGCGGTAGAGATCAAGGAGGGCTAAGAATCGGGCGACCACAACAAGGGTTGAATCTGCCCCTTGGATGAGGTTTCTGAACGAGAGAACCTTCGACTTGCGAAGAGCCTCGACCACGAGCTTTGACTCCTCTGTCACGCTCACCAGAGCGCTGTGAAGGTGTTCTACAGCCACGACTGGGGCTGACTTTGGGGTTAGAACACGCTCGGCGATAGCGGCAAAGCGAGCAGCTCCTACCCCAATCAGCACCTCGGGCAAGAGCGAGGCTAGAGCTGGGTCGAGTGCGACTACGCGAGGGAATGACTTATCGGCAGCCAGGATTCGATCTTGGAAGTCGGCGGCGATCTCTTTAAAGGCACGGTATTGGAGCAGGCGGGCGAAGAGGATATCTCGCGCCTCAAGGATTGCGAGGTCTTCCTCATCCTCAATCTCGCCGCTAGGAAGTAGGCGGGCTGCCTTTAGATCGAGCAAGGTGGCTGCGATAACTAAGAACTCTGTCGCCTGGTCGAGCATCCAGCCTTCGCCGGACTCTTCAAGCCTGCGGATAAAGGAGATGAACTCATCTGTGACCAGGCTGAGTGAGACCTCGGTGATATCGAGCTTATGGCGCGAAATCAGCTGCAGGAGCAGGTCAAATGGGCCATCAAAGTTGGTGAGGTGGACGTTAAATCCCTTATCGGGTGCGCTCTCAGTCGCTGACTCTGGCGCCGATTCAACTAGATTTTCCACGAGCGAACAGTAACTCGTTACTTGCAGAACGCTGCGCATTACGCGTAGAGTCGGTTAAATAGGAAAAGAGGTTTCTCGCTTGAACGCTAAATCGACATTTGACGATGATGTGGCTACAACAGCCAATCTCCTCGGCATCGAACCTCAGAACTTCCCCATTCCTGCCCAGATAGCAGAGCATGGCGAAGCTAAGATCATTTCAATTTTTAACCAGAAGGGCGGCGTAGGTAAAACTACGTCGACTATCAACCTTGGAGCAGCGCTCGCAGAACTCGGACGCCGCGTTCTGCTGGTCGACTTCGACCCACAAGGTGGTCTATCTCTTGGTCTCGGAGTCAATGCTCATAGCTTGCCTCTTGAGAACACCGTCTACTACGCGCTGATGACGCCGGATGCGAATATCGATGAGATTGTTTTGAAGTCATCTGTAGCGAATCTAGATTTCTTACCTGCAAACCGCGATCTCGGAACAGCGGAAACAACGCTAGGTGCAGAAATTGGCGGACAGCAATATCTAAAGAGAGCACTTGGAAGACTCCGTTCAGAGTACGACGTGATCTTGATTGATTGCCAACCAACAATGGGTCAACTAACTATCAATGCTCTTGTCGCATCTGATGAAGTAATCGTTCCATTGCAATGCGAATACTTCGCTCTACACGGATTCATTGAGCTTAAGGGCAATATCGACAAGGTCCGCAGCTTCCTTAACCCAGATTTAAAGTTGATTGGCATCTTGGCAACTATGTATGACCGAAAGACTCTACATAATCGCGAAGTACTAACTGCAATTCTCGAGAAGTATCCAGAAGATGTATTTGAAACAATCATTGCGAAGACAATTCGCTTCTCTGAAACAACTGTTGCAGGCGAACCAATCACTGCTTATGCATCATCTTCAGGTGGAGCACAGTCATATCGACGACTTGCACGAGAACTAATTGCACGAGGAGGAGCACGATGAGTAAGAGAGCTAGCCTGCCAGGAGCAGATGAACTTTTCCGCGCTAATACACCAGCGCTCAGCGCGGTACGTGAAGCAACTCAGGCTCCTGCACAGACAGCGCCAACACCTGCACCAGCTATTGGTACTTCTGCACCAAAGAGCAAGAAGGGTGTTCGAACAATTTCTCGTCGTCGAGTAACAGCGGCTGAAAAATCACCTTCTGGTCGCGAGCTACACGAAGAGAAAATCACCGTTTACCTATCAACTGATGAACTATTTGATCTCGATCAGGCACGTCTGATGCTTCGCGGTGATCTTGGTTTAGCAGTAGATCGCGGTCGCATTGTTCGTGAATCAATTGCAGTGATCATTGCTGACCTTGAAGCAAAGGGCGATCAAAGCATTCTTGCTCGCCGTCTTCGCGGCATCTAACAAATAGATAATTACATAGCCCTAGTTACTTAGCCCTGGGGTGCGCTGAACTGTAGCTCTCGCGGACTTTATCTATTGTTATGAGCGTGTAAATCTGAGTTGTCGTAACCGAGCTGTGCCCAAGTAACTCTTGTACAACTCGGATATCTGCTCCCCCATCCAAAAGATGGGTCGCATAAGAGTGTCGAAATACGTGCGGTGAGACCCGACCAGATAAACCTGTTGCATCTGCTGCATCGAGAACTATCTGCCATGCAGATTGCCTAGATAGCCTACCGCCACGAGAGTTGAGAAAGAGCGCTGTAGTCCCCTTGCTGTTCTTTTCGGCAAGTGCCGGCCTAGTTCGAACTAGATAATCGTCAAGCGCCGAGATCGCATACTTTCCTAGCGGAACAAACCTCTCCTTTGAACCTTTTCCCTTTACCTTTAGCACTGAGACTTCGTCATCGTCTAACTTAGAGACTGAAATGTCAGTTGTATTGATTCCAATGATCTCGCTGACGCGTCCTCCAGTTGAATAGAGAAGTTCCAGGATTGCGTAATCTCTTGAAGAGATTGGATCGCCCTCGCGCTTAGCGCTCTCAATTAACTTCGTTACTTCATCAATACTCAGAGCCTTAGGTAACTTTCTTTGAAGTTTATGGGTAATGGATTCCAGCATCGGATTTTCAATTGAACTCTCGATGCTCATATATTTGTAGAATCCCTTGAGCGAGGAGATTGCGCGATTAATACTTGAGAGAGTCAGCTTTGCGGTCTTCAAAGAGACCTCGAATTTAACGATATCGTCAGGTTTTAAATCGTCAAAGTTGAGCCGGTTCGCCTGTAGGTACTCCCCGAACTTACTTAAATCTCTCTGGTAGGACTGCAGGGTATTTTCCGCTAAACCACGTTCAATACGTAGGTGGTTTAGGTAATTACTCTTAGCAGTTTCGAAGTTCACCTAACAACTACTTGATCTATTTCTTGGAATCGATTGCTGCGGCGATGAGACCTACAAAGAGAGGATGAGGCCTTGTTGGACGCGACCGTAGCTCTGGGTGAGCCTGTGTTCCCACATAATATGGATGTACTTCACGAGGAAGTTCTACAAACTCTACGAGGTCGCGATCTTTAAATATGCCAGAGAAATTAAGTCCAGCAGCCGAAATCTGATCACGATACTTATTGTTAACTTCATAGCGATGGCGGTGGCGCTCTGAAATCTCAGTTGCCCCATAAACGCCCGCAACAATTGAACCTGGAGTGAGAGACGCTTTATAGAGACCGAGTCTCATAGAGCCACCCATATCACCTTGACCAGCAACGATATCTTTCTGGTCATCCATAGTTGCAATGACATGTGTTCCACTATCTGGCTTAAATTCGGCTGAGTTCGCATCCTTTATTCCAGCAAGATTTCGTGCCGCTTCAATAACCATGCACTGCAAACCTAAACAAAGACCCAAGGTAGGGATTTTGTTCTCGCGAGCAAATTTAAGTGCGCCTAACTTTCCTTCAATTCCGCGAATTCCAAAGCCACCTGGCACGCAGATTGCATCTACATGACCAAGTGCTTCCTTTGCGCCTTCTGGAGTCTCGCAGTTATCGCTCGGTACCCAAATCAATTCGACCTTTGCATCGTTTGCAAACCCGCCGGCACGTAGAGCTTCAGAGACAGATAGGTATGCATCCGGTAGATCGATGTACTTTCCAACAAGAGCAACCTTTACATGATGCTTCGGTGAGTGAACTTTCTTAAGTAAGTCATCCCACTCGCCCCACTCGACTTCGTGCCCGCCAAGTGAAAGGCGACGAACGATATATGAATCTAAACCTTCACTGAAAAGTACCTTTGGAATGTCGTAGATTGAAGGAGCATCCACTGCAGCAACTACTGCTTCAACATCGACGTCGCACATCAAAGAGATCTTCTTCTTGATTCCATCTGGGATAGGGCGATCGCAACGCAGTACAACTGCATCCGGTGCAATACCAATGCTGCGAAGGGCTGCAATACTGTGCTGAGTTGGCTTGGTCTTTAACTCACCTGATGGTCCGATATATGGAACCAAGGAAATATGGAGATAAAAGACATTGTCGCGGCCCACTTCTTGACGAAGTTGACGAGCTGCTTCCAGGAATGGCTGTGATTCGATATCGCCAACTGTTCCACCGATCTCAGTGATAACTACATCAACCTGATCAGAATCATTTGCGAGCATGCGCTCCTTGATCTCATTGGTGATGTGCGGAATAACCTGAACAGTCTCACCGAGGTACTCCCCGCGACGTTCACGGGCGATAACACGGGAATAAACCTGACCTGTAGTTACATTTGCAGAGCCTTCAAGGTTGCGGTCGAGGAATCTCTCGTAATGTCCGATATCAAGATCTGTCTCAGCGCCATCATCGGTGACAAATACTTCGCCATGCTGGAATGGATTCATCGTGCCAGGGTCGACGTTGAGATATGGGTCGAGCTTCTGCATCGTGACGCGGATGCCACGGGCTACGAGAAGTCTTCCGAGAGATGAGGCTGTGAGCCCCTTACCTAAACTTGAGGCGACTCCGCCTGTTACGAAAATATGCTTGGTCACATGCGGCTGGCTCATGGAAGACGAACCTATCACCGAAGAGGGCTCTAACCGCGCAGGGCCAGGAGTTCTGCCGCGTGTTCTCGGGCACTAGCCGACTCTTCGAGCCCAGCAAGCATTCGAGCGATCTCTTCGATTCGCTCAGAGCTCTCAAGTTTGGAGACACCGGAAGCAACGACCGAGCCATCACTGCTCTTCTTAACTACGAAGTGGGTATCTGCCCAGGCGGCAACTTGAGGCAAATGCGTGACGACAATGACTTGAGAATTCTTTGATAGTTCGTGCAGTCGTTTACCAACTTCAATCGCTGCCTTTCCGCCAACTCCTGCATCAACTTCATCAAAGATATATGTTCCAACTGGATGAGTCTTAGCAATGACAACTTCAAGAGCCAACATGATGCGTGACATTTCTCCGCCCGATGCACCTTTACCAAGTGCAATCTTCGGTCCATCGCTATGCGCCTGAATCATCATTATTACTTCATCGCAACCTAGTTGAGTGAAGTCACTTTCTTTCAGTGTGCCCGCGTAATCGGCGCTCTTCACATCTGCGTAGAAAGTTGTGTGCGGCATTGATAGCGCCTTGATCTCGGCGGTGACAGCAGTCGAGAGTTTCTTCGCTGCGCTCTCACGCTCTTTCGTAAGGCTCTGCGCACTCTTAAGAAGTTCCTTTTTAATCGCAGCTAACTCTTTCTCAAGCTCTGCAATTCGATCGTCTCCGCCCTCTAAATCCGCAATCGATTCCTTGCCGGATTTCGCCTTTGCAGCAAGCGACACCAAAGCTTCATCACCAACTTCGGTGGAAGACCATCTCTTGATAAACGAATGTAGATCGGCTTTTCGAGATTGAAGTGCATCGAGTCGAACAGGATCCGCCTCGAGTGATGATAAGTAACTCGCAAGATCCGTTGAAGCATCATCGAGAATAAAGACAGCTTCAGAAACTCGATCAGAGATTTCTTCAAGACGAGAATCTTTCCCTTTGGCAGCATCGAGCGCCCTTCGCGCTGCATGAAGAAGTGTCAGCGCACCCTCTTCCTCGCCATTGAGCGCAGAAGTCGCTGCAGAACTCGCGATTCTCAAATCTTCAACACTTGAAAGACGATTAATCTCATCATCGGTCGCGCTGCATTCACCGCGAACTGCCTTCAGCGAAGTCCAGGCGCTGAGGAACTCCTTGAGTTCAGCTATCTCTCCATCACGCTTATTTGCAGATGCCTTCATTGAGGAAATCCGAGATTTGAGTTCTAAGTAGCTCTCGTAATTTATGCGATAGGCATCAAGAGAACTGAGTAGCGCATCTCCCCCAAATCGATCAAGGAGTTCACGCTGTCTGGCGGGTTTCACAATCTGATGATTAGCAGCCTGCCCATGAATTTCAATAAGTGAATCCGCGAGAGTAGAAAGTGTTGCTGCAGGAACAGTTGTTCCGCCACAGATGGCTTTACTCTTTCCATCACCATTGACTGTTCGGGTGATAATCAACGAGCTTTCCTCGATTACGGCCCCAACTTCTTCAAGTTCGTTATGGAGCGACCTTGGAATTGAGAAGGTGGCACTTGCAACGAGGCGATCCGAGCCATGTCTAACGAGAGCGCTATCGCTCTTTCCACCAAGAACCAGTGAGAGCGCAGTGAGGATCATTGTCTTTCCAGCACCGGTTTCACCTGTCAATACATTGAGACCACGACCAAGTTCTAGCTCTGATTGATCAATGATTCCGAGATTTCGAATGGAGATCTCTTCTAGATAAGAACGTTCACTCACCGCGCCATCCCTCTACGGGAAGCTTGAACTTTGCAACGAGACGATCTGTAAATAGAGTTGACGAAACGTGAGATAACTTAATTGTTTGCGCATCGCGTGTGATGATCACACGATCACCTGATTGAAGAGGGATCTTACGAAGCGCATCTGCCGATAGCAGCGCTTCTGAAGATTCAACTGTCACGATAATTTCTGACTTTGGTGAGACGACCATCGGTCTAGAGAAGAGCGCGTGTGCTGAAATAGGAAGCAAAACAAGAGCCTCGATTTCAGGCCACAGTACGGGGCCGCCAGCGCTAAATGCATAAGCGGTTGAACCAGTTGGGGTAGAGCAGATAACTCCATCGCAACCCCAATGCGAAAGCGGGCGTCGATCAATCTCCACAAAGAGTTCAACCATTGTCGTACCGTCTCGTTCAACAGTCACTTCATTTAGAGCCCAACCGCTAGAAATCTCTTTGCCGTTTCGCTCAACAGAGAATTTCAGAACCATTCGGTTCTCGCTGACATAGCTCTTATTGATTATGGCATCGGCGATAGCTTGAATACTTGGTCGATCAACTTCAGCTAAGAATCCAACCTGTCCTAGATTGATTCCAAGCAGTGGGATATTTCTTGAGATTGTTACTTCTGCAGCGCGGAGGATTGTTCCATCCCCACCTAACACAACTGCGACTTCGATTTCAGGAAGTTGTGCTGCGTCTACTTTCTTAATTCCATCAATCGAAACATCTGAAACTGTATAGAGGCTAAATCCCGCCGAAGTAAGAAGCGGGGTTAATTCGCCTGCAGCCTTAATCGCTTCTGGCCGTGAGGGATTTATGAGAAATGCGAGGCTCCGAGTACTCACTATGCAGGTCCCATCTCAATCGCTAAATCGAGTGCAGCTTCATCAATTGCAGGAGCTCCTCGACGAAGCCATAAGAAGTACTCGACATTTCCAGCAGGACCCGGAAGTGGACTTGCAGCAATACCCATAGTTCCAAGACCGACATCGTAAGCAGACTCAGCAACATCGAGAACCGCTGATCTGCGAAGTGCAGGATCACGAACAACTCCCCCGGCACCGAGCTTCTCGCGACCTACTTCAAATTGCGGTTTGACCATAAGGACAAAGTCAGCACTCGGCTTTGAGACAGCCGCGAGTGCAGGTAACACAAGTGAGAGGGAGATAAATGAGAGATCTGCAACGACGAGATCAATATCTTCGCCAACTTGATCGCCAGTTAAATGACGAATATTTGTGCGATCGAGAATCTTTACGCGTTCATCCTGGCGAAGCTCCCAGGCGAGTTGGCCATAACCGACATCAACTGCAACGACGAGTTGTGCTCCGCGACGTAAGAGAACATCGGTAAAACCACCAGTGGACGCACCTGCATCCAGACATTTCTTTCCTTCAACTACGACGCCACTAAATGCATCAAGGGCGCCTGCTAATTTATGACCACCGCGAGATACGAAATCATCGCGATCACCTTGTAGGACAATCGAAGTCTCTGCATCAACTTGCGAGGCAGGTTTTGTTGCAGGTATTCCATTAACAAGAACTGAACGCGACTCAATGAGATCGGCTGCATGCTCACGCGAACGCGCGAGTTCACGGCGAACGAGTTCAGCATCTAGTCGAGTCTTCATAATTGCTCTTTAGAGGTTATCTATCTCTTTAAGCGAGGTCTGTAATTTTTGGTGCAGTGCTTCAAATCGAGCTGAGTGCTCAGAGAGATCACTGGCATCAATATCCTCAAGTTCTGTGCGAACCTCTTGAACGAGATTGAACTCTGTCTCGTTATTTACATCTTCCATTACTTCGCCCCTGATCTCTTTACAGTTTTTTTAACGGCAGCTTTCTTCGCGGTAGTTTTCTTAGCAGAAGCCTTCTTCATAGATGTTTTTTTGGGAGACTTCTTAAGTGCCGCAACTTCTGCTGCAAGTGCATCGAATTCGTCGCGCTTGATAAAGCCCATCTTAAGAACAACGCTCTCAACTTCCTCGTGAATCTTTGACTTTACCGATTCTGCACTCTCCTTAGCCCAATCGTTTAGGGCGGCACCGATCTCCGCGGGAGTACGTTCTCCATCGGAGAGCTTCTGAACATAGCCCTTGAGGGTTGAAAAGATCTCTGACGGTTGTGGTTTAGCCATGGCCTTAGAGTATCGACTAGGCGAGAGTTACGGCTTCTAGATGCGGGAGATCTCAGCCGCCTCTACCTGCCAACGGCTAGCAAGACCACTGGGTGCCTGCCAGAAGCGTCGATGGATGGAACCTGAGATCTCTATCCATTCATCGCTCTTTAGTGTCAGGGCAATCTTCCTGCTCTTGGCGCTCCAGGCACCAATATCGAGGGTATCTACACCTTCTCGCTCACTTCTAGTCACAATGAGTCGAAATTCAACGACCTTATCTCCGCTTGGAAGTTCCTTGGTAGTTGCGGGCGCTGAAACTCTGCCCCTGATGAGCAAATCATTGAGTGAGTAATCTGCAACTTCTTCTTCAACCTTCTTCTTTGTAGCAGCCATCTTCGACCCCTTTAGATAGTTATGAAGGGGCGATGATTAAGTAAGAAGCTGACTCCGAGAATCAAATCTATTTGAATCTGTGGATTAGAGCTTCTCTGCGCGCTCCTGTGCATCGGTCGCATCATCTACATCAAGTTCTGCACATTTTGTAAACCACTCACGCGCTTCATCCTTACGATTAGCTGCATCCAGTGCATCGGCATATGCATAACGAAGACGTAGAGCCCATTCATCGGTCTCGTTCTTCAACTCTTTACATTGCAAAGTGACAACTGCGGCATCAAATTCTTTAAGATCGCGTCGAGCTCCGGATGCAACGATGCGCATCTCAATCTCTTCGGCCTTCTCAAGACGCTTGACCTCTGCAGAACCAGCCAAATTCAAGGCTTTTAGAGGGTTTCCGAGACCTCGTTCGCAATCGGCCATAACCGGCCACATTGAGACATCACCTGAAATTCTATTTGCTGCGCGTAACTCTTTAAGTGCAATCTCGTAATGCCCTGCACGATATGCGGCATAACCAGCAGTTTCGCGAACAACTGCAAGTCGACCAGCGTGATGCGCTGCAGCCACTGCATGCTTATGAGCGAGTTCTGGATCAACATCCATATATAGATTTACGCAGACCATATGGCGTGCAACAACTTTTGCATTCTCAGCAGACAAACTTAGTAGCTCTGCACGCACACTCTTCTCGAGCTCTTCTCCCGTAACATCCTCAGGGATATCAGGTTCAAAGATTCGTGGACGAATTCGCGACTGATCACGTTCTTGCGGAGCGGGACGAAACCCGCGTGGATCAGTGACTTCACGACCTTGAGATACTTGACGGGTTGCACCAGAGCGATCAGATCTTCCGCCGCGAGCCGGACGTTCATCCCTGGAAGATGAAGCTGGTCGACCGCTAGATGGACGTGATGAAGATGGTCGACCAGATGAGGGACGACCCGATGATGATGGTCGTGAACTACGTGGACGCTCTTCCATTTTCATACTCCGATTTCTTTCAATTATTTTAACTTCTTTTTTCACTAGAGGAATAAAAAAGGGGCGCTTACGAATAAGCGCCCCTTTTTATAAAAGAAGTCCGGCAACGTTCTACTCTCCCACAAGGTCACCCGTGCAGTACCATCGACGCTGTGAGGCTTAACTTCCGGGTTCGGA
>JACCDX011076216.1_pt1 | contig 16410 bp, 10 predicted proteins | sample 7449681 | NCBI WGS metagenome assembly JACCDX01 (sample SAMN15323450, study PRJNA562643) | freshwater metagenome | isolation source: river surface water | place: USA:Blue River Watershed | collected 2017-08-18 | reverse complement strand
GCCTCTCGCGCCCTATCTGCCTCGGGTAGGGTCAGCACTGCGTGCTGACCTAGGCGGATAGCGGTTAGCGTTTGGCGGATAGATAATCCAGAGATGGCTCTGGCCGCCTGCCAATATCCCGGTCCCCGGTTCCCCTTTTCACTCTGTCGCGGGTAGGGACGCGACTGCGTCGCGTCCGTTCGCCGAGAGACGTCCGAAGCTGGGCAATGCTAGGTCGGGACGCAGTCCCGACCCTACCGCATACAACCGAAAAGGGGAACCGGGGAACGGAAAGTTAGCCCCGCCGGACCGCGGTGACACTTCCCCCAACCCCCAACCCACAACCCTCAACCCGCAACCCTCGACCCGCAACCCCCGACCCTCGACGCGTCCTTCTTTGCACCATTGCACTTTCCTGCCTTTCCCCTACCTACTTCCCCACCCCATGAAGACCCCTGCATCCCTCCTGCTGCTGGCCTGCTGCAGCCTGCTATGCGCGGCTGAACCAGCCGCCCCCAAGGCCAAGCCCGCCGAGCCCACGGCCTACCTCACCGTCGAGGCGGCCGGCCCCGACTTCCTGCTGCAGGGTGAATACGCGGTCAAAGGGCTCGGAGCCAACGTCATCGCGCTGGGCTCGGATAAATTCCGCTTGGTGATCTTCCAAGGCGGCTTGCCCGGCGCCGGCTGGGATGGCTCCGCGAAGATCGAAATGGAAGGCACCAAGCAAGGCGGCCAAGTGTCCTTCACGTCCAAAAACGGTGACGCGAGCGCGTCGGTCACGATCGTCATCGCGGGCGTGGCCAACGGCATCCTGACCTTGACCCTCCCGGGCAACCAACCCATCACGCTGCCTCGTCTGATCCGCCGCAGCCCGACCGAAGGGCTCGCCGCTCCCGCCGGCGCGAAGGTGCTCTTCGACGGCAAGAACGCCGATGCCTGGAAAAACGGCAAGGTCGACGAGCGGGGCTTCCTCCGCTGCGGAACGACGTCCAAGGAGTCGTTCAAGGACTACACGCTCCACCTTGAGTTCCTGCTGCCGTTCAAACCCGCCGCCCGCGGTCAAGGCCGCGCCAACAGCGGCGTCTACCACCAAGACCGCTATGAGGTCCAGGTCCTCGATAGCTTCGGCCTCAAGGGCGAGAACAACGAATGCGGCGGCATCTACACGATCTCCGCCCCCAAGGTGAACATGTGCTTCCCGCCGCTCCAATGGCAGACCTACGACGTCGACTTCACCGCCGCGAAGTTCGACGCGCAAGGGCAACGCACCGCCCCCGCCCGCATCACGGTCCGTCACAATGGCGTGCTCATCCAGGACAACGTCGAGCTGCCGCGCACGACCGCCAGCAGTGGCCTCAAGACCATCACCGACACCCCCGGCCCCTTCCAACTGCAGGAACACGGCAACCCCGTCTACTACCGCAACATCTGGGTCGTGGAAAAGTGAAGCGCCTGCTGCTGTTGAGTTTCTGCTGGTTCCTCCCGGCGCCCGCCGAAGCGGCGCCTGACCCGCGTCGTCCCAATATCGTCGTCATCCTCGCCGATGACTTGGGCTATGGTGATGTGGGCTGCTACAACCCCGCGTCCAAAATCCCGACGCCCAACCTCGATCGGCTCGCCAAGGCCGGCGCGCGTTTCACCGACGCCCATTCGCCTTCGACGGTCTGCACGCCGTCTCGCTATAGCCTGCTGACCGGCCGCATGTCCTTCCGCACAGGCTATCGTGGCGGGGTCTTCACCGGCGTCGGCGGTCCGAGCTTGATCGAAGCCGACCGCCTGACGTTGCCAGGGATGCTCAAGCAGCAGGGCTACGCGACCGCCGCCGTCGGGAAATGGCACGTGGGTCTGACGTTCCAAACGAAGGACGGCACACCCGTCCATCAGGCGAAGATTCCCGGCGAACGGCTCAGCGCCGCCAACGAACTCGCCCGCATCCGGCTCACCGACTTCAGCCGTCCGATCACCGACGGGCCTGTCCACCGGGGTTTCGACTATTTCTTCGGCACGGCCTGCTGCCCGACCACCGATTGGCTCTACGCCTACATCGAGAATGACCGTATCCCGGTCCCGCCGACCACGTTGCTCGACGCGTCCAAACTCCCGAAGCATCCCTACGCCAACGATTGCCGCCGCGGGCTCGTGGCCCCCGGCTTCGAGCATGCTCAGGTCGACCTGGTCTTCCTGGAGAAAAGCCAAGCCTGGCTGACCGACCACGTGAAGCGCGCGCCCCAGCAGCCGTTCTTCCTCTACCACGCGATGCAAGCCGCCCACTTGCCTTCCTTCGCCGCACCGCGTTTCCAAAGCTCCACGAAAGCCGGGCCGCATGGCGACTTCATCGCCGAACTGGATTTCATCGTGGGCGAATTGCTCGCGACGTTGGACAAGCTCGGGGTCGCCGAAAATACGTTGGTCATCTTCACCAGCGACAACGGCCCCGAAACCACGACGGCCATCCACATGCGCGCGGACCATGGCCACGACCCGGCCCGCCCCTGGCGCGGCCTGAAACGCGACAATTGGGAAGGGGGCCACCGCGTGCCGTTCTTGGTGCGCTGGCCTCTGGCCGTTCAGCCGTCCGTCATCGACCAGACGGTCTGCCTCACCGACCTGCTGGCCACCTGTGCGGCGCTCTCCGATACCGCCCTGCCACGTAATGCCGGCGAAGATAGTTTCAGTTTCCTGTCCGCCTTGACCGGTGTCGCCGACCAACGCCCACCGCGTCCGTTCACGTTGCACCAGACGATCAAGAGCGACTTAGCCATCCGCCGCGGGGAATGGAAATACCTCGACCACCGCGGCTCCGGAGGAAATAACTATGAAAAGGGTGAGCTTGCCGCTTTCGCGCTACCCGACACCGCCCCCACCGCTCCCGGCCAACTTTACAACTTGAAGGCCGACCCCGGCGAACGGACGAACCTCTATTTCGAACGCCCCGAAATCGTCATGGAACTCAAGGGCCTCCTCGACCAAAGCAAAACCGCCGGCCGCAGCGCTCCCTGATCGCCCTACTCACCTTCCCATGCTCCGCTCGTTCACCTGCCTAATCTTCGCCGCCACCGCCGCCCTTGGCGCGGACAGCCTCCGCCAAGCTTCGCCTTGGGCCTCCGGGGTCGGCCTATCCGATCGCATCGCCGACCTGCCCGAAGATTGGCCGCTGCTGACGAAACACTTCGCCTACATCACGCCCGAAAACTGCATGAAGCCCGCGGCGACCCAACCGCGCCCAGGGGTCTGGCGCCTCGAGGGGCCCGATCGTTTCGTCGAGTTCGCCCGCTCCAAGGACCTGCAGGTCGTCGGCCACTGCTTGGTCTGGGCCAAAGACGACCGCACGCCGGCTTGGTTCTTCCAGGATGGCGACAAGCCCGCCTCCAAGGAGGTGCTGCTGGCCCGCATGAAGGAGCACATCGACAAGGTGGTCGGACGGTACCGCGGCCGCATCGCCATGTGGGATGTGGTCAACGAGGCGCTGGCCGACGGCGGCGGCACCCTGCGTGAATCGGGCTGGACGCGCGCGTGCGGGGATGAGTTCATCGCCAAGGCCTTCGAGTACGCGCACGCGGCCGACCCGCAAGCGCTCCTCATCTACAACGACTACAACAACGAGCTCGACGGTAAGCGCGAACAGATGCTGAAGCTGCTCGCGGGTCTCCGCGACCGCGGCGTACCGGTCCACGCCGTCGGCCTGCAAGGCCACTACGAGCTCGACCGCATTCCCTTCGAAGCCCTCGAAAAGACGCTCATCGCCCTGCGTGCGGCCAAACTGAAGGTCGTGGTGTCCGAACTCGACATCGACGTCATCCCCCGCGGGCGCTGGTGGGCCGACAAGGGCGCGCACCAAGCGGAGATGTCCAAGCTCAACCCATACGCCAACGGTTGCCCTCCGGAAATCCTCGCCCGCCAGGCCGAACAATACGCCCAGCTGTTCCGCCTGTTCCGCAAATACCCCGACGTGATCATGCGCGTGTCGTTCTGGAACCTCCACGACGGCCAAAGCTGGCTCAACAAATTCCCCTGGCAGCGCGCCAACCACCCCCTCCTCTTCGACCGCCAAGGCCAACCCAAGCCCGCCTTCACCGCCGTGATGAAGGAGCTCGCCGCTCCAGTATCGAGGTAGGGTCAGCACTGCGTGCTGACCTAGCATGCCTCTCGCGAGCTCCGCTCGCGGGTAGGGACGCGACTGCGTCGCGTCCGTTCGCCGAGTGACGTCCGAATCTGGGCCAGGCTAGGTCGGGACGCCGTCCCGACCCTACCGCATACAACCGAAAGGGGGAACCGGGGAACGGAAAGTTAGCCCCGCCGCCAAGCGGCGACACTTCCCGCAACCCGCACCCCGCAACCCTCAACCCTCGACGCGGCCTTCAGCCGCGCTCACTTCTCCTCGGGATTCTTGAATACGACGTACGACTCCGCCAAGGCGACCAACTGCGCATAGGCATCGCGGTAGACGCGCTCCGCATAATTCCCGCTCATGGGTCCGGCGGCGGTCCCTGTGATGTCGGCCCGGATCGCGGCACTGCCGAACTCGCTCTGCTGCTTGCAGTAATCGAGCCGCGTCTTGGTGAGGGCGATGAACTGGGCGCGGACGTCTTTCGGCAGGTGCTGATAGCCGAGGATCTCCCGCACGGTGCGGTCGATCTCCAGACGCCAGAGGCGCTGGGCTTCTTGGCTCACCGACATCATGTCGAGGGTCGTCGTGGGATCCAACGCCTCCAGGTAACGGTCGATGGGGTGGACGAACTGGCCGTTGGCCTTGACCAGGCCGCGCACCAAGAGCACGTGCTTGGTCTCCGGGTCCACCAACGTCGCCCCCCGGGTTTCGTCATAGCAGAGGGTGAGTTTCTTGCCCTTGGGCCAGGCGTTCACCTGCTCCCACTTCAGCCCGTTGAGATCGACAGACAACCGGCGGCCATCCTGCAGCTTGTACTGGCCGACGTCGCGGTATTCATGCCAGACGACTTGCTCTGAATAGAGGCAGCCCGCCAATGGCTGCTGGAAGCGCTTCGCTCGCAGTTTCTCGAGGTCACCCGTCGAGCCTGCGCCCGCCCCGGCTTCCGTCGCCCACACGACCCCAGGCATATCGCCAGCCTTCTCCGCCGCGGACAACACCGCCACCGCGAGCCAGCCCGACATCCAAAGCGCATTTCGCATCACACCACCACCCTACGCCCACCCCCATCCCCTGCGACAGGAAAAGAGCTGCCCCGGGTAGGGTTGGCACTGTCTCGGGTAGGGTCAGCACTGTCTCGAGGTAGGGTTGGCACTGCGTGCCAACCTAGCATGCCTCTCGCGTCCTATCTGCATCGGGTAGGGTCAGCACTGCGTGCTGACCTATCCGCCTCTACCCGTTAACGACCCCCTATGTCGGGACGCCGTCCCAACCCTACCGCATACAGCCGAAAGTGGGAACCGGTGAACGGAAAGTTAGCCCCGCCGCAAAGCGGCGACACTTCCCCCAACCCCCGACGCCTACTAGCGACTAGCAGGCGTCGTACTCATCCACCCACCCGACAACAAAGCCCGAGGAATACGGGTCACGGGCGAAGTGCAGGCGCAGGACGGTCTGCCCGTCCTCCGAAGGGAGATGCATCTGATGTCCCAAGGGCAGGGTCTGACCGCGGTAGCGGATAGCCATGACCGGCGGATAGGTCTGCAGGAGCTGGTTCACGCGGTCCATCTTCTCGACGGCGTCGACGCCGCCATGGAGCAGCAGCGAAGGGATCTCGGCGAGGAGCTTGAGCTCCGACTTGATCTCCTTCTCGTCGTCCCAGAGGCAGTCCAAGCCGCTCTCAATGGCGGTCGGCAGGACCTGCAAGCGGTCGGTCGACAGCTTATCCGCGATGTCCAGGAGCATGTGCCCCACCGAACGGTCCTCAAACGGCATCAGGCTGCCCTTCCCCATGCAGGGGACCGCTTCGACGTCCAACCCCAAGGCCGCGGTGATCCGGTCGATGATGGCGGCGTCGCCTTGACGGAAGCGGAAGGACAGCCGGACGCCGATGGGGTCAGCGAACTTGCAATGGCTCATGAGGATGTCCCCGTGCTGGTCCATCCCCATGATCCGGAAGAAGGAAGGGTCGACCCCCACGATGAAGCTGTCGCCGAAGGCGGCTTCCCGCTCGATGACGGCTTCGACGATCGCGCGGAAGGTGGCGGGACGCATCGTCGTGCGGAAGCAGACGGTGCGGATGGCGAGGGGAGAGGACTTCTTGGGACTCATGTGGCGGTGCGGGAGGGTGGGTTCGGAAAAATCGACGGATGGCTAGCCGGCGCCGCTTCAGCGAAAGAAGCGGACGCACGGAGACTCGCGCCCGGGTGGGCGTTTGGTTCGAGATCCTGAGGGCTTTAGGCGGCTTTTCGGTCTTGTGACTTACTTGGCTGGGCCTGTGGGCTTGGTTTGCTCAGGACGAAAAACAGCGTGCATATTCTTTTAAAATTGTCGAGTAAAAACGTCCGTGATCAGAAGAAATCGCCGACATTTTCACCGGGTTGTGGATACCGAAATGGCGGCTGCCTTTAGCCTCGGGCTGGGTTCGTAATGCCTCGAGGTTGGATCGGCACTGCCTCGCGTAGGGTTGGCACTGCGTGCCAACCTAGCCGCCTCTCTCGTCCTATCTGCATCGGGTAGGGTCAGCACTGCGTGCTGACCTAGCCACCCTACTCTTAACCACCCCTATGTCGGGACGCAGTCCCGACCCTACCTCAAGCCCCGCCGCAACGCGGCGACACTTCCCGCAACCCTAAACCCGCAACCCTACGCAAGGCCATCGCCTAGGCGATGGCCTTGCGTAGCTCCTCCATCGCCGCGCTGCCGGCGTCGATCGCCATGGGGCTGGCCTCGGTCACGGAGCTGCGATGGGCATAGTCGGCGAAGACCTGCTTCTTGATTTCGACCAGCAACACCAAGGCTTCATCGACGGTGCCCTTCGCGATCAGGCGATGGGCGTTCACCTTGCGGGTCTGGCCCATCCGGCGGACGCGCGCGATGGCCTGACGTTCGGTCGAGGGCTTGAACTGGGGCTCCATCAGGATCACGACCTGGGCGCACTGCAGGTTGATGCCGACACCGCCGGCTTCGATCTGCAGCGCGATGACGGCGAAGCCTTCCTGGGCGGCGAAGCGGTCCAAGACGAGCTGGCGTTCCTCGGCGCTGATTGCGCCATGGATCTGGGCGCAGCCACCTACGCTCGTGCTGACGTCGTCGAGGACCTGCCGGAAGAACGAGAAGACGGCGACCTTCCGTCCGTCTTCCTTATAGCCGTCCAAGAGCTCCTTCAGGCGATCGAACTTGGCCGACTGCAAGTTCCCCGCCCCAACGGTCGCCGCCAAGCGACGGTGCATGAGGTTATCCGGGCTGGCCCGATAGGCCTCGAGGTCCGCCGACTCGAGCGGGATGACTTCGTCGGTCTCCGTGAGGTCCGGGAGCTCGGTGAGGACGTCCGCCTGCGTGCGGCGCAAGTAGACCGGAGCCAACTGGGTGCGGACTTCGGCGGGCACGGGCCGAGCCTGCTTGAGCAGGGCCGAGACTTCGGGGCCGATGTTGGGCTGGACGGTCGTGACGAGGGTATGCAGTTCCTCCAAGCGGTTCTCGAGCGCGGTGCCCGACATGAACACGGTGTAGTCGGCGAGGGCGCAGAGGCGCTTCACCGACTGCGTGCGCTGGGCGGAGGGGTTCTTGACGGAATGGGCTTCGTCCACGGCGAGGAGGTCGACGGCGTCGATGCCTTCGAGCAGGCGCCCCAGGGTCGTATACGTGGTGATGGCCACCCCGCCCTCGCGGCGCCACTGGGCCAATTCGTCATCACGATCGAACCCATGCACGACGATGGGGTTGAGCTGGGTATGCTTACGCACTTCGCGCTCCCAGTTGATGAGCACGCTATTGGGCGCCACCACGAAGAAGCGTTTCTTCCCTTGGGCCGCCAGGTGGCACATCGCCGCCAGAACCTGGATGGTCTTGCCGAGGCCCATGTCATCCCCGAGCAGGACCCGCTTCTGGTGGACGATATATTGGGTCCCGAACTGCTGGTACCGCCGCAGGTTCGCCGTCAGGAGGCTGAGGTCGATGGAGGTCGCTTCGACCGCATCGGCGATCGCCGCAGGCAAGCCACCCCGCATGTCCGGCCCCGCCAAGACGCCCTTCGCCACCACCTTGGGCGGCAGGACGCTTTCCAACAGCGCGATGAATGTCGCCGCATTCCCCGCATAGCGCTTCCAGATCGCCGCCGGTTCAAAGGACAGGCCCTGCGCGTAGTCCGCCAAGCCCTTGGCCTCCGACTCCACCCAGCGCAGGTTCTGCTCAATGGCTTCGGTCGTGTAGGCGAGTTCCTCGCGGGCCGCGCCGGAGAAGAGCTGCTGGCTGACCTTCGTCTTGGCCCGCAGCGCGGCCAACCGCTCGTTGGCATCCTTGAAGCGAATGTCCACCTCCTGCGCGCGGGGTGGAATCTCGCGGACCAAGGCCTCATAACGGGCGAGCGCCAGCAGGAGGCGGTTATCGGCCACGCGACGGTTATCCGGGTCGGGCAACAGGCGCGCGTGGGCACGGGCCGACTCCTGGAATAGACCCAAGGCCTTCATCGCCGACTCGGCCGTGACCTCGCCGATGCCCCGATAGCGCTCCAAGGAGCGGCGCGAATGGCGGCTGAGGTCGGCGACGTGAGTGAACCCGGCGTTCTGCAAGGGCCCGACCGACGCCCCAAAGTCCTTGAGCTCCGTGATGTCCGCCGCGATGAGCTGAGCCTGGATGGACTCCTCGAGGCACGCCTCCGCCGCGGCCACGATCTCGGCGCGCGCGGCAGGCAGGACGCCTGTCAACCGACGCACCTGCGTCCCCGCCCCGAGTGCCGCCCCATGGACGCGGCTGGCCCCGGAGCGGACCCCTAAGGCCAACCCTACCCGCGAGAAATAGCGTGCGATTCCACCGAACATGAAGAGAGCCCCCTACTCTGCCCCACCGCCCGCCCTGAGCCAGACGAAAGCCCCTAACCAGCGCATAATCTTATTATAGTTTTATCAGGTAGGGTGAGCACTGCGTGCTGACCTAGTTGCCTTGGGTAGGGACGCGACTGCGTCGCGTCCGTTCGCCGACCAACATCCGTCCTCATTACCTCTGGTAGGGTTTGCACTGTCTCGAGGTAGGGTTGGCACTGCGTGCCAACCTAGCCGCCTCGCTCGTCCTATCTGTCTCGAGGTAGGGTCAGCACTGCGTGCTGACCTAGCCGCCCGTTCCTTGACCACTCCTAAGTCGTGATATTTTCCTGATCCTACCGCACACAGCCGAAAGGGGAAACGGAGAAACGGAAAGTTATCCCTCCGCAAAGCGGCAACACAACCCCTTGCCAAAAACCGTGCTTCGGCGATACTCCGGCATGGCCATTTTCGAACCCAGAATCCCCCGCGACCTAGCCACCCGCTTGGGCGAAGAGGCGGTCGCCATCTCCACGGCCGGAGCGTACGCCGGGCCCGCCGGCTTGGTGCAGATCGGCCCTGCGGTCGCCCGCGCAATCCAAGCCACGGCGCACTACGCCGCCGACCACGTCCACCCGGTGCCGGTCACCGGGCCACATCAGACGGTCTATGAGGTGACCAATGAAACGACGCTGTCCGCGCACCGTCGTCACCTGGCCAAGGGACACAACGTGGTCTCGCTCAACTTCGCCGCGGCGGTGCAGCCGGGCGGCGGCTTCCTGACCGGCGCCCGCGCCCAGGAGGAATACCTGTGCCGCTCCAGCGCGCTCTACCTGACCATCAAGGACTCGCCCATGTATGCGTATCATCGGCGCGAAGGCCATAACCGCTACAGCGATGCGATGATCTACTCGCCCGCGGTCCCCGTCTTCCGCGATGACGAGCACCGCCTGTTGCCGGAGCCCTACCATGCTTCGTTCATCACCTCCGCCGCGCCGCTCACCAAGTACCTCCACCCCGAAGAGCTGACCCAATTACCGGGCATCCTGCGCTCCCGCATTCTCAAGATCCTCACCGTCGCACAGGCCCATGGCCACGACTCGCTCATCCTCGGGGCTTGGGGTTGCGGGGCCTTCGGCAATGACGGCGCCCAAGTCGCCGCCCTCTTCAAGTGGGCCTTGGAAGAGGACTTCAAAGGCGCCTTCAAGGAAGTCACCTTCGCCATCGTCGACACCTCCCCCGAAAAGAAATTCATCGCCCCCTTCGCCGCCTGCTTCCACCGCCCGACCGAGGTCGACCTCAACCCCCTCTGGGAAATCGTCGAGCAAGCCGTGCATGGACGCGTCAACGATGAGTGGCGCCTCGTCCGGTCGACCAACCCGCAGGTCACGCACTTCCTCCAGATGGGGATGCATGGCACCAATATGAAGTGCCTGTTCATCCCACGCACGGCCGAGAAGCCCGGCATCGGACAGGTCGTGCTCAACCTTGGCCCCGGCGACATGAAACTCCTCCTGCGCTATACCCAGGAGCATCCGGAAGCGTTGCTCAGCAAGCCCCTCACCTTCCCGCTCAACCTCGAGAGCAACGACGACGATCCTACCCGCTGGGAAAAAGGCGGCGCCCTCTTCGCGCACGGCAACCTCGTCACCCCCGCCGGCCCCGAACTCTTCGCCCGCTTTGGCCCCTGGTATGTCGACGCCCTCGAAGGCATCTGGAACTTCATGGCCCAAGCCTCCGCCTGGCACCATCAGCAGAATAACTGAGGTAGGGCTGGCACTGCGTGCTTTCCTATCTGCCTCGGGCAGGGTTGGCGCTGTCTCGAGGTAGGGTTGGCACTGCGTGCCAACCTAGCTGCCTCTCTCGTCCTATCTGTCTCGAGGTAGGGTCAGCACCGCGTGCTGACCTAGCTGCCCCTTCCTTAAGATGCAGCTAGGTCGGGACGCAGTCCCGACCCTACCTGCATACAGCCGAAAGGGAGAATCGGGGAACGGAAAGTTAGCCCCGCCGCCAAGCGGCGACACTTCCCGCAACCCTCAACCCTCGACGCGGTTTTCAGCCGCGCTCACTTTTGCACTGTCTCTTCTGCTGCGCTTTCCCCATACCTCCATCCATGTCCGCTCCCGCCCTTTCCAAGTCCCTCTTCAAGCTCGGGCTGGAATGTCCGTTGCGGATCAAGCATGCGCTGGCCCGGCCGGCCTTGCCGCGGCGGTCGAGCGAGGATGAATACCTGCGCATGCTCGCCGAGGGCGGCTATATGTTCGAGAAGTTGGTCCGCATCTACCATCCCGGCGAAGACCTCTACGTCCCCGGCGAGGCCCCGGCCGCCGCAAGCGCCCGGACGGTTGCCAAGGTAAAGGCCGGCGATGCCACGTTCCATGAAGCGACCTTTGCGCACGGGGGGCTCATGGCCCGCACCGACATGGTGCGCGTGCAGGGTGAGTACCTCGACCTCATCGAGATCAAGTCCGCCTCCGCCGAAGCCCGCTCCGATGGCACGACGGACGCCTCGATCCTCTACCAAGCCGCGTGGGAGCCCTACGTCATCGACTTGGCCTACCAGGTCCACGTCGCCGGACTGACCCTCCAGGCCGCCGGCATCCGCAAGACCCTCCGCGCCTGGTTCTACGTCCCCAACATCGCCGGCGCCGCCGGCCCCGAGGAAGTCCGCGGTCTGTTCTCGCTGACGCCCGGACGCCCTGGGAGCCGTCCAGAGGTCACTTACCGAGGTCAGGCCAAGCCAGGCGACCCGACGACCCTGATCGCCATCCTGGACGCCACGGAGGCGGTCTCGCGCTGCTACCCGCAGGAGGAGGCCATCACCGAAGCCGCCGCCCGCCTTTCCGGACACATCCAGAGCGGCGTCTGGCCGGCCCCCGAGCTCGGGCTGAAGTGCAAGGAGTGCGAGTTCAACGTCCCGGGCCAGACCTCGGGCTATGACGCCTGTTGGGGCAGCCAAGCCCGCGCCGAGCACCACCTCTTCACCCTGAGCCGCCTCGGCAACCTCGAGCGCTCCAAGCCCGGCTTGGTGCAGCGCTACATCGCCAGCTCCGCCCCGCGCGCGCCGCGCGTCACCGACCTCGAAGACGAAGACATCGTCGGGAAAGGCAGCATCGCCGCCGCGTGGAAACGTCAGATCCTCGCCGTCCGCACCGGCCAGCCCTTCCGCTCGGAAGAACTCACCTACAGCCCCGGTGGGCTCATGCATTGCCTGCCTGAGAATTACCCGCTCTTCTTCTTGGACTACGAAGGCACCCGTTGCGCCCTGCCCTCCGCACCGGGTGCGCGTCCGTATGGACAGGTCGCCTTCCAATGGAGCTGCCACGTCATCGACCGACCTGGTGCGGCGTTGCGGCACGCCGAGTGGCTCGACACGGAATCCGAGAACCCCACCGTCGGCTTCCTCACCTCGCTCCGCAAGACCCTCGGCGAGCAAGGCACCATCTACCACTGGGCCCCGTACGAAGTCAGCGTCACGCAGGAGCTCGCCAACGAACTCCGCGGGGAGGCCAAGCATGCGGACCTCGTCGCTTGGGCGGACCGCACCTGGGGCAGCAAGGCGACCGGCAAGGCCGCGCGCCCGCTCGATCTCCTCACCATTTCACGCGAGCACTTCTACGACCCCTGCATGAAGGGCAGCCACTCCATCAAGCAGGTCCTCCCCGCCGTCTGGAAGAGCCCCGACATCCGACTCCTCTTCCCGCAGTACGCCAAGGACCCCTCTGGCCAGCCCACCCAGAGCCCGTACGATGCGCTCCCCGCGCTCACCCTCCAGCAGCGCGATCAAACCGCCCTGCCCCTCCGGGACGCCGAAGCCATGGACATCGTCAAGAACGGCACCGGCGCCATGCGCGCCTACGAGCACATCCGCTATGGCCTCGGCTCCCAAGACCCCGCCCTTCGCGCGGACCTCCGTGGCCAGCTCCTGCGCTACTGCCAACTCGACACCGCCGCCATGGTCATGATCTGGCGGTTCTGGCTTGGCTGAGGCCCTCCGTAATAGGGTCAGACCCCACTAATAGGGTCTGACCCTATTAGTGGGGTCTGACCCCGTTGCGGATAACTCGGGTGAAGTTGCTGACACTGCCTGCGTTTAGTCGCCTAACGACCCATGGCACAGAAACCGTGGTGGTCCTAAGCATCTGGAAGGCTAATTCTACTTTCCAGGGAGAAAGCCCGTGCTCCTTCTCAACCATTTGTAGTGTTCTACCGGCGGCCTGAAGGAGGCGATCGAACGTATCTTCCGTATGACGCTGCTCAAGTAAAGCGACCTGCTCCTCGGTCAGCCCAGAAGATTCAGCCCTGCCCTTAGGGTTTAGTGCCAATTCTCGTGCGTCTAGGATTGATGCGTGATCCCAATCCGAATCGAAGATCTTCGCTTCGGGATCCTCCAAACTAACTTCCTTCAAGTGCACGTTATAGTTTGCCCAACCTGATGGGGAATCAGGGAAGCCAACGAAACGTTCAAGGGCCTCCCCTGGGCGTGCTTCGCCACGACGCTCTGGCTGGCAAAGGCCCCAAACTCCGCTGAGCTCATCTTGAGCTAACTGATCAACCGTCGCCAAACCCTTACGGACACGGTTTAGGTTAATGTAATCGAATAACCGGCCAGCGGCGATGCCTACAGGCATCCGTTTAGCATTATAGCGACCCTGAAACACATGCCCACGCTCGTCGCGAATCCCATTGAATCGCATCGCAAAGCCGGACTGCAAGAGATGCATACCTCTCGACAGATTGGCGCGAGGGGTTCGCAGCATGAGATGATAGTGATTAGGCATGATTGCATAGGTGTACACGTGCCATCCTGCCCGTAGAGTAACTTCATGCACAGAAGTCAGGAAGGACTTGCAGGCACCTGGATCTTCAAAGATCGCCGTGCGGTAGTTGCCACGGGAATAGACATGGAAGATTGCATCCGGGCTCTCATCTCTGGGTTTTCGCGCCATGCGAAGATACTCACCAGCCCAAGCGACACCTCAAACATACCTATTACCTGAACAGTTCGCCCTGTCACGTGACAGGGTCAGACCCCACTAATTGGGTCTGACCCTATTAGTGGGGTCTGACCCCGTTGATTGGGTGGCGCGTTTGACACCCCCCTCCCTCCATCGGGATAAGGGGGCTATGATTACCATCTATCGGCGGGCGGAAGTGATTGCCGTGTGCACTCGGGCGGAGGTGTTGGCGGGCCTGAGATCGGGCCGGTTTGAGCTGACCGACCACTACGACTGCGCGGAGACACCGGAGTGGATTAGCCTGACGCATTTCGAGTCACGTCGTTATGAGATCGCCGCGCCCACCCCTGTAGTGGAGACCGAGACATCGGAACCCCCACACCCCATCTTAGCGCTGCTCACTCTGCCCTTCATGCCCTTCGTGGTGCTCTTCCGCCTGGCGGGATTGGTAGCCGAACACCTCAGCAAAGCCTTGGACTTCACGGTCGTCCTCAGCCTAGCCCTCATTGTCGGACTCGTCATCGCCGCCGCCACTGGCCTCCTGATCTTCTACGCCCCCGCCGCAGCCGCCATCCTCCTCACCCTGTACATGTATAACCGTAAAGACCCTCCGCAATAGGGTCAGACCCCATTAATAGGGTCTGACCCTATTAGTGGGGTCTGACCCCGTCGCGGATAACCGTGCCAACATGTCCCCTCGCGGCTTTCAGCCGCGCACCCTTTCAGCCGCGCGGGCTTACTTGATCGGCGTGAGGACGAATTCCCGGATGCTCAAGCCACGGCTGCCATCGGGTCTGACCAAGCGGAGGCTGTTCTTGCCCGCGGCCAGCGTCACTTCGATCGGCGTCGTCGCCTCCCATTTGCCGACCGTATAAGGCACGGCCATCTCGACCGGCGCGGACTTACCGACGACCACATTGATCTTCGGGTTGTCCTGCACCGTCGCCACGCGCGCGGTCAGGGCATAGTTGCCGCCCCGCGGGACTTCGACTTCCATCGTGATCGTCCCGCCGCCGGAGAAGAGCTGATGGCCGCCGCCAAAGCTACCGAGAACCTGGGCGCCACCGCAAGCGGCCGCAGGAACCGTGAGGGTGCCATCGGCCGCCACGCCGACCTTCTTGTCGGCCGCGGTGACCGTCGCCTTGACCAGCGCGCGGGAGCGGACTTCCGCGGATTCATTCGCTTCACCGAGGTTCTCCCCCAAAGCGGCCAACGGGGTGGCGACCTGACCGGCCACGGCGGCCTTCTTGGCGTACACGGACAATAGATTCCAGAGCCCCGTCTTCCCGGGCTTGAGGCTGACATACTTGGTCTCGCCCAAGGCATCGCCCACCCACTGGGCCCGGAGGGCCTTGATGTGCTGTGCCGGCAATTGCCGGACCTGCGTTTCCAAAAGGAAATCCGCGTCGGATAGTTCCATCACGCCCTTGGCCGAGGCGGCGCCCCAGCCCGCGCCGAGATTGACGACCCACCCGTTCGGGGTCCAGTGGGCCAAGGCACCATGGCCCACCTGCGGACGGGCGACGGTCGGGATGCCGAACGAGCGCAGGATGAAACGGCCGAAGAAGGCCCGGCGTCCGCAGATGCCGCCGTTCTTGATGATGTTTTGGTATTTCTGGAGCGCGGGGAGATCGTCCTTCACGTTCTGCGAGCCATAGCGGACATCGGTGCTGACCGCGCGGGAATAGCGCCAGCCGTAGTCGGGATTGAGCACGTGGTCGGGACGGTAGGTGCGCAGCATCTCGCGGCCCCAAGTGAGCGTGGAGTCGGGCTCATCGCCGTTGACCACGTTCCGGAGTTCCCACACCGAGAGCGTCTTGAACGCCGGGTCGAGCTCGCCGTCGATCTGGGCCTTTTCAAAATGTTGGTAGCGCTTGATCGGGTCGACCGTCGCCGGGGCGTTCGTTACCGCCAGCGGATTGCTTTGCTCGATGGGCACGGCGTGTTCGAGGCTCACCGCCAGGGCAAGCCGCTGGAAAAGGCCGGCGTTGGCCTTCGGGTTGGCCTTCTGGATCGCCGCATAGATTTGGGCCGCCATCCCGTACTGTCCGCCTTCGGCGCCCCCTGCCACCAGCATGGCCTTCATGAGCGCATCGTCGGCCAAAAGCTTCTCCACCACCGCGGCCTGTTCGGGGCCCTGTGCGGCGAACTTAGCCAGCCCCTTGGGCGTCGCATTCACCAGGACGGCGCAACGCACGAGCTTGGCCTCGAGCTGCTCGCTGGAAAGGGCCGGCTCAACCTCCTTCAAGGCCGCGGTCGCGAGGCTCAGCTCGGCCGCTTGGGCTCGACTGAGCGCCTCTTGGGCGGCTTGGTTGGCCGCCTGCAGTTTAGGCTCCTCCTGCTTCGCTGCAGCCAAGGCCGCTTGGCGTTCGGCCAAAGCCTTCAAGCCCTCCTCGCGGTTGGCCTGCCATTTGGCCAACTCTTGGTTGGCCGCTGTACGCTCCACCTCGGTCTTCGCCTTCTTGAGCGCAGCCTCGGCCGCCGCAATCCCCTTGGCCGCGCCACCGAGCCATTTGCCATTGGCATGATCCACGAGGGCCTTGGCGGTCGCCACCTTGCCTAACGCCTC
>JACCDX011463130.1_pt1 | contig 16412 bp, 13 predicted proteins | sample 7449681 | NCBI WGS metagenome assembly JACCDX01 (sample SAMN15323450, study PRJNA562643) | freshwater metagenome | isolation source: river surface water | place: USA:Blue River Watershed | collected 2017-08-18 | reverse complement strand
GGCCGCGGCCGCGGCTGCCGCGGACTGCGGCGGTGGCACCGCGGCCTGGCCATCCAGCACCTCGCGCCAGGCTGCCGCGCTCTGCGGCCGTTGGTGCGGCGCCACACGCAGGGCCCAATCCAGCGCCGCCAGGAACACCGGCGAATAGCCCGGCGTGAAGAGCGGCCGCAGTTCGTCGCTCATCGCCCGCGCGGTGCAGGGCTGCGGCGGGTGGCCGGTCAGCAGTTCGTAGGTGACGGCCGCCAGCGCGTAGAAGTCCGTCCAGGGCCCCTGCCGCAGGCCGGTGGCCTCGGCATATTGCTCGATGGGCGCGAAGCTCGGCTTGAGGATGGCCGTGAACACCTGGTTGCGGTCGCCGATGGCCTGACGGGCCGCGCCGAAATCCAGCAGGATGGGCGGCGCGCCATCGGCCGGCAGGAAGATGTTGTCCGGCGCCACGTCGCGATGCCACACGTTCTGGGCGTGCAGCGCCTCCAGGCCGCCCAGGATGGCATCGAAGATGCGCCGCACCCAGGCTTCGGGCGGCGGCGTGGTCTGGGCGCTGCGCGCGTCGCGCAGGCTCTGGCCCACCAGGCGCGGCATCGCCATGTAGGCGGTGCCGTTGGCTTCCCAGAAGCGGTAGACCTTCAGCAGCGACGGATGGTCGAAGCGGGCCAGCAGGCGCGCCTCGTTGACGAAGCTGCGCCGGCCCACCTCGAAGGTCTCGCGCACGGACTCGGAACGCACGGAGACCTGCGATTGCCCGTCGCGCTGCGCGAACTGGCTGGGCATGTACTCCTTGATCGCGATCTCGCGCTCCAGCGCATGGTCGACGGCCAGATACACGATGCCGAAGCCCCCGACGCCCAACGTGCCAAGGATCTCCAGCTCGCCAAAGCGCGTGCCCTTGGGCAGGGCCATCATGGCGTGTTCAACGTCGTCAGCGGGGGCGGCGGTCATGGCGCGCGAGCGTAACGCAGCCCTGACGGTGTCACAGCCCCAAAACTACGCCTTGAAACCCCTTCAACGTGGCGGATGCACCAACCCGGCCTCCGTGAGGCGCTCCGACCAGTCGCGTCGCTGCGCCGCGTCCTGCGCCCGGGCCTCGGCGGCGGCCTCCGCCTGGCGGGCGGCCAGACCGTCCTCCCGCAGCATCGCGTAGACCTGCGCGAGGCGGGCATGAAGGGCGGCGCGCTCGTCGATATCGCAGCCCGGCTGGTCCTCGGCCAGCACCTCCAGCGCGGCCTGGTCGGCCAGCGCGCGGGACCGCAGGGACTCGCCGGTATTGGCCCAACACCAGGCCAGATCGGCCATCAGGCTGCCTCCGAGCCGCGCCAGGCCCGCGGCCATCGCCGCCGGCAACTGCGCCTCGAGCAGCGCCGCCGCCTCGCCGAAGTCGCCCTGGACCGTCAACAACTGGGCTCGCAACAGCGGCGTTAGATCGGCTCGCGCCGAGCCACCGACGGCGTCATCGAAGCGGCCAACGGACTCCACGCCCAGCAAAACGGCCGGCGCTTCGCCCGGTTCGCCGGCCAGCGCGGCGTGGCGAATTCGCAGCGCGCGCATGAGTGTCTGGTTGTAATGAAGGGCCGCCAGGCCGGCGTCGTCCCCCTCGGAGATGGCGTGTTGGCGAGCCCACGCATACCAGGGCGTCGCGGCGGCCTCCCCGGCGGCCAGGCTCCAGGCGGAGGCCAGCGCCGTGGCGACCCGGTAGCCGGCGGCATGGTCATCGGGCTGCAGCGCCGCCAGCGAGGCCCGCGCATGGCCGATGAGGCGCCCGATATCGCGGCCGACGAAGTCGACCTGCGCCAACCACGCATCCGCCAGCGCCTGCAGCGACGTGAGCCGGCTGCCTGCCGCCATGACGCGCGCGCGCCGCACCCGGTCGCGGGCGTCACCGCCGAAAGCGCCGAAATAAGCCATCAGGCCCTCGGCCAGGTGCAACCAGGCGGCCAGCTCCACACGCGGGTGCACCAGCGCCCGCGCATGCAGCCGGGCCAGCTCGTCCCGCGCCTCGGCCTCGCGCCCATGGCGCATCCACAGGATGGCGCGCTGAACCTGCAGCACCGCCGCCCGTGCGGGCATCGAGGCGACGGCAGCAATCTCCCCGTCCAGCCGCTGGGCCAGCCGACTCCTGAGCTTGACCGGCCCGGCAGCGCTCATTGACGCACCCTTCGGCCTGCGGCCTTGCCTGGCCGACGGATCGCCCAGGCGTTCGCCAGGCACGAGATGCCCTCAGGGCATCTTGTGTCCGGGCTCACTCCCGCCAGGCGGGAGCGAGCTTGCTTGGGGCGGCCCAGCGCGGCGCTCATGCCGTCAGCCGTTGCAGCGCTTCTTCGTACTTCTGCACCGTGCGGGCAATGACCTCGGCCGGCAGCGCCGGCGCGGGCGCCGTCTTGCCCCAGGGCTTGCCATCCACGGTGGCCTGCTCGAGCCAGTCGCGCACGAACTGCTTGTCGTAGCTCGGCGGGTTGCTGCCGGGCGCATAGCTCTCGACCGGCCAGTAGCGCGAGGAGTCTGGCGTCAGCACCTCGTCCATCAGCGTCAACGTGCCGTCGGCGTCCAGGCCGAACTCGAACTTGGTGTCGGCAATGATGATGCCCTTGGTCAGCGCGAAGTCGGCAGCGCGCTGGTAGAGCTGGATGGAGATGTCGCGCACGCGGGCAGCGAGGTCGGCGCCGATGATGGCGGCGGCCTGCTCGAACGAGATGTTCTCGTCGTGGTCACCCATCTCGGCCTTGGTGGCCGGCGTGAAGATGGGCGCGGGCAGCTTGTCGGCATTGCGCAGCCCGGCGGGCAGTGCGACGCCACAGACGCTCTGGTTTTGCCGGTACTCGGCCCAGCCGCTGCCGGCCAGGTAGCCGCGCACCACGGCCTCGATGGGCAGCGGCTTCAGGCGCTTGACCAGCATGGTGCGGTCCTTCAGCGGCGCTGCTTCGGCCGGGGTGACGACGGAGAGCGGGTCTTCGCCAGTCAGGTGGTTGGGGACGATGCCCTGCAGCTTGTCGAACCAGAACAGCGCCATCTTCGTCAGCAGCGCGCCCTTGCCGGGGATGGGCTCGCCCATGATGACGTCGAAGGCCGAGAGCCGGTCGCTCGCCACCATGAGGATGCGGTCGTCGCCGACGGCGTAGTTCTCGCGCACCTTGCCACGGCCGAGCAGCGGCAGGGAAGTGAGGCTGGATTCGTAGAGGGCTTGGGACATGGCGGCGCAGCTCAGGGACAGGGCCGCGATTTTAGGTGCCGCCCGGGCCGCGCTACGGCGCCGTCATGGCAGGTCGACCCGATCGAAGCCGACGTAGCGCGCGATGAAGCGCTGCCGCCCCTCGCGGCCGAAGGCCTCGACGTCCCAGTCGCCCGGCAGCAGGCGCTGCGCGAAGCTGTCGCGAAAGCGGTAGACCTGGGCGGGCAGCATCCCGCCGCCTGACAGCGCGACGAGCACCTCCACGCGCTCGTACTCCTCGCCCTCGAAGGCGTCCAGCCGCGCCCAGGCGGCGGCATCGACATCGCGGTACAGCCGCCCGGCCACCTGGCCCTGGGCCAGGGGCCGCAGCCCCGGATAGTCCTGCCCGCGCACCGGGTGGCGGGCATGCCCGGCCAGCGATGCGGGCTCGCTGGCGAACGCCTGCCCGCACACGCGGGCCATGATGTCCGGCCACATCAGCGAGCCGTAGGTGAAGCAGTGGATGGCATGGGGCTCGATCACGGCAGTCCCTTGATGAAGTTGCGCTTGGCGCGGTATTGCTGGCGCAGGCCGTCGAGCCAGGTCTTGCGGCGCGGTTCGGGCAGGCGCTCGGCGATCTGGTGCACGAGTGCCAGCACGTCGGCATACGGGCTGGTGGCCGAGGGCATGGACGCGTCGAAGCAGCGGCTCAGCAAGGGCACCGCCTCTTCGTGACGCTCACGCGGCAACGCCAACGCCAGGCGCTGCAGCAGCGCCAGGGCTGCCCGGCGCGGCGGTGCAGCGAGTTGCAGCGCGTCCTCAAGGCGCTGCTCCTGCAGCAGCCATGCCAGTCGCTCACTCACGTCAGGGCCTTCCGGGCGGGACGCGCGACCGAACGAGTAAAGCGGTTTCCAGTTGGCCAGGGCTTGGTTCTCGCGCTCCACCAGCACCTGCCACATGCGCTCGCGCAGGGGTTCGGCCGGCTGCCTGGCCGTGCGGGCCGCGGCCAGCACGGCCAGCGCGTTCTCGGCGCTGGGCTGGCGCGCAAAGCGTGCCTCGCGCACGGCCAGCGCCTCGGCATCCCAGCCGTCGCGCTCATAAAGTTCGAGCAACTTGGCCTCGACGCGCCAGTCCTGCGGAAACAGCCGGTGCGCGCGCTGGGCAACGTCCACAGCCTCCCGCACGCGCTGCAGCCGGTCCAGTTCCTCGACCAGGGCGAGGTGATCCTCCCCGGTCTGCAGGCACGTCCGCAGCGCGCGCAGCACCTCCTCCATGTCGCCCATGGCGCGCAGGTGTTCCAGGTAGCGGTGGCGCGCCTGCCACAGGCCACCATCGCTGGCTGACCAGCTGCTGCGCTCAGGCTGGGGTCGGGCAGCCGCTGACTCATAGCGCTCGCGCAGCCGGCTGCCGTAGCGGCGCGCGGCCAGCTCCCCCATGGCCGCCACCGCCTCGGCATGGGGAATGAGGTCCACCAGCGCCATGTCGCGCATCGCGGCATACCGGTCGCCGAAGGCCGCCGGCTGCGGGCCCGCCAGCGCCAGCGCCTGAAGCCACAGCCGCCCCACCTCGGCGCAAACATCGCCCAGCTGGCCACCCGAGTCATCGGCATCTGCCAGTTGCTTCTGCAAGCGCAGATAAGCCTGCTCCGCCAGCTGCAGCGCCTGCGCTGGCGGCTGCGCCTGCAAGGCTCCCTGGAGGACCGGCAACACCTGTGCGGCACTGCGGGCGTAGGCGTTGCTGTCACGCCAGTCGAGAAAGTCCTTGGCCGGCAGCAACTGCGTGATGAGCTTGCCCAGGGCCTTGGCATCCCCCGACGCCTGCGAGGTCGCCTGCCAGGCCAGCAGCGTCCGCCGGATCTCGGGCTCCTCGTCAGCCAGTTGCATCAGGCGCTCGACGAGCGCGGCGCTGGGTTGAGCGAGGAGGAACTCCCGCAAAGCTGCCGTCTTGGCCGCGACGGTCGCTGCGCGCTTGACCGTGGCGGCATGTTGACGGGCAGCCGCAGCGCCCACCTCCACCGCCTCGCCGCTCAGTTCGGCACGCAGCCGCAGGGCGAGCGCTACCTGGTGCTTGCAGAAAAACCCGTCCTCCGCATGGGGACAGGTGCAACTCGACTCCAGAGCCACGCGGCGGCGGCCCGAGAGCATCACGCCCACCTCATAGGGCTCGGTGCCGACGATGGTGGCCAGCATGGCCACCTGGCCCTCGGCCGTGTACTGCAACTCGGGCCGCTGGATGGCGCCGCTGCCCAGGATTTGCCGGCCGCGCTCCATGATGACCGGATAGGTCAGGTCGGCAAGTCGATCATCAGCCAGCGCGGCCAGCCAGGCCTGGCGTTGGGCTGCGGTGGACTCGGTGGCACCGGAGGGTGAGCGGGACACGTCACGCGCGGGGGCAGAAGCCATCGGCAAGAGAGGTCAGGTGTGAAAGGCGGCCCGATTAAAGCAAAAGGGCTGCCCATACCGGGCAGCCCTCTTGTTGTGTGAGCCGACGCTCGGCGCTCAGTTGACGCGCTGCGCCAGCTCGCCACGCGCATAGGCGCCGGCGATGTCGACCAGCGTGCGCGCCTTGATCTTGGCGGCCTGGCCCTCGCAGCCGAACTCCATGTAGCGCTGCTTGGCGACAAGCTTGGCGGCTTCGCGGGCAGGCTTGAGCCACTCGCGGGCGTCGAACTTGTCGGGGTTCTCAGCCAGGAACTTGCGCACCGCGCCGGTCATCGCCAGGCGGATGTCGGTGTCGATGTTGATCTTGCGCACGCCATGCTTGATGGCTTCCTGGATCTCCTCGACCGGCACGCCGAAGGTCTCCTTCATCTTGCCGCCGTACTGGTTGATGACGGCCAGCAACTCCTGCGGCACGCTGGACGAGCCATGCATGACGAGGTGGGTGTTGGGGATGCGCGCATGGATTTCCTTCACGCGGCTGATGGCCAGGATGTCGCCCGTGGGCTTGCGGCTGAACTTGTAGGCGCCGTGGCTGGTGCCGATGGCGATGGCCAGCGCGTCGAGCTGCGTGGCCTTCACGAACTGCGCAGCCTCCTCGGGGTCGGTCAGCATCTGGCTGTGATCCAGCTTGCCGACGGCGCCGATGCCGTCTTCCTCACCGGCATCACCGGTTTCGAGGTTGCCCAGGCAGCCCAGCTCGCCTTCGACGGTGACGCCGACCTTGTGCGCCATCTCGACGACCTTGCGCGTCACCTCGGTGTTGTACTCGAAGGACGACGGCGTCTTGCCGTCTTCCATCAGCGAGCCGTCCATCATGACCGAGCCGAAGCCCAGGTCGATGGCGCCGGCGCAGACCTTGGGCGACGTGCCGTGGTCCTGGTGCATGACCAGCGGGATGTGCGGGTAGGCCTCGGTGGCGGCCAGGATGAGGTGCTTGATGAAGGGCTCACCGGCGTACTTGCGGGCACCGGCCGAGGCCTGCAGGATGACCGGCGCGCCGACCTCGTCGGCCGCTGCCATGATGGCCTGCACCTGCTCCAGGTTGTTGACGTTGAATGCTGGGATGCCGTAGCCGTTTTCGGCGGCGTGGTCCAGCAGCTGGCGCATGGAGACGAGAGGCATGGGAATTCCCCGGAGGAGTTGAGAAATCTGGGCCGACGGTGGCGCCAACCTAGTTGGTAACCCCGCCGTAACTAGTAGGGGATTCTATGGAGGCGCGGGCATGCCCCACCCCCATGGTTGAGAGTAGTCAGCACAATGCGCGAATGACAAGACTGGTGCTCGATCACCTCACGAACTGGATCACCGCGGCCGCAGGCGAACATTCGCTGGACCTGGCCGCCCATATCGAGGAGCGCACCGGCGCGAGCCACCGCGCGGCGCTCTCGGCACTCAAGCGGCTGGTGGACGCCGGCTGGCTGCTGCGTTCGGGCACGGCGCGCCGGCCGACGTTCTCGCCCGGCAGCCTGCGGCAGGTGGCGCGCTCCTACACCCTCTACGGCCTGCAGGAAGACCTGCCCTGGCAGCGCGACTTCGCGCCGCACTTCGCGCTGCCCAAACACGTCGAGCGCATGGTGCAGCATGGCTTCACGGAGCTGGTCAACAACGCGGCCGACCACTCCGGCGGCAGCAGCGTCACCGTGTCGCTGCGCCAGACGCCGTCGCATGTGCAGTTGCTCGTCAGCGACGACGGCTGCGGCGTGTTCGACAAGATCTGCACCGCCTTCAACCTCGAAGACACCCAGCACGCGATGCTGGAGCTCAGCAAGGGGCGGCTCACCAGCGCGCCCGACGCCCACACCGGCCGCGGCCTGTTCTTCAGCAGCCAGCTGGCCGACGTGTTCGACATCCACGCCAACAACACTGCCTACCAACGCCGCGCGTGGGAGAGCAGCGGCTGGAAACGAGGCCGGGCGCTGCCGCGGCAGGGCAGCAGCATCTACATGGCCATCGCGCTGAACACCACGCGCACGCTGGACGGCGTCATGGAGGCCTGGAGCATCGCCGGCGACGGCATCGAGTTCGACCAGACCCGCGTGCAGCTGCGCCTGCTGACGACCGAAGGCCAGGCGCTGGACTCACGCGCCGCGGCCCGCCGCGTCGGTTCCCGGCTGACGACCTTCAAGCGCGCCGAGATCGATTTCGACGGCGTCACCGACGTGGGCCACGGCTTCACCGACGAGCTGTTCCGCGTGTTCGCCAAGGCCAACCCGCAGATCGAACTGGTGGCCGTGAACACGACGCCGCGCATCGAGGCGCTCGTCAAGAGCGCACGCGCCGGCTAGGGTTTGCGCAGCGCCGGCACCGGCGGCACCACCAGGCGCGGGCCGACGTAGCCGGCTACCGCCCCGAAGCGCCCGCCATCGGCGCGCGCCCAGTCCTCGGCCCAGACCTGCATCTCCGCCGGCTCGCGGCCGACGAAGTTCCACCACAGCAGCGGCGGCTCGGCCCAGGGCTCGCCGCCCAGCAGCAGCAGCCGCGTGGCAGCCGTGCAGCGCAGTTCGACCGACTCGCAGCCGGGGCCGATGTAGAGCAGCGTGCCCGGCGTCACCGTCTCGACCGCGTCGTGGCCGGCCGGCGCCACCTCGACCTCGCCCTCCAGCAGCATCAGCCCGTGCTCGAAGCCCGGCCGCAGTGCGATGACGGCATCGGCCGGGCCGTCGGCGGCCAGGTCCACACCCAGCAGCGGCGTGAAGCTGGGTACCGGCGAGCGTTGGCCGTCCAGCTCGCCCACCAGCAGCGTGCCGTCGAAGCCGCCCACGGCGCAGCGCGGCAGCTCGGGAAAATGCTGGAAGCTGGGCGCACGCTCGCGCTCGGCGTCGGGCAGCGCGATCCACAGCTGCGCGAGGTGGATGCGGTCGGTCAGCGACTCCTCGCTGTGCGAGATGCCGTGGCCCGCCGTCATCAGGTTGACCTGACCGGCGCGCAAGACCTGCTCGGAGCCCAGGCTGTCGCGGTGCAGGATCTCGCCCTCGATCATCCAGCTGAAGGTGGACAGCCCCGTGTGCGGATGCGGGCCGACGTTCATGCGCTGCTCGGGCGCGAGCGTGGCGGGGCCGGCGTGGTCGGCGAAGCACCACGCGCCGATGATGCGGCGGCCCTTGTTCGGCAGCGCGCGCTGGATGGGGATGCCGCCCACGTCGCCGACGTGGCTGGTGATGCGTTCGATGTGCAGGCTCACTTGGCCCTCGCCTTCACGAACGCCACGAAGCCGGCGACGAACTGCTGCAGTTGCTCGCGCGCCTTGTCGTCGACGAGCTGGCCGTCGGCGTCGAACACCGTGCCGGCCTTGGAGACCATGAGGCGGCCCGCCATCCAGAAGTCGTTGCCGAAGCTGCGCAGCACGGACAGCAGCGCGTCCTGCGACTGCACGGTGCCGAAGCCGCCGGGCGTGGCGCCGACGAGCGCCGTGGGCTTGCCGCCGAACAGCTTGGTGCCCTCGCCGCTGGGGCGGGACAGCCAGTCCAGCCCGTTCTTCAGCACGCCGGGGACGGAGTTGTTGTACTCGGGCGTGGCAATCAGCAGCGCGTCGGCGGCGCGGATGGCTTCGCGCAGTTCGGTCACGGCGGCCGGGATGCCCTCGGCCTCCAGGTCGCCGTCGTACAGCGGGATGCCGTGCAACGTGCGCAGCTCGATCGTGACGCCGGCCGGCGCCAGCTCGATGGCCGCGCGCAGCAACGCGGTGTTGTAGGAGGCGCGGCGCAGCGCGCCGCTGAGGGCAATGATCTTCATGGCGAGGGCTTGCGGGGGGAGGAGGGTCCATGATGCCAGCGCGTCAGCAGCAGCGCATTGCTAACCACCGAAACACTGGACAAAGCCATTGCCGCGCCGGCAAACACCGGGCTCAGCAGGCCCAGCGCCGCCAGCGGAATGCCCACGACGTTGTAGGCCATGGCCCAAAACAGGTTCTGGCGGATCTTGGCCACCGTGCGGCGCGACACCTCGATCGCGTCGGCCACCAGCCGCGGGTCGCCGCGCATCAGCGTGATGCCGGCCGCCGCCATCGCCACCTCGGTGCCGGTGGACATGGCCAGGCCCACGTCCGCCGCGGCCAGCGCGGGCGCGTCGTTGAGGCCATCGCCGACCATGCCGACGCGGCCGCCGGCCTTCAAGCCGGTGACGATGCCGGCCTTGTCTTCCGGCAGCACGTCGGCGTGGATCTCGGCGATGCCCAGGCGCCGCGCAACGGCCTCGGCGGCGGCGCGGTGGTCGCCGCTGATGAGCACGGTGCGCAGGCCCAGCGCCTGCAGGCGCGCCACAGCCTCCGCCGCCGCCGGCTTGATCTCGTCACCGAAAGCCAGCCAGCCCAGCACCTCGGGCCTGTCATCGGCATGACGGCCCAGCCGCGCCAGCCACGACAGGCTGTGCCCTTGCGCCCGCTGCGCTTCGGCCTGGGCATCCTCGGGCAGTTGCAAGCCCAGCCCTGTCAGCCAGGGCGCGCTGCCCAGCGCCAGCGGCTGGCCGTCGACCTCGCCCTGCACGCCCCGCCCCGGCACGGCCTGCAGGGCCGATGCCGGCGCCACCGGCCCCGCCGCGTCGCGAACGGCGCGGGCCAGCGGATGCTCGCTGCCGGCCTGCAGCGCGGCGGCCAGCGCCAGCGGCGCGCTGTGCGCGACGAGCCTGGGCCGGCCTTCGGTCAGCGTGCCGGTCTTGTCGAAGGCGATGACGTCGAGCTGCCGTGCCAGCTCCAGCGCCTCGGCGTCCTTGATGAGGATGCCCTGCCGCGCCGCCGCGCCCATGCCGGCCATCAGCGCGGCCGGCGTCGCCAGGCCCAGCGCGCAGGGGCAGGCGATGACGAGCACGGCCACCGCATGCAGCAGCGCCGCGCCCCAGTCGCCGCGCGCCAGGCCCCAGCCCATGAAGGTGATGAACGCCAGGCCCACGACCACCGGCACGAACACGGCCGAGACGCGGTCCACCAGTTTCTGGATGGGCGGCTTGGCGCCCTGGGCCTGCTCGACGAAGCGGGCAATGCGCGCCAGCCGCGTCTCGGCGCCGAGCGCCGTGCAGCGCACGGTCAGCAGGCCCTCACCGTTGACGGCGCCGCCGGTGACGGCATCGCCCGCTGCCTTGGGCACGGGCAGGCTTTCACCGGTGATGAGCGCCTCGTCGACGGCGCTGTGGCCTTCGCTGACGACACCGTCCACCGGCAGCCGCTCGCCGGGCCGCACGCGCACGAGGTCGCCCACACGCAAGGCGGCGACCGGCAGCTCCGTCTCCACGCCGTCGCGCAACACGCGGGCCGTCTCGGGCTGCAGGCGGCCGAGTGCGCGGATGGCCTCGCCGGTGCCACGCTTGGCACGCGCCTCCAGCCATTTGCCCAGCAACACCAGCGTGATGACGACGGCGGCCGACTCGAAGTACAGCGCATGCTCGCGGCCCTGCAGCAGCTCGAACAACGACAGCCCGAAGGCCGCGCTGGTGCCCAGGGCAACCAGCAGGTCCATGTTGCCGCTGCCGTCGCGCAGCGCCCGCCAGCCGGCCACGTAGAAACGCGCGCCGAGCACGGCCTGCACCGGCAGCGCCAACGCAAACTGCCACCCGCCGGGCAGCATCGCCTGGTGCCCCAGCAGCATGGGCGCCACCAGCGGCAGGCTCAACAGCACGCCGATCAGCACCGGCCAGCCGGTCTGCGACCACGGCGTGCGCAGCGGCTCGTCCAGCGTGGCGGGGTAGCCGGCCTTGGCCAGCACGGCCAGCAGCGGCGCGGTGGCGGCGCCGTCCTGCAGCGCGACGCTGGCGGTCTCGGTCGCCAGGTTGACGGCCGCCGACACGACGCCCGGCTGCTTCAGCAGCGCTTTTTCGACGCGGCGCACACAGCTCGCGCAGGTCATGCCCGAAATCTTCAACCGCAGGGAGTTCATGGGGAAGATTGTCAGGACTAGGATGCCCGCCCGCCTTGCGCTATCTCAGGAGCCCCCACGATGTACCGGTTCAACCTGCCCGACATGAGCTGCGGCCACTGCGTGGCCGCCGTCACCCAGGCGCTGAAGGAGGCGGACGCGCGAGCCGGCGTGCAGGTCGACCTGGCCACCCGCACGGCCCAGGTCGACAGCACGCTGCCGCGCGACACGCTGTCCGCCGCGCTGGCCGAAGCCGGCTACCCGCCGGCCCCGGAAGCCTGAGCGCCAGAGAAAAAAGAAGGCGGGCCCGCAGGCCCGCCCTCTTGATGCCCGCCGAACTCAGGCGAACTTGAACGGCAGCTCGCGCTGGCGCTGGCCGGTCAGGCGTGCCACCGCGTTGGCGAGGGCCGGCGCCAGCGGCGGCAGGCCAGGCTCGCCCATGCCCTTGGGCGGCTCGCTGCTGGGGACGATGCTGACGGTCATGACCTTGGGCGCGTCGGTGATGCGCGGCATGGCCATGTCGTAGAAGTTGTTCTGCTCGACGACACCGTCCTTGAACGTCACGCGGTGCGTGGGCATCGTCGTGCCCAGCGCCATGATGGCCGCGCCCTGCACCTGCGTCTCGACGGCCTTGGGGTTCACGCACAGGTTGCAGTGCACGCCGGCATGCACTTCCTGCAGCACCGGCTGACGGTCCTTGCCCTTGCCCTTCATGCTCGCCACGACGACGTAGGCCACGACCGACTCGAAGCTCTCGTGCACCGCCACGCCCCAGGCCTGGCCGGGCTTGAGCTTGCGCTTGCCGTAGCCGCTCTTGTCGACGGCCGCCTGCAGCGCCTGCTGGTGGCGCGCCGCCTTGGGGTTGCCTTCCATCAGCTTGAGCCGGTAGGCCACGGGGTCCTGCTTGGTGGCGAACGCGATCTCGTCGACCAGCGTCTCCATCACGTAGGCGGTGTGCGTGGAACCCACCGAGCGCCACCACAGCACCGGCACGTTGACGTCCGGGTGGTGCACGCTGAGGTTCATCGGGAACTCGTAGGGCTCGCGCATGCCCTCGGTGGTCGTGCCGTCCACGCCCTTCTGGTAGCCGAAGCCCTCCAGCGGCGAGCCCTTCAGGATGCTCTGGCTGACGATGCGGTGCTGCCAGCCGACGATCTTGCCCTTGGCGTCGAAACCGATCTCGGCGCGGTGCACGGTCATGGGCCGGTAGTAGCCGGCCTTGACGTCGTCCTCGCGGCTCCAGATCACCTTGACCGGCATGCGCTGGCCGGCCTGGGCCAGCGCCACGGCCACGGCAGCCGCCTCGCGCGGCCATTCGGAGGCGGGAGTGGCCCGGCGGCCGAAGCCGCCACCGGCCATCTGCACGTTGATCTGCACCTGCTCGGGCTTGAGGCCCACCGCCTTGGCCAGCGCCATCGCGTCCAGCCCGGGCATCTGCGACGCGTAGTAGACGTCGCAGCGGTCGGCCTGCAGGTCCACCGTGCAGGCCAGCGGCTCCATCTGCGCGTGGTTCAGGTAGGGGAAGACGAAGTCCGCCGTGATCTTCTTCGGCGCCTTGCTCCAGGCGCTTACGTCGGCCTGGAACTCGGGCTTGGGTGCCGGCGTGCCGGGCGTCTTGGCGAGCGCCAGGTATTGCTGGGTGAGTGCTGTGGTGTCGGGCTTGCCGACGCCGGCCAGGTCCCAGTCGACCTTCAGCGCGTCACGGCCCTTCTTGGCGGCCCAGTAACCCGTGGCGACGACGGCCACGCCCTGGCCACCGCGGTCCAGCGTGATCGGCAGCACGGCCTTCACGCCCTTGACCTTCAGCGCCTCGGCCGAATCGAGCTTGGCGATCTTGCCGTTGAACACCGGCGGGCGCTGGATGACGGCCACCGCCATGCCGGGCAGCTGCACATCCATGCCATAGGCCTGGGTGCCCGTGCTCTTGGCCTTGGCGACGACCAAGCCGGTCGGCTGGCCGATGAGCTTGAAGGCCTTGGGGTCCTTCAGCGTGACGGCTTCGGGGACCGCCTGCTTCATCGCGGCGTCGAAGAACTCGCCGTAGCCGGCCGTCTTGCCTGCGCCGCTGATGACGCCGTTCTCGGCCTTCAGCGACGACGCCGGCACGCCCCAGCTCTCGCTGGCTGCGGCCAGCAACATGGCCTTGGTGCGCGCGCCCAGCTCACGGTACTGCTGGTAGCTGTTCTTCACCGAGTTGGAGCCGCCGGTCAGGTGCATGCCGAACAGCGGGTCGACATACGCGCCCTTCTGGTCACCGAAGCCGGTGCGAACCTTGCTCCAGTCGGCGTCCAGCTCCTCGGCGCAGATCATGGCCAGGCCGGTCTCGATGCCCTGGCCCATGTCCATGCGGTTGCACAGGATGGTGGTGGTGCCGTCACGCGCGATGGTGACGAAGGCGAGCGGCTGCTCGGTCGGCTTGCTGCCGGGCTTGGCCTTGCCGTCCTGCGCCAGCGACACGCCGGGCAGGAGGGCCAGGCCGACGGCGCCGCCGACGGTGGTGGTGACGAAGGCGCGACGGGACAGGCCGCCCGTCAGCGCTTGGTCGATGCGTCTCGGATTCAGCATGTCGGGCTCCTCAAGCGAGCTGCGCCGCGGCCGCATGGATGGCGGCGCGGATGCGGGTGTAGGTGCCACAGCGGCAGATGTTGCCGGCCATGGCTTCGTCGATCTGCGCGTCGGTGGGCTTCTTGTTGCTCTTGAGCAAGGCCACGGCACTCATGACCTGGCCGCTCTGACAGTAGCCGCACTGCGCGACGTCATGGGCGACCCAGGCCGCCTGCACGGCCTGGCCGACCTTGTCGCCCGCCACGCCTTCGATGGTGGTGACCGGGCCCTGCACCGACGAAATCGGCGTCATGCAGGCGCGCACGGGGCTGCCCGCCACATGCATGGTGCAGGCGCCGCACTGGGCCGCGCCGCAACCGAACTTGGCACCGGTGAGCTGCAGTTCTTCTCGGACCGCCCAAAGCAGCGGCATATCGGGGTCGGCGTCGAGCGCGACGGCGCGACCGTTCACGGTCAGGTTGATCATCGGGAGCCTCCGGGTGTGGAAGGCCGCGACTCTAGCCAGATGGCCAGACCCCGTACAACAGTCAGGCATTGCCCTCCCCGCTACCCTGCCGCAGCGGCGAGGCCCGCCGCCGCCATGCCCGAGAATGCCGCGAGCTACTCGGGGAGGACCGATGTTCGCGATCCCGGACTTCGTCGCCTGGTTGCGCCGGCACCGCGGCGCCTGCTTTGTGCTGATGACGCTGGGCTTCATCAGCTTCGGCCTGCTGACGCTGGACCTGGTGCGGCTGCTCGGCAGCAACGCGGCCTTCCTCTTCGACAATGGCTGGCAAGGCCTGCTGGACGGCGGGCTGAGGCAGTTGCTGGAGCTGCTGGCGTCCTGCGTGGGGGCGATGGCGGCCTGGCTGCTGTTCAAGCTGTGCGAGACCTTGCTGATCCAGTCGCTGACCAACAAATGAGGCCGGCGGCGCCACAAGCGCCAACGGCCCGATGACAAGACCCGAGGAGACCCCATGCCGGTTTTGACCACCCAGCTCAACCCACGCTCGGCCGATTTCAAGGCCCATGCCGACGCGATGCGCGCGCTCGTCGATGACCTGAACGCGCGGCTCGCGCAGATCGCGCAGGGCGGCGGCGAGGCCGCCCGCGCCAAGCACACCGCGCGCGGCAAGCTGCTGCCGCGCGAGCGCGTCGAGCTGCTGCTGGACCCTGGCACGCCCTTCCTGGAGATCGCGCCGCTGGCCGGGCTGAACCTGTACGACAACGCCGCCCCGGGCGGCGGCGTGGTGGCCGGCATCGGCCGCGTGTCGGGTGTGGAGTGCGTCATCGTCTGCAACGACGCCACCGTCAAGGGCGGCACCTACTACCCCATCACCGTCAAGAAGCACCTGCGCGCGCAGGAGATCGCCGCGCAGAACCGCCTGCCCTGCATTTATCTCGTGGACAGCGGCGGCGCCAACCTGCCCAACCAGGACGAGGTCTTCCCCGACCGCGACCACTTCGGCCGCATCTTCTTCAACCAGGCCAACCTCAGCGCCGACGGCATCCCGCAGATCGCCGTCGTCATGGGCTCGTGCACGGCCGGCGGCGCCTATGTGCCGGCCATGAGCGACGAGACCATCATCGTCAAGAACCAGGGCACCATCTTCCTGGGCGGCCCGCCGCTGGTGAAGGCCGCGACCGGCGAGGTCGTCACCGCCGAAGACCTGGGCGGCGGCGACGTGCACACGCGGCTCTCCGGCGTGGCCGACCACCTGGCCAACAACGACACCCATGCGCTGGCCATCGCCCGCCAGTCCGTCGCGCGGCTGAACTGGCGCAAGGCCAACCCGCTGGCCACCCGCGAGCCGCTCCCGCCCCTCCACGACCCCGCCGAGCTGCACGGCGTGATTCCCACCGACACCCGCAAGCCCTTCGACGTGCGCGAGGTCATCGCCCGCCTCGTGGACGGCAGCGAGTTCGACGAGTTCAAGGCCCGCTACGGCACGACGCTGGTGTGCGGCTTCGCCCACCTCGAGGGCATGCCGGTGGGCATCGTGGCCAACAACGGCATCCTGTTCGCCGAAAGCGCCAACAAGGGCGCTCACTTCATCGAGCTGTGCTGCCAGCGCAAGATCCCGCTGGTGTTCCTGCAGAACATCACCGGCTTCATGGTGGGCCGCAAGTACGAGAACGAGGGCATCGCCCGCGCCGGCGCCAAAATGGTGACGGCCGTGGCCTGCGCGCAGGTGCCCAAGTTCACCGTCATCATCGGCGGCTCGTTCGGCGCCGGGAACTACGGCATGTGCGGCCGCGCCTACAGCCCGCGCTTCCTGTGGATGTGGCCCAACGCGCGCATCTCGGTGATGGGCGGTGAGCAGGCAGCCAGCGTGCTGAGCACCCTGCGCCGCGACGCCGTCGAGGCCAAGGGCGGGCAGTGGAGCGCCGAGGAGGAGGACGCCTTCAAGGCGCCCATCCGCCAGCAGTACGAGGACCAGG
>JACCDX011420225.1_pt1 | contig 16416 bp, 15 predicted proteins | sample 7449681 | NCBI WGS metagenome assembly JACCDX01 (sample SAMN15323450, study PRJNA562643) | freshwater metagenome | isolation source: river surface water | place: USA:Blue River Watershed | collected 2017-08-18 | reverse complement strand
TGTTTACTAGTCCTGATAATCCTCATACCTGTCTGATTATGACCGCCGCCATTAACGCCTCTCCTGAACATCAAGACCACGTGGTGAGTTTGCGTGCGATGAGAGAGGATTATAGAAATGCATGGGTTAAGCGCTTTGAGATTGCTGAGAAAGAGCGGCAATTAACAGGGCAGTTGAGTCCGGAACAGTTGGCAGATTTTTATGTGACGCTGATTCAAGGAATGTCCTTGCGTGCTAAAGATGGCGCGAATAAACAGGACCTGACTAGAACTGCTGAGATTGCTTTACAAATTTTAAAGTAATGAATACTAGATTTTCAGACTAGATATTGCTATCAATAAAATTTGTTAGCCCGTTTATTGATTTCAAATTTTCTAAATCTACTTCATTGATTTCAATACCATATTCAATTTCCAGCCAAATAATCAATTCCATTTTAGCTAAAGAGTCCATGCCGAGTTGGTCAAAAGAGAGATCAAAATCAGCTTCTGAGATTTTCTGCTCATCAATATCAGGGATGAATGCTAAGGGATTTGACTTTAGCGCGTTAAATACAATTCTTTTTATTTCAATATTCATAAATTAATCTTTTATAAGCATTTGCACAAACTCTTTTAGCTTTCCCCTATGCAGGAAAAATAAAAATGCATTATGTGCGGCAAATTTCTTTATCTTTAATATTTTACTATTGGGTAAATTCCTCTTGAGAGACTGGGCACCCTCAATGTCATTTGGATACTTCTCACCGCATACAAGGATCAACTCTGTGCGTGACGTTTCTATGAGATGGGAAACCATTCTATCAAACTCATAGCCATCAAAATCCAATAATTCATTTTTCATTTGATTTCCAACAGATAAACTTCTGTGTTTCCCGCAAACAGAAATGGCTTTTTCTGCATTTGCCAGTATTCCAAAATATAATGCAGCTGAACCACCACCACTAGTCCCAATTGTGACTAAAGACTTGTATGTAGCAAAGTTCACATGAGGAAGAGTGTCGGCAACTAAATCCTGTAAGGAGTTACTGAAATCAGGAATGCCATTAAGGAAACTAGTTTGACTAGGATCTCTATAAACCAACACATCAAAGCTTTGATCAGGTATACATTGCAAAAAAACGGGAATAGGTACTAGGAGTCTGTTGCCTATTCCACAAAAACAGATTAATAATTTTTTCTCATTTGATGGTGTTGTCGGTGAGCTATAAAAAATAACATTGGTAGACAGAGTATGGCGTATAAAATTACGAATTTCAGCGTTGGCTGAATTCATCATATTTGTAGATTTAAGTAGTTGACTCTCTGCAATTTCTGGTAAGCCAGCACTGCATTCAGAGTGCAGTTTTATGAATTCACTGGGGGCAAGAATATTTTCATATTCAATAACTTTTTTTAGATAATCTGCTCTATTATTACAATTTTCAAACATAAAAGAATAGTATCGTAATTGAAGAGCTTTTTCAAAAAAATTACCGAATTTGCACAAAATAATCAATTAGCTATTGCTACAGGCAATATCATGTTGAGTTATGGAGATTTGTTGCATAAGGTCATTGCAGGTGCTAATTTTTTGCAGAAAAATCACATAGGCTCTAGCACAACAGTAGGGGTTTTTATCAAAGATGAAACTGAGCATTTGGTCGCAACTCTCAGCTTATTATTAATTGGTGCAAAAAAAATCACGCTTGCTAGTCATGATTCTAGTAAAAATCATTCGGAATTGATTGAACAGGTTGGCATTAACTTTATTCTTACAACCAGTAAAGCATTCATCCAAGATTTCCCGCAGAGTGTATTTTGGGACCCATCATATAGTGCTGAATTTGATAATTTTAATCATGCTTTTTTGGACAATGGCTGCATTTTCTTAAGAACATCGGGTACTACAGGAAAACCAAATATCCTTGAGTTTACTCAAGAGCAGTTGGCCCTCCAGTCGATCAGGCATCCAGAATATGTGAACGAGAGACTACTAAGGCTAGCCTCACTTGAACACAACAACTCAATTAGACACCGTCTGTATTGTTTGTATATGGGGGGGGTAAATGTGTTTTATGACAAAAATATTGACCCGAATTTACTAGAGTTTATTGATAAATGTGCGGTGACGTGTTTGGATGTTTCTAGAATGCATTTAGATAATCTAACTCGTTTATATCATCAAAAAGAACTCAATCATGTGAAGATTCGAACCGGGGGCTCAGCTTTACCATACTCGCTTAGAAGTAAAGTTATTCAATCCGTTTCGGAAAAGCTTTATGTTAGGTACGCCACTAGCGAAACAGGTGGTATATCGATGGCTAACCCAAATGATCATGATAGCGACGAATGCTCCGGAAGACCCCTGCAAGACGTTCAAATTAGAATTGTCGATTCAAATAATCAACCACTACCTAACGGTTCAATTGGAAAAATTGGCATGTTAATTCCTGGTATGGTGAGAGAATATTTTAAAAATCCTGAACAATCGGCAGCAAGATTTAGAGACGGATGGTTCTATCCTGGCGATGTCGGTTTTATTCGTAAGGACGGTTGTATTGTTGTTCTAGCACGCGAAGACGAGACCATCATTATGAATGGCTTAAATATTTTCCCCAAGGAAATTGAGGAAGTTTTAGAGTCTCATCCCGATGTGGCAAATGCAGTTGCAGTTGGAATTGAGTCCAGAGTACATGGATGCATTCCCGTAGCTGCAGTTGTGTTAAATCCAGGCGCTAAATCAACTCCAAATGATTTGTTAATATGGGCAAAACAATTATTGGCACTGAAAAGCCCCAAAAAAATAATTTTCATTGATCATATCCCCAAAAGCCCTCAGGGTAAGATCATGAGAAGGGAAGTCTTGGATTACTTTGGTGTCAGTAGCAATAAGGGTTAGAAATAATTTTAAACTTGAAAGTTTTGTGACTATCAAATAGTCATCTTACAGCATCAAGTAAATCTAATTTTTCAAAGGCAATTGATTTGTCGATAGATTAGAGATTTATCTTTCTCTTAAGTAATTCGATGGCGTCCCTATCTCTACTAGTTTGCTGTCTCTGAAGCTTACTTTGAGCGGGCAGATTTTGTAAACGAGTGCCTGAAAATTGCTCAATCAAATCTAATATAATCTGTTGGTTGCTCAAATACTCTTCATACGTAATAGACCTGCTAACATATTTTTTTAATACTTTCTCAAAGTAATCAGACCAAAAATAGATATCCCCAAGAGCAGTTAGGACTCCATAGATTGGTACTTCCTGATTCGCAGAATTGGTATCAATGGGTGCTTTAACTTGGTCCCATTTGTTATAAAGTCTAGCTTTGGCAAGTGAGTATGCTTGAGAAATTTTGTCCTCACGCTCAAGGTAAATGGCATCGTTAAAACCCCATTTGACTAAGTCAAACCCTCTCTTTTTCCAGAAAATATAATGATTTATTTGAACATTAATGGAGAAGATGCCATTTGCTGATGCACGACATGCTACCCAATCCAATGCTTCCTTAACATTTGAGGCATATTTTTCTCTGCATATTGCATCTATCCAGAGTGGGTTTAGCCACTCGTCAGGGGCGCCAGCAAGACCCGACAATGCAATTTGATCAGCAAGATAGGTTGAACCAGAGCGCAATGTAGAAAAAATGACAACCCTTTTTTTGTAAGTTTGGTTCGTTGGCAACGACTGGACGTATTGAGCTCGCTCGTTAAATCCTTGAGTACTGTCGCCAATCTCTCTTAATCTGCTGAGGTCAAGAGGTGTTTGAATGGTTTCTATTTTGTCAGAAGCCATTAATTTAGTTTACCGTGAATGAATAGAAAAATTGCGGCATGTTTTCTCCAAAAGTGAAAACGCGGTTGCTTTGCACAAAGACTCTCTGGTGGCGTAGGCTCTTGAAGATCGTGAATCAAAAAGTTAGCGTTTCTTAATGACTCAATATACCGAGTTAATGTATAAGGAAATCTGATGATTTCAAATTGCTTATTTGGACGTTCGGGAAAACTAAATTTATCAATATAGGTATTGTTTTCAAAATAGCTGGAAATAGTTAATCCAGCGCGTTGTGAGGTTTTGGAAGAGTAAATAGAAAACCCAGGTGTAAAGAAACAAGGATGTCTAACCATAATAAAAAGCTCACCTTGAGGATTTAATACTCGCGAAAATTCACGCATTACTTGATCAATATCTGGCATGTCCATTAATGACATGTAACAGGTGATAATGTCGATGGATTTCGATGGAATTGCCTCAAGTGCATGGCATGATGCGTCAATGTATTGAATTCCTAAAGGGTTTTTATTTTCCTCTAATCTGGCGAACTCTAACATTGATTTAGAGATGTCCACGCCAATGATGTTGGATTCAGGAGTTGCGATAGCACGGGTGCTGCGACCTTCTCCGCAACCTGCATCCAAAACTGTTTTGCCTTTTAGATTAGGTAACTTATTAACAAAAAAAGGCAGACCAAATTGGGTGTTGATGACATCCAGCCCATCACGAATTCCTTCAGACCAATCTTTGGCATTTTCACCCCATAGATGTGCTGTTTTTGCTAAATCACTCAATCTAAAACTCCCGGATTATCCATTATCGATTGACGGCGAGATTTTCTGAGTCAAATTTCAACCTTAGCTGTTTAAATTTATCTCGAAAGTCTTGGGTTAAAGTGGTTTTTTCACTCTCAGCCAAATAGCTAGAATGTATGCCACATAAGATGGAAGCCTCAATATCATCAATACTAAGGCCACATCGATTTATGGCCAAATTATACTCTTCACTCAGTGATGTATTGAATAGAACCGGGTCGTCAGTATTGAGTACCACGCTGCAACCTGCTGCAATAAGTTTTTTGACAGGGTGAGATTCGTAAGTCGGGTAAACACCTAGTTTGATATTGCTAGTGATACAAACTTCTAATGTGATTTTGTGCAGTCTAAGATATTCAATGAGTTGGTCATCCTCTATAGATCGTACACCATGCCCTAATCGTGTTGGTGCTAAGTTGCGGATGGTATCCCAGACGCTTTCTGCGCCAGCACCCTCGCCACTGTGAGGGTTTGCTGGGATTCCTGCTTCGCGAGCTATACTAAATGGTTTGGTGAATAAGTTTGCTGGATGCCCTTTTTCTGGGCCACCCAAACCAAGCGCCACAATACCTGCATCTCTGCTGGATTGCAAACTTGCCCATCGCGCAATTGCATTGGCATGCTCTGGATAGCTTCTCACAATGTCGGGAATCCAACGTAATATCAGCCCATTTTTACGCTCTAATTGTTGACGAGCCCCATTCATTGCTTCAATGATCACATGCAGTGGAAATCCTCGATTCAAGTAGAATTGAGGTGTCCAAGTAATCTCGGCGTAATGAACATTTTGCGTGATTAATTCTTCGCCTAGATTAAATACCGCGTCGGCAAAATCTTCGGGTTTTCTGAGGCAAGCCACCCCAAGTAAAAGGGCATTTGAAAAGTCTTTAAACGATTTGTATTGATATATAGCCCGAAAATCATCAGGATTTTTAAACGGCAGTTTGAGGCGATTTCGCTCTGCTAATTTAAGAATTAAATTCGGGCTCAAGGCACCTTCTAGGTGCAAATGTAATTCGACCTTAGGTAATGCTCTAAGGTAACTTGCAATTGCATATCTTTCTATCTGGGCCATTAGTTTTTTAGCTCTATCATTTCAGCGTGGATATTATTTTCAAGACTACCTGATCAATTTGTTGATGATTTGAAAAGTTGCAGCTTATTAGATGTGGTTTTTGTTTCCACTGACGTAACCATTTAACGACCTCAGCCTGCATATGTTCAGCCACCACTAATAGAGTAACATTAAGTTCCGATGAGGTATTAAGCCAATCTGAGATTGGAGGACTTGCATGCGAGTCTTCCGGCAAGATGGGGAGGGCTTCTAAGATTAAAATATCACATCGATCAGTAGGCCATCCATGCTGCAAAAATGAAATATCATCGCTGCTAATCACCATAGCCTCTACATTCTTGTCATATACAAGCATTCGACCACCGGAAAACGCGTTTCCGATACCTTGCTTAATAACTGAGTCTCCCAAACAAGCTTTATCGTCATGAATAAATCCTGTGGAGATTCCTATTTGACTAAGTTGTTTGTATATTTGAGGGCCAATATAGTTTTTAGCCGAATTTTCCGTGAGATGGATAATCACTGGAACGCGACTATGTCCGTCAGGAAACAGGCTTTGCAGCATAGGTTTGTGCATTGTGGTGAACATCTGAGGCTGTGCATTAATCTCACAGATATATGCGCCAGTTTCTAACCAACTCTCTCTGATATCCGGAATGAGCAGGTCTACACCTGCAATGTCTAATTTAAGAATACGCACAGCTCGGATCGCCATAGCAAGATTATCAGGGTGAGCATCTTCAACAGGGATAGGCACTGGAATACCACCACTAGCGACATTAGCTGCACCACGCAATCTAACAAACATGCCAGCATCGGGTATGGATTCCCACTTCATGCCCTGAATTGAAAGTTGCGCTGTGGACTCATCATCTTTGCTAATTTGATGTAAATATCTACGATCATCTACGGCATTTTTTCGAATATTATTCTGCTCAATCATTAATTCAAGAATGCTACTTTTCCCATCGCCTGTGACACCGCCAGGAACTCGCTCAAGAATCCCATGAACTTCCCCATTAACAATTTGCAGTCGATAGTCATTTCCTGGAACATGTTTTTCAATAAGAATTTGTTCCGACAGCTTTTTTGCCTTCTCAAAAGCTTTCCGCACAGCTGTTGGGTCATGAATGTTTGCTTGAACGCCAACTCCTCCATCAAGATTTGCGGGTTTAACGACAACGGGATAACCCAGAGATTGTGCATGCTTTATCGCTTCATCAGCACTTAATGCAAAATAATGGCGGGGTACAGGTAGCCCAGCTTTTTCCAATAATTTTGCAGTTAATGATTTATTTCTGGCTATTTTGGATGAAATAGCTGGGGTTTGATCAGTGAGTGAGCTATCAATCCATCTGGCCCTCTTACCCGTTCCTAGTTGTATCAGATTCTCACTCAAATGAAGCCAAGGGATATCGAGCTCATGCGCGGCTGCGAGAAAATGGATAGGATTGAAACCCTGCAAAGCAGTTTTGGAGAGCTGGTTGATTAGTTTGTTGAATTTTTTATCCCAATCGGCAAAAAGCAATTCTTTATTAGCTTGGTTTTCATCCTCGATATTGATTAGCTCTATAAGGAAGTCAAGCACAAGTAAAGTAGCTTCTGTATTGAAACAGGGCTGAACAATCATAGCAGTATCTTTGGCGATGCTAGAGTGATTTAATTGCCGGGGTAATTCAAATACTGGGTGCCCAGCATGTTTTAAAATTGGCCCTACCCAGCTTTTAAGTGTGATGATTGGATTGAAATTTTCTTCACCAATGATTTCTTCATTGAATGGTTCCGTTTTTGTTTTTAAAAACTCGGATATGACAGACCCGTGAGAGAATCTTTTTTGGCTAATTTCGACTTTATAGCTTAGGCAGGAGGTTTTATACGCGTAGGCGTAACCACTATGAAAATATGGACGTCCAATGCGCCTAATTACGATTTCTTCTTTCGATGTATCCATTGTTGTACCTCTCAACCACCTGCAGAACAACTTAAATGCTTTTAATTGATAACAATGAATCTTATCATATGCAATTTTGCCAAATTTCTGTAAACGAACATCTTTTTCACAAAGCTATTAAATTTTCCATAGATGGAGAGTAGGCGTTAGCCTTAGATCAGGCTTAATTACTCTATGGCACCGATTGAATTAATCTATCTATAAAGTTATTGATTAGATTTTTTATTTCATCAGCACCATTGCGGTATATTGAAAGTCACCACCTTTTTCATCTGTGATTTTGGCTTTCATATTGACGATGTGACCTTGGTCGGAAATGAAGTGAACACTGCATTCCATGAGTACCCGAATACTAGCGTGGTCTCTTATTGGTTTTATGCAACGCTCAGACCCTTTAAGAAACCAAATTTCTTTTGTTTTTTCTGTTAAGCCTAAGTAGTCATGTAAATAAATAATTCTTAATTGCCCAACGATTTCTAATCCAGTAATCGTGGACATATGAAACGTGTGACCATCCGTTTTTGACGTGTAATAAGATTGCATCCTGACATATCCTATTAGCTGCTTACCTGAAATCTCAATTTTATCGATTACCCAAATATCTTGTGCTTTCCCACCATCCAAGTAAGTTGAAGAGATTGGTTTAAAGTCCTTTGGGTATAAAGTTTTTGTTACAGATGAGTTCATTTTGCAACTTAACCTTTTGATTCAATATTCATCTGGTTATCATGACTACTCATGATGACTTTTCTAATTAATGTAATTGAGAAATCTTTGCTTGGATGATGAATTATTTTTTCGTTCATTAATTTGATATTATCGCTAAACAAATAGACTTTATCATCAGCAATAGATAGTAGCTTTTCTAATACGGATTTGTTTTCGATAATTGATTTCAGGGGATTGGCTAAGACAAGGTTTGTTACCCGATTAAAAGCGAATCCATCCATTAATTCACTCATGGATTTGATATTGACTATTAAATTTTCGGTTTCTCTTTTTAATAAAAGCTCTAAGCTTTGATTAAATACACCTTGGTTCATGGAAGTCACCTGTGAGCCATTAATCCAAATCCCATCGGGTGAAATCATACTTATTTTTATATCAATCGATAGTTCGTCTGACATCAGGCTGGTGAGCATCTGGGTATCACATTCACCTACAATCAGCGTGATTGGAATTCTCCCATTCCCCAATATAATGTTTTTTAGAAAGGTCTCTATTGCTTCCTCTCCAATCATAGGTCTACCATTTACTTCGCAAATGATGGATGGTGAAGTTTTCCATGACTGCGTGATATCCGGAGTAATTAAATCAATTCCTGCTATATCTAATTGCAGCGCATTGGCAACATCAATCGCTAATTGAATGTTGTCTTTGTGAATAACTGATAAATCAACAGGTACACGATAACCACCCTTATCTACATTGGCAGCACTTTTAAGTTTTATAAAGTGATTATTAGATGGTATATCATCGATTGAAAGTGCTTGTTGCTCTATCAGTTCATAGGCTTCTTCATCTAATTGAATATTCTTTAATACCGGACTATTGACTCTCTTAGTGTTTTCTATATGGATAAGTTCTTTGATGCTGTGGATTCCATCACCATAAACGCCGGCAGAGGATCTATTGGTTGCCCAATATACGATTCCATTAACAACCTGAAGTCTATAATCTCGACCTTCATAAAATTTTTCCAACATGACTGGTTGCTTATTCTTTTGGGCTCTTAGAAAAGCAGGAAGTAATCTCTTTTGATCACGAATATCTGCTGTTACGCCGTCACCCCTGTCTCTATCTAAAGGCTTTATGACGATTGGGAACCCTAGCTTTTCTGCGGCCTTGATTACTTCCTCCTCTTTTTTGCAGAGGATATGTTGGGCTACTGGAAACCCACATTTTCTGAGAAACGTTGAACAAATGGCTTTATTATTTGCAATATCCAGAGAAATTTGAGCTGTTGCATCTGAAATACTACTATCTAGCCAGCGACCGAAACGCCCCATACCCAATTGAAAGGTGTTCGAATGTAAGTGGTAGATAGGGATATTTAAACGATGAGCGCTATTCAAAATCCTTGATACATTTTTACCTATGGGTAAAAAAATACGTTGTGCTTGAACAATTTTGCTCAGGTGCATTTGAATTTTTTGCTTATCGGGACTAGTCGCAACAAGGTTCATTAATTCTGTACATGCTTGGATTATATGAAGACCGCTTGGTACAGAAAAAATTGGTCTTGGGATATCTAATAATACTTGTTCGGCTGAATGATTAATCTGAACAAGACTAATCGCTGATTGACTAAAAACGGGCATATTGGCCTGTTTGTAAAATGAATCAATCAGGCGACAAAAAATTAAAGGGATAATGATCCCCTTATTTGCCTGAGGCAAAGAAAAGGGCTTTTGATTAATATTCTGTAAAAGCTGAATTAAGTTAGTTATTGTTTGATGATTAATCGATTTATCAGAGTGAAACGATACTTGGATGGTGGGATCATTAAACCCTAATAAAAAGCCATTTGTAAGTTTTTTTATCTCGCTTCTAAACATTTGCATAATTTGATTTTTCAGATGGCTAATAAAACAGCGCAGACTATCGAATAAAAAAGCCCCACCGACGGGTGGGGCTGTTAAACAAACCTACATCTAATTAGAAATCAATTAAATGGAATTTAAGTTATCACCAAAGTAGATGCTGGTATTAAATAAGGATTCAATGTCGTAATCTTCACCTGCATTCACAATGGTAATGCTACCGCCTAAGTCTCGGATACCATCGGCGTACCAATTACCACCGTCCCACCAATCATCATAAGCATAAAGGTCAATAACTACATCACCGTTATTATTGTCGTATGTAATGGCCTGGAACATTTGCCAGAGGCTTTCCCAATTAGAGTAATCTATTAGGAAGTCCCAATCGAAGGCTGAGAGGTCAATGATATCGCCTTCGCTAGCGTCAAAGTCATAAATCCAATCTTCGTCAAGGCCTTGAGCAAATACGAAAGTATCTGCGCCACCGGTAGAAGAGGTTTCATTATAGAAGTCACCATACATGTAGTCTTCACCTGTGCCGCTGATCAGAATGTCATCACCACCTAATGAATTGTATGAGTACAAATTGTCACCAACTAGCAAGGAATCCTGATATCCGGAACCTGAGTTCTCAATTGCGCCGGTAAGGATGTCATCGCCACCTACTGAATTATCTGACCAATAAGCATCTCCTACTGCATAATTTGTCCACCCGCCATTGAGCTCAGCTGCTCTGAGGTTGATAGTGTCATTGCCGCCTTGTGAATCTTCCATAGTATAGGCGTCACCGATCAAGTAGTTATCGATATCTTCACCGACACCGCCATTAATAGTGTCATCACCGCCGATGGTACCCATGGACATGTAGTAGGCATCACCTCTAATATCATTATATGAGTCATTACCGCCGGTAATTGTATCGTTACCGCCTTGACCACCCTCTAAGTCATAAGCGTCGCCAAGTATGTTGTTAACTGAATCAGCTCCGCCACCAATAATTGTATCGTCACCGCCTACTGAAGAAGTCATATTCTCAGAGTCACCGACCAAATAATTATCTGAGTCTTCACCACCCTTGATGTAGTCATCACCCATCACTGATTGGAAAGCATCTTCTCCATCACCGTAAAAATCGTTTTCTGAGTTGTCGTTACCATAAATACGATCATTTCCCGCAGTTGATGAGGTTAAATTCTCAGCATCGCCGTATACTTCATTATAAACACCATAACCACCGTAAATTACATCATTACCGCCAGTTGAGTTGTTCATATCTTCCGCATCACCGTAGATATGGTTCTCAAAGTACTCATCATTATAATTACTATCACCAGCGTAAATGGTGTCATTGCCACCTGTAGCGCTATTGATGGTATCAGCGTCACCAAAAATCCAGTTCTCCATATCAGCGATGTCATCTGTTGCGTCGCCACCATAGATCAGGTCGTTACCACCTTTGGCGCCAAACTCAATACGATCGGCGTCGCCGTGGAGATAGTTATCAACTTGTGTATCTTCACCAGAATCGCCACCATAGATTTCATCATTGCCACCTACGGATGCGCCATATTTCTTGTGTGTACCTGAGATTAGTTGAGCATCACCGTAGATTTCGTTCTCAATGTAGCCACCAACTAGAGCTACATCATCGTAACCTGCGTCACCGCCATAAATTTCATCTGAGCCGCCTATGCCGCCCTTTTTGATTGTTTTTGAGTCACCGTAGATGAGGTTAGTAGCATCTTCATCACCGTATGTATCGGCGCCTTCGAAGTAATCATTACCACCAACTTTACCTGAACCAATATTTCCTTTGGAATCGCCAAAAACTGGTTTGCCTTTACCATCCAAATAAAAATCGTTTGAACTTAGTACTTTATATTTTAGTGTCGCCATTTTGTTCTCCAAAAAATTTTCCCTGCGAAAAACCACGCTAATGAATATTAACATTATTTTCAATATTTACAACTATTTTCTATTAAAATAATCAACATGAGAAACCTGCTCGTTTTTTTTAATAATATTTCTGCTCTTGAGCCCAATCGGATTGCGATTTCGATAAAAGAAAGAGATATCACTTATTTACAACTCAACCGATTGGTTTTGGCTTATGCAATAAGCCTTCATAATCATGGGGTTACAAATAAATCATGTGTAGCACTCGGGATTAAATCCGATTTCCCCAGTCTTCTTAGTATCATGGCAACGGCTTATATTGGAGCTAGTTGGGTTCAGTTGACGGGCTCTACGGTCAAAAATTACAAACAACTTAATGTTTCTCATGTGCTTCTTGAGGGTGCCCTGAAGTCACCATTCAATGATGTTATACCTATTAAATTAGATAAATCCTGGTTTAAAGTGGAGTCGCCCATTGATGTCAATCTACTTAGCTTGCTCGACGGCAATCAATCGGATGATGATGTTTGGATGTATGCGCAAAGTTCGGGGTCAACAGGTACCCAAAAGTTTATGGCTTTGAGTTACGCAAACTATTATGCCCGCACCAACAAAGCTGGAATGACACATGACTTTAATCCGGTCATTACAGCAAATTTGTTTGCTCCTCTCACGGGGCCATGGGTTTCATACAATTTGCGAACCCTAAAATTGGGTGGCACACTCGTATTTGGTAAAGACCCTTTATTTTGGCAGCAAAAAAATGTTCAGAAGGTTTTTGGTTCTCCCAAACAGTTTGATGTTGTTTTAGATCACTTTAGCAAGCTACAATTTCGCTTGCCTATTGCCCACATCGCCGGTGCAACTGTCACGCGCTCTTTCTCAGAGAGAGTTTTTAAATATTTTGACATGATTCATAATTTTTACGGCGGCACAGAGGTTGGTGGTATCGCTAGAAATGTCCTAACTCACTTACCCGATGACAATCATTGTGTCGGGTTTATCTTTCCTGAAAATCAACTTGAGATTATGGATGATGATGGCAATCTACTCCCGGTTGGCAAGGAAGGTAATATAGCCATAAAAAACAATATATTAGTAAGTGGTTATGTAGGTGATTCAGCGGCTACGGATAAGTGTTTTAAAAATGGTTGGTTTTTTCCAGGTGATATTGGTTACAAAGATACAGAAAATAGATTGTTTCTGACTGGCCGTATCAGTGAGGTCTTGAATATTTCAGGATCAAAAATAAATATCAGTTTTTTAGAAGATTTGGTCAGTAGTAAGAAAGAAGTCTCTGATTGTGCTGCATTTGTAAAGCATTTTGAGGACAAACCAGACCAGTTGATGCTGTTGGTCAGTCTGAATTTAGGTCACAATGCTGATCAGGTGATAGGCCATTTAGCCAAAACATTGCTTGCTGATCCTGATATATCTAACAAATTAACAGGTATTTACTATGTTGATGAAATTCCTAGAAATCAGAACGGTAAGATTTTGCGTAATGAGTTAGCGCAACTGGCCGACGGTAAAAATTGCTATTACCTCGCTAAAAAATCTTAGAGATTGCTTCCATCAACTCAACAACAAAAACCAATATAGCGCTTGCCAAGATAATATTCAGCGTAATGACCGTACCCACAATCCTGTATCGATAGTCCTCTTTGATTTGGCTCAAGCCATAGGCATGAACGATCCTCCCAATTACTAGCAAGATTCCTAGTAAATGTATCAATATCGCTGGAGCGTGTTGGAATTCTAGAAATGCGAATAGCAAAAGTGCCAAGGGAACATATTCTATGAAGTTGGCATGAGCTCTAATGGCACGTTTTAACTGTTCATCCCCAGCGTCACCAATCGCTGACTTAACTTTACGTCGAATTTTGATGATACGTCTACTAAGGTATACAAAAATCAGTGCGAGAATTGCTGCATATAGAGCTGTGATTTGAATCATGACATTGCCTTTAAACAGTTTATTCTGAAATCCTACCATTTTCTGTGCTTAGATTCTCTCAGAATGAGTTGGGTGATATACATCGCTAGAGGTACTGTTTACTCGAAATAATGTTGAGTATAATACTAATTAATTGTCTTTAATGTTTGGGGTGCAACTATGTTCCAATTAAAAAAATCAAAAGAAAAACAAATGGCTATACCTGAAGATAAGATCGATTCAGAGGCAAGTGCAAGTGACGATGAGAATCAATCTAATGACTTAGAGCAAAAAAGATATCCAACTGTGATAAGTGAAGGCTCAAGTATGGAGGGGAGCCTGAATTTTTCCGGTAGTGTTCATCTGGATGGAAAATTTATTGGAAATATTAAAGCTGATCTTGTGAATGTTGGAATGTCAGGATTTTTTGACGGATTGATTCTGACTGAACATTTGTCAATTTCTGGCTCTGTCAGCGGTGAGGTGCAATGTCAAAAGTTAATTGTTAAAGCTGGTGCTGTGGTCTCAGCCAAAATTCAGTACAACAATATCGAGATTCAATTAGGAGCTATTGTAAACGGAGAGTTAAAGCGGTTGATTGCTTGATGTAGATAATAGAGTGACTGTTTAAATCACTCTTTTTTTGCATTTAATTGATGATTATAGTCTGTAAATATTGGCCTTATGAGGTTTAAACCGCTTATTTTTAAAAGAGAGAACGGAGGTCATGATGGAAAATAAACATGGCGCGCTAATGGTGGGTGAAGGCGTGACAATAAATGGCAATATTGAGTTAAAAGCAGACATCCATATCTATGGGATGGTGCATGGTGAAATCCATGCGCAGGATGTATTCGTTGGTGAAAGTGGTCATGTGCATGGTTTGATCATGGCCGAAAATATCCAAATCAAAGGAGAAGTTGAACATAATTTGATAGCGCGTCAAACCTTGATTATCAAATCAAGTGGCCGAGTTAAGGGAGATGTTGCCTATGACACTCTAGAGATTGAAAGCGGTGATAGCGTTGAAGGCAAGTTGGAAAAACATAATCCCAAAAAGACAATAGCTCAACAAAAAGATATTGAGTAACTTTCATCATGGTGAATTTGCTAAAGGACATTAAACTAAATGCCTATGCATTTCATCGCTGGCCCTATTTAATTTGGCGGTATGAGTATCAAGATTTCAAATTAATGTATGAGCAAGATAACCAGCTCTTCTGTTATTTGATTACCGGACATATTCAACAACGTTTCGCTAGATATGTTTTAGTTCTTATTCTTTTCACCCTACTGATTTTGCTAGCATTGTCCATACATAGTGTTAAGACCTCTTTGCACTTTCATCACCTAGAAACGCGGTCGGCAGTGGCTGAGAAACACGAAAAGCAAGCAATTAGTGCATTAACAAAACTTTCTGGCCATCAGGTAAATGTCGATAAGATATCTCATGAGGAATTCATGGCGATGGTAAAAAGCTACCAAATCCGCATGCAGCACCTTGAGAATTTGGTCACCTTTTCTCGTGAGGAGCTAAAGCGAGCTAATCGTGCATTGGAGTATGGTCTTAAAGCCGCAGGATTAAACTCGGAAGATTTCTCATCAATGCGCAAAAGCATAAAAAAGAGAAAATTATCAAACAAACTGCAAAAGTCCAAAGTGGAATCAATAAAAAAAGATAATGCTTCCATTCTTGGGCTGAGAGATTTGCTTAGCAAAAATGAGGAGTTACACCAAATCATTCAGGCATTTCCAAAGTTAAGACCAGTTAAATATGGATTTAGAACTTCTCGATTTGGTATACGCAATCATCCAATCACGCATCAATTAAATTTTCATGAAGGGGATGACTTCACACCAACATGGGATACTAATGCCTATGTAGTCGTAGATGGCAAAGTTGAATCAATCAAGCGCGATGAGGGATATGGCTTGATGGTCGTCATCTTACATAGCCATGGTGTCAAAACTTTGTATGGGCACTTAGCAAAGACCTTTGTTTATCCTCATCAATTAGTCAAACCAGGTCAAATTGTTGGAGTCATAGGAAATACTGGCCTCTCAACAGGACGACATCTTCATTTTGAAGTAATGGTCTCAGAGCACAAACTTAATCCATCCATACTAATGGCCATGGCTGCTAAAGCTCAATAAAACTGTTTGCTAGAAACTTATCTTTGCTTCCAAGGTCTTCAAACTATGATGAATTCGTCGCCTATCCAAACAATTTTTCTTGCTGGCGGTTGCTATTGGGGTATGGAGGAGCTATTCCGACATATTCCCGGTGTTGTTCATACCGAGGTGGGTTTTAGCGGTGGCCACGTGGTCAATGTTTCCTATCGAGAGGTGACCACAGGAACAACGGGGCATGCAGAAACCTTGCGCGTGGATTTTGATACTGCGCAGGTGACGCTAGCGCATTTATTATTCGAATTTTTCCGTATTCATA
>JACCDX010509282.1_pt1 | contig 16419 bp, 14 predicted proteins | sample 7449681 | NCBI WGS metagenome assembly JACCDX01 (sample SAMN15323450, study PRJNA562643) | freshwater metagenome | isolation source: river surface water | place: USA:Blue River Watershed | collected 2017-08-18 | reverse complement strand
TGATAATAATGCACCAATGCCATTATATGTTAGTGATAAGATAATTATGATAAATAGAATTGAAGGATTGGATGAAATAGAACCACAATTCGTTTGTACAAAAGTGTTATTGTATTGTTGATTGAAATTAACAATGTATTGTTGATTGAAATTAACAATGTATTGTTGATTATCTGGTATCAAATACTTTGTGTATTCTTTTTATAAAATGTGCTATTTTTATTAATTTCTACATTATATTTATTGCACCATGTAATAGCATTTGTTACCTGTTCTTGTATAATTTCATGATACGATTCCTTTGTTATTTCACTTTTTGCCAGTTCTATAGTCTTATTTAAGTAAAACATCTGTGATTCCAGATATTTCTCGTTATATTGACTTAATTTTTGAACAAAAGCATTATCGACCTTTATATTTTGAAAGAGAATAGAATCATCTTCATTCAGTTTACTTTCATTCCATTCTTCAATAATATTTAATAGATGTCTTTTACTGCTATTATCTAAATTATCTTTATAATACATACATATTAAGTATTTTTCGGAATTAGCTGGTCTACTCGTTTCAGGCTTATATATGTATATATCTTCAAAAGCATTATACATTAAATACAATATTTGAACCATTGTAATGCTGAATAAATCGAATACTTTACATACAAACGAACCATGTTTTCTCAAAACATTGAGCGCCACAATGCATTCTGAGTATATTATTTGACAGGAATTTATCTCTTGTCCGTTAAAATCACTTGAATAATCAAACCCTCCATCTGCAGTAACAAAATGTGCTTTATGTGTCTTAAATTTTTTAATATAATCGCGAACATCATCAATATTGTATAGATTGCCATAGTCGATATTGACATTCTCATTGTTGTTAAATATCTTCTTTATTTTAGTAAAATCGGGAATATATTCAGTCGTTGGTTTAAGTGTTATTCCATAAAATTTATTGTTAAGACTGTTGGATTTAAGTCTTTTATAATTATACGATGCCTCCATAAAACCACCTGGTCCTTCGGCAAGATGCGAAAAGATAAAGTTATTATTTATGTCAAAGTATTGAAATATATCGAAATTGTAAAATATTTCCCACATTTTAAAATAGGAACGACTTATTGGAGTATAATTTGAAATGCTGTCATTGCGTTTCTTTTTGTTGTAAGTTGTATAAATCAGCTCATATGGATTACCGATTTTTTTCATTCTATCCCAACTGTCACTATTTTCAAGCGAATCGATCTTCTCCTTTTCAGCACTAACTATTTTATAGTACTTTTTGAACAAAAGATTATTCTTTTTGGGAATGCTTTGAAGGTTTATATGTTTAACATTTATGGCGGAAATGCTATTATTTGGAGTATCTAATTTTAGATGGAAATTCATAATTATATATATTAATAATTTCTTAAGCTCTCTTTTCTTTTTATTTAGTTTTTCATTTTATTTTTATATTTCGTTTTTTCATTTTATTTTTATATTTCGTTTTTTTATTTTTGTTTTATATTTCGTTTTTTATATTTCGTTTTTTATATTTTGTTTTTTATATTTTGTTTTTTATATTTCGTTTTTTATATTTTGTTTTTTATATTTATATTTTATATTTATATTTTATATTTCGTTTTTAAATAAAAAGGGAGGGGTTTTTAGGGGAACCGTAGGTTCCCTAATTCTATGTCTTGTATAACGTGTTCTGTCTCTCCATTAACTGCAAAAACATTCTTTGTTCCCTTAACCTTATGTTCTTTCTCCATCAGTTCCACCAATTTTTTCATTAGTGCGTCGGGTGAGTTCTTCACCTTCTTATACATAAATCCCGAGCTTAAAAAGCTGAATCTCTTTTCGTCATTTGACATCTTCGTTGCCGCTTCAACATCCTTTTCCAATTCTTTTTCCGTCAAATCCATCAAATTTTGTCCCTCCATCAATTCCTTATGGAATTCCTCAAATGGTTTGATGAAAATCTTTTCGAATCCATAATCTTCCATCATCTTATCGACATAATTAAAGTTAACAAGATATTCCGGATGGACAGCGCCGATTGTTTTAATATAAACATCAATCTGTTTTCCAAAATTTCCCTTCTTTGATGTGAATCCAAATTTGGATGTTCCGTATTTCTTATCAATCTTCCACATAATTTCTCCTCCAAAATTCTTACCGCTAATTGTATCAGTACTCTTCAATGCATCGTATATTCTTTCACCATCGAAAGTAGTTCCCATAACATATCCTCCAATCTTCAAATTGTCATTAATATTTTGCAACATTGAACGGAATGTTATTTCGCTTTCAAAGAAATAGTGAAAACAGAATTGCAAACTGATTGTATCAAACATATATTTTGTTGGAATATACTTTTTCATATATATTTTGCCAGCTTCACTCATTGCCGCCGACTGTTCCGGCCATATTAATTTACGAGTATCACCTTGCACATAATAAGCCTTCGGTGGTGGTATAACGATGCTTTTAAAACGCTCTTGTGCATCCTTAATATTTTGAAAATCAATATCAATGCCAACCACTTCCGCATATTTTGCCCTCTTAATCTTATTGATATCCGCGCCATTACCGCAACATAAATCAAGAAGCTTACCGTTATAGGCAGTTGTGGTAGTGTCATGTTCAATGTAATTTGGTGAACTGAAATATAAAAGTTGATATTTGATATAGTGATTGTGGAAATTTTGATAATCATATCTTTCTCTCTTGCCACTTTCATTATCACCTCTAACGTAATATGGCTCTTGAATCAATTTATTCTTTTCACTTAAGACAGGAATCTTACCAGTGGTTATCATCTCCTCTGTTATTGGCGATTGAATTGCCTTGAAAATATCATTTGCTGTCTTCTCACCATTACCAAAAATCTCCTTACCGCTCTTGTACAAATTAGTCTTATCCTTACGGAATCTATAAGGAAGCCATTTAAATCCCTCTTCTCGTGTATCATCATAACCAAATTCGACAATAATATCATCATGAATCTCCACTATTTCATTTGTTAGAGGATCATTTGCATAAACTTTACCGTCATCTTGAATGAAGATCTTGGCAATATTATATGTTGCACTATTCTTTTCATCAAGGCCAAAAGGATTGAAAAGAACGGGAATACTCTTCTGCATATTCTTCTTGTTTTGATAGAAAGTTTTTTTGCCAGAAACATAAAGTTCAAAACTCTTGTATTGTTTCAATACTGTCTCTTGTTTTCCATCGAGGCGATTTATCACATCAATATGGGGGTATTTGATATCTCGCCCATTTTCATCTTTTAATGTCTTAATTAAAAAATCGATGGTGTTCAATTCCGGTGGCTTCCACTTAAAGAGAGAGTACCATCCACCACCGCGCATTGGATAATATTCGTATTTTGGCGTAAAGATAACACCATCGACATGGAAACTATTATACTTTCTCGCATCCCATAGCTCTTTCACCTTTTGAAAGATATCACTTCCATCACCACGAACTGATTGAATATACTTTTTATTGTATAATTTGATGCAGTTACTCTCACTGAGAGGCGGAACCACTTGGCGCGAAGTTGATTTTAAAAATTTTTCCAATAGGTCAATGCGATTCTCAACTTTGCTATCGCGATGTATATCAATCAAATGACGTCTTCTAACATCAGTGCCTTTAAAAAAGAGAATATCATACATATAAAATTCATTGTTATTCTCAATAAATTCACCCTCAATTAATGTATCCGTCATCGATTCATCCTTATAACCAGTGTCAACGAATTTAAAGGAATTGTTAAAAAGATATATTCTACTGTCAGGATGAGTGACAAATAAAAAATATCTTTCACCATCTGCCTTTAGTGTAACGGCATATCTGTTGTAAATATTCTTGATATAATCGCTTTTAAAGAGATTGTCGCGATGAATTGTTACGGGTGACGCGGCGATAAAGTCTTCTCTATCAATTCCGACTAATTTCATATAAGCCTCTTTAATGCCATTCATCATGTTGTTTGACATAATGAAATTACTATTTTGCAAAAGCTTGAGAATCATATAGCAATTGGCTAATAGTTTTTTGGCGATTGTTTCATTAGGAAGATCACTATCCTTACCGACAAATTCGATTTCAATCTCATAATTGACACGCTCTTTTAAAGTGTTGGACTCACGAAAACTCTTTGCAATACCCATCTTTGTTTTAGACATTTCAATGATAAAGAGATTGTCGTCAGTTTTAATGGTATATCTGTTCTTTAATCTATAGACTTTTTCATAGTCAGTTGATTTGAGAAGGTCAATATTCTTTTCCAAAAGGGAATTTTGCGGAAGTTCATTATTTAAAGAGAATCGAATATTGTAATTATCATCGTCAATTTTGTCTAATTTTTCTTTCTCAATGAAGATTGGGGTAATTTCATCTAAAGATGATGTTAACCAATATTTTTTAATGTTATCCTCTCCAAGGATTGACATTCTAATGTTGTCATTCTCTCCTGAAACATCCTTGTCCAAAATAACATCTAAAATATTCTTCATCTCATATTTGTATCCTAGGCCATTATTTTGTTTGGAGAAGGTTAATTTTTGAAATATTTTTGTATAGTTATCTTCAGAGATTAAGCTGTTATTCTTGTTCCAAAATCTCGATTCAAACTCGTAAGTTTTGTTCTTTTTGGAACTGTCTATTAAAGTGACTAATTTCTGGAACATATTATTATTTAATTGCATATATATATTAATATAGATAAAAAAGTCTTTAAATACAGAAAACTACGTTTTCCGTACCTTTCCTTAATGTTTAATTGGATTTCTTTAAGAGCTTTTACATTGCTCCAATATGAACTTTGAATTAAAAAATAAAATAAATTACTCTTTTATTTTATTTGTAAATAAAAAATTTATAAATTCAATAATTATGTCCTAATAATGAAATATTAAAAGATGCATTGTTTCCGCAATGCATCTCTATTTGGGCATTGCAATATTTCGCATTAATTATTTTTGATGTTAAAGGTGTATCAATATAAATATGTTCAGTTGGCATTCTTTTTATAGATATAATTCCAAAATTTGTTATTAGTAAATTTAGTGTTTCAATATCTATATATAAATAATACCAATTATCGTCTTCAACATCTCTATACTTCAATATATTTGACTCATAATTTAAGTCTTCTTCAAATTCTATCAATATCATTTTTTATATATTATATTGTAATAATTATTTTCTTTATATTAAATTTGATTTGTTTTGTTTAATTCAATTTAATAAGATCAGTTATCAGTTCATCCTTTAATTTATTAATCATTTTATTTGTCTTTTCCGACTTCTTTTGGATATCAATCTTATTTTCTAAACAGATTGTTCTCAACTCATCCACTTTCAATTTCTTCAATGAATTTAACGTAAATTTACCATTACTGCTATTGCTCGTTGTTGTTTTCGTTTCGCTTGTAACATCGGTGACGTCGGCACTCTCTTCTTCAATTTGCATCTTTTCAATCGACATATATTTCCATATATTATCGATTATCTCTTTCTCATTCATTTCATTTTTATATGTTAGAAATGATGCATTATTTGTCATTTGATGTCTCTTTAATAGCGGTTTATATATCTCATTGTCATTTAAAATAATCATATTTGGAAGATGTTCATTATAATTATTTGTAAAATAAGTTGGTAGGTAGTACTCTGAATCTTCAATACTTATTAAATTGCTCTTTTTATTGATGATGTAAAGATTTACTCCCAAATAATCGGCAATATATCCTTTTAAAATATGAATATTTTCATCATCGTATTTAAAATAATATGCTCTCTTTAAAACCTCTTGTATCTCTCCTTTGTTAAATGTTCTTATCTTATTATAACCAAATTTATTATATAAATCCTTCTCAAATAAATCACTGTCGATTTTTCTAATAAATTCTTTAATAATACTCTCTTTATTGCTCTCATTGTTTAAATTAAAAGTCTCATTACCAATCATTAGAACAGAATTTATCAATGAAAAAATGGGTGATTTATTACGATAACTTTTATTGTCATAATAAAAATTGTTAAGGTTTTTATTAAACAATATATCAAAAGATGACGGTAATGTAAAATTGGATTTGTCGAGTTTAGGTTGTTCAACGTATGGTGTAGTTACTGATGATTTCGATTTCGTTTCTTTTAAAGATTTAGGTTTTGCATTATACCTTGAAAAACCATCTGCATCTAATTCAAACGGTTTAATATTCTTGTAGTGATAATCATCAATATTTTCTTGATTATCATTTAAAAATTGAGTTATAAAATTAATACTTAGCATCGCTTCTTATATATTATATTATAAATTTGATTTTAAGTTCATTTTTGTTAATAAAAAATAATTTTATTAATAATTTTATTGTTAATAAAATTATTAAATAATAATTTATGGTGTTTTATAAAGAAATATGATGATAAAATACATTTACAACAATCCATAATTTAGATGAAGAAGATAGTTCTGCGTTAAAATTTGTACAAAATCTTAATCCAATACTTGTTATTTGACGATTATTTATGAAATAAGATGAAAATAAAAGTCTAATTTTATCTATATTCACTAAAATATTGTCAATAAAATATGAATCATTTTGAAGATTATTATCTTCAATAAATTTTTCTATTTTATTTTTATTTATTTTTTCTTCATCAAATGCATTAACATTTAGTGTTGCATATATTCTATATGCATTATTGTAATCATAATCATCCATTGGCATTTTTGTTTGTAATATTGGTTTTATATAATGATTAAGTTATCTTTAAATATATATTTTTATGGATATATTAAATTATTCTTCTTCATCTGTTTTTTTATTTTTTAATTTCATTTTATTTGGATCATTCCCATCTTTAATTGATTTCATCATCTTTGCCTTTTTACCTGTATATTTAATCTTCTTCTTTTTCAAAGAGAGTTTATTATCCAAATCTTCATCTTCATCGCTTGAAAAGTCTAAATATGTTCTACTCTTTTCATAATTATTATCTAAATCATCATCGTAATCTTTATTATAGTTGTCGATATTATCATTATTTATAAAACTGTTGTTGTTATTGCTATTTTGGAAATTGTTATTTAATTCATTTAATTCTTTTATGCTTTTTTTCACTGTCTCTAAATACTCTTCGTGATTTAATAAATCTTCTCTTTTGTGTTTTATAAAATCGACAAAGGCAAATATCTTATCAATCGTTATCTCTTTTACATTTAGTAGATTTATAAATATACCATTTTTATTCTCTGTATAATTGCAACTATCTTCTTGCAAAATATTAAATATTTCTAAATATTCTAATTTAGTAAGATTTTTTGAAATTTCGATCAGTTTCTTCTTTTTAAATGTAAGTGTATCACTATTTGATTTAAATGGTTGAAAATGGTTTTGATATGAAATCGGATTTTGATTATAATCTTTCACATTTGTTATGTTAATATTATACTCCATAAAGATTATTAAGTTATATCAATAAAATAATTTATCATATTATACGAAGAAACTACTCATAATCTATATCATCTCCATCTTCTTCCTCTTCATCTTCAATATCATCTTCATCAAACTCTATATCATCAGCATCTAAATTATTTTCATCTGGATTCTCAATCTTAACCTCTTGTTCATCTTCTTCATCACTATCTGCCAAATCATTCTCTTCATCTTCCATCGTCATCTCATCTTCATCCTCATCCTCTTCCAATGCCATATCATCCATTGTATTCTCTTGCTCTATAATATCATCCATATCTTCATCAATTGGCGTTAAATCACTTGATATTAAATCATCCTTTTTGCTATTAGTTGTTTTCGTTTGTGTCTTTACGGTATCATTATTGCTATTCTCATCCCATATCTTTCCAACAACCTGAATCTCCTTATCATTTAATGAAAATTTCTTTAAAATAACTTCAACCTTAATTGTATCTCCAACACTAACATTTTCAAAATCGTTATTTTTATATAATTGTTTTCCAACAATAACAGTTATTGGTCCATTTTTTCCAAGAATGCCTAACTTATTCTTATTGCGAACAGTGCATTCAATAACATTTCCTAAAACTGGATTGCATACATCAGCCGTATAAACAACTTCAAATGTTATATCTCCTGTAAATCTACTTCCTTGCAATTTTCCAGCACTCTTTTTAAGTATCCTTACAGAATCTGGTTTAACATATCCTTCACTTATACATAGGCCTTCAACTTTATTTTTCAATAATCTCTCAATATGTTCATTAAATCCCTCGTTTAAATATTTGGATTGAACTATTATCTTTTTTATAAATACATTGTTAAAATATATATTCTCTACATCACTTTTAGGGGCATTATTTATCTCTTCAGGTTTCTCAAATGTATTATTGTTGTTATTGCTATTCATATTTTCAGTTATATTCATATTCGTACTCATTTAGTCTAATATATAATTATAATTTTATTTTTTAAATCAAAAAAAAAATCAATTTTTTTTTTATTATTAATAAAAATTAATTGGGATAATAAAAATAATTTAAAGAATTATTATGTAATATAATTTATAATAATGCAGTCATCATATTCGTCCTTTAAGAATGACATTAAATCATTCAATTTAGAGGAGTATATTCAAAATCTTAATTCATCTACTTATGAAACATTTTTAAATTTTATTAATGATTACAAGGAGATTGAAAGTGAAGATTTTAAAAAACCGATTTTTAGTCAAACAACAAAGTTTAAAAAGATACCAAACAATTATAAAAATTATAAGTCAATTAAGATTACAAGAGAGAAAGAAGAAAAACAAAACTGGACATGTATTGGTCCTAATGAAGAGAATGATAAGATATCAGTTATTATTAAAACATATTTAAATAAAATTAGTGAAGATACATATCGTACGATAAGTACAGAATTTATTAATGAGCTTTTAACGTTAAAGAACGAGGAATTATTCAACATATTGAGTAAGGAAATTGTTAACAAATGTCTTTTTGACAATAAATTTAGACATCTTTATATCAATCTATGTTTTAAAATATGGACAAATAGACAGCTTCATCATAATATGGCAAACATTTACGAGGATGAGGGAACTCTAAGCTGGGAATTTAATGGTGAATTATACGAGGGATTTGCAACAGAGGTTGCTGTTAGAAATGATATTTATATTAAATTAAATTTTAAAAAATACTTTTTAAATTACATACAGAGTTTATATAAAAATAAGGATATTGTATTTGAGAATTTGAGTGAAGAGGATATTTTCATCAAGAAGAAGAAGGTATTGCTTTTGGTCGAATTGGTTGGAATAATGTATTTGGAAAAGTATATTAATTTTGATATTATTAATATTATCATTATTGATCTTTTGCATATTAATGAGAAGAATGCAACTATTGCCGAAATAGAATACGAGGCTTTATATAACTTGATTAAATTAATTAAAGAGAAGAAGACAAACTATAATGATATAATGGATTGTAAGATGATTTTAAATGAATATATTATTGTTATTCATAATATTGTTAATGAGAAGGAACTGACAAAGCGTTCACAATTCTTTTTAAATGAAATTTGCGTTATGTTGGACAGTTTCTTTGATGTAAAAAAAGGAGAGAAAGAAAATGCCGGAAGTGGTAATGGACAGAACAAAGGAATTTTTATTGAAAAACTTAAAAATTATTTCCAAATAAATGAAATGGTTGAATTATACAGAAATTTAAATAATAATGATAGACTTGAAACTATTTATAAGACAATAGACTTTTATTTAAACCAGCGAAAATCTAATGAAAGTATCGTTAAATTATTGATTAGTTTAAATGATTTTAATACATTGGTGTCGGGACTTCGTAAAATTATTGATAATTTAACGGATATAATGCTTGATGTACCTAATGCAAATGAGAAGTTAATTGGATTAGTTAAAAATATGAATTTGAAAGAGAGCAACAAATTAATTGATATGATTGGAAATATTAAGATGGATGATAGCGATGAAGATAGCGATGAAGATAGTGATGATGATAGCGATAATGATGCATGTGATGATGAGCATGATTTTGAAGTCGTATAATTATTCGTCATTTGGATTATAAAAATCCTTTGTCCAATAACATCTCTCCGGATACAATGGAACATATTTTTTTACAGATTTTATAAATTCATATTTTTCATCTTCCCAATTTTCCATAACCTTTCGGCTTTTTTCTAAGGTTATTGTTTTTGACATATAGTCAATACCTATGTAGACAATGTCAGCTTTTAATTCCTTCGCAATAACCCAATATCCCGTACGTAAATTCTCGTTGCATTTACGGGTTCCTTCAGGTGCCAGGTAGAGAATGTAATTGTTCATTGTTTGCAGTGTTTGTACTATTTGCGCTGTTAAATGTTGTTTCTTCGATGGAACAACGGAAATTAATTTAAACTTGCTGTCGAAAAGCCAAAGAATAGGAGAAACAACTCTTTCAAACTCTTTTTTCATCAACACATATGTGTCGTATCTTTTATGTAAATAACCATAATAGAAAATTGCACCGATAATAAAATCATAAATTGTAGTATGGCTACTTACCATAATTATTTTTGAGGGAAAGTCGTCAATGGAGATAGGATCTACTTTGTAATTGAGATAGAGAAGAGTATTTTTAAATATATTTGATATGTTGTTATAAACATATAGTGTGCCAAAAGTTAGAGATGTAAAAAAAAGTGTTAAGATAAACATTATTATTTTATATATAAACAATATATAAAATGATTTTATATATATATAAATTATTTATATGTTATAATAAAAAAATTTAGTATTTATAATTAAAATTTTCATCTATTAATTGATGTATTAAATCATCATTTTTCTTTAATGCAAAACAATTTGACCAAAACTTAAGATCATCATATATTTGATTCCAATATTCATCATTCACTTTAAATAATTTTGTCGTACCTATCCTATATGTATCAAAACCATAATCTGATAAATAATCAACAATATCTTTCATTGGATTTTTAATACATGGTCCTCGAATATCATCTAAACAATCGCTACATTCAAATATTATATATTTTGTATTAAATAAATATTTCTCTAATCCCTTAATTACATTTGTATCATTTCCTTCTGTATCTATTTTAATAAACTTTACTATAAAATCTTTATTTAAATATTGGTTATCTAAAACATCGTCCAATCTTTTAACTTCAGTTTCACAAATCACTTTACCCCCACTTCTTAATCCAGCACATCCGTTACCAACTTTATTTATTTGATTATCTTTCCAATCATATAAGAATGTTTTCATATTTTTATTGGAAATACAATGTTTAAATAATTTTATATTTTTATTTCCACTTATTTTTTTCTCCAATTCATTATTATTTATTGGATTTGGTTCAAAACATAAGATCTCTTTTTTATTTTCAGTACATATTTCTTCTATATTTTTAATATAATCTCCAATACATGAACCAACATCAATTCCAACAATAATTTTACCATTATCATTAATAGGCAAAACATATTTTTTTAATCCAATTAATAATTTATTATGACCATCTTCACCAAAAAATTCATTTTTATTATTTATATAATAATTTACTAAATATTCTTTATTCATAATATATCAATGTTGTTAGATATTATAAATATTGATTAACCGCATAATAAATAATCATTAAATAATTTTTTATCAATTATTACAATGTCGAATCCACAATTTGACATAATTTAAACTATTATAATGCATAATATAATTATTATTATTTATGAATAATCAGTCGACGATTAATCTTATTATAATGATTACCTATCATTTCATCATGTTCTCTCTGTTTCTGAATACGTAAATTATCATCTTCTGCTCTTTTTCGTTCCATATATTCATAACGTTGTCTATCTTCCACAGTTGGTGTATATGATAATCTTGCTCTATCGCTTTCTAAATCATCCTTTGATTTATAAGTCTTATATTTCACTTTACTAACGTCAATCAACATTGTTTCATCTACATGTGCCTTTTTATAATCAGTATACGCCAAATTTCCCGTACTAACAGACCCGAAATCTTCTACATCATCCATCCCTAAAAATGATTGATTAAGATTGCAAAGAGATGAGTCTAATGCATCAGGCTCTTGATATTTTGTGAGCGCATTGCTCTTTTTGGTTTTAAGACTGTCAAAATGAGCATTAAAAATATCCTTATTAAACTTTTGACCAAATACTTCATCACTATCTTTCTTTATATCCTCCTTCATCAAATCACTATATCCTTTATCATAAACAGATGGAACCTTATACTTTTCAAAAATTTGATTAAATTGATTGATGTCAAATTTATCCTTGCTAACATAAATATTTTCACGTTGGTCATTAATGTCATCTTCGTAATCCATATTAACAACAGGACGGTTTATCTTTGTTTCAACATATCCTTTCTCTTCGGCAACATTTAAAAGATATATATATGCTTGAGTGATTAATTGAAATTTGTCTTTATCACCACCTCTATCAGGGTGATGTTTAAGAGCACTCTTCTTATATGCCTTTTTGATGTTATCAACATTATAATCTTTGTATTTAAGTCCCAATATTTCCCATGGATTATATTTAAGTTCGAAATTTTTAATCTGTTCTTGCAAAAAATTATTTTTAGCCTCCTCCTCTTTTTCAAATCTTTTACGACGTTGTCGTTCACTCTCCTCGAATTTTATCTTATCCTCTTTCATATTCTTTTTAAAGGTCGATACTTCATCATTAAAATTGAAAGGAGTGAATTCAAGATTATCGAAATTGGGCTTGGGATTATCGACCATATCATTGGAATTGCTTGGATAATCAAACATTACTGGTTTATTTTGCATTTGATACATATTATGCATCATTCCCCTTTGCATTATTGCATTATTTGAATGATTTTTGTTCGTTGCTCTATTATGAGGGGCTGTTGGTTGCTCATAATAATCGTCGCTTCTATCAACTGCTCTATCCAGCTTGCTTGATGTGGGATAGCTATGGGGTGGAGGTGGTTGATTAGGTGGATGTCGGGGCTTTTCAAGATATTGTCGTTGATTGTATTGATAATCTTCGAACTCTTCATAATTGGGTTTATTATTGGGTGGATAATATTCATCATTTGTTTGATAATTGTCGTGCTTTTCACGACGATTGTTATGTTGTTGAAGCTGATGTTGATGTTGTTTATGTGATTGTTGCTGATATTCTCGATTATTTTTATTGTGAGATTCTCTAGAAGGATTTTTATTTATTGGTTGCTTATTTGATAAATCATGCTGTTTTTTTCTTACTACATATTTATCACTTGAAATTGATTCTTGATTTCCCATTATAAAATGCTTAACAAAAAAATAAATTATTAAATACGCATATTTTTATCTATTATAATATAATAGGAATAGATCAAATGAGTCTTGATATAGTTGTTGCAAGATATAATGAAGATTTATCGTGGTTAAAAGATTTACCAAAAGGAAAAAACATAAAAATATGGATTTATAATAAAGGAGATGATAACATCAATCTTTCCAAATTAAATTTAAATTTAAATTTAAATTCAAAAAATTGTTGTGTCATAAAATTACCAAACATTGGAAGAGAGAGTCATACATATTTAAATCACATCATAACACAATATGATAATCTTGCAAGTAAAACGGTCTTTTGTCAAGGAGATTCTATTTTTCATAGTCCAGATTTTATTGAATTAATTAAAAATCATAAGTTGTTTGAACCGATACAACCATTGTCTGCTTGGTATTGGCCTGAAGGTGAACCGCCAAAATATCTGGCCGATCCGCCTCAGCCTCTCTTAGATAAAACAAAAGATTTATGGATAAAAGGTGGTAGAGTTCATGTTGAATATATGGATAATGATTTTCAAACAGTATATCCTTATTATTTTAGAGAAGATTACTATGTTCATCTTATTAATTTCGTGAAAAAAGAGTATAATGTTAGCAATGTTTTAAAATTTAATGTTGACAGATTGCGATTAAAAAATGTTGATTTAAATAAACTTTTTCCAATATGTTATGCTGGATTATTTTGTGCCAATAAAGATGTTATTCGTGAAAATAGCATTGATTTTTACAATAATATTATGTCAATACTTTTATATGATACGCGAAAAACCCATTATGAAAAACCATTGGACTTTGGTCTATTTTTAGAAAAATTATGGTTATTAATATTTAATTATCCTAAAAATAATAAAAACTATTTGGATTTGAATGTAAGTGATTACAAAATTTATGATGTGAATTTACCCATAAAAAATAATGTTATTACTTTTAGTATGTTTAATATTGTTTGTCAAATGTTTGTTGAATTAAATATAAATAATCAATATTATAAATTCTATATATCAAGAAATATAATAACAATGAAAGATGATAAAAATAAAAAGTTGGTTCACTATGAACCGACTAATAACAATAAAATAAAAAATAAAACTGTATTAAAAGAGATTCTAAAAAACATGACAAAAGTGAATGTCAAAATATCTTTGAAAAATAATGAATTTGATGTTTCATTAAATGATATATCTTTAATTCATTATAAATTTAATTTTAAAAATAATGTTAGCAAAATAACGGAAGCTAAAATTATGTCAATAACAAAAGATAATAATCTAATCATCAGGAAGTCCTAATATCATTCTACGTATTTGAGAAACAGTTGCATCTTCTTCATCAGTGCGACCTATATAGAAACTTTCGACGATTTTAACGATAATTTTATATTTATGCGCGCCTAATATGGGTGCAAAATCAGATAGATAAAGGAAATCATATGTTTGTTCATTAAGAGATAATGCGTAATACAAATATAAAACAACTAATATAGAATAAGTTTGCATAATTGTTTTTGTTATCTTATATTCGAAAAATTTTTGTATATAATTGCTTTCGGTCAAATGCCGTATAATAGGTACGAGAAAATTCTCTTCCGCTTGATTGCAACAGAAATGCATGTTTCTTATTTTATTGTTAAGTATGCGTTTTATTCTATATTGATTTAATATTTTATTTTTTTCATTGGTTGTTTCATAGTAATCACTTTCAATATACTCTTTAATTCTTTCTATTTGAACAGAACGAAATGTTTTAGATACCTCATCAAAAAAATCTTTATTAAAGTAAAAATATTCGTTTTTATCAAGTATCATATTGTATTTTTCTTTATATTATACATATAAAATAATCAAAATCCACCTTTTATTTTATTTGTTATACCGCTTTCATTTACAATAATGCTGTTTGACATTCTTATCGCTTCATCCTTTCTGGAATCGTATATAGTGGAAATGTAATTTACAACGTCTTTTGAAATGCCATTATTATTCTTTTCATAATCTATCAGTTTTTTATTGATAATTTTGCGACTGAAATCAATAATCTCTGGCATAACATGTGTATTTATACTCTCTTTATTTATGTCGATAAGGTGTTTTCTTAATTTACTCATTGTATCATCAATAATGTCGTTTAACTTCATCTTTATATACTTGTCAATATCATTCTTGTATACAATCCCTGATTTTGTTTCAGTATCTATAATAACATTTAGATTAATCTCGTTTTTTAATATTTCTGTTAAAAGAGTCGTATACATAATATTTGACATCAAAAGATTTTGTTTAATTGTTTTATCAATCTTGGAAATGTCCCATTCATTATCAAATGGAATAGGTGTTTTTATCTCTATATTAACATTATTTACAGTATTATTGTTATTGTTAGTATTATTACTATTATTATTACTATTGTTATTAATATTGACATTTGTTGTTTGTATTGTATTATTACTAATATTTTCGTTATTTTTATTGAGATTTTGTAAAAAGCATTCTATTAAAACATGTTTTTTTAAATCAAATATTCTGGCATATTCATTATCACAAAATTTGCATTTTTTACATTTTGTTTTATCAATTTCATCCAATAGATTAAACAGTTCATTTTTATTTTGTGACAAAACTTTTGATTCCTTAAGATTTTGAATCTCGTATTCCTCAACACAATGTTTATTTTCATAGTATGGCAAAAGTGTTAATACTAATATTTGATCATCTGAATAATGATATGCATCAACATTCTTTGAACACAATTTTTTTTTATTTATATGTTTTTTTAAATTAAACAGGAATTCCGTCCTGTAATCGCATTTTTTACAGCAATATGATATAGACATTTTCTTAATATATATATTAATATATTATTTTTTTAAATTAAATGAAAATATTTAATTACATTATTTATATAAATTATTGTTAATATAATATTATTATTCATATGTTTATACATAAACATTGTTAAAATAAGGTAAATATTTTGGCAAAACCCTCCTTTATTTAAAAAAAGTAGTACTACTTTTTCAGTACTACTTTTTTATT
>JACCDX010073991.1_pt1 | contig 16424 bp, 32 predicted proteins | sample 7449681 | NCBI WGS metagenome assembly JACCDX01 (sample SAMN15323450, study PRJNA562643) | freshwater metagenome | isolation source: river surface water | place: USA:Blue River Watershed | collected 2017-08-18 | reverse complement strand
CGTTCGCAATTTGGAAAAGAAAATGGTTGCTTTTATGACCCTTGCCAGTATTGGTGGCGGGGTTATTGTGGCAGCTTTACAGAAAGGTTTAGGTTTATAACATGGGCAACGTACTAAGCGCACCATTTCCAGCACCAAAAGACGCGAACCCAGTAGAGCCTAAGCCGGTTAAGAAAACTAAGAAAACCGCGGCCCAGATTATTGCAGAAGCCGTGGCAGAAGACCAGAAGTAATGAACGCGTTTATTCTGCCGTTTGAAGATAAGTACTTAGGCGACGCGTTTGGGGTTATGACCCCGCTACGCAAAAAACTAGGTCTAGGCGCACACCGCGGCACCGATTACAACAAACTTAAAGCCGGTACACCTATCCCAGCAATAGCAAACGGTAAGGTTTTCGCGTCTTACTTTTCACCCGGTTTAGGTAACGTGCTAATTCTTGAAGTCCTAGCGCCATGGAAAGACAACCCCGCCCGCAAACTGTATTTTGGTTACTGCCACCTACAAACCCTAAGCCCGCTTAAAAAAGGCACACGCGTTAAAACCGGCGACATTATTGGGGCGATTGGCAACACAGGCAAATTTAGTAGCGGCAATCACTTGCACCTTACTTTGGGGCTAACCCCCGAAAGCGTTAGTTATGGATTTGTAACAGACGCGCACGCTTATTTGGTACGCCGTGGCGCTAAAGCCATTATCAAAACTAAACCAAAGGCTAAAAAGTGAAATTGCTAATTGACGCTTTGAAACGAACAGCGGCCCTAATTGCGTCAGAGGTTGCAGCTTTAATGGCGTCTGGCGCTATTTTGCAAATAGAACCATGGAAAACCGCTATCCAAACAGCCATTGCCGCAGCTCTAACTATTTGGGGCGCAATTGGAAGATCCTATTACCAAGACGGCAAACTAACCCGCGATGAAGTAAATAAGGCTTTTAAAAAGTAATTGTCTTACCCGCGTGGTAGATTTGCGAACATGACCACGATTAATAACGACGTAGAAGCATTGGGCAAAGCCCGCTTAATTGGTATTTTCACCCCGAATAGTGACGACTGGCATGAAGCCCGCAAAGGCATAGGCGGCAGCGACATTGGGGCAATAGCCGGCTTAAATCCGTGGAAGAGCGCCTACACGCTTTTTATGCAAAAAACCGGACGAATTGGCGACACCGTAACCAATACCGCCATGAGACTTGGCACAGCCTTTGAAGAGCCCATTAAACGCCTTTGGCAAGAAGACAACCAAGGCTTTTTGCAAGTATTTAGCACCGGCACTTGGAAGAGCCTAGAAAACTCTAACTATGTGGCTAACCCAGACGGGTTAATTCGTTGGGCTAACGGTGAAATAGGCGTTTTAGAAATCAAGTACACCCGCCAGTTATGGACGACGCTACCAGAACATTACAAAGCACAGGTTACGTGGTACATGATGATTTTGGGGCTTAAGCGCGCTATTGTTGTCGCCGTAGCCGGTGGCGAAATGAAAGAGTACGAACTATTTTTAGACCCAGCCTTTGCACTCAATTTGAAAGCAAAAGCCGAAATCTTTACCAAATGCCTTAGTGAAGACAAAACGCCGGACTATGACGGTAGCGCCAGCACCTATGAAACCATTAGGGAAATGCACCCAGACATTACACCGGGTGAAGTTGAACTGCCCGAAGACATGACCGCGAATTTAATTGCAGCTAAACGAAATCTTGAAGCTGCAGAAAGCGCACTAACGCTATACAAGTCAGTAACACTCAAATACTTAGCCGGCACACAAACCGGCACGTTAGACGGCGTTACTATCGTAAAACTACAAGCAAAAAACGGCGGCAAACCGTTTCTAACATTCAAGTAAGGATAAAAAACCATGGCTTACGATCTATCAGATTACGAACCGGTAGCAGATCGAATTGCAAAGTTTTGGGCGAAACACGAAAACGGACGCATTATTACCCGCATAGTTGAACTAAACGCCACCGGAGTAATTGTCGAAGCAAGTATTTACACAGACCGCGAAGACGCTAGACCAGCGGCCGTAGACCACGCACACGAAACCATTGGTGGCAAGGGCGTAAACGTGTCTAGTTGGCTCGAAAACGCGTGTACCAGCGCAATTGGGCGTGCTTTGGCTACTCTCAACTTTGCCAGTAGCAAAACCCGTGCAAGTCGCGAGGAAATGGCTAAACAAAACCGTAACCGCGATTGGGTTAGTGAAGCCGAAGCATTAGCCCTAACCGGCGACGTAGAAGCACTAAGGCAGCTTTGGCAGACAGCCAGTAAAGCAAAAGTTGATTTGGTTGAACTTGACAAAATTGCCAGCATTGCAAGTACACTAGCCAAGTAATTAAAAAGGGCGTCTAACCAAAAGTCAGACGCCCTAGCCCTACCAAGAAAGGGCAACCCTACCACGAAGAGGGTAATTACATTATACACACCAAGAGAAAGCCACGAAATGAAAATAGGCAGTTTATTTAGCGGTTACGGCGGTTTGGATTTAGCCGTTTCCAAAGTGACCGGCGGCCATGTTGTTTGGCATTGCGAATGGGAAGACGCCCCCAGTAAAGTCCTAGAAAAGCATTACCCCGGTATCCCAAACTTTAAAGACGTTTCCAAAGTTGATTGGACAAAAGTCGAACCGGTAGACATTCTCACCGGCGGTTTTCCATGCCAAGACCTATCCTTAGCCGGCAAACGCCAAGGCATTAAAGACGGTACACGTTCAGGGCTTTGGTACTCATTTTTTACAGCGATTGAAACACTTAAACCACGATTGGTAGTTATTGAAAATGTCAGAGGAATTTTATCAGCAACAGCCCACAGCGATTTGGAACAATGCACTTGGTGTTTGGGAGACAACCCAGATGAACCTAATTTGCGGGCATTGGGTGCAGTATGTGGAAGTTTGGCAGGGATCGGGTATAACGCGAAATGGGAACTTATACGCGCGTCAGACGCCGGCGCAGCTCACCAGCGGGCAAGGGTTTTCATTATCGCCTATCCAAACGACGGAAATGCTTAGAACGCCTAGCGCTATTGAGGGACAGGGCGGTGCAATTAGTGAGAAAGACGCCCGCGAAAAAGGGCGCATGCTAGAGTTACGCGACCAAATGGCGCAATTAGCGTTTGAGAACGGTTTAAAGGTTTCTGAAAGCGTTACTAATTCCCTAATGCCTACGCCTACCGTTGCCGACACCTTTACAGATAATCTAAAAAGCACACAGCAGAAACCCGGCAGTATGCACAGCGTTACATTGGCACAGGCAGTAATTAGACCAGATTTAATGCCTACGCCGTGCGCTAGGGACTTTAAAGACGGCACAGCAGACCGCATAAGGGACGGCAAGGTGCAAACCGATAGCGTAGCCAAAACCGTCATTAATTCCGGTGAAGTGAACGGCGTTAATTTCGGTAAGTTTCAAGCGGCCATTGACCGTTGGGCGCGCGTAATCGGCAGACCAGCCCCAGCACCTACCCTGCCAGACGGTAAAGACGGCAACCACCGGTTAAGCCCGTTGTTTACAGAGTGGCTAATGGGTTTGCCAGAGGGTTGGATTACAGACCCGTCTTTAGGCATTTCACGCGCTGATCAGTTGAAGTTAGCGGGCAACGGGGTTTGCCCCCAGCAAGCAGAGTTGGCTCTAACGATTTTGTTGGACGGGGTGGAGTTTTGAGTATCGAAGCCGTTAGCGCCGTACTACACCATTCCAAAGCCAAAGGCACAGCCAAATTAGTGCTTATGGGTATCGCATGGCACACCGGTGCAGACGCCGGAGAGGGCGCTTACCCTAGCCAAAGCACTTTAGCCGGTTACGCAAATACAACCGTTAGGCAGGTGCAGAGGTGTTTGGCGCAGCTTGAAGAGTTGGGCGAGATTGAAACCGCCGTTCACCATGGTGCAGGGTATCGCCCAGACCGTGTTACTAACCGTTATTATTTGCGGGTTTATTGCCCAGATAATTGCGCACAGGGTTTAACGCATAGAGGGCAACGGGGCGACATTAAAGACGTGACGGGGCGACATTTAAGACGTAACGGGGCGACATTTAAGACGTCACGGGACGGCGTAGATGTCGTGTTAAAAGTAATTAATAATTAAGATAAAAGTTAAAAGAAAATCTATAGAGAAAACCAAGAAAGAGAGCAAACAAAAATGACCTTTGCAACAACTATTGAAATCGCCGGAACAGTCGCCAGTAGCGACGCTATTAAGGGTTACGCCTTAGTGAAGTTTTGGGAAGCGTATCCGGGCATTGATTACGAAACGAAACTACCCACTACCAAGCACCGTCTTTGGGCAGCTTGGTTTGACATGAAGCAAGAGCAACTAAAAGAGGGCGATCAAATCCTCATTGCAGGGGAACTATCTTGCAAGGTTGATACTTGGACACCTAAAGACGCTACAGAGCCTAAAAACGTGGTTTCTTACAACCTAAACAACTGCACCATTAAGGGACACGAACCAAAAGCACCGTCAGAAGCCACAGAAGCCACCACAGCGCCCGCAAATGTGCAAGATGAACTAGAAGCCCCTTTTTAATGTTTCAAGCCTTTATAGCCGGCACAGCGAAGCCACAAGGTAGCAAAACCGCTTACGCACGCAATAACCGCGTAATCATGTTCGAAGCAAACAAAAAACTACCCGAATGGCGAAACCACGCAATAAAGGTATTAAGCAGCTACGCCCCACCCGAACCACTAGGCGGGGCGTTAGTTGTTTGCATGTTTTTCTATTTCGAGAAACCCAAAACCAGCAAACGCGACAAACCAAACGTAAAACCCGATCTAGACAAACTAGCCAGAGCCATGGCAGACGCCCTAACCCAATCCGGTGTAATCCAAGACGACAGCCGAATAACCGAAATGCACCTATACAAGGCTTACAGCGACGTAGCCGGGTGTCTAATCACAATTCAACACGCCGAATAAAATAAATTTGCAATAAAGCACAACAAGCACTAACGTGGAACTACACGCACCACCACGAAACCACGAAAGGCACACAAAATGAACACTCACGAAAACTACTACCGCGTACAATTTGCAAACTGGAACGATGACTATGTTTATGTTTTCGCCAACACCGCAAACGAAGCAATCCAACAAGCACGCAAAGAAAATCCAAAAATCCGAGGCAACGCCGCAGCCCGCAAAGTCGCTTATAAAGAGTGGTCACGTAACCTAACAATCGCAGGGCAGGTTATCTAATGAAAACCTACCTAACCGGCGCGGCACTAATCGCCGCATACGCCGCCGCAGACAACGCAAACAAACTACCCCCCGCCGCAGGATACCTAATCCTAATCGGACTAATCACAATCTGCATAGCCGCCCTAATCACAATCGGACGAAAGAGACGCTAATGCTAAACGCCAAAGCCCGCAACACAGACCCGACAACCTCGCACGAAGCCGCTAGAAGCGTAAACGAAGACCGCCGCGTATACGCAGTAATCAAAACACTACTAATCGAACCCGCAACAGACGAAATGCTAGCCCGCGCATACAACCTACTAGCCGCATTTGGCGAAGCCCCAAAACAATCACCAAGCGGCCTAAGAACCCGCAGAAACGAACTATACCGCGCCCGCCAAGTCGAACCAATCGGCTACGGCAAAAGCAACAGCAACCGCCGCGCAATAATCTGGCAAACCGTGAAAGAGGACAACTAATGAACCTACTAACCATTACCCAAGCTGCAGAAATGCTACAAGTCCACCCAAACACAATCCGAAACGCAATCCGAGACGGCTACATAACCCCCGTCAAACTAGGCGAACGCGTAATTCGTATCAACCTAGAAGACCTAACCAAGAAAGACGCAAAATGACAAACACGCCAGTATTTAACGACACCCTAGCCCGGCACCGTTTCACCGCCCTACCAGCCGAGTACACCGACCGCTATACCCCAGAGCAAGCACGGCAAGCCGGCGACACCTACGGCAGACAACAACATAACCAAGCCGTACTAAGCATGCTAAAAACAATCAAAAAGCCGTCAAAAGCACTACAGCACGTTATAGAAACCCTAGAGGAGTTGGAATGGCACTAATAGAAACCGTACGCGAGCAAGAAGCCTACGACACCGGATTTGACCACGGCAAAGACTACTGGACGGAACGCGTAAAAGAGCAACTAAACACCCGCCTAAACGAACTAGAAAGCCAAGAAATCACCCTAGGCAACTACCGCCACGCATGGCTATACCGCCGGCTCATAATGATAGTGAATGATCTAAATGTTTAACGAAACCCAATTTTTTGAAACCGAAGTACGCGCCTACCGCCTACGCTTTGACCTAAAGCACACACCCGCGGCCGACACACGCAAACGAAACAACATAAAACAAGAGCTGCAAAACATGGGACAAGAAATCAAACCCAAACGCGAATCCGCACTAAACCGCAAACCCCTAAAATACACAAACGAACAAGTACAACAATTCATAGTGCTACAAGGCGTGCAAGCCCCAAAATACAAAGCACAAACTTGCAACATACCCGAATGTGAAGAGCAATCAAAACGCCGTGCCTTATGTGCAAGCCACTACAACGCCATACACTCGTACATGAAACGCGTAAGAAGATACGGGGCTAACTAATGGCTAAATGGCACGATAGCCCTGAATGGCGCAAAGCAAGAGCCTATGCCAAAACAGTCCTAGAACCAATTTGCATAACCTGCAATAAAGACCTAATAGGCGAAGACTGGACGATTGACCACGTACACGCAAGCGACCCGCCAAACCATGACATTCTAAACCTACAAAGCATGTGCAGAGCGTGCAACGGACGCAAGCAAGACCGGACACTAACCCGAACAACATGGCGAAACGCCCGTTACTAATAACTAAAAACAAACAAAAATAACTAACACACCCGTTAAGCATTTTTCCGGGTGTGCGATTTCACCCCGCGCATGCAAGCGGATTTTAACCGATTGGGTTAAATTATCTGGGGGCTACGAAAGGTAAAACCATGAACTATGAGAATTTGATTAAGTGGCTGGACACTTTGCAGCTAAATGAAGAGCAAAGTTTAATGGCGGGTCTTGCCGTGACTTTGGCTAAGTCTTTTGACGACACGGGTAACACGTCTACGGCGGCAGAGTTACGTAAAACCATTTTGGAACTTAAGCGCATGGTGGCCGCTGATGTTGTTGATTTTGATCCGTTGGCTGAAATGCTTACACGTAATAACGCCTAAATCTCATGCAACCTTATTTGCAGTTACCGGCGACGTTCACACAGTCTTTGACCGGCACGGAAGATTTTGTCACAGACGGCGATTGGTTGATTGAGTTTTGCCAGTTGGCTTGGAAGACGCCAGAGAACCCGGCGGGGCTTACCCTTGACCCGTGGCAGAAATGGCTTATTCGTCACGCGTTGGAACGTTATCCGGTTGATTATCCGGACGCGCGTAAGGCGGGGCGTTTACGTTATCGCCAAATTGTGGTTAGTGTTGCCCGCCAGTCTGGTAAGAGTTTGTTGGCCGCTATTTTTGGGCTTTGGGGTTTGCTTATGCAAATGCCTTTGGGCGGTGCGCAAGTGCTAGGTCTTGCCAGTAGCGCAGATCAGGCACGCATTGTTTACACCCGTGTGCTTTTCGTTATTAACGGTAATCCACACCTAAAGAAAAGATTTAGAAAGGCTACCGATACGCGGGGCATTATGACCGCAGACGGGTCTAGCCGTTATGACATTAAAGCTGCAAGTGAAAGAGCATTGCAGGGTATCCCAATTAGCCTATGTTTGGCAGATGAATTGCACCTATTTAAAAAGGGCATGTGGTCTGCCGCGGTAAAAGGTACGTCTACTTTCAAAGACGGTTTGGTGCTAGGCATTACCACAGCCGGCGACGAAACTAGTAGCACTTTGATTGACCTTTACACAGAGGGACGCAAAGCAGCTAACGGCGATAAAACGTTAGAGCGTTTTGGTTTCTTTCTTTGGACAGCACCCGATAACGCACCGGTGGACGACGTAAACGCCATTCTTGCCGCAAACCCAGCCGCAGCAGCCGGACGTATTGAAGTCGAACGTATTTTAGAAGACATGCGAACTATGCCAGAGCATGAGATACGCCGATACACCTTAAACCAATTCATTACTGGCACGGTGGCGTCTTGGCTACCGGGCGATTTGTTTAAGAAAGCTGCAGGGCAAGGCATTACTAACACCACCGGTTTGGTGTTTGCAGTTGATCGCACCCAAAATTGGACACACGCGACCATTGCCGCGGCTAACAATAATGGCGACATTCTAGAAACTGAACTAGTGGCGTCTTTTGTTGCACCTAATGAAAACCAAATTTATGATGAACTAGTTAGCCTTTACAAGAAACATAAACCGCGTGCTATTGCCCTTGACGATAGGCAAATGCCTAATCTTGGTAAACGTTTAAAAACTGCCGGCATACCGGTTTGGCAGCTTTGGACGAAAGAGGTTAGCGCGGCTTGCTCTACGGTTTTTGCGCTTTATTCAACTAATCAAATTCGCCACAATAACGACCCGCTACTAATTGCCCAAATGCCTAACGGTGTTTCTAAATACACAGGTGAAACTTGGCTTATTAGCCGTAAAGACAGCGTTGGCGACATTGACGCGGTTATGAGTACGTTGTTTGCTATTTATGTTGCTCACGTTTCAAAACGCGCGGGGTTGCAGGTTTTTTAGCAAGTTGCAGATTTATGCCTTATAGTGTATGAAATGGTTAATTTATGGCAAAGAATTACAGGCACTAGCCCGGTTGAGAAACGCGCCACCCCGCCGGTAGTACCTACACGCGCTAACACTATTGTTACGGCAGACACCGCCCTAACTTTGACGGCTATTTACCGTGCCGTGCAAATCATTGCTACCCCTATTAGTAAAATGCCAATTGATACTTTTAGGTTTGCTACCGGCATTGAAGTAAAGATCGAAAGCCCGCTTTTAGTTAATAAACCTAGCCTTAATGACACCCGCCGTAATTTTCTTTTTGAAACCGTTGTTTCTTTGGCACTTACTGGCAACGCGTTTTGGGTTAAGCAAACCGGCTCTAATGGGCAGGTTGTTAGCCTTGACCTTTTGCCGTCTGAAAGCGTTGGTGTACGTCTTACCGAAGAGGGCGTTAAAGTTTTTGACTACATGGGCAAGACCTTTGGAACAGACCGCGTAGAACATTTGAAATTATTTCCGCGAGTTGGACAACTCAAAGGCGTTAGTGCCATTGAAACTTGCCGTAGCGACATTGCCGCGGCCATGGATCTACGCGACTACGCAGCTAATTGGTTTAGTAGCGCGGGCGTGCCTACTGGCGTGCTTAAAACTAATCAAATGCTTTCAAGTGAAGACGCCGCAGCAGTAACCGCAGCTTGGCACACTAAACAGCAAAACCGCCAGATTAGTGTTTTGGGTACGGGTTGGGATTACCAGCAAATTAGCCTTAGCCCTAAAGACGCGTTGTTTACAGAGGTACAACAGCAAGCGGTGCAGAGCATTGCCCGCCTTTTGGGTGTACCAGCCCGCCTAATGCTTACCGGTGTGGACGGCACTAGCGACACTTACAGTAACCTTAGTGATGAAGTGCAGACTTTTTACCGCCACACACTAACCGGCTACACCGACGCCATTGCAGATGCTCTAAGCAATTGTCTGCCACGTGGCACGCGCACAGAGTTTAATTTTGAGGGTCTATTTAAGGCAGATCAAGCGGCACGTTTCAACATGTGGCAAACCGCGCTTAGTGCTGAATTTATGACCGTTGATGAAGTTAGAGCAAAAGAGGGACTGAATGGCTGAACTAGAAACTAGAGAGTTTGAAGTACGTTTTAACGCTGAAACTACTGGCGGGTTTACAGCCCTAGCCGTGCCTTATGACCAAGCTGCAGACATTGGCGGGGCATACTTTGAACGCTTTGCACCGGGTGCAATTGATACCGTAGAAAACGTGCCTATTTTTTATGGACACGATTACAGCCGGTTGCCTATTGGTTTGGCTACTGCCGGGGAAGACCGCGCAGACGGTTATGCTTTCACCGCAGAGTTTACGCAAGGAATACAATTTGCTGATGAAGTAAGGGCCGCCGTAGAGCATGGCACACTAAATAAGGTTTCTATTGGGTTTAGACCAATTGAACAGACCCGCGACGGTAACACGATTACCCGCACAAAGGTAGAAATTAGAGAAATTTCTATTGTCCCTTTTCCGGCTTATTCAGGCGCGGAAATTAAAGAAGTACGCGAGGAAACCCCAGACGTACAAACCGATAACAAAACAGAAAGTGAAGTAATGGAAAACACCATTTCAGAACTAGACGTTCGCGCCGCTATTGACGACTTGGCAGAACTACGCCGTGAAGTCGAAGCCGGCAAGACCGTTGAAGTTGCAAAGCCGTCTTATTCAGAGATCCGCTCTATGGGCGAGTATGTTAAGGCTTTCGCGAAGCGTGACGCTGCAGCGATTGAACTTTACCGTGCCGCTACCACCACCGCAGACACCGTAGCGCTGCCGGGTTGGTTGGGCTTTATTAACAACCTAATTGAGAGCAACCGCCCTACGCACGGCGCTTTCTCTCGCGCAGCTCTACCTGCCGCCGGCATGACCGTAGAGTACGCAAAGGTATCGTCTAACACCATTGCTATTGACCAGCAGTCACCAGAGGGCGAAGCACTAGCCTTTGGTAACATTGCAATTGACACCGTATCTGCAGACGTAAAGACTTACGGCGGTTACACTTCCTTTACCCGTCAGGTAGTAGAGCGTTCAACCGTTAATTTTGTTGATACCGCTTTCCGTGCTTTGGCTATTGCTTACGCAAAGAAGACTAACGCTAACGTTGTTGCAGCTCTGGCCGCGCTTGACTTTACCGGCAAGACTTTCGACGCAGACGGCGGAACCGCAGCGTCATTGCTAGAGGGTATCGCTAACGGCTCTGCATACATTGCAGGTGCAACCGGTCTAAGCCCAGAGTTTATCTTGGCAGCACCGGACGCTTACGTAACCATGATGAAGATCGCGGGCGGCGACGGACGACCAGTCGTAAACGTATCTGGCGCAGGTGTAAACAACATTGGTAACGCTAACGTGCCAGCACTCTCAGGCAACCTATTCGGTCTGCCAGTTATTGTTGATAGCGCACTAGCAACTGGCGTGGTTTACTTGGCTAACTCTCAGGCTCTACAGACCCTAGAGAGCGCCGGCTCACCGGTACGCCTACAGGACAGCGACGTAACTACTCTGGTAGATAACCTATCTGTGTACGGTTATCAGGCAATTACCGTGCCTTTCGAGGGTGCAGTAGTTAAACTAGACGTAACCGCGTAATAGGGGTTTAAAGTGTCTGTGACGTTGGTAGATTTTCAGCAGTATTTAGGGACAACCGAAGAGGGCGATTTTATCGAAAGCGCATTAAGCGCCGGTAACGCACTAGTTGGGCGACTAATTGGCGAGGTGGACACCGTACCAAACGAAGTCCATAACCAAGCAATCCTAATTGCCGCGTCGGAAATCTACCACCGTCGCAGCGCCCCTAACGGCGTTGCACAATTCGCAGCTTTTGACGGGCAACCGGTACGCGTGGCTAAAGATCCACTAAACGCCGTGTATCCGTTAATCCTGCCGTTCACCGGGTATGGCGTCTAATGGGTTTTATTACGGACGCTAGGGCGCAACTAAAAACTGATTTGGTGGCCGCGGGGCTTAATGTTGTTGATTTTATTCCGGCACGCATTACCCCGCCGGTAATCCTAATCAACGCCGGTAGCCCTTACCTAGAACCTAAAAGCCTAGCAAATGAGTACACGCTAAACCTTGAACTAGTTTTAGTTTCGCAAAACGCTACTAACGAAATGGCTACCCAAAACCTAGACGCATTAATTGAAGAGGTTTTGAACGCTATCCCCGCCTATGCCGTTATTACTAACGGTGTTGGGCAACCTTATGGCTTAGGTACAAACAACGCAGACTACCTAAGCGCAAACATTTCCCTAAACCTAATAATTACAATTTAGAAAGGTTGCCTAAAAATGGCAGTATCTACCCGCATTAAAGCGCAAAACATTCTTTTTAAAATCAACTCAACCGACTACGCTTGCGACGCTAACCTAGTCGAACTAACCCTAAACGACGCACCGGGCGCAGTACAGACCTTTTGTGAAGTACGCCCGTCGGGTGAGTGGAAACTACAACTAGACGGTATTACGTCACTAGACGCTGCAAGCCTTTACCAGTTGCTTTGGGCTAACTTTGGCACCGAGGTAGCGTTTACCGTGGCACCTGCCGGCAACGCAACCCCGTCAAGCACGCAACCGCACTACACCGGCACCGTAGTATTTGACGAACTACCGCCGCTATCTTTGAATTCAGGCGAGGAAAGCGCTTTCAGCGTTACCCTTACCGTTAAGAACGCAGTACACACCCCGGCAGCAACCCCGCCGGTCTACTACGGTCTAACAGTAGATACCACCGCGTAAAAAACATGCAAGACAACGGTTTAAAGGTTGTTGGTTTAAAGCAGCTTTTAAACGACTTGGACGCAATAGGCGCACCCGCCGCTGAAATTAAGGCGGCGGGTGTTGAAGCGGGCGACATTGTTGCAAGCGAAGCACGTAGCCTAGCGCCGGTGAAATCTGGTAAATTACGCGCCACTATTAAAACCGCTAAATTGCTTAGAAAAGTTGAAGTTAGAGCGGGTAATAATAGAAGCGTGCCGTATGCTAACCCGATCCATTGGGGTTGGTTTTATGACCGTGATAATTTCGTGCAGAAAAACATTATGCCAAATCCGTTTTTGGCTAAGGCTTTAGGTGTTACACGGAACGAAGTACTTAAAACGTATAATGACAACATACAAAAGTTACTCAACCGCTATAAAAAATACTAGAAAGACAACCACGTGAATAACATTTTTAATGAAATGACTTTAGAAGAGGTAGCCACCGCAGAGCAGTTGGCGGGCGTTGCCATTGATGAAATGCTTGATGATGAAAAACTAAAGGGCAAGTCATTAACGGCTTTGGTTTACGTTATCAAAAAAAGAAATGACGCAGCTTTTACTATGGACGACGCAAAAAAGTACACTTTGCGACAGGCGTTGGACATTGTTAAAGGTAAGGTTGAAGACCCAAAAGCGAGTTAGCAGACCTACAAGCCCAGCGAATGGCTTTGGTTTGCACTTTCACAGGTATGCAACCTAGTGAGTTTAAGCAACTCACGTTTAGAGAGTACACGCACTTTATAGGTGTGATTAAAGAAAGGTTTGCATAGTGTCATTAGTTGCAAAGGTTGAAATTCTTGGCGAGTTTAAAAGCCTAACCAAAGCCACTAAGGGCGCTAAGAACGAACTAAAAGACCTAAACGCCAAGGTTGGTAGATTTAGCAAAAGCATGAAAGCCGGTTTAGCCGGTATTGGTATTGGGTTGTCTTTTGGTTTCATTAAAGACGCTTTAACGGAAGCCACTAAAGCAGCTTTGGACGACGCTAAAAGCCAAGCCATTCTAAAAAATGCTTTGGTAAACACTACTGGCGCAAATGACGCACAGGTTAAAGCGGTAGAGGAAAGCATAGCCGGGTGGCAAAGACAGTTTGCTATTTTGGACGACGATCTACGCCCCGCCTATCAGAAACTAGTTACGTCTACTAAAGACACGGCTAAAGCAAATGACCTTATGCAAATTGCTATGGACGTTAGCGCCGGCACAGGCAAAGACCTCACAAGTGTAGCGACGGCTTTGGCTAAAGCGCATGACGGCAACTTTACGTCTTTAGAAAAACTAGTACCCGGAATTAAAAACGCTAAAGACCCTATGAACGAATTGGCGGCTTCTTTTGAAAACGCAGCTCAAACCGCGGCCGATAACGACCCGCTAAAAAACATTGAAGTCATTTTCGCAGACATTCAAGAAACCGTCGGCGCGGAATTGCTACCCGATCTTAAAGAGTTTGCCGAGTGGCTTAAATCGGATCAGGGTACTAAATTCATTGATGATGTTGTTACGGTACTTAAAGAGGCTATCGGTTTCGCTAAAGACCTTTTCGGTTGGCTTAAAGACATTAACAGCATTGGCAACGTAAACAAAGACACCGGCACCGGTGAAGCGTTACGCATTACACGCGTCGCGGGCGACACTAGGGGCGTGGCGGGCAACATTGCACGCGGCGGTAACATGTCTACGATTACTAATAACAACTACAACGTAACTACAAACACGAACGCAACCGGCAAACAGATCGTAAGCGCTCTACGCACCTACGAAAAGCGCACCGGGGTTAAGTACATTGGCGGAAGATGACCCTAGCAAATTTTGACCTAAATACTGATGTTCGGGTAATGGCTTACGCGTACCCGTTTGGGACGTTTACTTGGGGTTTAAGCCCGTTGGGGGGCAGTGACGTGTTAGGTGACGGCGACCTACAACCGTTTAACATAAATTGTGAAATTGTCAGTATTGACTTAGACACTAGTAGCAGTATCGAAGACGGTATTTTTACCCGCCCGCAAGCCGGCGTTTGCAACGTAACCTTAAAGAGCAAAAATTACGACCCTTTTGCTAGCGGTTTTTTGCACGTAGGTACTGCCATAGATCTAGAGCAGACCATAGACGTTTATGGTAACTACGGCATTTTATTCAGCGGCGTAATTGACGCAGCAGACATAACCTACAACCCGGACGGGTCTACAAATTTCAACCTAACCATTACAGACAACTTAAAACAGGTTTTTAATTCGACTATCGAGGGTAGTTTTAACCTTGCAACATACGCCGGGCATAGCGCACCGTTTGACACTTTCGAGGCTATCGAAGCCGTTATAGCGTCTAGCGGCACCGGGGTTAGTTTCTTTGGCGACGGTATCCCCGCGGGAATGGTGCCAAACATTACCGGCACCGACCTAGACACCGGCACCGTGCTTAACAGCCTTTTTAATTGCGAACTAGGGTTTTTTTGGTGGAATAACGCCGGCTTTGGGCTACAAGGAAAAGCCCGCAATTTTGCAGACAACCTAACCCCGATTTACACAATCAGCAACACACATACGGAAGACGCTACACACATTTGCCTAGCCGGAATTAACGCCGGGTTTGAACGCGACGCAATCGTTAATAAAGTCGTAGCCACGCTTGCCAGTAACGAAACCATTAAGGCTACCGCAGTCAATCAAGACATGGTAGACCTATGCGGCGAAATCACTAGCCAAGTAACCCTAGACCTTTACAACTCAACCGCCCTAACCAATTGGGTTAATGACGTGACGCTACGATCTGCAGCGCGCGTGGTAAAATCAGTAACAGGTAGAGCCGTAGACGCGACTAACAAAATGACCGCCCTAACTAACTACCAAATCGGGGATAGTATCCGGGTGGAATTTAGCCGGGATAGTGTTGAAATTGCCGAGAATTACCTAGTAACGGGGGTTAGTCACCTAATCAGCGTAGACGGGTGGCTTACAGAGTTGCAACTATGGAAAGGTAACTAATGGCAGGTTTAGGCTATAAGACGTTTGTTAATGGCGAGGGGGTACCCGCGTCAGAGGCTAACGGCTACCTTATGCAGCAAACGCTTATGAAATTCCCGGACGCTATCGAACGCGACGGCTACCTAAGCGCAGTAAAAGCCGAGGGCATGTTTACATGGCTTGACGACACTAACCAAGTGCAGGTTTACCAAAATGACAAGTGGCGCACCATTGCAGGCGCTATGCCGTATTGGGAAATGGATAGAAGCACCGCCCAAAGCGTTGCTAACAACACCACCACCACGCTAACCGGCTTTACGACCACCACCGCCCGAAACAACACGGAAGCGCTTAGTTACTCTAACGGCGTTTGGACGGTTGCCAGCGGTGAAAGCGGTATTTATTCGGTAGCGGTTTACGGCGAATTTGCAGCTAACACCGCAGGGCGCAGACGTTTGGTAATTACCCGTAACGGTAATGGTATTGCGGGCATTAACATTAGCGCCCCGTCTGCAGGTGCCGCCACCATGTCTGCAAGCCTAAACGTGTACTTGCTAGCCGGCGACACGATCAGCACTAGCGTATTTCAGACAAGCGGCGCGGCGTTGGACTTTACCGGCGCTAAGGTCTTGATTAGTAAGGTATCTATCTAATGGCGTTTCAGGTAACGATTAAGGGCAAGCCGGTAGCCGAATTTGGCACCTTAGAGGCAGCCGAAGCGTACGCGACCACCGAACTAGACGCGACAGACGTTTACGCCATTGCAGAGGTTGCAGACGTTGCCTAACGAAACAGACCGTGACTTACTCATTGCGCTTATTAAAGACGTAGCCGAGGTTAAGACCGAGGTTAGAGCCTATCGCGCTTTGGAACGCGACGTTCGCAATTTGGAAAAGAAAATGGTTGCTTTTATGACCCTTGCCAGTATTGGTGGCGGGGTTATTGTGGCAGCTTTACAGAAAGGTTTAGGTTTATAACATGGGCAACGTACTAAGCGCACCATT
>JACCDX011110591.1_pt1 | contig 16429 bp, 13 predicted proteins | sample 7449681 | NCBI WGS metagenome assembly JACCDX01 (sample SAMN15323450, study PRJNA562643) | freshwater metagenome | isolation source: river surface water | place: USA:Blue River Watershed | collected 2017-08-18 | reverse complement strand
CAGTAACTTTTAATGTACAAATGTAATGGCTATAAACACAATAAATAAAAATTTTAAGAATAAGGGAAAGGATATAAAATATCTTAATAAAGACTTTGCCGCATTTAGAGCAAACCTTATTGATTTTACAAAAAACTATTTCCCAAAGACATATTCCGATTTTAACGAATCATCGCCGGGTATGATGTTTATTGAAATGGCATCGTATGTTGGTGATGTATTAGCATATTATACAGATGATACTTTAAAAGAATCGTTAATGCCATACGCTGAAGATATTCAGAGTATTATAGCTTTAGCACAATATTTGGGATATAAACCAAAAGTAACATCACCTGCTATAACAACATTATCTTTGTATCAATTAATACCATCAATTGGTGTTGGGGCTAATAACCAACCTGATGCTACATACTACTTAAAAGTTAAGCAGGGTATGGTTGTGGCAAATAAAACAAACACAGTTCAATTTATAACAACCGATTTGGTAGATTTCTCAAATGAAACGGATAGAGAAATTACAATTTATCAAAGAGATGCAACAACTGGTGAACCCACATTCTATTTAGTAAAAAAATATGTTCAAGCTATATCGGCTGAAAGAAAAGAAAAGCAAGTTACCTTTGGTACTTATGAAAATTTTAGAACAATAGATTTGGATGAAACAAATGTTATTGAAATATATGATGTTAGAGATTCTAATAATAATAAATGGTATGAAGTTCCTTATTTGGGGCAAGAAATGGTTTTTATAGATTATCCAAATACTGAATTGAATGATCCTGATTTATATCAATTTAAATCAACAGTACCATATGTTTTAAAAACAATAAAAACTCCAAAAAGATTTACAACTAGAATAAACCAAGATAGTACAACTACTATTGAGTTTGGAGCAGGAGACCCAACGGCATCTGATGAATTATTAATTCCAAATCTTAAAAATGTTGGATTAGGATTACCGAATTCAATTAGTAGATTGGATGAATCATTTGACCCAACAAACTTTTTGAAAACAAAAACTTATGGTACATCTCCATCAAACACAACAATAACAGTAAAATATTATACTGGTGGTGGTGTTTCTTCAAATGTTGCTTCTGGAGAATTAACAAGAATTAATGGAGTTGAGTTTGAAGAAAGTTTAAATTCATTTAATGCAGCACAAGTAGCAATTTATAATTCAGCTAAAAATTCATTAGCGGTTGATAATGAAGTTCCTGCAGTTGGTGGTAGAGGTGGTGAAACTATTGAAGAAATTAGACAAAATGCGTTAGCAAACTTTGGTTCACAAAATAGAGCAGTAACTGCAAAGGATTATCAAGTAAGAGCTTTATCAATGCCATCAAAGTATGGTGCAATTGCAAAAGCATACGCTGTTGCAGATGGTACTTTGGATAATAACTCACCATCATCTATATTAGCATCTCCAAATCATTTGCAAGAATTTACTGATTTGGTTATGAACTTTGTAAATAAGCCGGATACATTAGAACCAACTGAACAATCTATAAAAGAAGAAATTACTAGATTTTTAATTGGTAAGACTTCAAATGAAAATGAAAAAAATAATCCATTTGCAATCAACTTGTATCTTTTAGGATATGATGTTAATGGTAAACTTACTAATTTAAACAGAGCAGTTAAGGAAAATCTGAAAACATATATAAATGAATATAGAATGTTGACAGATGGTATTAATATAAATGATGGGTTTGTTATTAACATAGGATTGGAGTTTGAATTAATTGTTTATCCAAATTACAATAAGAACGAAGTTTTAACAAAAGCAATATTAGAGTTAAAAGATTATTTCAATGTAGATAATTGGACTTTTAACCAAACTATAAATTTAAATGAAGTTGAATTATTAATAGCAAACATAGAAGGAGTATCATCTGTACCTATGTTAAAAGTTACTAATAAGTGTGGTGGCAGATATTCACCAAATTCATATAATATAGATGCGGCAACTAAAGATAAGATTGTATATCCATCTTTAGACCCATCCGTTTTTGAAATTAAGTTTCCTGATGCAGATATTAAAGGTAGAGTAAGATAATGGCATACTATTTTATGACAGCATCAAAAGATGCAACGGTATATCTCCAACAACCAAATCAAAATACTGGTTTAGATGAGATATTAGAAATTGGAAAATTATATTATGGGAATATAAAAGATGTATCCCATGCTTTACTTAAATTTGAAGTAGGTTTCCTATCAGCATCATTACAAAGTGGTGATATTAAATTAGGAGATGCAACTCTTATTTTAAGAGAAACAAAAAGTGAAGAATTGCCATTAGAATATACTCTTTATGCTAATCCAATTTCTGGAAGTTGGGAAATGGGAACTGGTACTAGATTTGATAATATTTCAACTCAAGGTGTAACTTGGAATTATAGAGAAGGAGATTCTAAATTAGAATGGTTAGAAAATAATTTTCAATCATACACTACTTCTAGTGTAAATAATGGTACTGGTGGAACTTGGTGGACATTATATCAAGCATCACAAAACTTTAGCTATTCAACAGCTGATATTAATATGGATGTAAAATCTTTATTAAAAATTTGGATGAGTGGTTCTATACCAAATGATGGTATTATAATTAGACATTCTATTTCAAATGAAGCAGATACTCAAGACTATGGTGTGATTAAAGTATTCAGTAAAGAAACAAATACAATTTATCAACCAAAAATTAGAATAGGTTGGGATGACCAATCTTATACAACAGCTTCTTTGGAAGCACTAACATCAGATGATATTAAAGTTAGTGTCACAAATTTAAAATCAGAATTAAAGGTAAATACTTCACCAAAATTAAGAATATTTGCAAGAGAATTATATCCTGTAAAAACTTTTACAAATTCATTTTCTTATAATACATCAAAGTATCTTCCACAAACATCATATTATCAAATTAAAGATTATAATTCGGATGATATAATAGTTCCGTTTTCAGATTATTCAAAAATAAGTTGTGATAGTAATGGTAATTACATAAATCTTAACTTATCAAATTGGGAAGCTGGTAGAGTATATAAAATTGAATTCAAAGTAAATAATAATGGAAATATTCAGTACTTTGATGAAGATATAACGTTTAGTATTGTAAAAGATTAAAATGGCAGCAAAAACAGGATTACAAAACGAAGCATTTATAAGTGAACTTTTAGTTAGTGGTTCTACTGCTATTACTAAAAATGAATTTGGTGTCTATTCTTTTGAGCAAGATGAACTTAAAGATGGTGTTATATCTGGTAAACTGACAAAACCAAAATACAATGAACTTGAATTGGTAAAATCGGTTGATACAGTAATTTTTGAATTACTACCACCAGCACCACCACCAATAGATGATACAGTTCCTAGACCTGTATATAATGAAGTAACTCAATCCGTTATAGATTTAACTGCACAAGTTGAAGAATTAACAAATTTAGTTTATACATTAAGAGCAAAAGTTCAAGATGTAGAAATTGTTTCTGAAAGTTTAAGAGTTGATTTAGATTTACAAAATTTAAATGTAGCAGCATCTCAAAATCAAACTTCTCAATTAACTTCTAAAATTAGTAGTACTATTACTGAACTTCAAAATTCAATACAAAAGGGAACTGCTGAAGCTATTCAAAGAGTATCTTTGTTTGCAAGAAATCAAGCATTAGAGCAAGAATTATCTCAATTAAGAGAAGCAGTTTCTGCTAAAGAGCAAGCTATTGCAGCTGGGGCAGTTTCAACGGGCCAATTGGCAAGTATATTATTTGATAAAGGTGACCCTACGAAAGAAACTACTACTCAAATGATTGGTATGGATTATAAAGATGGTAAATTCATAGCACCTGGAAATGATTATGGAAAAACTTTTAGAACATATTTTGAAGTAATTGCATCATCTGCATTGTCTGGTACAAAGGAAGTTAGTATTGATTTAAAATTTGCTGGTGGTATGACTAAATCTCCTTGGGATTTTGCATTTACACTTCCATTTAAATTAAAAGAAGGTGATAAGAAAACATTTGAATTTAAGAAACCTTCAACTGAATTTAATGCATTGAGAGGTTCTTATGGTGCTAGTTTATTCTCTCGTTCAAAACCATCGGAATATGATATTACTATGACAGTATTAATAACTAATTCAGAAGGTAAGACCGAAAGTAAAAATTTCACATTCCATATATACAAATATTAACAATGGCAATAAAAACATTTAAAGAAATCATTAATAATAAAGGATATAGGATTGATTCAAATGATAGAAAAATATTTGAAGAAGGAAATCTACAATCTTTTTTTGGTGTTGGAGATAATGATGCAATTGAGTTCATAGTATATGACTCAAATGATAATCAGTTGCCACAACAATCTGCAAATAATGCAACAGTAAGATATGTACCATTGACAACAGAAAATATAAGTGATTATTTTCTTATTGCAGAAGGTACTCTTTTACAAAAATTTCAATTTCCAAATGAATATTTTATTGATGCTGAAAGATTATTGAGAGAAGCTGGATATAACAATGGTATATTTAAAACACAAATTACATTAATAAACAAAAGAGTTGGTTCTGATAAAGAAGGAGATAAATTATGGATTTCTGAAATATCACCATCAAGAACTGAAATTAGATTGTTTCCAATAAAAAATGCTAAAGTAAAAAATGCTGAATTGGAAGAGCGATTTTCAATGTTTATAAGTAATAAAGAATTTAGAGATGATACTATTGTAACTGCTTTATCATTAATTGAAAAAGTAGATTCAAACATAATTGGTACATATTTAAAAACTCAATATACAGAACAATGGGTTAATAAAATGTTGCAAGAATTTAAAATAAAAAGCTTTGATGAATTTGTAGCTAAAATAAATTTTAAATTTAGAGAATCTGCAATTTATGAATTTACAAATAGAATATCTGATATTGATGATGTAAATTATGGAAAACGTAAGCAAACTAAAAACCCATTATCTTTAGCTAAAGATGATATTATGGTAATATGTAAAAGATTACTAATAAAAGCAGTTAATTTCTACTTACCAACGCAAGATAACAGAGATAAAGCATCTTTTAATATTGATACAAACGAAAGTTTAGATATAGTAGGACAAGTTTTACAAACAGAAAGTAGTGATTTATTAGTGGATACATCATCACCAGTTGTTGTTAAAGCTCAAGCTAAAACATTATTAAAAACAAATAAAGAATTAGAGTTGGATAAGCAAATACAAAAAGAATTACCATACCCAACTAAAGGAATTTTATTATCTAAGTATTGTGAAGGAGTTGATTTATATGGAACATATGCAGATGGTAATGGTGGTGAATATAAAGCATTAATATTAGCCAACTCAACTGAATGTGGATACAATCAACCTGATTTAGGTGATATACCTCGTGGTGGTATAATTGATACTGGTGGTTCTGGTGGTGGAAGTGGACTTGCTAGAGGAGGCTCCGTTGGGGGTGGGGGTGGTTTCATTCCAAGAAGAGGACCTGAATATGGTAGAGAAGAAGTTATTGAATTTGATATGAATCAAAGAGAAAACATAAGATAAAATATTTATTAATTAATGAAAGCAATAGAAGATATATTATTTGATGGTAGATTTGGTTCTAACGATTCTTTTAACAATGGAATACCATTGGAAGTATTAAATAATATTGCAGCAGACCCTGTTGGTGGTGGGGGTGGTGGAGTATCCGCAGGAGGTGGTAGTTCTGTTATTATAACAAACACACCCGGAACATCTCTGTCCGATGAAACTTATTTAGTTAATATAGATTCTGATATTCCAAATGCATCTATTTTAGTAAATGGTGAAAATATATTTAAAACTACAAAACATTTATTAAAAGTAAATATATCTGATATTCTTACTAATGGTGATAAAGTAATCACTATACAAAAGGATGGTTATACAATAGATGAAAAATATGTAATAACATTAGGACCTAATCCTAATTACAACCTTAATATTAATTTTAATTTAGGTTCATCAATATTAGGTGGTATGGGTGGCAACTTTGGTGTAAGTGGATTATCAATGTTTAATTCATTGCCAACCATAGATACTAGAAGACCTGAATACTCAACAACACCATTTTACTTACTTAATATAAAGCATTATAAAAATGGATTTGAACAAAATGATATAAGTAATGATGCGGGAAATTTAAAAAATATTTCATTTACCTTTAATAAAAAAGATGAAGAACCAATATTAATACCAAAACCAATTGATGTTATAGAAGTTGGTACATTTTCTTTAGATGGAGAAGATGGTAGTGCGGAAATACTTATTGAAGGTGGTGTTGGATTGGATACTGAAATAATTCCACTTAAAAAAGGAATCAATGAAATCATAATTCCAAACGGAAATAAAGTAGTAATTCGTGCAAATAATTCAAATATTAGAAACGCGGTTGTTGATTTAATAAGAACGCAAAGTGTAAAAACTTCTAGAATAACAGAGATTGTAGTATCTGCTGATGGATATGACCCAAAAACTTTATTAGCAGAAAACGAAAATGAAACTATTAGTACTAGTTTAACTCTTGATAAAAAATATTTAGTATCTATTAAGACTCAAACTTTTACGCCGGTTATAGTAAATAGTCCTGTTATTAGTTTTGTCAATCAAGAAGATATTAAGAATTATAATATAAATTCTGAAAGTGATTTTGTATTTGGAATATATAAAAACGAAAATACAACAGGAGTTAAAGTAAACATAGCAAATGAATCTTTAACATTTTCACAATTACAAACTGGTAATGCTAGTTTAATTTCAATACCTAAAAATAAATTTAGTAAAGTTGGTAAATATAGAGTTATAGTTACTCCATTTAATTCGCAAGGAGATGGTGATGTTATTGAATTTATACTAAATGTTAAAAATGATGTTTATGTAGGTGTACCTGATGTTAGAAATATACAATATCCATCTTTAATAAAAGGGCCGGATTATGTTGGTACAAATGTAAACTTTAATATAAGTTATGAATCTGTAAATACTGATTATGTAAGAATATATCCTTTAGGTAGTAGCCAATTTATAAAATCATTGGATAGTGGTAATATAATTTTAAACTTCCAACAATTATTAGCATTACCTGGAGCACAATATTCTGAAAGTAATAATCTTATAAATCTAACATTAAAGTTAGTACCATATAATGAGCAAGGTAATGAAGTTGTTGTTGGTAAGGAAGAATTAATTACTATACAATTTGATAAGAGTCAAATAACTATTCCTAGAAATTTAGTAATAAACAGATTAGTTGATGGATTCTTTTCTCAATTAGATACATCTTCTATTGATGAGCATACATCTAAATATTTAACTTATTTATTACATTTAGACGGTGATAGTAAGTTGATAACAACTTGGTTAGGTAGCGAAGGTTCTTTAATTGCAAAGTTGTATGAACCATTACCAACATCAGTACAACCAAATCAGCAAGTTTGGATTTCAAAGTTACAATCAGAACCTATTGTAGAAACAATAAGTATTAGTGGTGTAAGTGAGGCTTATTGTCCACCACTTAAAGGACCTAATTTTTCTTTAGATGAAAATAACGGAGTTGCTTATCAAATATTAGATGATTTGATTGCAAGTGGTTCTCAAACTTCAAATGATTTAATAAACAAATATTTAGAAGGTACAAATGTAGATACTACAAAATTAAATTTAGAATATGTAAGTGGCTCTACATATACTTTTGAAAACTTTTCACACTTTGGTTCTGCGGAAGAAAGAGTTGCAAACTTTTTTTATAAAGTTCAATTATTAGAAAATTATAAAGCAAAATATGAAGAATTAATTGCAACAACATTTATTCCACCATATGAAGGATTTAGTGGTGGTATATTGACTGAAAACGGATATCAAATAATTACTGAAGATGGTTTGTTTGATGTACAATGGGAAATTGCACAAACAAGTGGTGTATCTCAAGCAGCTGAAGCTCAAAAACTTTTAAATACTATCAATGGTATATTACGAAACTTTGATGGGTTTGAAAATTTCTTATATAAATCTAATAATGATTTAGCATATCCAAAAGAAACATATACACATCCTATTACTGGATTGACCACCTACATTTTAAAATCAACAACAAATGCAAGTGTAACGGCATGGTATGATTCTTTAACGGATTTGGCTGCGGAATATGATTTGTATAATCCAAACTATTTAGTAAACAATATTCCTGAATTCATAAGAGAAGATTATAACAATAATGATTTTGTTGTTTTCTTAGATATGATTGGTCAGCATTTTGATATATTATGGGCTTATATAAAGGCTTTGGATAATAACAAAGTTTTGGAACATAAGCAAGTAAAAGGAATATCAAATACTTTAGTTTCACAAATGCTTCAATCATTTGGTTGGAATCCTAAGAATGCATTTAATTCACCTTTCTTATGGGAATATGCATTTGGAAAAACAAAAGAAGGATTCCAAAAATATGGAATGCCATTGGCAGATGCTAATGATGAAGTTTGGAGAAGAATCTTAAATAACTTACCATATCTATTAAAACATAAAGGTACGGCTAGAGCTATGAAAGCTATTATGGCTTGTTATGGTGTACCACAATCTATGCTTACAATAATGGAATTTGGTGGACCGCAAGACCCAACATTGGGCGGTTCTTCTAAATTTACATTTGATGATAGAACTGCAGCATTTTATTTAAGCGGAAGTTTAAATGGAAATGGTAGTTCACATATTAAAATACCTTGGCATGATATTAATGGTGGGGATTATCCTAATTGTATAGAATTTAGAATATTACCATCAGAATTACCAAATACAAAATATAGTTTAATTAGTGGTAGTGAATGGAGTTTAGATTTAGTTAGAACAACTGGTTCATTTGGTAAGATAGAATTAAATTTTGGTGGTGATGAATCAACAGGAACATATTTTGATGAAACATTATCAAATCCAGCAACTTATTACATTTCTTATATTAATGGTGAACCATATGCTTATGGACCTGATTTAAAAACAGGAAGTTTAGATTTTCCAATATCAACAGAACATTATTCTCAAGTAGTAATAAACAGACACAACAATCCTGATTCATCTTCTTGGTTTGAAGTTTGGTTAGGAACAAGTGATGGGCAAAGAATAATAACTTCGGTTAGTATGTCTTTACTTACCGATGATACTCAATGGGAAACTGGTTCTTATTTACAAATAGGTGGTAACGGATTCTCTGGTAATTTGGATGAATTTAGATTATGGAAAGTTCCTTTACAAAGAAGTAAATTTGAAAACCATACTTTATTTCCTGATGCAATAAATGGTAATTCATATACTGCATCTACATCTGATTTAGTATTCCGTTTGGATTTTGAATATCCAAAAGATAGAGTATTAGACCCATATATTAAAAATGTTTCAATTAGTGAAATATATGGAGAAGGTTCGGCAACCGCAAGTAATATGTATTCTGCTGCAACTTACCCTTATCAATATATTCCATATGATAGAACTGTAACAGCTACTGTTCCATCATTAGGGTTTAACTATTCTAATAAAGTTCGTTTTGAATCAGCATCTTTAGTTACCGATTTATCTTACAAACAAAGAGCAACTAAAAAAGCATTTGATAGAGCACCAATAGATTCAAATCGTTTAGGATTATTCTTCTCTCCGATTAAGGAGTTGAATATGGATATCTTAAAAGCATTTGGTGATTTTAATATTGACAATTATATTGGTGACCCTAGAGATGAATATAAAGATAAATACACAGAATTAGATACTCTTAGAGGATACTATTTTGAAAGATTGGAAAATAGAGATATCTACGAATATATAAGATTAATTAAATATATTGATAGGTCTTTATTTGATACTTTAATAGAACTTGCGCCAGCAAGAACAAATATTTCAAAAGGATTATTAATTGAACCTCATTATTTAGAAAGAAGTAAAATACAATGGAGTAAACCAACTTCTGAAAAAAATAATTTTGAAACTTTTATTGATACTAGAGATAATGTAGATTTGGTATCCGATTATTTAGTTGAAGAAGTTAGTTTAGATGCAACAAATGTTGCTGAATTAGAAGGTGGTTTGAATAACTATGAAACTATAATTGATATAGCTGATACAAATATAGAAGGAACTAATCCTACATACAATGCTGAAATATTTGATGTAATAAATTCTGAATTGGAAGCAAGTGTACCAACTTATGAATGTTTCATACAAGTACCAACTGGAAGTTCTTTGTCTGGTGAAGCTGATTCTTTCAAATTTGAAGAAATTGGAATGGATAGAAATTCTTTAGCAAATAGAGGATTTGGATTATATTCTAAGAATGGTGTTGCAAAGATTAATTACTTTGATAGTGTATTTGGAAACCATACATCAAGCAGAAGTAATGTATATGTTGTAAAAGAACAATACATTAAAAAGATAGATACACAAATTCAGGGATATCCTACAACTCGTTCATTAACATATCCAAACGAACAAGTTAAATACGCTAAAGTACCTGTTGTAAATTATAGATATAAAGTTACTACTTTGGCATTTAGTGGAAGTGTTTCTATTGGTAACGAAATTGTTTCAGTTGAAACTATTAAAGGTTATTTACCAACTCACTATCGTTACACACACAATTTATCGGAAGGTTTACAGCGTTCATATTGGAAAGGTTCTGTTCAAAATGAATTTACTACACCTGATGGATTATCTCCGGTAGAAATATTTACAACTAATCCTAACATTCTTAGAGTGGCTAAGACTGGTAGAGGTAGTGGTGAACCAATTCTTGAGGTGGATTAAAATTGAAAATACTAAATGGTTATATTTATTTTAGAAATAAAGCAATAAAAACAATATCAAATGGCATATTTAGATAATACCGAAATCACCGTAGATGCTATCCTAACCAAAAAAGGTAGACAAAAGCTAGCATCCGGCCAATCATTAAACATCACAAAGTTCGCTTTGGGAGATGATGAGATTGATTACACATTATATGAGCCAGCACACCCTAAAGGTTCGGCTTATTATGATTCTGCAATCAAAAATATTCCTGTAACTGAAGCTTCACCTGATGAAACTCAAATTTTGAGATATAAATTAGTGACTCTTCCAAAAGGAACAACACAAATCCCAACTGTAAGATTGGGTGTACCTTCTATTAGTGTAAATCAAAGTGAAGGTGCCGTTGGTTTATTACCTACAACTTCACCTGCTGGAAACTCAAATGCTGGGTACACTATGGTATTAGCAGACCAAAGAGCTGGTACATTGACTGTAACTAGAGCAGCAAATGGTACTGGTACTGCATTGTTCTTGGGTGATGAAATAACAACAACTGCACAGGTTGTAAATGGATTAGAGTTCAGATTTACTCCAAATCCAAACTTAACATTGGATGTATCTACCACTATTACTGTTTATGGTAATGAAACTGGTGGTTCACAAACTATACCTGTGATTGTAACATATAAAGCATAAAAAATAGATATATAAAATGGCACTAATAAATGACCCAAATATAACCGCCCAAATAGCAGCGTTGGCTAATACTGGTACGGTAGATTCAAATCAACTTGTAACACTTTTAAACTCTGTATTACCAGCTGGCCAACAAATATCAACTGTTGGTGCACAAACAACTGGTATTTATAAGAGATTTGGTGAATTTGATAAAGTGAACGCAAAGGTAGAAGTTGTAACAACTGGATTGTGGGCTAACGATTCAGGTTCTTTAACAGCTTTCTATACATCTTCAACGCAAGCAGGACAGACTAGTGGTTTATACTACTATAATGTTTATGACCAAAATCCAGTAACATCTGAAACAGAAGAAGTTCAATTCTCAATAGCATACGGACATGTTGATGGAAGTGGTTCAGCAACTTTAGATATTGATGATAACGCATTGTTAGCAACTAAAGCAACATACGCACAATATAAATCAATGTTGTTAGACCCAACCGATACTAAATTCCAATTTGATAACTCATCAGCTATTGCAACTGATGCTAATGGATGTTATTTTATTAACTTAGCAAGAGCTAGATATAGAGAAAAAATGGATGCTGGTAACTGGTCATTAAAACTTTCTGGTTCTAATGGTTTATTCACATTCATTGATAATAGTGGTAAGAAATTCGGTGATACATACGGATTGAGTGGTAATGTATTTAAAGTAGTTTCTGGTTCTTTAAATTTAGGAACTCAAAGTGAAGCAACTATAAACACAACAACTGATGCAACTTCTGGAGAAGGATTTGGTGAATTCTATCCTGATAGAGGTATTATTGTTCTTAACGCTAAAGCAATAGGAAATGTTGTTGGTAATGTTGGTGAAGTTGGATTTGCAAATACTGGTAGCTTAAAAGGCGGTGAAGCAACAACACATGAAGCTATTAACCATAAACTTTTATTCTACGCAATGAAGAAAGGTGGAGATTTTGAAGCTCGTAGAACTGAAAATATCTCTACTCAGCACTTCTTTGTTAGAGCAACAAATAGAGAATTCAACTATTCAAATAATCCTACATATGTAGATGCTGATGGATTCTTTACAGAACCAACATTTGAAACTGACCCTCAAACATACATTACAACTGTGGGACTTTATAATGATTCAAATGAGTGTGTAGCTGTAGCTAAAACATCACAACCAATAGTTAAATCTTTTGATAAAGAAGTATTAATTAAGGTTAAATTATCATTCTAATTAAAAATTGAGATAATATAAGACCCTCCGGTTTACTGGGGGGTTTTTTATTTATAGAATATTTATATAAAATCAAAGTATTACATGCTAAAAGAAATTCCAAAATCTGATATTATTGTTAGACCGTTAAAAGTCTATAAGGAATGGACGTTGGATGAGAATGATATATCACCAATATTCGCTAAAAGTGGTAGTATTGGTGATTATGATGTTGAAATAGATGAAAAATCTCAAGGAATTTCTAAAATAAGTTTATTCCGTTCAATTAAAGCACAATTCTACAATAACCCAGCAACTGCATCTTTATTAACTGAAGTTGGTAGAAGAAAATCATATGCATCAACTGATGAAAGAGTTTTAGAAGAAAATATGGCTGTATTAGCTATACCACAATCTTATTATGGCGAGGGTATAAAGGTTGGTACTGTTGTTTTGGAAGATGAGCAATTAGGAAGAATTTATACAGATGATGGATATTCTAATCTTATAGATTCTGGAAGTAATATAAAAGGTAATATATTTTACGATAGAGGTTTAGTTGTTATTACTAAAGATGTAGTTAGTGGTTCTGTATTATCTCAGTTTACTTTAGATTATCGTTCAACCAAAACAATTTATGAAAACGAAATATTCATACCTGTTTTGGAAGGTGAGTTTAACTATTCGCAAAATCCATCAGCTGTTTATGAAGATGGTGGTAAAAAAATAGTTGTAACAACTAGTAGAGAAGAATCTTTGAGAAAGAAAAATAATGATTTGGTTACCAAATCAATTTATGATCCTGGTGTTAAGTGGGTTAGAAATTCAAAATATCCAATACAATCAAAGATAGACCCTACTAAATTTGGAAGTTTTGATGATTATGAATATAGTGGTTCGGTAGACCCAACTGGTTCTTATTTAGCACCATATATTACAACAATAGGATTGTATGATAATGAATTGAATTTAGTTGCGGTAGCAAAATTACCAAAACCAATTAAATCAGAACCAAACTATCCTATAAATTTTATCATTCGTTTTGATACATAAGGTTATATTTATAATAGTAAACAATACATAAAATGGCAAGTATAATTGATATATACAAAAAATCAACACCTAAACAAGGGATAGCTAACATTAAAGGTGGTGACAAAACACCAATTAATGCAGATGGTGGAGTTAATCTATCAAAAGATGAAACAAAACTAACCAAAGCTAGAAAGGGAGTATTAAATACAAAAAAATACTCTGATACTGTTAAGAAGTAATCAATGAGTTGGAAATTTAAGGGAAATATTGTTACAGAAGAAAACACTCCAGAGGGTGCGATTGGTTTTGTCTATAAAATCGTACACACTCCTACTGGTAAATTCTATATTGGTAAAAAATCATTAACTTCAACTAGAAGATTAAAACCATTAAAAGGAAAGGTTCGTAAAAGAGTTGTAAAGAAAGCATCTGATTGGGAGAAATACTACTCATCTAACGAATGGATTAAAGAGCAGGTGAAAGCTGGAAATGCTGAGGATTTTGAAAGAGAAATCATTCAGTTTTGCTTTTCTAAGAAATCACTTACATATTGGGAAGTTTGGTGGCAATTCAAATTAGATGTTTTGATGGACCCTCAATCTATTAATGAAAATTTAATGGGAAAATTCTTCCGAAAGGATATATATTAATAAACAACGTTATGACACTTACAGACATTTGTAAAAAATATGGCATTTCAGATGCATATTTAAATTCAAAAGATGATGCACATTCTATTGCAGCTGCATCTTTATTGGACCTTAAAGGTATGTTATTGAATAATACACCAAGAGAACAAATAGCTAATAAATTACAATTTTTAGCAGATTTCCTTATTGATATTAAAAATTCAAATGGAGGATAAATAATTTGGTTATATCAGATAATTTTCGTATATTTGTGGTAATAATATCCAAAATATGCTATCTGGTAGGAACAAATTAAAAATAATCAATATATTAGATTCGGCGCTGGGAGTTGGTTCATCCTTAAAGGGAAATGAACAGGCTCACCATTGTCCATTTTGTAACCACCACAAAAAGAAGTTGCAAGTAAACTTAGATACTCAAAGATGGCATTGTTGGGTATGTGATTCCAAGGGAAGAAGTATTCAATCCCTACTCCGCAAACTCAATGTGGACTTGAGGGATATTGCGGTTGTAAAAGATGTATATGGTGATGAGCCGGAATACGATAAAAAAGAGGAATATGTAGCTAAGTTACAATTACCTTCTGAATTCAAACAATTGCATTTCAAGCCAAAGGGTATTAATCCTTCATATAATCAAGCCCTTCACTATTTAAATAAAAGAGGTATCACTCAAGCGGACATCGTAAAGTATAACATCGGATATTGTGAAGATGGTGTATATGGTGGAAGGGTTATTGTACCTTCCTATGATGAGAATGGTGACCTTAATTACTTTGTAGCAAGGTCATTCTATGAAGATGAAAAGATGAAGTATAAGAACCCACCAATAAGTAGAGATGTTATTGTATTTGATGGTATGGTTAATTGGAACGAACCAATTACCTTAGTTGAAGGTGTGTTTGATTCCTTTTCAGTAAAAAGAAATGTAATCCCATTGTTAGGGAAGTTTTTGTTAAGTAAATTAAAAAATAAAATATTAGAAAATGGTGTTAAGGATGTAACAATTATGTTAGATTCTGATGCAATTGATGATTCTACAAAACATACTGATTGGTTTATGAAGAATGGTATTAAAGTTCGTAATATCATTCCAACTGATAAGGATGCTGGTGAGATGGGATTCCAAAAAGTAAACGAACTACTAAAAGATGCCAAAGAGACAAGTTGGGAAGATTTGATGATGGCAAAGTTAAATAATTTATGATATTAGTAGAAGTTAAAACAAAAGAACAAAAAACTATTGTTAAAAATATAATAGAAAATCACCATTCATATGTTGCAAGTAACTCATCAGTTGGTAGAAGAATTGATTGGTTAATTTATGAAGATGATAATTTTCCACAATATCCAATTGGTATGATTGGTATTGGTTCTTCGGTTTATCCGCCACCAAAAGATATTTTAAATGAATTAGGTGTAAATAAAGAAGAATATAAAATTATATTCAATTCTATTGGAAACAATTGGAGATTTTGTATGACTAAAAGAATACCAAATGCGGGAACTCAAATCCTAAAACAATTGAGAAAACTTGCACCAATAGCTTGGAAAGGAAAATATGATGATGATTTAAAATGGTTAATTACATTCGTTGCCGGAGGAAATAATGGAGCAGTGTATTTAGCAGATAATTGGAAAATAATAGGAAAAACAGCAGGTTTACCAAAACACAAATCATCTTCCATGAAATGGCATACTGGTGAAGAATTGAAAGAATTATTTGTAAAACCAACAGGTGAAAACCAAAAAATAATTTTCTTAAAAGAATTAAAAAAATAAACTTATATGGGATTAAAAAAAATTTATCATATTGCAGATGTTCATATTCGTAATGTTCAAAGACATAAAGAATATAGACAAGTATTTGAAAAGATGTTTGAAGAAATCCGTAAAAGAGGTACGGAAGATTCAATTATTTATTTAGCAGGAGATATTGCCCATGCTAAATTAGAATTATCTCCTGAATTAGTTAGAGAGATAAGTTGGTTATTTACGGAATGTTCTAAACATTGTGAAACAATCCTTAT
>JACCDX011324435.1_pt1 | contig 16431 bp, 18 predicted proteins | sample 7449681 | NCBI WGS metagenome assembly JACCDX01 (sample SAMN15323450, study PRJNA562643) | freshwater metagenome | isolation source: river surface water | place: USA:Blue River Watershed | collected 2017-08-18 | reverse complement strand
GTAAGCACTGTTACAGAGAAATTCATCGTCGCATCCTTCCGGAGAACGTACTAGATAACAACGAATACTAGATTCGTCACTATAAAGAATTTGGTTGTATATCTTTTTGGCAAATTCGAAGTCACTGAAATTATTATCAGGAACACGACCACCTTTTAACATTGGACCATCTGGTGTCTCAACAACTGTAACCACATAAAGGAAGTAGTTGTACTTCACTTTATAAATTTCACTATAATCTTCAAGTTGAGAGGCATCTTCAATTTGAAGATTAGTGGTAGATTTGTTGTATTTAACAAAAGGGTTCCAAACAGCTAACGTATCGGTTAGTGCTTCGTAAATATTACGAACTGTTAAAGAGTCTTCGTATTTAATAATATCGGCGATTGCGTTCATTTTAAGAATAGTTTTAAACCTAAAATGAATTTCAATGTTTTATAGTTTGGTTTAAAAAAATCCATTTTTATTAGTTAGATTTCAAAATTCTTAACTTAGCGGCTTCAATTTCTTCTTTAGTAATTAAGCATTTAGGATTTTCTTTCGAATCGATCCAGTTTTTACCAACACCATACTTATTATGACGTAACCAGTCCATAAGATTACCGTGCATGTACACATGGTTGTTAAATGCCTTTACAGCGGATTCTCTTTCGTTTGGGTGCATATTGACTGCTGTATAAAACAGGTCATATTGTTCGTTACATAAGTCAATATACTTTTGATAAACAACAGTTGATTTAAAGTTGTAATAAGTGTCGCATAGTCGCTTCATCGTTTGTTCAACACTCTCACCATTTCTACGAAGGTAGTCGAAAGTCGCCATTGTTTTAAAACAGTTTTATTAGTTAGAGAAATAATTCGTTTTTAAGTGTACATTGTTCTCCAAGTTTCAGGTTCTTTACGGTTTATATCACCAAGTAACACTTGAATAATCTTTTCATCAATAACTAATGGAAACTGAATATCAATATAAAAACTATATTCGCTCATAGTTTCTTGACTAGCTACACGTAACATATTCAAACGAGTCATCATCGTTTCAACAATACGAATCAATGTACGAACACCTTTTTCTTCTTTGGAGAACTCATTAATAAGAAACGTCATACCAGCATCGGTAATGGTAACATCCTTAGGATTAAACCGCAGACGGTCAAGTATTTGAGGCCATACATAACCTTTTAAAATTTCAATCTTATCCTTTTCGTTATACCCTTCACAGTTAATAACAGTCATACGATCACGCAGAATAGGATGAACTTTTTCAATATCGTTTAGGGAGAATACAAATAAACATTGAGATAAATCGAAATCAATACCAGAAAAGTAACGATCATGAAATTGAGTGTTCTGTGAACGATCCGTTAAATGTATAAGCATGCTGGTAATTTCTTCACCATGAGGAGTATCAGATATCTTATCCACTTCATCAAAGTATAAAACTGGATTCATAGCACCAGCGTGCATTAAACAATCTGCAATACGTCCCCATATAGAACCTTCGTACGTATAACTATGTCCAACGAAGTTTGAAATATCAGATGCACCGCCTAAACTAAAAAATTCAAAAGGACGATTTAAAACTTTAGCGATAGCGTTTTTAGCAAAAGATGTTTTACCAACACCCATTGGACCTTTTAAGGCAATCACGTTACCTACTGAATTAGGATTGACAATCCATTGAGCAATGATCTGCATGATTTGAAGTTTAGCATTGTTCATTCCGTATATAGCGGTGTTCATCGTTTTCTTACAACTGATCATAAAGTCGTTACATTTCATATTTCCATCTTCGATACGCACAGGTAATGGTATAGTCTTGCCGAATGGAATACGAAGTACACCATCAATCCAGTTCTTTAGTTTATGCGTTTCACCAGCATCGCCGCTCATATCGTTTAAGGTATTAATCTTCTTTATGATGCTTGATTTCATATAATCGGTAATAGGCATATCTAATACTTTAAATTTGTATGGGATATCTCCTTCTTCAACTCCAAGTTTGGAAACACGTTCCATGACCGAAATCATATCTTTCTGTTTCTTCAAAGTTAAAGAGTTAAAATATTTCTTTTCAGTTTGGTTAAGTTTTAAAGGAATACCTTTTTTGGATGCAGCGCCACGTTTTGGTCTTTCCTCTTCTTCTTCACTACTGGATTCTTCTTCACTAACATCTACTCCTTTGGCATATTTATCCAGTAAATACATGAGAAACCCATCTTCATCATTCTTTTGTTTTTCGGGAAGAGTTGTATGTAGATGAATGTTTAATGAGACTGGGTTTTCGTTAGGAGGAATATAATCACTATCATCACTATCGGTATCATCACATAGAGTATCATCATCTACCCATATTAATTCTTCTTTTTCTTCTTTTTGATTTCGTTTATTATCAGCCGGTGGAGGATCTTTTTCAATAGATGCCGATTTATTCATGGTTCTCTTTCTTTTTGGAGGAGGACCACCATCGGTCATGTCTTCAGAAGATTTTCGATCTCGCGCATTCTCTCGTGATATCCTTTTAACCATCCCTTGCTTGAAGCAGAAATTATTTTATCAATCATTTTCCATGAAGTAAATTAATGGATACCTCTATTGAAAAAATAGCAGAGATAGCACAGGATCAAATCGACAAGGAAACAGCCAGTGATCCTTTAATGAAGACGGCTATTCAAATTGTTGAAAAGTTTATTAAGACTAACCGTGTAATGTGTTACGGCGGAACAGCGATTAATAACATTTTACCACCGGAAGATAGATTTTACGATTTTTCGGTAGAAGTACCGGATTATGATTTCTTTTCTGAATCGCCACAAATTCATGCAACCGAAATAGCTGATCAGTTAGTAGAAGCTGGATTTAAAAGTGTTGAAGTAAAACCAGGTGTACATTTAGGAACCTTCAAGGTATTTGCCAATTATGTTGGAGTAGCGGATGTATCTCATCTGGATAAAGAGATTTTTCTAAAGCTTTGGAAAGAAAGCATTACTAAAGAAGGAATACATTATGTACCACCTAATTTTCTAAGAATGTCGGTATATTTAGAACTTTCTAGACCGAAAGGAGATGTATCTCGTTGGAAGAAAGTGTATACTCGTCTACAGTTACTGAATAAACATTATCCTATGACTTGTCCAGCGAACCAAGTGAAAATGAACGATGAATATTTGAAGAACAACGTAAAAGAAAAGATTGAGGATATGCTTATTGATGAAAAAGTAATTTTATTAGGTTTCAATGCTTCGGTACTCAATGCAAGAGATAAACAAGAATGGATGTTACCTTTAGATCTTTTAGTTACTCCAGAAAAGAAACAAGAAACTGCAGAGAAGATAAGTGAGTTTTTTGAACAAGAAACAAAAATCGTGAATCATCCACCGTATGCAGAACTGTTGCCAGCGTACACGGATGTTGTCGATGTGAAAACACGTACCACTTTAATACGGATTTATGAGACGGATGCTTGTCATAGTTATCATGAAACAAAAAACAAGTTAATGATTGCCAGTATACCTACTCTTCTTCGTTTCTTTTTATCAATTCTGTATGCACCCAAAAAATATTTAGAAGATCTTCCAGAAACCAGATTTATTTGTACCGCTCAACGATTGGTTGAAATGGCCAACGGTAATCTTCCTAGACGTTATAAGTTATTAACACCGATAACGTGCTTAGGAGTACAAAAATCATTAATTGACATGCGTGCTGAAAAATCAGCTATGTACGAAAAAGTTTCAAAGAACAGATCATCACCCGAGTTTCTTGAATTCTTTTTTACGTATACTCCTACATCCATGGATCGTACAAGACGGCAAGAAGTTAAAAAGATGTTACGTAAAACTCTTAGGAAGCACTAATAGGACCATTGCCATAAAAAGCGTTACCGGTACATTCGGTACATTTTAATTTACCCGTTAAATAACTTAATCGAAATCCGTTACCGTAAGATAACCAAGGATTTTCGGTATTACCAGGTGTAATAGTGGTTCCGGATTTAAATTCATTATAAGTTATTCTTTCACGTATCATACGGGTTACGTCACTGGAATCACGTGTAGGAATATAGTTTAACGCAGCCGAAGCTTGGTATCCACTGTAAGTAGTAGAATTTTGAGATTGAGAACTCATTTGTATTATTATAAGTAAACATGTTTCAAAGAAATTTAGGAGGCATAATTATTTTGCTACTTGTGGTTGGAATACTAGCATCTTCGTATGTATTTCGAGAACACTTAACTGGTAATGCTCCTAAAGAATTACCGTTACCTTCGCAATTAGATAAAAATGCAGATAAAGGAAAGGTTGGAACGTATGATAAACGCTTTCTAGACACACGGGAAATACCTACCGGAACGAGTACGGATACAAGTTACCTAATATCTCCCGAAACTGTACAAGCACATACCAAAGAAATAGCGGCGGAACCTGTAGTCAAAGATGATGTTAAAGTCATGCAAAGTAAGATTGATCGGTTATCGAATGAAATTAACGAACTAAAACGAACCATGCAGATGAGTGCTGGTCAAGCGGCGGCGGCTCAGGCTAGTTTAGCATCTATTCCTAATACTGGTGTAAATACCGTTGCTCCTCTTTAATTTTTCAACCACCAATCGTATTTGAAGTTAGCTGAATCGGTAACTGTATCAGGAGGAGAACCCATTAAGGATTTAACATCGGCAGGAGTTAAATAATAGTTATAGTATTTCAAGTTGGCAATTGCTCCATCGAATCCACCGTTAATACCGGTTTGAACGGTTCGTGAATTTTGTTTAGGAAGTTGAACGAGAGTTTTATGTGTATGAAGAACACCATTAACGTATATTTCAATAGAGGTTTGGTTTACCACTATTGCAAAATGCATCCATTTCTGTGCGGGAATATTATTGATCGGTATAACTTCCTGAGCTCCAAACGTATCCATCTTTACTAAAATAGTATTTGTGGTGGCATCTAAGAATACACCCGGACACATACTGGACAGATCACCGGCACCTTTAGTGAATATTACTTTTTGATAACCGTATTTATATTCAAATCCGTTGAAACGTAACCAACATGTATATGCAAACGTAATTCCTTCCTTTTGATCTAATGAACGAGTCACAATAGCATTATTTGTTAATTGTGTTTTACCATCCACAATTGTTGATGTTACGTTTACATCTTTTTTAGGTTCATCTTGTTTTTTCGAAAAGTATATTCCTAACCCAACCGCTACAGCTACGGCTATTAATATAAGTAAAATTATGCCTATCATTATTTTAAAACGGATTAAATAGTTTTGTAAAGATTACATTTCAGTACAATGAATATTTTCTTCTTATCGTGGAGTCCAAAAGAAGCGGCAGAGCTTCATTGTGATAAACATGTTGTAAAGATGATTCTCGAAACTGCCCAGTTATTATATTCTGCTCATTGGATATTGTATCCTGAAGGTTTACTTCCCACAGCATACAAACTCGCACATAAAAACCACCCCTGTTCAATTTGGGTTCGTGAATCGTTAACAAATTATTTATGGTTATCTTCATTAGGTGTATGGTTATGTAAAGAATACACTTACCGGTACAAGAAAACGCATAAAAGTCAACCCCATATTGAATGGCTAATGCGAAATCCTCCAGCGAACATCCCGCATATTGCTATGACACCACCGGCAAAAGCTATGCCGAACGAATATAAAGTAGATGATCCCATTCAATCTTATCAAACATTCTATATTGAATCAAAACATAAGAAAAGACGAATAGTCAATTATACGGCAAGAGATTGGCCTAAATTCCTTAGCAAAGAGTAATGGAAGACGAAATATTCAAACGAATAACTACGGGTGTTGCAAAACCTAAGAAATATAAAATAGCTATTTTTAGTTGCGGGGCATCCGGTACAGGTAAATCATCGATGCGTGATAAATTCATAAGAGATGCAAAAGTAAAAACATCACTTGTGTATTTGAATATCGATAATATCAAAGAATTAGGAAGAGAAGAAGCTCGAGTGGTTCTTAACAAATTAATCGATAAATCGATTGATGAAGGATATTCAATTTTTTATGACGGAACCTGTCGTAATAAAAAAGATACGACCGAACTTATGAAAAAATTAAAATCGAAAGATTACAAGATTATAGTAGGTATAACATACACTACTTTACCAACAGCATTAAAGAGATTAGAAGATAGAAGAGGACAGTACGTTTCAGAAACTGTGGCTCGAGATATCTATCAGCATATGAAGAAAAATGCGGAAACCTATATGTCTGTGGATCAAATAGATGAACTATATTTATACACTAACGAAGAAACTACGAAACTAATCTTTAAACGCAAAGAAAAACAGATAGATTGTATTCTACCTGATGAAGATTTTTATTTTGATGTTTCTAAATATTGTTAAAATACATATTCCTTTATTGCTTTACCTACTGTATCGTACATTCCAAATTTAATGGAGTAACCAGTTGCATTACTAATTGCTGTAGCTGGTTGACCCGTTGGAGTAACGTCTTTCTTACACGAAGGTTCGCTAGCCGCGTGAGCAGCGGCATCTTTTGGTTGAATGATTGTATCTACCTTTTTGACTTCACAAGTGAATCCAGAAAACCCTCCATCGGGACTTAATTCAATTGCACCGGTAATCGGTTTAGGAACTCCCGGTAATAAACAAGATTTCACAAGTTTACCATCCATATAAATATCTAAATTACGACCAAAAACGGTAACGCTAACCGCTATCCATTTCTGTAACGGAATGTTTTGGATTTCGCAAGTATAAATATCGTTGACCGATTCATCCGCCGATTTAGCGGGTAAAGGTTCATTCGGTACAGCTTCCTTTTCGCTATTAGGGAATATTGACATTGTCACTTTCAATACATTATCGGTAGGATGTAAGGATATTTTAGGGTTAACGTTTGTACCGTCTTTGATTTGCAGAACGGTCTTTTCTCTACCGTAACCGTAATTCCAGTCTTTAATAAACATCCACCATTGAATACCGTAATTACCCGTGCCTTTTTCAGGATTTTCTAAACTTTCACGATAAGGGGTAAATTTTTCTTTAGTCGTGGTTGGTTTGGTAGCATCGTTCAATTTAGAAGGTAGTATACCAATCGGTCTTGTATTAAAGTATGTTTCACCAATGTAATCGGTTAAGAAAAGAACACCAACTATAAGACCTCCTAATAGCAATATGTATCCTACCCATTTGAGTATAGTAAAATACAATCCAGCTTTACTTGCTGCGGCTGCGGCTGCTGCTTCCGCTTGTAATTTAGCTTGTTCGGCTGCTTGACGTGCCGCTTCTAATTGTTGCTGTTGCATTTCTACAATTTCTTTAGGCACTGTAGCAAATTTATTAACATCGATACCCGGCATATAGCCTTGTTGAGTTGTTGGTGCGACCACTGGTTGTTTTGAAGAGCTTGATCCCATTTGTAAGAAATACCTTACTTAAAAACGGACAAAGAAATAGTGAACGATGAACACGAAAAACATGTATTGCAATAATTGCGGTAGCCGGGGGCATGTGTTTAAGACATGTAAAGACCCTGTTACATCATGTGGTATTCTACTACTAAAAGAAAAACGTGAACCTATGAAATTGCCGGTGGATCCGGCATTCACCAGTGTACTTATGGTAAGACGCAAGGATAGTATGGCGTATATGGAATTTATGCGTGGCAAATATGATACGGCCAATACGGAGTTCGTGAAACGGTTAGTTTCAAATATGACTGTCCATGAACAACACCTTATCGTCAATGAAAGTTTTGATACATTATGGTTAAAGTTATGGGGTCCAGGGCGCGATACTCATTCTATAGAGTATGAATTGTCTAAAGCTCAATACGAGAGTGTAGATCGTAAAGCATTAGTGAATTCTGCACCTTCTACGTATACTGAACCAGAATGGGGATTTCCTAAAGGTCGACGATCTAAAGGCGAAACCGACATCGAATGTGCTATACGTGAATTCTGGGAAGAAACCAATATACCTCGTGATGCTTATGAAATATTACCTAATCTAAGTTTCACAGAAGTGTTTACAGGAACTAACGAAGTTAAATATAAACATATCTATTTTGTCGCTCTTTTAAAGGATTCAAACCATGCAACTATCAAACAAAAACTAAATCATATTCAGCAAAGAGAAATTGCTAGCGTAGGGTGGAAAACGTTACAAGAATGTAAAACAATAACTCGTCCGCATTATGTTGAACGAAAATTACTCATTGATGATTTAGAACGAAAAATTCGGGCATAGCAAACTCTGGATAAAAAGTAATGACGTGGGCATACTCAATCGCAGCCGTGTATGTATTTCTGTTTTTTTGTGGATGGCTTATTTCGTGGTTGTCGGGATTTTTACAGTGTGGTAAGACAGGAATAGGTGAAAATGCTAAACAAGGAGCTATTTGGGCATCTTATCCTACCGGAGTGTATGCGTTAGCAACCTACATAGACCGAGTACGTAATCCTTTTGTAAACACTTTAAGTGGATTTGGTGTTCCGGTATCTGTTAAAGATACTATTGGTGTAGGTTATTTAGTTATGCTTTCGATATGGATTGCTACCGTATGGAACATACATAATACCACCAAATCTGTATGTAATCCAAGTGTTGATGAAATGGCATCCTTTAAGAAAAACTTACTTAAGAAACTGGAAGACGAACAAAAAGAAAAGAAAGTAGAAAGTGAGAAAGCTACAGAGATAACGAAAACTTCTGCTGTTTAGATAATGGAAGAAAGTATTCCTTACCGGAATTCTAAGTTACTTATAAAAACAATTCCAAAAGGTACTCTATTGTTTCGTGTAACTAAAGATCCAAAAAATGATACACGAGGAGTACCGATTAGTGAAAGTGAACGATGTATTACTCCTAATTTTAATGTATATTTCCATCCTACACCATTCTCAGGTCATTATATGTACAAAGAATATGCGAAAGAAATGGGTGATGTAGTCCATGTCTATGTACTGAATAAAGATATCAAAGTATTGCTTTTATTAAATCCTTCAAAATATACTCGATTAGATCGTATTAAAAAACGCATATTTTTAAAACGATGTTCAACCGTACGTAAAGGATGTATGCCACGCAAAGGTAACAGTTATGATACTTGTGTAAGTGATACCATTATTGAAAAATATCCTGAAGTAGTTGGATTGTTAGGTATATCGGTAGGAGATAATAAATCATTGCGTGAAGCGATATCAAAAGGTATTCGTAATAAGACTATGAAACAATTGAAGTTTGTCAAAGATGCTTCTAAACATCGAGGAATACCGGAACTTACGTTACATCCATTAACAAGACGACCAAATAAAGATATTCTTGTTCACGAAGAAGATGAATTGAACAATAACTACAGACGAATAAAATCAATTCCTTACAATGAAGATAAACTTCATAAATTTATGGAAAATCATGCTGAATTTGATGAAAACACAAATTTTTATATTTATAAATCGTGAGACTTTACGATAAATAATTCATCCAACGAATTTTTAAACGTATTTAATTTCTTCTCTAGATCTGCATAGCAAGGATGATCGTTGATAATATCGGGAAGTATTCGTTTATAGAACTTTACAACGGTTTGAACGGTTTTTGGAGAAAGTGAAGCATAAAATACTAATTTTAAAGCTAATTCTTCTTCAGCAGTTTTTTGGATATTTTTAAGGATGTTATTCGATATAAAATAAGTTTTACGAACGAGTAATTTTAAATTTCTACGTTTTATGGCTTGATAAAAAGACCCGTTTAAAAAAGATTCATCAATACCGTAAGGCATTAATCCATGATACGGTTTTTTAACATTGGTTTGGTTAACAACTTCGATAAGTGCATTTTCTTTACCGTCTATTACACGTTTTAAAAAATTAGTTAATAGTTGTTTAGGAAAAGTTACTTTAGAAATCAATCGTATACCGATAAGAGGTACCTTTGCATTAAGTTGTCGACGTTCGGCATAACAAATCATACTTTCGATCATCATATCGCATTTATGCTGATCCATTAATTTCAAAAAATTTTTGTTTAAAAAATTAGGTTGAATATCAATATCTGTGATCCATACCGTTTCTAAACCGGATTCAAATAAAGGAAGAAATCGCATAAACATTCCAAATATTCCTGCATGACCATTCTTTTCATGAAAATCGGGACAATCATATTTAATCACGGTGACATCTTCAATATCTTTAGTAATTCTTAGAACAATATCGGCTGTAGTGTCATCGACATAAACCCGAGTTTCAAATCCTTTTAAATCATCTCGTAGTCCTAAAAACTTTTTAAAGTCGCCTTCATATTGAGTGAACGGTCTGTACATATCCGTCATTTTGAAAATTGAACAAGATAACACATGCTTAGATGCTTTACCTTGTTTTAATACCTCTGTTGAGATCATTATTACTTATAAAGAATAATTAAGTAAATATACAACACTCACATATGAAACTGCTGCAAAGATAAACATCCACCACCAAACGGGAAATACGGTAGCTTCTTTTTTACCAACACCAAAAGGACGAACACGACCTTCTTCACCAAAAGCTGCCGAAGGTTTTATATACAAAAACCCTGCAACTAAAAACAAATAAATTACGACCATCCATAATTTAGGATTTTTACGGAGAGTATCTTCCATTATTTATTCAACATCAAAAACAATGGCGCAACCTTACGTTTTACCAAATCGTAAAGCATTTTCAGATTCTATAGTCCGTATATTTCTAAAATATAAAAACAAAGAAACTCATCCTGATGACGTAGATGAAGATGTTTGTAAACGACAGGGCGATATGTCTAAAAATACTCGTGAACTATTGGAACATCAAAAAATAGTTCGAGATTATTTATTGACCGAAACTCCTTATCGAGGATTACTGTTGTATCATGGCTTAGGGTCGGGTAAAACATGTTCATCTATTGCTATTGCCGAATCGTTATTAAGCACTCGTACTTGTTACGTATTACTACCAGCATCCCTTCAAGAAAATTATCGTAAAGAAATTCGTAAATGTGGAGATCCTATTTATAAATACGAACAGCATTGGGAACCGAAAGTAGTGAAATCGTTAGACGATAGAGAACTTGGAAAACAAATGGGATTAAGTGAAGAATTTTTAGACAGTAATTTGAAGTTCTTTATTACAATCCCTAATAAAACACCTAATTACGAAAACTTATCGCGCGACGATATTAAATTCATCGATAAACAATTAGATAATATTTTAGATCAACGATTTAAATTTATCAATTATAATGGTATTGATTCACGTAATGTCGACAAGATTTTACCACCCGATCAACCTCATATGTTTGATGATACAACCGTAATTATTGATGAAGCACATAATTTAATAAGCTATGCTGTCAACGAACGGGAAATTAAAATGAAATTGTACGAAATGATTTATAATGCCAAAAACTGCAAAGTGGTATTGCTTTCGGGAACACCGATGATCAACCGACCGGTTGAAATTGCGTATATGATGAATTTAATTCGTGGACCCATTGAACAAGTTGTAATTCCTACTAAACAAGCGGTTTCATGGGATGAAGGATTAATGACCGCTTATTTTCGTAGATTGTTAGACGTTGATACGATTGAATACAATTCTGTGAAACGTACAATTTTATTAACTCGTAATCCTCCTTATTTTGAAAGTGTATATAACGAAAAAGGAGAACGTATTGCTGTGAAATACAATAAAGATTTCGAACAGAAACCAGATATAAAGGAATGGGTATCAACCTGGAAAACTAAATTTGAAAGTGAATTTGGAGGAATTGAATTGGATAATGTTGAGAAATTTGAAGTACGTAATAACGAATGCTTACCTACTGATCCTATGAAATTCAAGGAAATGTTTTTAGACGGATTAAATGTAAAAAATGCGTTAATGTTTCAAAGACGTATTCAAGGATTAGTTTCGTATTTCAAAACAGCGGATGAACGAATTCTTCCTAAAGAAATTGAAACCGAATCGCGGTTAGTGAAAGTTCCGTTATCTGATACGCAATTTACTGATTACTTAAAGGCTCGTAAAATTGAAATCTTTCAAGATTCTAGTCGTGGATTCAAAAAAGGAGACTTAAACGAAAATTTAAGTTCGCATCGTATTAATACACGTTTGATTTGTAATTATTCGTTACCGGATGAATTGAAAGTGAAATTAGAAGATGTAAAAACCGAAGATCAATCTGTAAAGAGTGAAGTAAAAGATGAAATTTTAGAACTTATGCAAAAGAACCCTAAAAAATATTTATCGCCGGAAGCTTTGAAAATCTTTTCACCGAAACTTTTGCGAATGTTGGAAGATATGAAGAAAAATGTAGGTACGAAAAATTTCAATAATGTGTTTGTTTATTCTGAATTTCTACAGTTACAAGGATTAGGTATTTTTGGTGCAATATTAGAAGCCAACGGATTTCAAGAATACCGAATCATTAAAGAAAATGGTTTATGGATTGAAGATCCGGATTTAAAACCAGACGTTCCTGCGTTCGTATACTACGATGGTACAAATAAAGATACTCGTGATCTGTATCGCCAAATTTTTAACGGCACACCTTACGAATCGGGGTTTCCTAATTCATTAGCTACTTCCATCAAAGATAAGAAATTATGTATTTTAATGGGTACAAAAGCAGCAGCTGAAGGTATTGATTTGAAAGCCGTAAGGAATGTAATGATTACGGAACCGCATTGGACACCCGCTAGATTAGAACAAGCCATTGGTCGTGCTATTCGTATTTGTTCGCATGCTAAGTTACCGAAAGAAGAACGAACCGTAACAGTAAAAATTTACTTATCTATTTTTTCTCAAGAACAAACCACTACCCAAGAAGCACCGGATATTACGTTAATTCGTCGTAACGATACGATTGCCAAATTCTACGAAGGTGATCGAAAAGAAGCATTTATGTCTTCAGATGAAGTGTTATACGATATTGCTTACCAAAAGAACCGAATAGCAAAGAACATCGCGTTATTGCTCAAACAAGCTGCTGTAGATTGTGAAATTCATCGTAAGTTACATTCGAAAGAAAAACCGGTAATTCAGTGTATGCGTTTTGATACAACGGTAAGTCCGGATGATCTATCCTACAAACCAAACATTAATCAGGATGAACGCGATGAACTTTATTTGAAAAACATTAAACGAAGAGTACGACGATTACAGATCATTAACGTGAAAAATATAATGCTACTCATAGATCCAGATTCAAACGATGTATTTGATCTACCTGCTTTTCAGGATTCAAAACGATTAATAAGAATCGGTAAACGTTCATCACCTGGAGAAATTCGATGGATAAATCCAATTACAACATCGGTTTTTTCATCTAAGTAGTATAAATGGCTACAACTTCTAATGCTGGTTCAGGAATGTCAATGTCAAACTTACAACGCGGAACTCGTGGAATGAGTGCGAGTGATTGGATACGTATGAAACGTATTAACGGTGCAAAATTAAACGCTGGATTAAATTATCCTTATTCAAACGGGTTGTTATCACCTACTTCTTCTATATATAACAAAGATATTGCACCTCCTCAATTTAACCAAACGAATTATTCATTAAACGGAGCAATTAATGTGTTTCCAACCGCCGGAGGTTCGAAAATACGCCGACCAGCATCAAATTGGACAGATTTTGTTGCTTCTCAAACGGCAGATTATTTAACGTATTCTCAAACAGCTACTACGGGTACATCGGTAACTTCGAAACGAACTACTTTATGCGATTGTGTAACAGTTGCAGTGACTACTAAAGAAGGTATTTGTACGAAATGTAACCGAACAACTCATGTACGTATAATGTAATGAATATAAATATCATTTTCCTAAGTCTACTAGGACTTTTTATAGGATACAATGTTATAAACTATTATTTAACATCTAAAGATCCTTACGAAATTCCAACTGGAGTTTTGCCTGTACCTTTACAAGAAGGTAAAAGCAAACTATATGTTTCAAAAACCGGAGATGCTTCTATGCGAACTGAATATAACCGGCGTAGAGCAATTATAGGGTCAAACAGCGGATCAGTTAAAAAATTTGGTTATAAAGATTCTACAAACGGATCATTAGAAACATTCTTCTTGTCATCAATATGGCCTACTTTACCAAGTGCTGTACCTTTATGCACTAGTGTATTCGAAGGAGGAAATGCCGAAAGCGATTTCTGTTATGTACTGGATGGTAACGGAGAATACGTGTTAGTCGATGGAGGTTATGCAGATACAACAGTCTGTTCTACATAATAATATGGCATGTGTAACTACGAATGCAAAAATATTAATACGTCGAGATACAGCAGCAAATTGGACAAGTATAAATCCAATTTTAGGTGATGGAGAAATGGGGTACGAAAAAGATACAGGAAAAATGAAGATTGGCGATGGGATTAAACGATGGAACCAGTTAGATTATTTCCCAAAAATACCGGCAACCTTTTTGGATGGAGGTTATCCAGGTATATTGTATACCGAAGGACCTGTATTCGATATGGGGGGAGTAATTTAAGTACAAAAAGATAAGTAAGGATGCCTTATATACAACTACAGTTTCGTAGAGGTACAGGAACAGAATGGGTAGCCGCTAATCCAATATTGGCGAATGGTGAAATGGGCATAGATACCGATAATGAAGGATTTAAAATTGGTAACGGTATTGATGGATGGGTAGATTTACCTTATGCAAACTTAGTAGCTACAGGACCTACTGGACCATCGGGTCCTTATGGTCCTACCGGTGTAACAGGTGCTACTGGTTCTATTGGTAATACAGGAGCTACGGGTCCCCAAGGAATTCAAGGACCAACTGGTCCACAAGGAATACAAGGAGTTCAAGGCGAACAAGGTAATTTAGGGCCCCAAGGAGAAATTGGACCAACTGGTCCGCAAGGAGTACAAGGAATACAAGGAATTCAGGGTACCAGTGGACCAACGGGACCTGAAGGACCAACGGGTTCTACCGGACCTACAGGACCACAAGGAGCTACCGGAGCAGGAGTAACTGGATCTACCGGACCTGAAGGACCTACAGGAGCAACCGGACCCCAAGGAGCTACCGGAGCAGGAGTTACCGGAGCAACGGGACCACAAGGTTTAGAAGGAACAACGGGAGCTACGGGTCCCCAAGGAGCTACCGGAGCAGGAGTTACCGGAGCAACCGGACCTCAGGGATCAACTGGAGCAACAGGACCACACGGAGTTACCGGCGCTACGGGTTCCCAAGGTAATACCGGTCCTCAAGGTAATACGGGAGCAACAGGTCCAGCAGGAACAAACGGTGTATCGGGGGGATTAGTTTTGTTTATGGATACGGCAGGCGGATCAGCTCCACAAACAGGTACATTGGATTTAACCGGAACAACGGGACCGCAAACCACAATTACAACTACAAGTTCAGCATCAAATGTATTGATGGGAACATTTTTAACGGCTTCTAATTCGTTTACATCTACCGTTATTGTAGGAGGAATATGGGATATAAATTTATACGCTATTGCCAGTGGAACAGGAGTTACTTATTATGCCGTGGTTGATTACGTAGATTCTGATGGTTCAAGCAATCCGGTAAGTTTAGCCGATGGATCTGCAAATTCGGTAAATATAGGTGTAACGCAAGCACAATACATTCAATCTTTAAATGTTACAGCCACAAACCTTCCCGATGTAACGAAACGTATTCGTGTACGAATATATGCTAATTTTACAGGTGGTTCAAGAACGTTAACTTTAGAGTTTCGTGATCAAACCATTAGTCATATTCATACAACATTAGCTGGAAACTTACCGATTGGTAATACTGGTCCAACCGGACCTTCTGGACCAACAGGACCTTCTGGACCTTCTGGACCTACTGGGCCTTCGGGAGCACAAGGTTCTACAGGACCTACAGGACCAACCGGACTTACTGGACTTACTGGACCAACCGGAGCTACTGGTCCGCAAGGTGCTACGGGTCCCCAGGGAGCAACGGGTCCGCAAGGAACCAATGGTACGATTGGAGTAGATGGACAAACTGGAGCTACCGGTCCACAAGGAGCTACTGGTGCTACCGGTCCAGGAGTAACGATTGCTGGTTCAAATACAGAACTTCAGTACAATAATGGTGGAGTATTAGGTGCAACGGGAGCATTAACATGGGATGGAACGTATTTGAAAGCAACTTATCTGAATTCAATTAATTCTAATGGTGATGAAGGTGGTGAAATCCTTTTAGCAAAACCAGTAACAAACACAACATTAGTTGGAACAGGTATAACCATTGATGCTTTCCAAAATCGTATTCGTTTCTTCGAACAAGGTGGAAGTGCACGAGGAGCATATATTGATATTTCGGAGTGCAGTGGAGGTGCAACTACAAATTTATTAGCGGGAGGTGGCGGAGGTGCAGGAACCACC
>JACCDX011005997.1_pt1 | contig 16432 bp, 10 predicted proteins | sample 7449681 | NCBI WGS metagenome assembly JACCDX01 (sample SAMN15323450, study PRJNA562643) | freshwater metagenome | isolation source: river surface water | place: USA:Blue River Watershed | collected 2017-08-18 | reverse complement strand
GTTCGTCAAAAGGGCGGCGCCGTGTTGGGCATTCAACCCGTATCGTTTGTGGGGTATGACATGCAGGAAGTGAACACCAATGCCAATGGGGTAGATGTCACCGGTATTTACCAAGGAAGTGGAGGCCTCTCAAAGGCGTTTGTGGGCTACGGTGTGATGCCGTTTCAACAGGCGGCTAAACGCTATAGACAAGCACTGCAGGCTATTCCCGATTCGTTACTAACGATTGGTCGTGGGGCTAACCGGTTCAGGTACTTTATGCGTAAAGCTGCTAGCGATTTGTCGGTGGGTGCAAATGTGGGCTGGTTATTTGGTTCACTCGAACAAACCGATCGCATGACGTATTCAAGTTCTGCTGAATACAATTACTTGTTTCGCCAACGGTTGTATACGTTTCATGGATTAACTTACAACATCGGCTTTCAAGGCGCTTTTACGTTTGATAGTGTGCCGAGTAAAAAAGACACGCTGCGTTATCGCCGGGGCTTGCAACAACGTTTCAGAATAACGTATGGGGCTTACATGAATTTGGGTACCAGTGTTGGCACCACCTACGACGATGTAGCGTTGACGTATATTTTAAACTCAAGCAGCCAAGAAATTGTGCGCGATACCTTGGTGTACAATATTGAGAAAAGTGGTTCACAACAACTGCCTACCGAAATTGGTATTGGGTTCGGATTTAAAAAGGGGGAACGGTTACAAATAATGGTCGACGCAGCCCGCACAAGCTGGAAGGGCTGGTTGGTAAATGGCGTAAACCAGGGACTCACCGATAATTTGCGTTTGGCTATTGGGGTTAATTACGTGCCCGATAAAGATGCTGCCGGTAAGGGCACCTTTGCACGCCGCATGCAATACCGCCTTGGTGCGCAGTACCAAAGTGGGTACATCAACATTCGTTCAACCAATGTGCCAGACTATTCTATTTCTATTGGAGCTGGTTTACCAATTGGTTACCGCTACGTTTCTTCAATGGTTAACGTGTTTGCGCGCGTTGGCGTTATGGGCACTACTTCTAACAACTTGGTCATGGAAAAGTACTTCCGCTTTGGCGTGGGCTTTACCTTTACCGATAAGTGGTTTCAGAAATTCAGATACGATTAAATGATCAAATGGTTGGCTGGCATATGCCTCTTGGTGTCGCTTCACGCTTGTAAAAACGACATGCGCGATGTAATGCGATTGCCGAGCAATCAATTGGCTCCCTCACAAGTTGGCGATAGTATTACGTTGTTGTACAGCGATACAAGTCGTTTGCGCGTCATGTTGCAAGCCAACCGCATGTTGGTTTTTACGAAGAACACCCGCGAACCCATGCGCATTTTACCAAAGGGTGTGTTTGTTACTTTTTTCGATAATAAGGGCCATATATCCGCCACGTTGCGCGCCAATTACGCTGTGCACTACGAAATGACTAAGCGCATGGAAGCGAAGTACAAAGTAGAAGTGGTCAACACCAAGGGCGAAAAATTAGAAACCGAACGGTTGGTGTGGAACGAAGCCACTGAAAGAATTTCGACCGATGCGCCTATCAAAATTACTACCGGCAACGAAGTTATTCGCGGTGTGGGTTTTGAAAGCAATCAAGATTTTACGAATTACCAAATACATCAAGTCACCGGCGTTTTTCATTTGGCTGAAGAGACGATAAAACAATAACATGAATCCGTATAAAATTTCAGAATACCTTTGGTTTGCAGGCATTATCATTGGCGTGTCGCTAACTGGTTACTTTCTTATTATCAAAGAAAACGACAGCGCCTTGTTTTTCCTCGGGTTCTTTATCATATCGCTTTTGTCTTACTACTTGCGACGTAAACAACGCATACGCCACGAAAAAAAGCAGTCGCCAAAAAACTAAGCGTTACTTCTTACTTTTTATTTTTAGTTGGGTGTTCCCCCCAAAGAAAAAAAGATTTGCCACTACTCGCTGCTTTGGGGGTCGGGCTATCCGCTTTAGCCTATGTCTGTAACCTTTGTGTGCCTATGGCCTACGGGGTCCCCGCCTACTGCGTGCGGGGCCTCCGTGTCCTAAGGCACACTGCGGTTACAGCCACAGGGCTGCCGCTCCTATCCCTAACACAGGTTTACGCTGGCTTTACTGTTAAATGAACGCATGTGGTGGTTGTCGAAATGCGTCATAAAAAAGTCCAAGCGACGCGCGCTAGTTTTTCTCTTATGCCGCGATTATAGAACGTAGGTGTGCTTGTAAAAAATTAGACTGCCTCTCATTTAAACTACAACGCCACAAAGAAGGGTGACGTGATGCGTTATCGCGTAAACAAAAGAAGAAATTAAGCAATAAACGTTTGGCGTAAACGCGCGTTAAGGATCGCAGGCAGTAGCTTGGTGCAGGTGGCGGTTAGCGGTAGTTGGCGCGCGGCGGCCCCGCATCCTTTAGGTAAGGGGACCCCGCAGCGCCTACTACTGCTTGCCGACAACTAACCAACTACAGCCGAAGAGCCTGGTCACGAAGCGGGGCATTTTTTTCGAATGACGTTTTTTCGCTTCGTGAAACGCCCTCATCATTCAAAACGGGATGCGCCTCGCCTTATTGAAGCACTTCACCGTTTGCCATTGAACACGTCCATTCATCAAACAACTGCGAACATGAAGTTAGGATTGTGTAATTTCATACCATGGTACTAACGTTACTCAAAGAAAGTTTGATTTTTGCGCTCCATTCGCTGGTGGCCAACAAACTGCGCTCTTTCTTGAGTTTGCTGGGCATTACCATCGGCATTTTTGCGATTATTCTGGTGTTTACGATTGTAGATAGTCTCGAGAACAATATTCGCGACTCTATTAAATCACTCGGCAACAATGTGGTGTATGTACAAAAATGGCCGTGGATCTTTGGTCCATACCCCTGGTGGAAATACATGAACCGGCCCTTGCCACAATACAAAGAACTGGCCGAACTGCAAAAGCGCACCAAAAGTGCAGAAGCGATGGCCTTTACTGTTTGGGGTACCAAGACGCTAAAGTACCGCTCACTTAGCGTGCGCAATGCCGAATTTATTGGTGTGTCGCACGATTACTGGCGCATTAAAACGCTTAACTTAAAAGATGGCCGCTATTTTACCCGCAACGAATCGGATGCTGGCATGCCAGTGGTAATTGTGGGGGCAGAAATTGCAACGGGACTTTTTCAGAACAGCGACCCCATAGGGCAAGTAATTTCGGTGAGTGGCCATAAGACCACCATTATAGGCGTACTGAAAAAACAAGGAGAAAGTTTATTCGAAACAGCCGATTACCAAGTGATAACCCCGCTCAATTACGCCCGAAACATACTCGATATTCGAAGCGAAGGCGCCGACCCAACCATATACGTTAAAGCGCGCCCCTTGGTAACCAATACCGAACTGATTGATGATTTAACGGGTGCGATGCGGGCCATTCGAAAACTCAAACCCCGCTCAGAAGATAATTTTGCCCTCAACGAATCAAGTTTATTATCAACTGGCTTTGATGCCTTGTTCGATGTGATAGGTCTTGCTGGCTGGGTGATTGGTGGCTTTTCAATTTTAGTCGGTGGCTTTGGTATTGCCAACATCATGTTTGTTTCGGTGCGCGAACGCACCAGCCTTATTGGCATTCAAAAAAGTTTGGGTGCCCGCAACTTGTTTATACTAGTTCAGTTTCTTTCAGAAAGCATTTTGTTGAGTTTATTAGGCGGACTATTTGGCCTTTTACTAACCTGGGCCATGACCTTGCTGGGGTCGAGCATGATGGACATGGAAATAACCCTTACCGGTGCCAATGTGGTGCTTGGTATAACCATTTCAGTATTAATAGGCATTGTAAGTGGGTTTGTGCCAGCCTACAGTGCCTCGCAACTCGACCCTGTTGAAGCCATAAGAAGTACCGGATGAAAAGACCTAAAATTCTTACAGTCATCTGTGTGCTTGGCTTCTTGTCCATTGTTGTCGCTTTTCCGCAGGTATTTTCGCCCTCCGTTAAAAAGTTGGGCATGTTTATGCCAGCCGTATTTGGGCTCTTGGTAGCCTTTAGTTTTATGTCGTACGTAGGCGTTTGGTTTATGAAGCGGTGGGGAGCTGACCTGTTTGCACTTACTTTTTTTGCCAAACTCATCTTTTTTATACTCAGTGATCAGGTAGGCGTGTCGTTGTGGTTTTCCACTATAGCCCACCTGTTCTTTTTGGTGGTTTTCCTAAGGTATTATACCAGAATGGACAAAAACCTTTAAAAAAAGCCTCGAAAATCAAGAAATCGAGGTTAAATCTTCATTTTTTTGTTGCCTTGTCCCAAATTTTTTGTATAACTTTAAAGGAGAATTAAGAACGGGGGAAAATCCCCTTATTTGACTTACTCAACCAAACTATATTTTTAATCAGCCAAGCACATGATTGCCGAAGTAGAAACACCAGAAATCCTCGATACCCTGAAAAGTTTTTTTGGGTTCGATGGTTTTAAGGGAAACCAGGAGAAAATCATTCGCAGTTTATTATCGGGTCACGATACCTTTGTAATAATGCCAACCGGTGGGGGCAAAAGCCTTTGTTACCAATTACCTGCCATATTGAGTGAAGGCACTGCTATTGTGGTGTCGCCATTGATTGCGTTAATGAAGAACCAGGTAGATGCTATTCGAGGTTTTAGCAACGAAAATGGCATTGCTCACTTTTTAAACTCGTCGCTCAACAAAAGCGATATTGCTCAAGTAAAAAAGGATGTGATTTCAGGTCGCACCAAACTTTTATACATCGCTCCAGAAACATTAACCAAGGAAGACAACATTTCTTTTTTCAAAGAGTTTAAGATCTCCTTTTTTGCGATTGATGAAGCCCATTGTATTTCGGAATGGGGGCATGATTTTCGTCCAGAATACCGCCGTCTTCGTCCCATTATAGACGCCGTAGGTGGTGTGCCGGTGATGGCGTTAACAGCAACAGCTACACCAAAGGTGCAGCAAGACATTCAAAAGAACTTGGGCATGATGGGTGCCAACCTTTTTAAATCGTCGTTTAATCGCGATAATTTGTACTACGAGGTGCGCCCAAAACAAAACGTGAACCGCGAAATCATTAAGTATGTAAAAAACAACAATGGCAAGAGCGGTATCATTTACTGCCTAAGTCGTAAGAAGGTTGAAGAGATTGCCGATGCCCTTAAAGTCAACGGAATTAAAGCAGCACCTTATCACGCTGGGTTAGATGCCAAGGAACGCGCAAAAACACAAGACGGCTTCTTAATGGAAGAGATTAATGTGATTGTGGCAACCATCGCCTTTGGTATGGGTATTGACAAACCCGATGTTCGCTTTGTTATTCACCACGATATTCCTAAATCACTCGAAGGGTACTACCAAGAGACCGGGCGTGCCGGACGTGATGGTGGCGAAGGCAAATGCGTAACGTTTTATAGTTACGACGATATTGTGAAGTTGGAAAAATTCATGAAGGACAAACCGGTAGCTGAGCAAGAAATTGGTAAACAAATGCTCGCTGAAACAGCTTCGTTTGCTGAAACAAGCAGCTGCCGCCGTAAATTTCTACTTCATTATTTTGGCGAAGAGTTTGAAGAAGCGAAATGCAATAGCATGTGCGACAATTGCCGTCACCCACGTAAGCGCTTCGAAGCCAAAGAAGATCTTGAACTCGCTATCTCGTGTGTAAATGAGATAAAAGAAAAACATAAAATTAAGGATGTTATTAATGTGCTCATGGGCACAATGACTTCAACTGCTAAATCCTACAAACACAACCAATGTGAGGCATGGGGCAGGGGAGTTGATCATGATAAGGACGATAAGTATTGGCAGGCTGTCCTTCGTCAGGCCATTGTGAATGGGTTTTTGTCGAAAGACATTGAAAGTTACGGACTCATTAAGTTAACAGATAAAGGCAAGACCTTCCTTAAAAAACCATACAGTGTTAAGTTTTCGAGAGATCACGATTACGCCAATGCTGAATACGAACAAGCCGAAGATGATATTGTAACCAATGGAAAAGGTTCAGGCAGTGCATCAGACGAAGTTTTGTATGCAATGCTGAAAGACTTAGTAAAGAAAACAGCGAAGGCCAAGAACTTGCCACCATACGTTATTTTTCAAGAACCGTCGCTCGAAGAAATGTCGGTGCAATACCCTATCACCATTCAGGAGTTGACCAAGATCAGCGGCGTGGGTTCAGGTAAGGCAGCAAAATTCGGGAAACCGTTTGTTGAGTTGATTAAGAAATACGTTGACGAAAACGAAATTGAACGTCCCGTTGACATGGTTATTAAATCGGTGGTCAACAAGTCGGGCTTAAAGGTGTACATTATTCAAAACATCGACCGAAAAGTCAGTTTGAATGACATGGCGAAAAGTAAGAACATTAAACTCAATGATTTATTGACGGAGATTGAAACCATTGTTGCTTCGGGCACCAAGGTGAACATTGATTACTACATTGAAGATTTAATGGACGAGGAGAAGTTGGATGAAATATTAGAGTATTTCAAAGAAAGTGAATCAGACAGTGTAGAAGATGCTTTGAAAGAATTAGGAGAAAATGATTTCACCAGCGAAGAAATTCGTGTGGTTCGCATCAAGTTCCTTTCTGACTTTGGTAACTAAAATCTAACTAAAGAGGATTATGCCGGTGGATAAACATTCACCGGCATTTTTGTTTTTAGCGCTACCCTTACAGACTATTTACCCAGTTTTTTCGTTACTTGCAATGTGTTTCCTGCTATTACGCACCGATATATCTATTTGTTTGGATTAGTGGCCATGGCCTTTGGCGTGATGATGGGCGCCATTCCGTCGAGTTTGCCCATGTTTATTATCGGCATCAATTGGCTGTTAGAAGGGCGCTTTGCTGAGAAATGGCAAACCATCAAAGAGAATCCGGTTATTTGGATTTTACTATCCCCCTTTCTTTTACATAGCCTGGGGTTATTGTGGACCCAAGACATGCAGGTGGGCATGACGGATTTTCGTGTGCGAATACCCATGTTCGCAATTCCCCTGGTGATGTTTACGACTGCCCCAATTAACAGACAAGAAATAAAGTCCATTCTTTGGTTTTTTGTTGCAGGCTGTGTAGTGAGTACCCTCTGGTGTTTGTATTACAGTTTGCACTTACACCCCAACTTGCCCTTAAGAGATGCCTCGCGCTTTATGAGTCACATCCGCCTGGGCTTGTTCTTAACGATGTGTTTATTTGTACTAGGATGGTTGTTTTTAAACACCGGTGCGCTGCTCAAAAAAATAGCGATAGTGGTGCTAGGCGTTTATATTTTGGGCGTTATGTTGGCGATGGCACTATTTTCAGGGATGTTCATTTTTATTTCCGTGCTGAGTCTATGGTCTATTAGCCGCCTGCTACGCAGCCAATCACTACTATTAAAAGTCTTGGGTATCGTGTTGCCTACAGTTTTTCTAGCTATCCCTTTTGTTTTTCTTCGGCAAATGCAGCTGGAGCAATTAACGCCCGTTGATCACGAAAACAACCGTGTGAAGCAGTACACAGCGGGCGGTAATTGGTATGCCGTATCTGACACAACCGGACAAATTGAAAATGGGTACTACGTGTTACGAAATATTCAACCCAGTGAACTCACCCGTTGCTGGAATACCGAACATCCCGACGATTCATTTGATATAACAGTTGTTGCTAAATCGCATCGTTTTCATGTATTGATTCGCTACATGGCGAGCAAGGGGCTTTGCAAGGATTCGGTGGGTTATCAGGCGTTAACAGCTGAAGATAAACTAAACATTCGCAACGACGTTACCAATTACAAATGGCCACAATGGAATGCCTTGCAACGACGAGCTTATGAATTGGTTAACGAATACGATGAATGGGTGCATCACCGTCACGTCAGCGGTCATTCAGTTACCATGCGGCTATATTATTGGAAAGCCGGAATAACAGTCTTTTTAAATAATTGGATTGGTGGAGCAGGCAGTGGGGATGTTCAGTTAGAGATGGATAAAATTTTTGTCGACGAAAACTACCCTCTTGAAAAAGAATGGTTCAAACGTCCGCACAATCAATTTATAAATGAAGCAGCAGCACTAGGGGTAGTCGGATTAATGGCGTTTATCGTTTTATTAATTTTTCCATACTTCAACTTGCGTAAAAGAGCAATGTCTTTGTACAGCCTTTGGTTGATAAGTGTAGTGCTAGCGTGCTTGTTCGAAGATACCCTTGAAACGCAGGCAGGAGTGGCGTATTTCACATTTTTTCAGGCGCTGTTTGGGAATGTTACGAATTCAGAGAATAATAAGAACTAATAGGCCGATAAAATAAGCCAATTCATTTAAGTTCGGTTCAATGAATGCGCAAAAAAAAAAAAAGGCTGTCTGAAAAGACAGCCTTTTAATTTATCAATCGGGTTATTCAATAATGATTTTAGCACTAACTGCTGGGTTGGCAGAGTGTTTAATCAAGTACAAGCCCGAAGCAAGGTCCACATTAATTTCGGATTCGTTTTCTAAAACAGCTACTTGATGAACTAATTGACCAGCTAGATTATAGATTGAAACTGTACCCGCAGCCACGTTTTTCAAGTGCAGTTGATCTTTAGCGGGATTAGGATACATTTCAAAATAAGGAGCAGTTTGTTCGTTGAGGCCAATGCAGGTGTTCACCTTAATCTGAACAGTAGCAGTAGAACTACAACCATTATTATCGGTGCCAGTTACCGTGTAAGAAGTGGTTTGTTTTAAGTTATTGATAGAATAGGTAGCTGCAGTAATAGTTGAGCTAGTCCATGCATAAGAATTACCACCATTGGCAGTTAACTCTGCACCTTCACCTGAACAAATGGCTGTTTTTGTAGCGGCAATAGAGATAGTTGGCAATTGGTTAACGCCAAGTTGTGTTGTATAATCGGCCGAGCACAACACGTTATCAGACGTACTACTTACTGTTAACGTGAATATTTGGGTTGCGGTAGGTGTGAATACAATAGATTGGAAAGGCCCACCTGGACTCCAACTAAAGGCATCGCCACCATTAGCAGAAAGTGTCGCAGTTTTACCAAGACAAACTGCAGATGGAGATGAAATAGAAGTTGTTGGAATATATACCGCCACTTGTACGGTAGTCGAATTTTGACATTGTGTGCTGGTGTATTCACCAGTCAGTGTATAAATAGTTGTAGCCGAAGGCGTCACCGAAATAGAGGTGCCGTTTGAACCATCACCCCAGGTGTAAGTATTTGCCCCATTAGCTGTGAGAACCACCGTAGAATTGGCACACACCAATGGTGAAGGGTTAGTAATGCTAACTGTTGGTGTATTCTTAACAACAACTATTTGCACACCAGTAGAAGAGCAGCCGGCATTGGTTTCGCCTACTACATTATAAGCGGAAGTGGAAGTGGGAGAAACCACCGCTGTAGAGCCGGTGCTGTTTATGGTGGTCCATGTATAATTATCAGCACCACTTACACTCAAGGTTGCACTTTGGCCCAAACAAATGCTTGTAACCGGAACAGCAGGTGTAATAGTAGGAGTCGGGTTCACAGTAATTTGTTTAACAGCCGTTGCAACGCCACATGCATTCGCACCCGTAACAGTAAATGCTGCCGAAGCGGTAGGAGTGAAGGCCACGTTGTTGTTGACACCATTCGAAAAGGTGTAAGTAATGGCACCACTCGCATTAATAGCCACCGTATTGCCAGAGCAAATCGAATTGTTACTGGCGGTGAGTGTGAGCGTTGGAGCACCCGAACTTACTGATACCTGAATGGCAGCACTGGCTGTGCAATTAGAGCCCACTGAACCAACACAGGTATAAGTGGTTAAGGTATTAGGAGTAACAACAATGGAATTGGCATTAGAACCTGTGCTCCAGGTGTAATTACCGACGCCAGCTGCCGTGAGAGTGGTTGATGAATTGGCACAAATGCTGTTAGTTGGACCAGAGAGGATAACCGTAGGTTGTGGAATAACACTTAACGTTACAGGTGTTAAAGGCGAATTGCTTCCTAAATCGGTGTAAACTTCGATGCGGCCAATAGACGCATTTTCGGTCCATATATCTTGCGGTGGGGTTGTTGCCAACACGTATTGCATACCAAGTCGGTTCAATGTGGTTGTATAAGTGCCAAGGGTTACGACTTGTGGACCCGCACTTCCATAAGACGTAGCATAACTCGAGCTAGTGGCGCGACAGCCAAGAATTCCAATGATATCACCATTACTAATCGGAATATTAACGGGAATTATGTTAGTGCCAGAAATGTTTTGTCCGAAATAAAGAATCGTAAAGCTATTTGTAGTAGAAGAAAATGCGGGTGGATTAGCAGCAAACTTCATCACAACAATCCATGAATTACCTGTGCCTACATCGGTAGGAACTCGTAAACCATTAATCATAAAACAAGTTGGTGCCGTGAACCACATACCCCGAGTATTGCCAGAATAGGCAGAAGCAAATGCAGGCAGCGATAAGCTGGCTGGACCAGTGGCATTTGATTGTCCCACATAATAGGTCGTGCTGGTTGTTAGAGTAGGCGTTGTAAATACGGAACCGGTGTTAATGGCGTTACCGCCGACAGAATTGGTATACCAGTTAATAGCATTAATTCCCGATCCAGTGGCAGTTAAAGTAAAGGAAGCACTGGTGGTGCAGGCTGCAATGGTATTACCGCTTACTGGCGGTGCAGTGAGAGTACTGCATTGACTATTTCCGTTTTGTACGAAAGCCAATAATAGCATAAAAGAAAGTAGTAGTTTTTTCATGAGCAAATGGGATTTTAAATTTTGATTGAGTACCTACATTAGAACTAAATTAGAGAAAAATCCGATAAAAATCAAGCTTGCAATTCGAGATTCAGTAAATACCCCCTCCATTGGGTATTTGCAACAAAACTTAATGTTCTTAGTTTTGAACCGTTCCCAATTGAAACGTAAACAAAACCCTATGAAAACACGTTTTTGGTTCGCGATTAATACAGCTTTAGTGTTATCTCCCCACCTAAGCTCGCTGGCGCAGCAGCCAGCTGCAACCCACAATACCATTACTACAACCAAGGTGGAAAACCTTGGTCCCAATGTCAATTCTACTGCTGATGAATTAAAACCGGTAATATCGGTTGATGGAAAAACCCTTTACATGGTGCGCGATGGGCACTCGGGCAACAAATCCAATCAGGAAGTGTGGATTTGCGAAATGCAAGCCGATGGCAAATGGGGACCTGCTATTCGAGCAGGTCAACCAATTAATACCGGACAAAGGAATTCGTGCGTGGAAAACGTCTCAGCCGATGGCAACCAACTGCTTATCAGAGGGGCTTATGAGGATGGTGAATACGATGGGGCAGGACTTTCAGTAATTGTCCGCAGTAAAAAAGGGGGATGGAAGGACCCTCGAAAATTAGAAATTAAAAACTTTGAGAAATACAGTAGCCTAGGGGGTTACAGTGGCTTTTACCTCTCTCCTGATGGCAAACACATTGTGATGTCTTTTTCAGAATCAAAAAATGGTGAGAAAAGTGAGTTGTATGTCTCGCACCTTATTATGAAGGATGTGTGGAACAAACCGAAATCAATAAAGGACTTTACCAAGTTTGTAAGTAAGGCGTTAAATAACAACACATGGACTGAGCCTGAAAAAATTACAGCACTAAGCATCTACGAAAACACTGATTTTGCACCATTCATCGCCGCTGATGGGGTTACCTTTTATTTTGCTTCAGATCGTAAAGGCGGAATGGGAGGAGTGGATATTTGGATGACCCGCCGATTGGACGACACCTGGCAAAAATGGTCTGAGCCAGTGAATCTAGGTGCTCCAATCAATACCGATGAATGGGATGCCTACTACACCCTCGATGCACGCGGTGAAGATGCCTACATGGTTTCAGGTAAAAATTCTATTGGAATTGGGGACATTGTCAAAATTAAACTGATTAAGGAATTACGCCCTAATCCCGTTGTGATGGTAACAGGCAAGGTTTACAATGCTAAAACAAATGAGCCGTTAGGCGCGAACATCGAATATGAAAATCTTGTCGACGGTAAAAACGTAGGTATTGCCGAATCGAATCCTGTTACTGGTGAATACCGCATCGTACTGCCCTATGGCAAGAACTATGGTTTCATGGCTTACGCCGATAAGTTTGTTTCAGTGAGTGATAACGTTGATCTCACAGCTGTTGCAGAGTATAAAGAAATTAAACGCGATCTGTACTTGGTACCATTAACAGTAGGTACAACTATTCGATTGAATAATATTTTCTTCGATGTGGGTAAGGCCACCTTGCGCCCAGAATCCTATCCTGAACTTGAACGTTTGGCGGGTATCATGACTCAAAACGGGAAAATGCAAATCGAATTATCAGGACATACAGATAATGTGGGGTCTGATGATGCCAACATGAAACTTTCAGAAGACCGAGCCAAAGCAGTTGTTGAATACTTGGTTTCATTAGGCATTGCGGCTGACCGCATAGTTGCAAAAGGGTATGGCGAAACAAAACCGGTTTCTACTAACGATACCGATGACGGTCGCCAACTCAACCGACGGGTCGAATTCACGATTCTAAAAAACTGATAATGATTAGTTGATTAACTGATTAAAATACCCATCAATAGGTACAAACAAGTTGATGAATAAAAGTTAAATTTGTTAAATAATATAACACTATGAAGAAAACCCTATCCCTTCTAGCAGTCCTGTTCACTACCCTGACTTTTGCTCAGGTAGGCATGAACAGTCAGTATTTTCCGGGTGGCCAAGTTGGTTTCGTGAGCGTAAAATCACCCAACTATCCTAATGGAAAATACACAAAGTACAGTTCCGGTGCAGGATTCCCTGTCCTGATGATTGACCGATTGGCCAGTCGATGGTACGTAAATGGCGACATGAGCGCCTTGTACTATGCAGCTACCCAAACCAACAAGGCAAACGACAACCGCTTAAAAATCTCCAAAGCGGAAGGCGCTTATTGCAATGGCCGTGTAGGTTATGTTGGTGGAAATGGTGATCAGTTTAGAATTGGTGGTTACCTCGGTTTTGGTTGGTCCACCTCTAACCTTGATTCAACCTTAAAGCCATTTGGTCAAAAGGCGTATATCAACTGGGGCTTGGGCTTAATTGCTTACAAGAAGTTTGGAAAGATTCGTACAATAGGTAAAATTGGGTACGAAATTTATACCAAGAAAAACTACATCTACCGGGGTCATGGTCTTTATTTTGAAGGCACCATTGGTTACTCTTTCTATCAAAAGTACGGCTTATCGATCATGCCCTGTTTTTATAGCAAAGGCATTAGTTTCTACCCCGAAGTTAACGGCGCAACCGCAACTACACCGGCCGATGCCAAGGTGCGATCCTTCGTACTCAAGTTTGGTTTGGCGCGTTTCTTCTGATGTTTAACAGTAAATGATTGAAAAGATGAAAAAGATTATAATCACACTCTCATTGATGATTTCATCCTTACTGTCGACACAGTTGGATGCTCAGTCAATAAATTATACATACGTTCGTAATGACCCATTTGATATTCGCAACTTCTCTGCTAGTATCGACGCCTTGTGGGGCGAAGTAAATGCTCACAATGGTTACGCCTTTGGTTGGGGTGCTCGCGCCGAATACATGATGGGCAAAACCTTATTGTTCAATTTTGATTCACGTTTTGGATTTGGAACGAATTTATACCGTGAATCAAATGGCAATACCGCCAACTATTTCGCTATGGAAGGCGGAGTCGGTTTAATTTTCGTAAACAAGGCACATGTACGCAACGTGCCAATTGTGTTGAGTACGCAACGTGTAGGAAATTACCAGTATACAACCTATATCCGAGGTGGTGTACCAGCTAAAGTGCGTACCATCGTTGCTTTGCGCGGTGGTTGGGGACAATACCGTAATACGCTAAATTTCACCAAATTTTCAGATAGCCTTCTCACATTTAACGATTCAACCTATGTGAATGCGAAGGACAAAATGAAGATTTTCGAATACAAAAGCGATACCACCAAGAGCGCTCCTACCTTATCAATTGATCAGTACGGCACCATCAACATTGGTTACCTGTATGGCGGACTCAATTTCCGTACCATTCGCAACCTCCTAATCGACGTTGAAGGATATGGCTACCGTGGAAACATCCTTTATAGCGATTTCTACATCGATGTCATGTTCGCGCCGATCTTTAACCTTAAAGATTTCTCTGTGTTAGACGCAAGGGGTGAAAGAACTTACAAGGTTGGTTACAAAGAGATTAGCCGTTTCGGGTGGCGTATTGGCTGGTTCTGGCGTAAACCAAAAGAACAAGGCTTCAGCTGGAAGTTCGAATTTGGTAGCCGTCCTGGTTTTAAATCTATGGCAAACTCAAGTCTACCTGTAAATGTTAGAAACCTCTATTGCATGATGACCGCTGGTCTGTACATCCCGCTTAAAATTAAACCTATTTACACCGAAGATTAATCGGTTCACTAATCAGTAACCTGTTTTATGATTTATTAAAGTCCCCGACAATTGTCGGGGACTTTTTTGTATCCTTTTATAAGGAACGCGTTATAATAAAAAGAAGGCAATAAATAGGGGGCGAAAAAAGACAAAATGGCTAGTTTAAAGGCAATTTAAGTCAGCCGTACGACCTTGTTACTCATTCATATCACCACCTGACTAATTTTAGAGTTATTTCTCAGAGAAATGATTTAGATTAGCAGTCAAACATCTGAATTATGCAAAAATACCGCGCCATCATTATAGACGATGAAGAAGATAGTCGCAGTAACACGCGCAACATGATTTCAAATTACTGTTCTGAAATCGAAATAGTTGGCGAAGCTGAAAATGGACCTGCAGGGAAAACGCTAATTCAGGAGTTAAAACCACATGTTGTTTTTCTTGACATTAATATGCCAGGAATGAATGGCTTCCAAATGTTGGAAGGGATTTATGAACGGGATTTTTGTGTGATCTTCTTAACCGCTTATAGCGAGCATGGTATCACGGCCGTTAAGGCGGGCGCCACTGATTATCTGCTTAAACCCCTTATGCTGGGCGAATTACAATCAGCGGTGAGAAAAGTGGTACAACATTACGAAGGAAAAGTGACCTCGGCAGCAAATAAATCGGATGATAAAAATATTGTTCTGATTAATCATAGTAAGGGCTTTACCTTGGTCGATATTAAAGATATTATTTGGCTAGAAGCGAGCGATAATTACACCAATTTGTTCTTGAATGGACAAAAGAAAATAATCGCCAGTAAAACCTTGAAAGAATTCGAATCCATCCTCCCTTCAACTGAATTTTTTCGCGTTCACCGATCGGCGCTTATCAATGTGCATTACGTCAAAGAATACAGTAATCACGACGGCGGTGAAGTGGTTTTAAGCGACGGTACACATGTGCAGGTTTCTAAAGCGAGAATACAAGAATTCAACGATTTTATTCGTACAAAATCGGTTACTCCCAAATAGACGTTATTAATTCCTACTCTTTTTAGCCCGCCCCTTCGCGGGCTTTTTGTATTTTTATGGGGATAGAATCAAGCCGCTTGCGCCAATTACTCACATACTTCTGCCTTTTGGGTTACTACCTAACAGTTGCCCAAGTGCCTTCGTTTAATTTTCAAAAACTAAGCAGCGAAGATGGATTGAACAATACCAATATTTTTAGCATTTGCCAACAACCCGATGGACAAATGGTCTTCACCACCCAAAACGGCATCTATCGCTACAATGGTTATGGATTTGTAAAACTAAAAACAGATAGTATTCAGTCAAATGCACTTCTAAGCGCCGTTTATTCCCAAAATAAACTTTTCCTCTCCATTAGAAACGAAGGCTTGGTGCCCTACGATGACGTGGCGAATCAAATCAACCGGAAAGAGAAAATAGCCATCAAGGACAATAATGCTGATGTTGTCATTATAAAGTCCCCTTACGTTTATTTGTTGACGGCGGGAATTAAATTGGCCATTTATAATTCAACCAACCAAACACTTTTCATCGACTCCATTAAGGCGAACCAGCGAATGAATCAAGCCTTCTGCATTTTCGAAACAAAAAAGGGGGATTGTTATGTTGGCAGGAGTGACGGACTTTACCGGCTAATTGGAGCTTCCCAAGTAAGAGTAGAAAAATTTCCGAAGCAGGCTGTTCACAGTCTATCAGAGGCACCTGATGGCTCCCTCGTTGTTGGTACTGCATCAAAAATTATTACGTGGGGTAAAAATGGCATATTAAATGAAATGTCCCCTTCTTACAAGGTTAGATCCGGAACATTTGATATAGGCGGAGGCAAAAGCGTGAATCAGATGGCCTGCGACAAATACAATAAAATTTGGTTCACATCCATGCCCGACGATGCACTTTATTTGCAGGAAGCCGATCGCACCTATGATATATTTTCAATTCTCGATATTCCTCCTTCACTCATCCGCTGTTTGTTTATCGATCGCGACCAAAATGTATGGATTGGTACTTTCAACGACGGGGTTT
>JACCDX010973739.1_pt1 | contig 16435 bp, 23 predicted proteins | sample 7449681 | NCBI WGS metagenome assembly JACCDX01 (sample SAMN15323450, study PRJNA562643) | freshwater metagenome | isolation source: river surface water | place: USA:Blue River Watershed | collected 2017-08-18 | reverse complement strand
GGCATCTCCGCAAATCTCCCTGAAATGAAACCAATGGCAGGCGGGGAGTTCGCTTTTCGGTCGGGAGATCAGGCCCAACCTAGCCAGGTTTCAAAAAATTATACTAGATTCTCGCCTTGCTTGGTAAACGATGGACTGACGGAAGAATCGTGATTGACTTTCTGAACCTGGTGACTGTTTCTTCTTTATTCGGATCGTCCTTGCGAACACTGGTCATTGTGGACTTGTCTCGCTGACGCTGGAGATCGACTGCGATTGAGCTTTGTCCTGTTCGCCACTGAAATGCGTTTGCCATTCGTTGATACCTTTGAGCTGGTTAATACGCTTCTCAGGAAGTTCATCCCACTGAGTAACAGCAGCGCGAGACACTCCGAGAAGGGTCGCAAGTTTACTCTTTGATCCAGCGATTTCAATGGCTTTTTGTAAATTCATGGTTTTCCTTAAATGCTGGTCAGTCTCATAAAGCAGAGTTGTGGGCGTTGCACTCGATACATTGATCCACACGGAGCTAAACCGTTTTCTGACCAGCCTTAACATTGTAACCTTAACAATTTAGTCGATATTAGGGAAAACCACTAGACAAGATACTTAACAAGTCGTTAAGATTGCCAGACCTTAACAGGTTAACAAGGAGTAGCAAATGAAAGAAACAATCTCAGCAATCATCACAATCCTTTCCATGATCGCCATCGGGGTGATTCTTGCGTACAGGGGTTAAGCATGAACACACAAGCCCTGAAAACAGTCCGCAGGCTTTTTAATGTTGACTACATACCCAGAGAACAGAATCGCCACAATCAACGCGCCTGGGTTCGTTCTGTGCGTTCCTTGGGTAGTCGTTGGTTATTAACTCAAAAAGTGGAAAAGAAATGAATCCAGAATATATTATTAACTCAATCAAGCAAACCTCAGAGATTCACTATCGCGATGGAAACGCAACAGACAGGCTTTCTTATCGAGTAGGAATGTTGGAAGCAAAAATTCGTGAGCTTTGCGCGTTCCATGATTCGCGTGTAAAGTTTTTTCAAGATGAGATCACCCACCTGTCAAAAATGATTGATAATCTTAGTTAAGGAGTATTAAATGAAACAAATCGCATCAGCATTGGTCAAAGCACAGAAAGCCTTTGGACCAGCACTCAAGACCTCTACAAACCCTCATTTCAAATCACGCTATGCAGACCTGTCTGCTTGCATTGAGGCGGTTGTAGACGCTCTGAACGCGAATGGAATAGCACTTGTACAGCAGTCCCACGAATGTGCAGATGGGGTCATCGTTGAGACAGTTTTTGTCCATGAATCCGGTGAGACATTCTCAAGTGGTCGGCTTCACGTTCCATCTACCAAACACGATGCACAAGGATATGGATCGGCTCTGACTTACGCTCGGAGATACAGTCTGATGGCAGCTTGTGGTATCGCACCAGAAGATGACGATGGAAACGCAGCAACAAAGAAAAAGCCAGCGATTGACAACAATCGTCTGAGCCAGGCAATCCAGAAGATCAAAGAAGGCGCGTACACCACAGACAAACTGAGAGACACCTTTGCGCTGACCGCAGAACAAGAGAAGGTTTTGGTAGGAGCACTTGCAAATGATTGAACAAGGAACTCCTGAATGGCATCAGATGCGCCTGGGCAAAGTCTCAGCTTCTCGCATGGCAGAGTTATTGGCTAAAACAAAGTCAGGCGCATCAGCAAGTCGGGCTAAGTACATGGCTCAACTTCTTTGCGAACGAATGACTGGACAACCAACAGAGTTTTTCACCACAGCCGCAATGCAAAGAGGGACAGAAATTGAGCCAGTCGCCAGAGCAGCCTACGAAGCAGAAAACCTCACCTCAGTCGAACAAGTCGCTTGGGTCGAGCATCCGACTATTCCGATGGCGGGATGCTCACCTGATGGTCTCGTGGGAGAGCACGGACTCATTGAGATCAAGTGTAAAGAGATTCACAATCACCTGGATTCGATTCTGAACGACAAGATAGACCCAGACCACCAGGCTCAAATGTTTTGGCAAATGTGCTGTACTGGTCGCAAATGGTGTGATTACGTCTGCTTTGATGATCGAGCACCAGAGGGTCTTCAGTTGTTCGTCAAGAGGTTGCATCGTGACGAAGAAAAAATCAAACAAATGGAGGATGAGGTTAGGACATTCTTAAAAGACCTGGAAAGTATGATTCAAAAACTGAACGAAATTAAGGAAAAAAATGGCAAGCGTCTGTAAAGTTCATCTAGTTGGTAACGTAGGAAAAGACCCTGAAGTGCGATTCAGCGCAGCAGGTAAGCCAGTAGCCAACGCAACACTGGCAACCTCATCACGCCGCAAAGACAAGTCTGGCGAGATGATTGAAACCACCGAATGGCATCGACTCACGTTCTTTGACAAACTCGCTGAGATTGTTGGAGAGTACGTTAAGAAAGGCTCTTTGATCTATGTGGAGGGAACAATCAAATACGAGAAATACGTCAACAAAAGTGGAGTGGAAGTCAACGCAACCACAATCATCTGTAACGAGATGACAATCCTGAAGCGTCCTGAAAACAAGGAAAAGCCTGAAAAATACGAAGGCTTGCCGAAACTTGAAGATGACGAGGATTCCGTACCCTTTTAAGGAGTGAAAATGAAACTTGAACTTGAAGAAAACGAAATCGTGTTTTTGATGAACGTCTTGGGAGAGCTTCCCACGAAGTCTGGGGCTTTTGTGTTGCTTCAAAAAATTGGGCAACAAAAAGCAGAACAAGACCAAAAAACAGAGTAAACTTAACAAATGATGCGTAGTCGCTCTACGCTACTTTCGGAAGCTGTAACAGCACCGGGATAAACGAATTGAGAAGCAAAGACCTAATGACTCGTCATCATTTAATTGAAGGCAGAATACTTAGGTAAATCCCGACCAACTTTAAAGGAGTAGCAATGAAACTTTTTGATCTTTTTAAACGAGCACGTTCCACCGATCCGATCACCTCTTTTGAGGCTGCCGAACAAGTCAAACCAGATAAACACTTCGCCATGATTGTGGAGTGCCTATCAACTCATGGACCGATGGGTAAGGACGGGATTGCCCTTCGTCTTGGTCTTGAGAGTTCTGCGGTTTCCAGACGCCTTCCAGAGCTTCAGAAGATGGGTCTTGTCAAACTCACAGGAAACATTGTCAAATCTTCCAAAAATCGTAACGAGAGGGAGTGGACAGTATGAGCGACAAAGAACTATTGGAATTGGCGGCAAAGGCGGCGGGTATTGAAGCAAAATGGGAGATTGATCCAAACTTTAAACAAGAGCGTTTGTATTTGCATGTTTACTATGACAGTCACAACATGATGACTGGGTTTGAATGGAATCCTCTCTTAGATGACACAGATGCATTTAGGCTGGCGGTGAAATTAAAACTTTGTTTTGGTCCAAATTTTGATGGTGATTTAGCGGTCTGTTTTGGTGATGATGGGAATAATATGACTGAACCGTTTGGTAATAACCCCTACGCCGCCACCAGACGCGCAATCGTAAGAGCCGCTGCCGAGATTGGAAAGGCAATGAAATGAAACGCATTGACGCATTAAGGTACTCGACCGGAAGTTTTGAGTACGAAACCGATGACGGTCCTGTTGAAGTTTTCTATACATTCGAGCCAGGCGATCCAGATGTTGGATTAGCTGATGATTACGACATCAACATCTTTGATGGTGAGGACGATATAACTTTCGATTCTGACCACAATCTTTACCTAAAGGTTAAAAGGTTAGTCCCCGATCATCATCAAAAAATGATTCAGGACTTACAAGATTAACTTGGCACTCATCATTGGGATTCTTGTGATAGGGCTAATCATTGCCCTGTCCGTCATTCTTTACATATTAGCTTGGCATGAAACAACAAAAGACTCACACGATTACAACTCTAAAAGAGAGGACCATTGAGGACGGAGACTGTTGGGAGTGGACTGGATACTGCGCGAATGGCACTCCATCAGTGTTTCACGCAGGAAAGATGATCAGCGTTCGCAGGTTGTTCACTCAGCTATTGGGAAACACAGTTAGAGACGGGTACTATGTCGCTAAGTGCGGAAATGGAATTTGTGTGAATCCAGATCACACGACATACAACGATGCCAAGCAGCACATGAAAAAAGGCAACAGGAAGGCTCTAAAAAGCCCCACAAGGCGTTTAAAAATTCAGATATATAAGAGAGCCACAAACGCCAAACTAACGCAGGAAATGGCTGACGAAATCCGTTGCTCAGAAGGTCCGTCAAGAATCATCGCTGAGAAATATGGTGTTAACAAGTCCGTGGTGTGTAGAATCAGACAAGGGAAAGCCTGGGTCAATCTATCCAACCCGTTTTCAGGACTGATGTGAAAATCACTTATCCAGTATCAATGCCAATGCCTACTCAAGTCGAAATGAAAGAGAAACGCATTCAATATGAGCAAATCTTAGAGAATAAGGTTAGCGAGGTACTGGATAAGCAAAACCAGAGTGAAGAATACAAGTACTGGAAAAGTCTGGGTTCTAGGATAGATGTTTACGCTTGAAGCACATCATGCGCTTCTGTGATGTGTTTGATCCGGTCAGCAAGCCCAATCGTGCCTCCGTTGATCTTTTTGGTTAGACCAATCCAGTCCTGGACTTCTGCCAACTCATTACATTTGTGAGTATGCCAAAACCATCCGCCGGTCAGTGCAGCATACTTAGGCGTTCCGACAAGATCGGGGTCCATAACAAAATCGACTCCCAGAGCTTGTGAAGCGTGGAAGTAGTTAGCATGACCTGTAAGCTGAATACACCCGCGACCGCGAAAACGATACCCATCACCAGAGGATTCGTCACGATTGCCCATGCGGTTTGAGTAAACCATGTTAGCGATCTTCTTAGGGTTCTTTTCGTAAGCATTTGCAATTTCTTGGGTAGGGAAGCGTCTTGGCCACAGCTTCATTAGGGTAGCCGCACGATAGTTTAAATTTTCTTCAAGGATTCGGAAGTTCCCACATTCATGCCCACATTGACCAATGAATCCTGCCTGTTGTCTGGCAGAGAGAATCCCAAAACGCTGAAATGTCTCATTCAAAGGATCAACCCATTCAGGACCGATTTTGAGTCTTTGTAGTTGATTAGCGTTGACCATTGATTGACTCCATAACCTTTGTATAAGCGTCTATGCAGGCGTTTAGTTGTGCGGTATTCCTATCCCCTTGGGCTACTATTTCTGCGATTGCTGCGAGGGTTGCTCGGTCGGCATCAGAAGTTTCGTTAGTCGGTCGGTTAGGTTCACTTCTTGTTTCTGTATCCCTGGCGGGAGGGGCGGGACTTTGGGGGGCTGATACACAACTTGGGGTCGGGAGCCGCACCCTGCCAGCACGAATAGCAGCGTCAAGAGCAGTTTGTTTTTTAGTGACAACATTGTTTGCCTCCTGTAAAGCGTTAGAAGTCTCCGCAAGTTTCTGAGTCATTTCCTGTTCAGTTTTTCTTGCTTCGTTGTTTTTCTTTGCGATCTCAACTTGCATCTCCTGATCGCGCTGTGTCCAACCTTTGTGGTGTCCATAGCCATAAAACGCCCCCAGAGCGATTAAAACCGCCAAGATGAGCCAAGGGTTAGGTCTCATACTTCAGACCTCGCAGCGGCTCTTTCTACGGCGATTTCCTCTTTCGCAGGGTCAACGTAATCAGGAGGAGTCGTGGGAGGTGGGGGAGGACGCCATTCTTCGTCTAGTGCGGGATTCGTTATTCCCATCCAGTTGAAGTTAGGCATGGATGGAGTTGGCGCAACTGACGCCACAACAGTTGGCGTTGTCGGTGTTGTTGGAGGCGTCTGGTTAGAGTGCAGTTTGTCACTTACCGCCTGGACACCTTTTCTGGTCATCACGCCACCGATTCCTCCTACGATCAGCAGAACAATGTCGTTCAGCATCTTGGTATAGGCTTGGTCGATAGGAGCCATGCTCTTGATCGGTTGGGTAACGAACGTCACAGAGTAAAGCATGAACCCCACAATGCCTGCGAGGATCACAGTGACAATGATGACAACGATAGCCCAAACTCGGACCTCGATTTCTTCACTTGTCAGAAGGCGGTTGAGTTTGTTGTTGTACAACTTGCTTCTCCAGGATAGGGGCTACAAGATAGTCTGAGCACTGTTGAGTAAACAGACATTTAGGACGTTGACATTCTGCATCTTGAAAGTGGTTTGGGTCTTGGCACTTGTATCTGTACCTATCTGAACATCCAGTCAGCAAAAGAAGAATAAGCAACCATCTCATTTTTCGCAACCTTGCTCAAACTGTTTTCTCAACTCAACAACCCGTCTGTCCATCTTCTTTGCTCTGGCTTCTTCTGTTTTATAGTCCATGAACAGAAACCCTCCAAAGGTCAAACAGAAAACCAAGATAAGCATGAGAATCACGTTACCCACCATAGAGAGAACGAGTTTTCTCTGTGTCGAGCGATTGCCCACAGGAGGAGGATTAGATACAGCCATATTACCGTTACGGACACCAGCCATGCTCCGATTCCCCAGTAAAACTCGCGTTCTTTCTTTTGTTCGGCAGCCTCTTGCTGTCTTTCTATCCTTAGTTTCTCCCAGGCTCTCTTTTGTTCCTGACCGATCTGCGCTCTCATCACCTCAAATCTTGACCACAAGTCTTTAAGTTCAGGTGGAGATTGATAAATCATGATCTCGCGCATTTCAGTCTCCATCATTTGTAATCGAGAACGAATCAAAACTCTTTGAAGTGCTCTCTTGCTGACAGAATCTTCTCCTTCGTAGACTTGATGAGCTTGTTTTTCTTCTTCGTAAAACAGTTGCTCAATCTTGTCAAAGGCATCAAAAAAGTCACCTAACTGATTTCCAATCCGAGAGATCACATCGTTTGGATCGGTTGCAGCCGCCTCCTTAAACTCTGCTTTCTTCTCTGCAATCTTTTCAGCTTGGGCTTTGGATACCTTCTTTCCAGCGAATTGTTTATCAATGTCCTTGAGAACAGCAGAAACATCTCCTGCTGCGCTCTTTATGTCTTTGTAGAGTTGGCATCCTTTTTTAACCGCCTGGACGGCTCCGTTTGCCAACGCTAACAAAGTCAATGGATCAATGGTTACACCCTAGAGATAGACGCCCAGATAACGCCAGCCATACCGCAAAGCATCGCACCAGCGACCTTAATCATGATGCCCTCAAGACGCTTCAGGCGAGCATTGATCTGCTCGTACCGATGCGCGCAAACAGCCTCATGTGTATCAAGTCGAGCTTCTACGTTACTTACCATGGCACACCTTTAGCAGTGACTGGATTCTTCTGAGCATCAATCTTGGCTTGCACAGCAGCCTCAGTGGCGTCTTTGTCAACAGATTCCCAAATCCACGCTAGCACTTGAGCCTCGGTGAGGTCATCATAAGCCACGGTAGGCTCACCAGTCCAAGAGCAGGTGGAGTACACCGAGTCAGCCACATCACCGTCTACACCAACGCATTGCCAGTGAGCAGTGGTTACAAACCCGTTAGAGGTTTGACGATCAAGTTGAGAGATTTTCCAAGAGATAGTCATGGTTTTTCCTTTTAAGATTAGGGATGAGATGCTTTGTAAGCATCAAATTCTGCTTTGAGTTCTTGGATGGCTTTAATAAGCATAGGAACAAACACGCTGTATTTCACAGACTTGGTTGTAGTTCCAAGATCGTTGCCTTCTGTATCTTTATCGGCAGATTCTTCAACCATTCCAGGAAAGATTTGTTCCAGTTCTTGAGCGACTACACCAAGTTGTTTTTGTTCGCTTCCAATAAAGTTGTAATTCACCACACGAACTTGATTCAACTTTTCTAATTTAGGAGTTGCATCAGTGATGTTTTCTTTCAGTTTTGAATCTGAAATAGCTCCATAACTGTTGTTTGTGTTAGTGACGTTGCCAGAATCAGCTACCGCAAAGCGGGTTGCACTTGCTCCGCTGTTGTAGTAAGAAATTGCATAAAAAGAATTATTTGTTGTATTTCTTGAACAATCCACAGCAAGTACATTGCTTGTATATGATCCGCTTGAGGCTTTAATGATTACGGTTTCATTTCCGGCTGCGCTTTGATTAAATTCATGGTACGCACCAGTGCTTCCAATATATGTCCCGCTATCACTTGCTTTAAAGTAACCAGAGGAGTTTATACGGGCACGTTCTGTGGCATTGGTGAAAAACCGCAGATTGTGAACGCCGATTGTGTCGAGATAAGACCCGCTAGTATCAGCGCCAATTCGCATCCCTGTATCGGTTGGTAGATCGCGGACAAAACTTGCCAACCATTCAACCGAAGAAAAAACATCAAGCGGATTAGCAGGTGAGGTATTTCCAATACCCAGACGCCCACTAGCGTCTAACGTCATTGCTTGGGTAAACGTGATAGCGTTACCTGCTGTGCCGGAGGCTGCGGAGAACCAAGCGTGAGCACCAGAGGATTGGTTATAACCAGAAGCCTCATCCGTAGTTTTATATTTCCACCCACCAGATTCAAGAATTGCGTTTGAAGATAGCCATGCACTTGCTACATTAGTTTGCGCCCAAAACGACACACCATTACTTAACTCAAAAGCCTTATACACCGAGTTCCAAGCACTAGGAGTAACTCCTAATCCTAGGTTACCGGAGAAGTCAAGCACCAAGCGATCAGCACCAGCGGTATCGTCGTAAATTGCCAAGCTGCCATTAGCCGCGCCGCCACCACCAGTGGAGCCATTGCTAAGAATCTGGAAAGTTCGAGCTTGAGGGTTCTCCAACTTAATTGCAACTTGGTTGGCTGCGCCCTTGATGTGCAGACCAGAACCAGCGGGCGAAGGCGAAGTAGTACCAACACCTAGGTTAGTACCGTCAAAGACCAGAGCAGAACCACTTGTAGCAACTTTAGAGCCGTTAAGGTACAACACTCCGTTCGCCGTACCACCGGAAAGAGTGACGCTAGAAGATGCTGAAAGGGTCGTAAACGCGCCAGTCGATGCCGTGGTAGCACCGATAGACATATTATTGATCGTGCCCACAGCAGTAGACGTCAAAGCCAGGCTCGGAGTGTTTCCGGCAGTCAGCGTCACCAAATTGGTGTAAGCAGTTCCATCAACGTCATAAGCCGCAAGAGCCAGAGTATTCGTTGCTGTCTTTGCACTCTTCAGGGTTGTTCCGTTAACGAACGAAGCGTTAAGCGTCACCGTGTCGGTATCAGCATCACCAAGGGTTGAGTTTCCATTGGCGACCAGAGCACCAGTCAGAGTCGTTGCACCAGTAACAGCAAAAGTACCAGCGACAGCGGTATTTCCAGAAGAAGCAGCGACAGTGAATTTATTTGTGTTTACTGCGAAGTCACCAGTAGCACCCAGAGTTCCCGCAACTGCCGTGTTGCCAGTCGCAGACGCCACCGTGAATTTATTAGTAGCAACAGAGAAGTCACCACCAGAGTTCACAGAGTCACCAGCACCTCCGGTTTGGAACTCTTTGAGCTGGCGCATTAACTCACGAATGGCATCGTTGATACCACTGGGGGCACAACCCTCCCCGATGTTGATACTGTTAATATCAGTATTATTGTTAGCTGTCGTGCTGTAATCTGAAATTTTTACTTTTGCCATTGTCTTACTCCGTTAAACCAAAGGATGCGCCATAACCAGCGGCGATTGCTTTCTTTTTCAATGCTTGACTCAAAGGCTCAACAGTCATCACGTTTGCCTTTTTCATCAAATCAGCAGCCAACTTAGGATCAAGCATTGCACTCACAAGCAACTCTCGAATCTGATCGTCTGTGCCGTTATACAACCAGTTAAGAGGCGCAACAGTCTTGTTCACAGCGGCAGGGACTTCGCCAAACATCTGTTTACCAATCACCCCACCGATGATGTTCGCTGTACTCAGATTCTTAAATGTATCCGAGCCAGGAACCTTACCAGCACGATTCAACACACCAGAGTCCAAGTCTTCAGCCACTCGCTTCAACACGGCGAGTTGAGTTTTAGACAAATCAGTGTCTTTCTCAGCAGCACGAATTGCGCGAGTAAACGCAGGCTGAGAAATCAAGAAGTCACCAACGCGAGAAGGATCGGGAGTCGTTGAGAGAACCTTGCCCCTGAACTCTTGTGCTGCTTCCAGACGCTCAATCCCACGGCTAGAAGTGGCGTATTTCTGGAGATAGTCTTTGTATCCAGGCGCACCATATTCAATCGCGTCATCAACAGCCCTAATCACTTCTTCAAGCTGTTTTTTCGCAAGACTGTATGCTGACCCTTCTTTATCCAAAAGACCCTGTGCAGCGTCCCTTAAATCCTTCCGAGCCTCATACAGACGAGTTGGTGAACCCAACCCACCTTCCACGGTCTGACGAGCAAAGTCCATCGCCTTTTGAACGGTCTTTCTTGCCCCAACATCAGATGCAGAGATTGCGTCAATCTTTCCGAGGACATTCTCATAAACCGCAGTGTTAAATGCAGTTTCGTCAACAGGATTGGCAAACGCTTGTTCACGCAAAGGAGCAGTAACCTCGTCACGCTTCTTAATCGCGCCTTCAAGAGCAGTTTTGTCCTTTGCCATCTGGTCAAGGATTTTCAATCGAGCCTGGTTCGCAGCAGACGCTTGAGCTTCAAACTGACCCATAGACGCCATTGAGCGAATCGGAGTCTCAGCAGAAATCAAACCAAGATCACGGGTCGCTTGAGAGGTCGTAGGTTGATAACCTGGAACCCTTGCTTGATAAGACTCAGCCGCCTTAATAGCCGCTTCAGGATCACGCGCAAGAGAGCGAAGCACGTTACCAGTGATAACCTCTCTGCCAGCCTCAGTAAATGGTCTTACAGCCTCTTTAGCGCCTCGTCCGAGTGCTTGTGCAGTCGTAGCACCACCTGGGGCGATAGAGCCTGTAATCGCGGCTAATGTCTGTGCAACGGGTCCGAGATCAGACTCACGCGCAAGACCGCCACCAATGGCTCCACCTGCCGCAGCCATTCCTTGCAGTGCAGGACTTTCTGCAACCAAACGTGAGAAGGCAACAGGGTTTGATGCACCCGCGACTGAAGACAAATAATCTCTTGTTGCTTGCTGTGCGCCAGCGGCAGAGATTCCTCTTTCTGTTGCGCCAGTAATCAGCGAGGCCGGAACATTTGCGTTTAGCAAACCCCTGGCCACACCAACAGGAGCCGCAGCGCCAGCCATCGCGCCACCAATGTCTTGAACCACGCGCTCTTGTGCAGTCTTTGGCTCAGGCACTCCAGCTTGCGTCATCAAACTTTGCAAAGCCTGAGAACTGGGTTGCATGACTTGCCTTCCAGCAATCATGTTAATCAATCCGGTAAGAGCATCAGCACCAATGGCCGGAAGTGCAGTCGCACCAGTAATCGCAGCGCGAGCAGTCAAACCAAGTTGACGGGGAATGTCTGACAAGTTGCCAAGAATCTGCTCTTTGTCAATCGGCGCAGGCTCACCTTGTCCTGGTAGTTTTTTCAGGGCTTGAGCAATCTCATCTTTGCTCATCCCATCAGGGAATTCAACAATCCCCAAACCAATGATTTCAACCTGTTGAGCCATTTTTAACTCGCTTCAAAAGAGTTGGTTCGTGGATTCCAGCGAAGAATTGGTTTTTCTGCGGGTTTAGGCAATTCAGGCATTTTAAAAGCATTGCCAGCAGATTGAATCATTCCATCTGTTGCCAATTTACGAGCCTGTGCTTTTTGTGCAAGAACGGCAGGACTATCCCCAACAACAGGGAAATAAGTTCTGAATTCGTTTTCTTCTTCTTGAACACCAATCGCAGCACCTGATTCTTTACGCAACTTTGCACGAATCCAATCTCTTGCAGCTTGTGCGTATTGTTGCGTTTCAGGTTTCTGTGTAAGGTTTTTAAGAGATTCACCAATAAACGGAATAGAACCAACAGCCGCAGACACTCCACCAGGAGCAGCCTTGGAAAGTTGAGGCTGACCAACCAAATCATTAGCAACAACCATCCTTTGAGCAAAACCAGCGGCATTTAATTGACCTTCAGTCGGTTTTGCGCCTTTGCCCATCACGGGTTTACCGTCTTGAGTAACAGGCGTAAGTTGACCAGTCCTAGGATTAAAGGTCATCACACCTTGTTCTGTTTCAACAGTTTGCAAAGAAACTGGACCCTCTGGCGCTCTGCCTTTAGGAAGTCTTGCAACCTCAACACCATCGCGGATGCCAACAACAACATTACCCAAGTCTTGCCATTGAATTGCTTTTTCTTTTGGCGTTCCAGCAACTTTGACAATTTGACCGTTTTGAACTTCGTATCTTTCTTGACCCTCGCCCAAAGTAAATCCTTCAGGACGCTGAGACTTAGCCAAATCAGCCAGAGTTTTCTCAATGCCAAGTTGCTCAGTCAGAGTCTTAGTTCCTGCCGGACCCAAAGCCCTAAGAGCAGGCAATGCTGCTTGCAAATCCAACCCTGCCGGACGCACGTTAGCACCAGGCATAAGATTGCCTTCCTCATCGCGCAAAACCTCAGAAGGCGTTTGACCAATCATGCTCTGTTCAGGGCGATAGGCAGATTGCAAGATTCGCTGTGCTTGGGCTTGTTGCTGACGCGCTGCTTGTTCTTCAGCACGTTTTTGCATCATGTCTTGAATCTGGAATTGAGTCAGACGATCTTTTAGAGATTCGTTCATGGCTTGTTTATAAGCCTGTTGACCCATCTGAAGACCCTGCGCGATAGCCAATGCACCACCACCAGGAGTTCGGCTCGGTGCGCCAGCCTGAAGGAGTGCCATTGCTGAGTTTTGCAAGGCTTGCTGTTGAGCGTAGTCTCGGGCGCGTTGGAGTTCTTCCTCGCCTAAAAGACCACCATAGTAAGAAGGCGTGTCGCCAAAAATGTCTAGTAGTGCCATGTTAGTCCTTAACCGTAATTGTCACCAGTCAGGAAATTAACGCCAGCGGCATTTTGCAAACCGCTGGTACTAAAACCTGGATTGGTAAGCCAATTCAAACCAGACTGAATTGCGTTACTTACGCCACCATTTGTCAACTTGTTTGCTTGAGTCAACAGATTCACACCGAGCAAACCTGTACCAAGCGTTGTCGCCAGAGGATTCGTGTAGTACGGAGTCTGACTTGTCGTGGTCTTACCCGCAGGGAAACCATACACCTGATTCAGATATTGGTTTAGCTGTTGTTGGGGCAGTTGCTGACCATAGTTGAATCTAGCAATATCAGACTGGAGAGCTTGACCTTGATAGCCCTCACCAAGTTGACCAGCAGCCAACATCCTTTGAATGTCAGCGTAGTCAGCTTGAGCCATCTCAGGAGCCATTGCCGTAGCCGCTTGCTGTCGGGCACGTTCTTGGGCGTAGTTCTGATAGGCGAGTTGTCCAGCAGTATCCGTTAGTTTCTGAGCGAATTGACCTGCTGCTTGTTGTTGCAGATTGCCCATCGCACCAGAGCCATACCGACCCGCCAGAGAGGCTTTAGAACCAATATCCCCTAGAGCACTCTCAAATGTCTGACGAGCCGCTTGTGCAGCAGGTTGAAACGCACCCTGAAAGAAAGGATTTCCACCAAGATAATCGCCCTGGACAGTTCCCAAGGTTTGTTGTTGAGCAGCAGAAACGAGAGGACTACCAGCGGCAGCACGTTGCTGAAGTTGTTGCAGGGCAGTCTGGGTCGCTTGAGAAGGACCAACATAAGTCTGACCTTCGTAATACTTCGGACCGCCAGTTTCGTATAAACGGCGAGCTTCCTCAAGACCAAAACCCAAGTAAGGTTGGATCGCCGGATCAATCGCGGTAGTTTGTGTAGATGTTGCGGTTTCGGTAGCCATTTCTTTTCCTTTCAGAAAGGACTCCGTGACGGGTCATCCACGGAGCCAATTATACTAGCCAACAATGATGTAAGCATAGGTTTTATCTGCTGTGTTGTTTGCATAATGTGTTAAGGTAGCAGTACCCTTACCCCTTGCGGTTACATATACATTTGTTGACGCAGCCGGAGCCACATACTGAGCTGTCAAGATAGCCGATGGGGTTGCTGGTCTTGTTGGAGATGTTCCAGCAGGGTATTGCTCAATGCTCACCCCAACGTCAGAAACTCTCCAGATTAACTCAACATAGTCATTTGCGTTAAGTTCAACATAGAAATTCATCGCAGCAATCAAGTGACTTGGATCACCTGTGCTTTTTCTAGCAGGCATTGAAAACCGACTGTTTGAATTGTCTATATCCGTTCCATTCTTTCTGAACCAAATCTCAGCATCTTGTGAGTCGTTCGTTGTGTTTTTCAACTGAATGGAAAACTGGAAGTTATAAATTCCGTAGTTCTTAACATTTATGCGAGAACTATTAGAAAGAGTGACGTTATTTGAATAATCAGTCGTGTTAAAAGTTACCGCATAAGATGCTGTCGTGCTTCCCGCTGTCTGGTCGGTGGAGTCCTGGAAAGCCCCGTAAGGAGCTGAATCCTCATAAGCCGCTTCAGAGTCCGGTACGAGAATAATCACGCTATCCGCGCCAATACGATAGTCATCAATCGTTGTGGTCGTGGCGTTTCCCGTAGAAAGAGTGATTCGTCCGGTGTTGTTCGTCTTTCCATCCATGATGCCTCGGACAACCTCAGATATACCTCTAAGATCAGCACCAAAGACTGGAAGTGTACGAAAAGCCATTATCGAACTCCCTGCGGGACAATGTCCACATCAATCGCTGATGCGTTTTTCCAGTTGTCACCAGTAGGGTTCAGTTGGACTCGATGGTAGTTTCCTGAACTTCTCAAAGAAACCCGATTCTCAGAACTTGCAGAAACAGTGTCTCCAAACAAGACCTGCTCACTCAAAAGAGTCCGAGAAGACACAGCCACATCAGCCGATCCGTTGTCCACTTGAGGACGAACCAAAGTCATCACAGAACGACCCTGACCACCCAAGTCTCCAGTAGAAATCCGCCCCGTCAGATTCGCACCTGTGTATGTGTAAACATTAACCCCTTTAGTCCCTCCAAGGAAGTATTTGCCACCCATAAACATCACAGAATCAAGCGAAATCGCCAAAGCATCAATAGATGCACTCAAAGAATCCAACTCATCCAAAGTCACAGCAGACGTTGACGCCTCGGACAAATAGTCAGTTCCTGCATCAGCGTATGTCCATTTCTTCGTGGCGAAGTTATAGATAATCAAATGACGATTACCATCAATCCCTTTATAGTTCCAAATCACCAATTTGCGAATCGGATCAACGGCAGCAGACATTGAGCTGAAGTCAAACTCCGATGCGTCAGCAAAGAAGAAACGATCAACCTTCTCCGCACCAATAGGCGTGACTTGTTGGCCATCGCACATATAGAAACCATCATCCGACAAGAAGAACGTAATCCCCTGATACTGAGCGATAGACCCAGAGGCGATACAACCCTTATTCCGTGAGATGTTGTCAAATTGGAAGATAAACGGAGTACCGACATAACTCATTCGGTGAATCGCCCTCTCCAAAAGGATTAGACCAAACTCACCTCCTCGGATGCCAACAATCTGTCCACCGTCAGGAATGTCCTGGTAGTCTGACTGAGTGTTTACGTTCTCAACCCAGTCATTCTCGTCATTCAGAGCACTCCAGCGAACTCGATACTGTTTCTGTTCTCCACTTTCCTTCGTATTCGCCACCACCACAAAGTCACGGACAACCGTAATGAACTTTGCAATCGGTGCGGAATCAGACAGATTATGAAACTTTGTAGAACTCCCAAGGGTCCATCGCTGAAGACGCTGAGAGTTGTTAGTGGCGATGATCGACAAACCAAATTGGGTGAAGCGAAACCGCGACCCATCCGGCGTTGTGTAGTCAGTTGCAGAAACCTTGATCGTGACGTTTCCTGACGTTGTCGCTGAAGTGGTCGTTACCGTGAAAGTATCAGCATCCACATAAGTGACGGAGAAAGTCCCATCCGTAGCAGTTCCACTTGTGAAATCCAAGTAGACAGAATCTCCGGTTTTCAGCTTGTGTCCAACAGAGGTAACAGTCAGAGTTGTCGTTCCAGACTGAGAATAAGTCCCAGTGAAGTTGGAAACATCCGTCATTACACCAGCACCAGAGCAGGTGTAGAGTTTGGTCGTTCCAGCAACAAAGAGTTTCGTGTCTCCGTCTGGTTGACGAGCACCATACAAAGCGACCAGATTCTCAGCAGCGTTTTGAGAAAAACTCGTGGCAGAAGGAAAAGGACCATAACCAATCGCTTGAGAAACGACATTCTTAGCGTCTGTCAAAGCCCCAGAGATACCAGGTTGGTCAGGTAGCCATTCAGTCAGTTGGATTCGTTGTGTTGCCATCATTTACCCCTGCAAAAGCCAAACATTGCTGTTTTGAGCTTGGCTTGTCCATGTATTCGACCCAGTTCCGTTAGGCGTCCATGTGTTTACGCTCACAGATATTTCAGACCAATCATTGTCGGAAATTGTCGCAGTAACCCATGTGTCATCGCTCTCTGGAACGT